>PVBE012563973.1_pt1 | contig 13184 bp, 13 predicted proteins | sample 1631181 | NCBI WGS metagenome assembly PVBE01 (sample SAMN08397723, study PRJNA350692) | Marine metagenome, whole genome shotgun sequencing project. | isolation source: water | place: Pacific Ocean | collected 2012-04
CGGCGAGGTAGCTCAGTTGGTAGAGCACGGCATTGAAAATGCCGGTGTCCCCGGTTCAAGTCCGGGTCTCGCCATTTCGCAGCAGGAATCAGCCCGCTTCCCTGATGCGATCAAGACGCATCCGAGTCACCATCCGCCGAATCGCGTCGCCCTTGACCGTCGACGCCGACATGCCGGGCATGGGAAAAAACCGCTCGAGCGCCGCAGCGAGACGCGCATCGGTGGTCATCACAAAGTACGCAGGCCGATCGAGCACACTCGTGGCAAACCGAAGCGCGCGACACAGGTGCCGCTGTGTCGTCGCCATCACAAGCGTGTCGCCCTCCAAACTCATCGGCAACACCCGGAATTGCCACGCCTGACGAGGATCCACCTTGGCGACCGCCTCCGCCCGAGGAATCTCCTCGAATGGATCAACCGTCCGGGTCCGTCCGGCATACTGACTGGCCCAAGCCTCTTCGATCGCTTCGCGGGACACATTGAACATCGACTCCGCCAACAAGCCGAACGGGCGGCGGGTTTCCCGCTGCCGTTGCAGGATTTCCTCCACCTGCGCGGGTGTCAGCAATCCATGTTCGCTCAATACCGATCCGAGTCTTGGTGCCATCCGTGGGTCCTTTCGTTCCTGCCCTGTTCCGGAGATCGGCAGAAAGGAACCGCCACTGAATCTCGCTCGCCACAGCATGTGCCCCCCTCCCGGGGCATCTGGCAAGCGGTATCGATTGTGAGGACGGGCCCCGGTTATGGGCTCAACAGGCGACGGCATCCCCCACAAGACACTCTGGATTCAGTCCGAGCAGGTCATCTACGACGAAGATGCCGTCCCTACGAATGATCTCACCATCGAATGCGATGGTCCCGCCGCCGTAGTCGGGACGCTGAATCAGCACCAGATCCCAGTGGATTTCGCTCTTGTTTCCGTTACACGCATCGTCATAGGCGTTTCCGGGGGTGAAGTGCATCGACCCGGCAATCTTCTCGTCAAAGAGAATGTCCTTCATCGGCTCAAGAATGTAGGGGTTGAACCCGATTGCAAACTCCCCGACATACCTCGCGCCCTCGTCAGTGTCAAAGATCGCCGCGAGATGTTCCTCTCCTCTGTCCGCCGAGAATCCTTCGATCCGGCCATTCTTGAATTCCAATCGAATGTTCTCAAACGAGTGACCGCGGTAGATCGAAGGCGTGTTGTAATGCATGACGCCATTGACCGAGTCCCGCACTGGTGCCGTAAAACACTCGCCGTCCGGAATATTCACTCTTCCACAACACGGGATAGCGGGAATGTCCTTGATCGAGAAAGTCAGATCGGTGTCACCGGGTCCAAGAATATGAACCTGATCAGTTGCGTTCATGCAGGCCACCAGAGAATCGGCCGCGCCCTCCATTCGCCCGTAGTCCAGTGTGCAGACATCGAAGTAGAAGTCTTCGAATGCCTCGGTACTCATGCCCGCAAGTTGCGCCATCGCCGGCGTCGGCCAACGGAGCACACACCACTTGGTGTGATTCACTCGTTCCTGAAGATGAACCGGTTGCATGTAGGTCCGACCCCACGCCTGCTGCCGTTCCGGATCGACCCCGCTCATCTCACTGACATTGTGTGAACCGCGAAGACCCAGATAAGAGTCCATACGCTTCATCCGGTCGAGATCGCCCGCTGCCCACGTCTCAAACGCATCGTCGCTTCCCCCTGCCTGAAGTGAACGCATGATTCGATTACTTCTCCAGGCAACATGCGCATTGGCACCAGCATTCTGTACAACCCGCACGAGTTCCACGATCATTTCCTCGGGCATGTCAAATGCCTCGATGAGGACATGCTCCCCGGGCTGGGTCGTCGTCGAATGGTGAATCAGCAGTTCAGCAAGTGCGGTGTATCGTGGATCTTTCATTCCGGCATGGTAGTTGGATCGAACAACTCGCGTGCAAGATCCACTGCTGAAGTGTCGAGATCGCATCGATCACGAATCCACAGTCGCCCCTGCAATTCTCGGTGGACCCGCGCCAGCCAGAACCAGCCGCCAAGTTGCGATTCGGCTGCATGTCGATCGCGCCAGAACCCGTCATCCCCTCTGCCAACCGCGACGCGCGCACCAGGCGGCGGGTGCGTGTCCCATCGCTCTTCGTGACTTCCCAGAAGGGCCGCCTCCACTTCGTCAACACGACTTGCGTCCTCGGTACAGACAAGAATGAGATTCGCGGCCTTGGGCATGAACTGCTTTCGAGCACGGTGCAGCAGTCGGTGGATCCGCGGCGTGTCATCAATGAACCCGTCGGGAAGGCCGATGACCAGCGACACTGTTGGCCCGTCGGACGGTGCAACGATTCGAACACCGCCCAGTTCTGTGCCCTTGTCGTCCCGAACCACGTGTTCCTCGCCGAGTCGTGCCCGCTCAATGAACATCCCGGCCTCATGCACCAGTCGTTGCATGCCTTCATCGCCAATGCCTTCGTGCCACCTGATCTTCACAATCCAAGGTCGAGGAATCCTCTCGAGAATCCGTAGACGCGACGACACACGCAGACGCCGCTCGCCCCTTCGCTTCCCGGCGAGTCGCTTCACGTGAATGAACAACTCGCCGTCCCCTCGTCTCACCGCAAGATCGCACGACCGGCCGCTCGGAGTACCAACTTCAAGACTGATCGAGCATCCAGCCTGTCGCACATGCGCAGCAACGAGCGCTTCGGCGAAGAGGTCCAGAAACCCGCGCCTCGTCGAATTGGATTGAAGCGATTGATACAGACGATCCAGTTCATCATCGCCCTGCCAAGATCGAATGAGCCCAACGATCTCAGGATTGAGGTCGCTGGCGAACGCATCGAGTCCCCGTGTCGAGGAATCGCTCATGGGCAGTCCTCGACTCGCAGATCCTCCCCGATCGATCGGAGTTGTTCCAGTTGCCTTCGGCCGATGCAGACATCAAAGGTAACGCGATCATCACCGTACTCCCGGTCTCGCACCTCCGCCCGCTTCTCCAGGAAATCAATGGACTTGCCGGCGGAAATGGGTAGCGACAAGAACATGTCCTGGACCGGTCCGATCACTTCTTCTCGCACGCGTTCCGTCAGGAGGTCAAGCCCTTCACCCTTCGCCGCGCTGACCAGCACCGCATCCGGAAACCGGGACAGCCACAACAACTCATCGACACCGGACTCCAACCGATCGATCTTGTTGATGATGAGCAGCCGTGGTTGTTGCGTTGCGCCGATCTCAGAAAGCGTCTGCTCGACAGTGTCCAGATGGTGCTGGGCCGCGGGGTCACTGCCGTCCACCACGATCAGGAGCAACTGGCAGTGGACCGTCTCCTCAAGCGTGGAACGGAAGCTCGCCACCAGATGATGCGGAAGTCGGCGGATGAACCCGACCGTATCGGAGAGCATCGCAGATGTCCCGCCGCCAAGTTCCCAACGCTCAACTCGCGTAGAGAGCGTCGCAAACAGTTGGTCATGAGACCACGCGCCGCCCCCGGTCAACCGGTTGAAGAGTGTTGACTTCCCCGCGTTTGTGTATCCAACAAGTCCGACCGTGAAGTACTCGGTGTTTCGACGAGACACTTCGCGAACCGAGCGTGCTTGAATTGTCTCAAGTTCGCGGCGAAGTTGTTTGAGGCGCCGCTGCACGAGGCGACGGTCGATCTCCAACTGCTGCTCTCCAGGGCCGCGCGTGCCAATGCCAACCGGCGCTCCGCCGGTAACCTGCCCGAGGTGATCCCACATTGCTCGCAGCCGCGGATAGGTGTACTCCAACTGCGCAATCTCGACCTGCAGACGGGCCTCGTGTGTCGCTGCCCTTCCGGCAAAGATGTCGAGAATGAGTTCACTGCGGTCGATGATCTTTCGATTCGTTTCCTGTTCGATGTTCTTGATCTGTGCGGGCGTCAAATCATGATCGAAAATCACGACCCCCGCCTTTGTTGACTCGGCAAGATTTGCCAGTTCACGCGTCTTCCCTTTGCCAATGAAAGTGCGTCCATTGGGAATACGCATCCGCTGCGTCAGTTCGCCGACCACACTGCTCCCGGCCGACTTGGCCAGTGCGGAGAGTTCGTGAAGGCGTTCGCCCACGGAGATCTCCTCCCTCGGGAGCGCCACTGCGACAAGGACCGCTCGTTCGGCTGCTACCTTGATATCTTCGCGTTGCGTTTGTGCCATTGGGGTCGCGACCGGTGGGCCGCAGTGGTATTGTAGTCGGCGACCTTCTTCATCAAATGTACTCCGGGGACAATGATTCTGAGTCAAGGAACGCGACGATGCTGCATCGACCTCGACTACTTCCCGTATTGATAGTGACAATGGTGTCGCTCATCGCCGTGCAATTGTCGCTCGCGATCGCCGGATCGTCGCCCGGGTACGAGTGGTTTGATCCGATCGTCGATGTCCGGCGAATCCTTCTCGATGGACACCTGCAGTCGCCGAATCAGGACGACATGCAGCAAGCCGCTATCGCAGCCATGGTGGAATCGCTGGACGATCCGTATTCGATTTGGGTTCCGGATGACCATGAGGACTCGTTCACCAAGGATCTCGAGGGCGACTATGTCGGCATCGGCGCTGAGATTCGCTTGATCGACGATGAGTTGACCATCATTTCCCCCATGGCGAATTCGCCCGCTCTGGAGTCCGGCATCAGGGCCGGCGATCGCGTGCTGATGATCGATGGCGAGTCAACCGCACAACAGCCAATCGCATCGTTGATTGACAAGTTGGTCGGCGTCCCTGGGACGGTCGTCAGTGTGCAAGTACGCCATCTTGATGGCACGATCGAAGACCTGGACATCACACAAAACCGCATTCAGACCAGCACTCTATTGGGACTACTCCGCCGCGGCGGCGTATGGCAATGGTGTATTGATGAAGAAGCGGGGATCATGTACATGAGGATTCGGCAGTTCACGGACACGACGCTCGAGGAACTTGCTTCGACAATCCAGACCATCGAGGAAGGACATGACATTGCGGCGATTGTGCTCGACCTGCGCGACAATCCCGGGGGGGCGCTGCACGCCGCCATCGGCGTCGCCGATATGTTTCTTGACTCAGGAATAATTGTTTCCGTGGAAGGTCGCAACGGACAGCGTCGGTCGTGGAAAGCAACGCCTCGTCGCTTGGCCGCCGATGCCGAACTTCTGGTTCTTGTCAACGGCAACTCCGTATCTGCTGCCGAAATCGTTGCAGGTTCGCTGCAGGAAAACGGTCGAGCGGTGGTGCTGGGCACTCGGTCGTACGGCAAGGGATCGGTGCAGGAAGTGCGAGAACTTCCCAGTGGCGGAATGCTCAAATTCACAACAGGCCGGTACGACCTCCCCGGAGGCCGCACAATCGATCGATCGTTGACTAATGACGAGGGTGTCTGGGGTGTGGACCCGGATCCCGGCCTCGTTGTTCGCGAGTCGATCGATGAGACGCTTGCGAGGTTCAAGGCGAGGGAACCGTTCACGATCATCACCGACCAGGAGCCCGCTGGTCCGGATTGCGGCGATGAAGAATGGATTCGACAGACGCTTCAGGATGAACAACTCGCATCTGCCGTCGATGCCCTCCGTCACAGGCTGGACACCGGAGACTGGCCGACGCTCAACGATGAGGACCCCGTTGCTGCTGCGATTCAGGACGAAGTGCGCATGCTGTCTGATCGGCGAGAACAAATCATTGATGCTCTTGACGCGGTTGATGAGCGGCTCGCGGTGCTCAATGGCGCCGCGCCAGCGGAAACAGACGGCCAACCATGACCATTTTGCTCGGCATCGAAAGTAGTTGTGATGAAACGGCGGCAGCGGTCGTCGCGGATGGACGAGAGGTCCTGTCGAACGTCGTCGCGTCACAGGACGAATTGCATGTCGAGTTCGGCGGCGTTGTGCCGGAAATCGCCAGCCGAGCGCATCTCGAGCGAGTCCAACCGGTCATTGAACGCAGTCTCGCAAACGCAGGCGTTTCGCTGAGAGACATCGACGCAATCGCGGTAGCCAATCGTCCAGGCTTGATTGGGTCGTTGCTCGTTGGCGTTGCTGCCGCCAAGGCGATTGCGTGGTCCTGCAACATTCCCATCATCGGGGTCGATCATGTTCTGGCGCATCTCGTTGCTCCGTCGCTTGATGACGCAGCTATCGACTACCCGGCAATCGGTCTGGTCGTGTCAGGCGGGCACACCGCCGTGCTCGCGCTTGAGGACTCGCTGATCGCTCTTTGCCTCGTCCGCACGATTGACGATGCAGCAGGCGAGGCGTTCGACAAGGCAGCAGCAACACTTTCGCTCGGCTATCCCGGCGGCCCCCGCATTGAAGCCGCGGCAGCGCATGGATCACCCGTTCATCGGCTCCCCCGACCACGAAGTAGTGAAGGGTTTTCGTTCAGCGGCTTGAAGACGGCGCTGCTCTATGGCGTACGCGGTACGCCTGTTCGCTCGGGTGGCCACACCGTATTCGAGCGATCACATGAGGACCTCTCGGAGCAGGAGCGGGCAGACTGGGCGGCTTCGTTTCAGGAGGCGGCGGTCGATACCGTCATCGCCGGCTTGGAACATGCCATGCGTGAGGACAGCACGGCACGATGTATCGTGGCCGGCGGCGGCGTGCTGGCGAACGCTCGCTTGCGGAGCAGGCTGGAAAAAATGAGCGCCAGGCAAGGACTTCCGCTGCGGCTTCCACGAAAGCAATATTGTCTCGATAACGCCGCGATGGTCGCGGCTGCGGGCTGGCACGGATTGCAGGCCGGTACCCGCGATGCACTGGACATCACTGCTTCCCCTCGCGGCGCAGCGTAGGAATCGAATCAACGATGGTGGACACGAAGCGAAATCGAAGCCGTGGAAGCATGCAGGATCTGGGATCTTCGGATGTCTTTCCAACGCTCGGCCCTCGGATCATTGAAGGCATGCACCCCGCCACTCTCTCCGAGGACGAGCTCATGAGTGGTGTGTCATTGACATTTGGCCGCACCTCGGGACCCGGTGGTCAACATCGGAATCGCAAGGCGACGGCGTGCATCATGACGCACGACGCGACCGGTGTTGCAGGTGAAGCCTCAGAGCGGCGGCGTCAGAGCGAGAACCGCCGCATGGCGTTGACCCGCTTGCGCCGGTGCCTCGCGGTAGAAGTTCGTACGAAGGTGGATTCGAACTCCTTCTCGCCGAGCGAATTGATGACTTCAAGAAAGAAGGGCGATCAACTGCCCATCAACCCGAAGCATTGGGATTACCCATCGCTGCTTGCAGAGGCGCTCGATCTGGTGTGGGCGTTCGACATGGACTTGCGATCAGCCGCCGAAAAACTGGGCGTGTCATCTTCGCAGTTGATTCGTCTGATTTCACATGACAAGCAGGCACTGGCCTGGCTGAATCGACAGCGCGAGGAACGGGGATTGGGGACAATCAAACCATGAGTTCGATCAAGGCCGACCGAGATGTAAGGGCGATGGTGCAGGAAATACTGCCATCATTGATTGAGATCCGTCACGACCTTCACGCCCACCCTGAACTCAGCTTTGAAGAGACACGCACATCCCGTGTCGTCTGCGAGCAATTGGACCAACTTGGCATCGAGTATCGAAACGGCTTGGCAGGTTCGACGGGCGTTCTATCGCACCTCCCCGGAGATTCGTCGACCGCCATCGGTCTGCGTGCCGACATGGATGCGCTTCCCATCACGGAGGAAACCGGCCTTCCATGGGCATCGACGACCGACGGATGCATGCACGCATGCGGTCATGATGGCCACACGACGATTCTTCTCGGTGCTGCACATGTGCTTTCCCGAATCGCCTCCGAACAGCAACTTCCTCGCGGGGTGTCGCTGGTGTTTCAACCGGCAGAGGAAGGTGGTGGTGGCGGCGCTCGCATGGTGGAGGACGGGTGCCTTGACGGCAGCGTTCTCGGGCCGCCGATCGACAGCATGTTCGGATTGCACGGGTGGCCGCAGCATCCCATCGGCGAGGTGATGACTCGCCCAGGCCCGATGCTCGCCGCAGCGGTTGGATTGGAGATCGCCGTCCGCGGCAACGGGTGTCACGCCGCGTTTCCACAACACGGGAATGATGCAGTGTTGTGCGCCGCCGCAATCATCGCGGCGCTACAGCAGGTTTCCTCCCGCAATGTCGATCCGCTTGACAGTGTCGTCATTTCGATCACGCAGGTGCACGGGGGCACGACACACAACATTCTTCCCGACGAGGTGCTCCTCACGGGCACGCTTCGGTATCTGCTCGACGACACGGGCGATCATGCGAAACGGCGGATCAGGGAAATTGTCGAGGCAACTGCGAAGGCGCACGGATGCACTGCGGACTTGACGATACTTGAGGGCGACTATCCAGTGACCGCCAATCACGCGGACGCGGTTGACCGGTTCTTCCGCATTGCACGCGAGACGTTAGGTGATGATCGAGTCTCTCTCATGGAACATCCGGTCATGGGAGGCGAGGATTTTTCCTTCTACTGCAAGGAAGTACCGTCCTGCTTCTTTGCGTTGGGGCTGATTCCGCAGGGGCAGGAATCCATGGCGACGCTGCATCAACCGACATTTGACTTCAATGACGATGCGATTGGCACGGGCGTCGAGTTGTTCTGCAACCTCGCGCTCGACGTGAGTTGACGACCGTTACGCCGGATCCTGCGCGGTGTGCCGCACGATCATCTCGTCGTATTCGCCGAAGTTGATCTTCAGGAAGGGTGGAATCAACTCCGGATCGAATTGGGTTCCGCTGCATTCTTCCATTTCCTGCATGACGCCTTTGCGATCGAGCCCGTCACGATAGGCTCGAGACGAACACATTGCGTCGAAGGCGTCGGCGATCGCGAGAAGGCGGCCGAAGAACGGAATCGCATCGCTTGCATGTCCGTCCGGATAACCGCGGCCGTCCCAACGCTCGTGATGCGATCGAACGCCGGGAAGTACGGTCTGCAGTTGAGCGACACCGCCGAGAATCGATTCTCCGATCACGGGATGTCGCTTGATCTGATCGAACTCTTCGTCGGTGAGTTTCGAGGGTTTCTGAAGGATCGACTCTGGAATCCCGATCTTCCCGATGTCGTGTACGAGACCGCACATGTGCAGTTGTTCGACCGTGTCTACATCCAGCGCCGCCGCCCGTCCCAATTCGCGGGCAAGCCAGGCAACTCTCTCGGAGTGACCGCGGGTGTAGGTGTCCTTGGCGTCGATAGCTGCCACGAGTGCAGCCACTGTGGACAGCAGCATGTCCTGCCGCTCGCGGGCGTGCCGCCGTTCGATGTCCACGCGCATGAGGTTTGACATCGCCAATGCTGCGATCTGGGCGAGGCCGGCGCAGTACTCCACATCCTCCTCGACAGTTTGCAGTCGCACCTGCCCATCCCGGCTGTCCAGATAAATGCAACCAGCCACGGCATGCCCGAGCATGATCGGTACGCAGATGGCTTCCTCGATGCTGTATTGGAGAATGCTTTGCTGTTGTTGATCGTCCACAACCCCGCCAACACGCTGAAACCGAACCGGCTCCCCTTCCATCGCCGCTCCGAGAAGCGATCGACTGATGTTCAACTTCCCGGGACCGTCCTTTGTGATGTCGCCCGTCACAGCGAGGACCTTCACCATGCCATCGCTTCCTACCGGCTTCACGATGGCAGCATTGGCAAAGGCCGTGCCGGCCATTGCAGCCTCAGCGAGCGAATTCGCCATTGACTCTTCGTTTTCGGCGAGGTGGATTGCGCGGCTGCAGGCGAGCAGCGCGGCAAGTCGTTCCTGCGCCAAGCCTACACCGGCGGTGTGGTGGATCTGTTGTATATTCGTGCCGCTCTGTCCGGCGCCGTCATCGAGTGTGTGGGTGAATCGGCGGTCGTCGGCCGCAGGATTCACGATCTGGAATGCAAAGGGTTCGATGACCAGGAGATCGCCCTCCTGCAACGGCACTCCTCGCCCCGGTTCGAGACGGACTCCATTGAGAAATGTCCCGTGCCGGGAACCGGTATCCGTCAGCGTCCAGACCCCTTCATCGTCGGCAACATGCCGAACCAGCACGGCGTGATCCCGCGAGACCGTTGCCCCCTCCGAAAGCACCAGGTCGTGACCATCCCGGCGCCCCATGGTCATGGGTCCGGGAGGAACAAGGTCCAGCGAAATGTCCTCCGGACCGTGCAAGGTCACCAATCGCATTTCCGCCGTCTGCTCCACCCCCCAAGCCTAGCATGCTGCCAAACCGCCGCACGTCATTGTGACTGTCACTTTTTTCGGAAAGGTTGAACCCCTGATGATCTGGAATCGCCGGTGCGCTGTGAATCGGCCTCGCAAAGGGGGCAAAAAGAGGCTGCAGAAGTGACAGTCACTGTGAGATTGATGGATGGAGTGGGCTTTGGTACGCTGCGTGGCTCGAAACCCGAAACCGCTTGGACCACCGTGTCGTGGGGCCCCTTGCCAGGGACCTTCGGAACCCTCACAGAAGGGGCAGGGTGGGAGGAAGGAGACAGACGATGGCAAAACGCATTGAAAAGGTGTTCAAGGTTCTCGCCCCAGGTGGGCAGGCGACCCCAGCGCCTCCACTTGGCCCCGCCCTCGGTGCCAATGGCGTCAATCCCGGACAGTTCATTCAGTTGTTCAACGACCGGACGAAGGACCTGAACGGCAAAGTCGTCGGGTGCATCATCACCCTCTATCAGGACCGATCATTCGACATCGAGATCAAGTCGTCACCCGCTGCCGTGCTGCTGAGATCTGCGGCCGGTATTGACAAGGGATCCGGAGAACCGAATACCGAAAAGGTCGGTTCGGTTACACGGGCACAAGTCGAGGCGATTGCGGAAGAAAAAATGGAAGATCTCAACGCAGCCACGACCGAAGCAGCCATGCGCATCATCGAAGGCACTGCCCGCTCAATGGGCGTCACGGTGGAGGGCTGATCAATGACACACGGCTCAAAGCGTACAACGGCCAACACCGAACTCGCAGCCAAAGGCCGCGAACCACACACGCCGACTGATGCGGTCAAGTTGCTGAAGTCTTTTCAGGGCACAAAGTTTGACCAGACCATCGAAGTGTGCGTCCATCTGGGGATCGACCCAAGACAGGCCGATCAACAGTTGCGAGGCGGCATCTCAATGCCCAAGGGAGTCGGCAGATCGGCTCGCGTCGTCTGCTTCTGCCCTCAAGACAAGGTGGACGCGGCGAAGGCCGCGGGCGCAGCAGAGGCCGGCGGAGAAGAACTCGTCAAGAAGGTCGAGGACGGCTGGATGGACTTCGATGTCGCCATCGCCTCACCGGACATGATGAAACACATGGGCAAACTGGGCCGCGTACTCGGGCCGAAGGGCCTCATGCCCTCACCGAAGGCTGGCACCGTGACACCCGACATCGAGACCGCCGTTTCAGAGTTCTCCGCCGGAAAGGTCGAGTACCGAAATGACGACGGCGGCAATGTGCATTGCCTCATCGGCAAGATGAGTTTTCCCGAGGAAGACCTTGTCGAAAACCTCACATTCTTTCTTGAGTTCATCGAAAAATCCCGCCCGGCCTCGGTCAAGGGCGTGTACCTCAAGAAGTGCGTCATCAGCGGCACCATGACACCGAGCGTGCGCATCATCGCCTGATCGAAGGCAGCTACGGAGAAGAGCCATGAGCAAGCCCGTCAAAGAAATGATCGTCAGCGAGTACAAGCGTCGCTTTCAGGATGTCGAGAACGCGCTCATCATCGACATCCGCGGCATCGAAGCAAACACCAACAACGAACTCCGCGTGGACCTTCTTCGGAAGGACATCCGCATCACGGTGCTCAAGAACTCCCTTGCACGCAAGGCATTCGAAGACACTGCACTCGAACCACTGAGCGACCACCTCGACGGACCAGCCGCCCTCGCATTCGGTGGTGATTCTGTGGTCGAGGTTGCGCGCAATCTCGTCACATGGGCCAAGAAGATCACCGACCTCGAACTGAAGGCTGCCATCCTGGACGGGGAACGGTTCGATGGTGCCGAGGGTGTAAAGAGACTCAGCGAGTTTCCAACCAAGGATGAGGCTCAGGCGACCGTCGTGCAGATCGTGCTGTCGCCCGGTGGCCGTGTTGTCGCCGGAGCAACTGCACCGGGAAGCGCACTCGCCGGGATCATCAAGGAACTCGGAGAACGATTGGAACGCGGTGAGGCGATGGAGAAGATCGCCTGACCGAGGATCAAGAACTTTTTGACATCGCGTTGGACTGGCCCCTCGGGGTTAAAAGTCGCACAGGGCGGCTCCTCTTCGACGCATGAAACTACTGTTTGGAGAATGACACCATGTCTGAAGAAGCAACCGCCACAAAGGAATTCGACGCCAAGGTTTCGAAACTTGGCGATGAGATCGCCGGCCTCAGTCTGAAGGAAGCCGTCGATCTTGCGGACTACATGAAGGACAGCTACGGCATAGAGCCCGCCGCGGGCGGCGCAGTGATGATGGCCGGCCCTGCCTCTGATGATGGCGAAGGCGCCGAGGAGCAGACCGAGTTCGATGTGGTTCTTGAAGCCATCGGCGACAAGAAAATTCAGGTTATCAAGGCTGTCCGCGAAGCCACCAGCCTCGGCCTCAAGGAGGCCAAGGAACTGGTCGACGCCGCTCCCAAGGCGATCAAGGAGAAGGTTTCCAAGGAAGAGGCCGACGAATTGAAGGCCCAACTCGAGGAAGCAGGCGGCTCAGTTACCGTCAAGTAACTGTCCAATCACCAGTTACGCGATTTTGCAGGCCCTGTCGACCAAGCGTCGTCAGGGCCTGTTTCATGCCGAAAGAGCCCCCCGAATCCCCGGGGACCACTTTTTTTTCGTCTTTTTTTTCAAGTCAACCCCCCTTGGCCCGTTGTTTGCACCGCCCAGCACCTGTATCCTGCGTGGCTCGGTAGTGCGGTCCCGTTTTTCATCTTTTCGACAAACCTGATCAGGCTTCATGACCAGTTCATGCGGCTCCGGCCCCCTTGCGAGGTGTGATCTGATGGCAACTCTCCCTGTGCGCGATTTCTCGAAACGCGGCGACGCGATTCCAGTCCCCCCACTCACACAGGTACAACGAGAGGCCTATGAGCGTCTCGTTCAATCCGTAGCTGACTTCGACAAACGAGATGACTCCGGCCTCGAAGGTCTTCTCCGCGAAGTCTTCCCCATCGAGTCCTACGACGGATCGATGCGCGTCGAGTACCTCTATTACAAACTTGATGAACCCCGATACACGGTTGACGAGTGCAAAGAACTGAAGCTGACCTATGGC
>PVBE012132813.1_pt1 | contig 13183 bp, 11 predicted proteins | sample 1631181 | NCBI WGS metagenome assembly PVBE01 (sample SAMN08397723, study PRJNA350692) | Marine metagenome, whole genome shotgun sequencing project. | isolation source: water | place: Pacific Ocean | collected 2012-04
ATAAATTACTAAATTTGCCTCCCCAAGGGAAAAAAATGTCATTAAATAAAACAGAAGCTAAAATTTTTGCATGTACTCAAAGCCAAGAAATTGGTAAAAATATTGCTAAGGCATATGGAGTCAAATTAGGAAAAATAAGTTTTCACAATTTTAGTGATGGTGAGTTTCAGCCTTCTTTTGAAGAAACTATTAGAGGAAGTAGAATTTTTTTAATTGGCTCAACTCATCCTAGCTCTGAAAATTTAATGGAACTTCTTTTGATGATAGATGCAGCAAAAAGGGCCTCTGCAAGGCATATAACAGCAGTAATGCCATATTTTGGATGGGCAAGACAAGATAGAAAGGATAAGCCTCGTGTTCCTATTGGAGCAAAATTAATTGCAAAATTATTAGAAAGTGCTGGTGCAACTAGAATAATTACTATGGATCTTCATGCTGATCAAATTCAAGGTTTTTTTGAAAAACCAGTTGACCACCTATATGCTTCAACAATTTTTATTCCTTATATAGAAAAACTAAAACTAAAAAACTTAACTATTGCATCTCCTGATATGGGAGGATCTAAAAGAGCTTATGCATATTCTAAGTTTTTAAAAAGTGATGTAGTTATCTGTTACAAACAAAGAAAAAAAGCTAATATAATTTCTCATATGGAACTAATTGGTAATGTTGAGGGGAAAAACGTAATTCTGGTAGATGATATGGTTGATACAGCAGGAACACTTACAAAAGCTGCAGATTTAATGATGGAAAGAGGGGCTAAATCTGTTAGAGCTGTTTGTACACATCCCCTTTTATCTGGCGAGGCCTATGAAAGGATAGAAAAATCTCAACTCAAAGAATTAATAGTAACTGATAGTATTCCTTCTAAAGGAAACTCAAAAAAAATAAAAGTTTTATCATCAGCTAAATTATTTGCTGAAGTAATGATAAACGTTCATAACAATAAATCAATCAACTCATTTTTTATAAAATAATACAATGAAATCAATTACAATCAACGGATCTAAAAGAGAACACGTAGGCAAAGCAGCTGCTAAAGCCTTACGTAATGCTGGAAAGGTGCCTTGCGTTATATACGGGGGAGAAAAGCCATTACATTTTTCGGCAGATGAATTATCCTTCTCCAAATTAGTATATACAGCAGATGCTCATACTGTTGTAATTGCTTTTGAAGATGGAAATAAAATTGATGCTGTTTTACAAGATATTCAGTTTCATCCTGTTTCTGATAAAATTCTTCATATAGATTTCTTCCAATTACATGAGGGTAAAGAAATAAATATGATCATCCCTGTAAAAATTCAAGGGGCAGCTCCAGGGGTTAGAGATTCTGGAGGGTTATTATATAGAAATAAAAGAAAACTAACAATAAGAGCTTTGCCTAAAAACTTGCCTGATTTCTTATTAGCTGATATTTCAACTTTAAATCTTAATGATAGTATAACGGTTGCTGATCTATCTGAAGAAACTTTTAAAATTCTACACCCAGACGATCAAGTTGTTTGTCAAGTTAAAATGTCTAGAGCATCTATGTCTATTGAAGAAGCAGTAGAAGATGAAGAGTTAGAAGAAGGTGAAGAAGGAGCAGAAGGAGCTGAGGGTGCTAAACCAGCAGCTGAAGGCAGCTCTGAAGGGAAAAAACCTGAAGAGGGTTCAGATGGTAAAAAGCCTGAAGGAGATTCCGATGAAAAAAAGCCTGAAGGAGGCGGAGAAAGTAAATCAGAAGGATAAAAACCCTTCTATTTTAAATCTAAAGCATCCCTTTTGCACTAAATTGGGATGCTTTTTTTATTTTTATTAAAATTAAAACATAATTATTGAGCTGGTTAAAATCTCTAAACTTCGGATTCAAAAAAACATTTGACATGAATAAATTTTTAATTGTTGGAATTGGAAATATTGGAAAAGAATATGATGAGACTAGGCATAATATTGGTTTTAAAGCTCTAGATTGGATTTGTAAAGAACTTGGAGGAAATTTTGAAACAAAAAAACTAGGGGATGTTTCTAGAACCAATTATAAAGGGAAAACTTTTATTTTATTAAAACCTAGTACTTATGTAAATTTAAGTGGTAAATCTGTCAGATATTGGCTAAATAAAGAAAAAATTAAAACCCAAAACCTTCTAGTTATTAGCGATGATTTAAATTTAGATTTTGGCACAATTAGAATAAGAACAAAAGGGTCTGATGGCGGACATAATGGATTAAAAAATATAAGTGAGCTTTTAAATACCAATCATTACAATAGGCTGAGGTTTGGTATAGGAGGAGATTTTAATAAGGAGAAGCAATCTGATTATGTTTTGTCTAAATGGTCAAAAGAAGAAAAATCTAAATTAATTACATTCGAATCTATTTTTTATCAGATTATATGCTCATATGCTATTTCTGGAATAGAATCTACAATGAATCAATTCAATAAATAATGAAAAAAATTAATGGAATTGATAATTTCTCAATTAATTCTGAATCGATTATAACTATTGGCACATTTGATGGAGTTCATAAAGGACATCAAAAAATTTTAAAAAAACTTATTACAGAATCAAAAAAACTAAATTTAGAATCTATTGTCCTAACCTTTTTTCCCCATCCAAGGACTGTTTTAAATCCAAATTATGCTTTAAAACTCATCAATACAATAGATGAAAGAAGTCGATTACTTGAAAAATCTGGTATAAATACATTAATCACTCACCCATTTGATAAAAATTTTTCTCAGTTAAGCCCAGAAGACTTTGTAAAAGATATTTTAGTAAATAAGTTAAATATTAAGAAAATATTAATTGGCTACGATCACCGATTTGGAAAAAACAGAACAGCTGGAATTAAAGATTTAAAAAAGTTAGGATTAAAATATAACTTCAAGGTAATTGAAATAAGTGCTCAGGAACAAAATAATGTTTCTATTAGTTCAACCAAAATTAGAAATTCAATAATCCAGGGTAAAATGAAAAAAGCTAAATCCTCTTTGGGCTATGATTTTAGTTTAAAAGGGAAGGTTATAAAAGGTAATGAAATAGGAAGAACCATTGGATTTCCAACAGCTAATTTAGAAATCGAAGAGGATTATAAATTAATTCCTAAAAATGGAGTTTATTTAATTTATACCAAATTAGAAAAACAAGTTTTTTTTGGAATGATGAATATTGGGGTAAAACCAACCTTAGAATTAAAAAAGGAATCCATTGAAGTTAATTTATTTGATTGGAAAAAAGATATTTATGGAGAATTTCTTGAAGTATTTATCTTAGATTATATTAGAGATGAGAAGAAATTTGACTCATTAATTGATTTAACAGATCAAATAAAAATTGATAAGAAAACTTGCTTGAAGTTAATAGAAGGAAAATAATATTCCCTTACATTTGTATAAATTAAAATTCAATGTTATTAGTTTCTAAGATATTAGAAAATTTTGAAGAGGTCAACAATTCAATGTTAAAAAGAAATATTGATGTTAAAGCTCAGCTTAAAAAAATAATAGAATTAGACAAATCTAGAAGAGAAACGCAATCCAAACTGGATAATTTACTTGCTGAATCTAATAAACTAGCCAAAGAAATAGGAAATTTTTTCAAAAAAGGGGGAATCTGAAAAAGTTAATTCTTCAAAAGAAAAAGCAGCCCTATTAAAATTAGATACAAAAAAATTATCTGATGTTTTAAATTCTTATATAAATGATTTGAATACTCTTTTGTTAGATATCCCTAATATTCCTCATGACTTAGTCCCTAAAGGAAATTCTGAAAATGATAATGAAGAAGTTTTAAAAGAAGGTAAAATGCCAGAATTACATACAAATGCTTTAACCCATTGGGAATTAGCATCAAAACATGATATAATTGACTTTGAATTAGGAAATAAAATTACTGGAGCTGGTTTCCCAGTTTACAAAGACAAAGGGGCAAAATTACAAAGAGCATTAATCAACTATTTTTTAGACAAGAATATTGAAGCTGGATATAAAGAAATTCAAGTGCCAATTTTAGTTAATGAAGACTCTGGAACTAGTACAGGGCAATTGCCTGATAAAGAAGGTCAAATGTATGTTATAAATGCAGATAATCTTTATCTAGCCCCTACAGCAGAAGTTCCAGTAACAAATATATATCGAAATTGTATTTTAAACTCAAATGAACTTCCAATCTGTCTAACTAGCTATACTCCATGTTTTAGAAGAGAAGCTGGAAGCTATGGTTCTCATGTTAGAGGATTAAATAGGCTTCACCAATTTGATAAGGTTGAGATAGTTAGAATAGAAAGTCCTGAAAAGTCATATATAGCCCTTGAAAAGATGGTAAGCCATGTTAAGTCAATTTTATCAGAGCTTAATTTACCTTTTAGAATTGTTAGGCTTTGTGGAGGGGATTTAGGCTTTGCCTCTTGTCTTACTTACGATTTTGAAGTATATTCTGCTGCTCAAAAAAAATGGCTAGAAGTAAGCTCCGTTTCAAATTTTGAAACATTTCAATCTAATCGTTTAAAGCTTAGAGTAAATGATAATGGGGCAAAAGTTTTGGCCCATACATTAAACGGGAGCTCTTTAGCTCTTCCTAGAATTGTAGCATGTATTCTAGAAAATTTTCAGACTGAAAACTCAATTAAGATTCCAAAAGTTCTTATTCCATATACTGGTTTTGATAAAATTTAATCTCATTTGAAACAGGTTAAACCAAAAAAATACCTAGGACAGCATTTTTTAAAAGACTCTAAAGTTTCAAAAAAAATAGTAGATAGTTTAAGCTCAAAAAAATTAAAAACTATTTTAGAAATAGGTCCTGGAATGGGAATCCTTAGTCAACATCTCAAAATTAATAAAACACAAACCTTTTTTATTGAAATTGATAAAGAGTCTATTATTTATTTAAATGAAAAGTTTCCTGAAATTAAAAAATCAATCATAAATCAAGATTTTCTAAAATTAGATTTAACAAAATTTAAACCTCCAATTGGACTAATAGGCAACTTTCCCTATAATATTTCTTCTCAAATATTATTCAAGTTGATTGAAAATCGCAATAAAATTGATGAATTAGTAGGAATGTTTCAATTAGAGGTTGCAAAAAGAGTATGTGCAGTGCCAGGATCAAAAACTTATGGCATATTATCAGTTCTTGTTCAAGCTTTTTATTCCGCTGAACTTTTATTTTCATTAAAACCTCATTACTTTAATCCTCCTCCAAAAGTAGATTCTGGGCTAATTAGATTGGTTAAAAAAAATATCAATTCCTTAGATTGTGATGAAAAATTATTTTTTAAGATTATTAAAACTTCATTTCAGCAAAGACGAAAAACATTGAAGAATAGTCTAAAAACATTTAATTTGCCCAATAATATAAAAGAAGATGTTATCTTTGAAAGACGTCCAGAGACACTAAGTGTAGACGATTTCATTCTTCTAACTAATATTATAGATGATGGAACAATTCCAGCTTACTGATGAATTAATAAAAAAAATTGCTGATTTAATTTCAGCAAAAAATAATTCAACCCTAAAGAAATTAGTTAAGGATATTCACTTTGCCGATATGGCAGATATCATTAATCTATTAAATGAAGAGCAAGGGATCTATCTTATTAAACTTTTTGATAGTGAAAAAACATCTGAAATTTTAACTGAACTAGATGAAAATGTTAGAGAAAAAATTCTTAAAGCTCTTTCAGTTAAAGAAATTGCTGATGAAATTGAAGAGCTAGATAGTGATGATGCTGTTGATATTCTTTCTGAACTTTCAGAAGAAAGGAAAGAGAAAGTTATTTCTGAAATTAGTGATAATAACTTAGCAGATGATTTAATTGAGCTTTTATCTTATGAAGAAAATTCAGCAGGTGGATTAATGGCGAAAGAATTAGTTAAAGCAAATGAAAATTGGACTGTTTTAAAATGCTTAGGTGAAATCAAAAAACAAGGTGAAAATGTAACAAGAGTTCACTCCATTTATGTTGTAGATGATAAAAATAGGCTTATAGGAAGATTGTCTTTAAAAGATTTAATAACCTCTCCATCAAAAAATAAAATTAAAGATATTTATATCCCTAAAGTTGATTCTGTCAATGTTTTAGAAAATGGAGAAGAAATTGCTAAGATAATGTCCAAATATAATCTTGAAGCAATTCCAGTAATAGATAATAAAAAACATTTAGTTGGAAGAATAACTATTGATGATATTGTAGATTTTATTAAAGAAGAAGCAGAAGAAGATTATTTAATTGCAGCCGGTATCCAAGGGGATGTAGAGGCTGATGATTCTATCTTTCAGCTTACAATAGCAAGGTTACCTTGGCTATTTTTAGGTTTAATTGGAGGGCTAGGAAGTGTTTTTATATTGGAAGGATTTGAAGAATTTATGAATGATCCAAGTTATAAAGCATTATTTTTCTTCACTCCTTTAATTGCTGCAATGGCAGGAAATGTTGGAGTTCAATCCTCAGCTATAATTGTTCAGGGTTTAGCTAATGATGTAATAAAAGGAAGTCTTATAAAAAGGTTATTCAAAGAGCTCGGATTAAGTTTAATTAATGGTATTATTTTTGGTTTATTAACAATATTATTTGGCATAGCTATAAATCAACCTATTGAACTCAGTCTTGTTATTTCACTTTCTATGTTATGCGTAATAGTGGTTGCAGCATTAATCGGAACTTCTATTCCAATAATTTTAGAAAAAAGAGGTATAGATCCTGCGATTGCTACAGGACCATTTATTACAACTAGCAATGATATTTTTGGAATTTTTCTATTCTTTTATATAGCAAAAATATTTTTACTATAATACAAATGAAAATTCTTCATTTAGACAATACACATTCTTATTTATCTGATGAATTAGAAAAATTAGGTTTTACTAATCATTTTGATTTTAAATCAACAAAGAAAAAAATTGAAAATTTAATTTTTCCTTACTATGGAATTATAATTAGAAGTAGAATTATAATTGATAAGTCTCTAATAGACAAAGCGATCAATTTAAAATTTATTGCAAGATTTGGGTCAGGACTTGAAAATATTGATTTAGATTATGCAAATAAAAAACATATTAAAATTATTTCAGCTCCTGAGGGAAATGCAAATGCAGTTGGAGAACATGCATTAGGAATGTTACTTTCATTAATGAATAATATCTCAAAAACTCACAAAGAAATAAGAAATGGAGTATGGGAGAGGGAATCTAATAGAGGGTTTGAACTTAAAAATAAAACTGTTGGATTAATAGGTTATGGAAATACAGGGAAAAGTTTTGCAAAAAAATTATCAGGATTAGATGTAAAAACTCTTTTTAATGATATAAAGCCTAATCTGGAAGACAATTTTGCCAAAGAGGTTTCAATCGAAGAAATTCAAAAAAATTCAGATATTATAAGTTTACATACTTCACTAACTAAACAAGCTAATCAGATTATAAATAAAGCCTTTATTGACAAGTGTAAGAAACCATTCTGGCTTATAAATACTGCAAGAGGTCAATGTATAAATACTAAAGATTTAATAGCAGGAATAAAAAATAATAAAATTTTGGGTGCAGCCTTAGATGTTTTAGAATTTGAAAAAAGATCCTTTGAAAATCTTTCCAAATCATTAAACTCAAATTCTGATCTCTTATGCTTAATTAAATCAAAAAAAATTAAAAATCTTGTTTAGAAAAAAGTGAAAAATATTTTAATTCTTTGCACAGGTAATTCATGCAGAAGTCAGATTGCACATGGTTATTTTTCTAATCTTTTAAAAGAAAAAGCTAATATATATAGTGCGGGTATAGAAACTCATGGATTAAATAAAAATGCTGTCAAAACAATGAAAAAAGATGGTATAGATATTTCTAATTATACATCAAATAATATAACTGAATATAAAAATATTGCTTTCGATTTTGTTGTAACTGTTTGCGATAATGCAAATGAAAATTGTCCATATTTTCATTCATTAAATTCTAAAAGAATTCATAAAAACTTTTTGGACCCTTCTAAGGAAAAGCAATCTAAAAATATTGATAAGGATTATAATAAATGTAGAGAAGAAATTAAAAAGTTTTCAATTGAATTTAAAAACGAGTTTTTTTAATTATTTAACTACTAATTGAATTACATCCTCTGTTCTCTGTTCAAGGATTAATTCATTATTCTTTAAAATTTCATCACATGATCTTTGATTAAAATGTCTAATTGTAAATAAATTTACATTTTCAATACACTCTACCTTAAAAACTGCCTTTAAATTTGATAATAATTCATCTAGCCTATTAAATTTATCATATACACAAACTGAAAAACTAATTGCAGAATTCTGAATTAAATCTACTTTCATTTTATTTTTATGTAAAACTTGAAATATTTCACTAATATTTTCTTCTACAATAAATGAGAAATCTAATGAGGAAAGTTTTAAAAGATGAAGATTCCTCTTAACAATAAAACAGGGTATTTCAGGTTTGATTTTAATTCCTCTTGACACTTTTGTTCCTTGTGCATCTGGATTTAAAAAAGATTTAACATACAAAGGAATTTCCTTTTTTTGAAGAGGCTGTAAAGTTTTAGGATGAATTACAGTTGCACCATAAAAAGCAAGTTCAATTGCCTCTTCATATGAAATACATTCTAAAAGAATAGGGTTTTCAAAAACTTTAGGATCAGCATTCAAAAATCCTGACACATCTTTCCATATTGTTAATGAATCAGCATTTAAACAATATGCATAAATAGCCGCTGAGTAATCTGAACCTTCTCTACCTAATGTTGTGTTAAAATTATTTTCATCACTAGCTATAAATCCTTGTGTTATATTTAAAATTCTTTTATCAATTTTATTTGAAATGTTTTTTTGAGTAATATTCCAAATTAAATCAGAATCCCTATAGTTAGAATCTGTTTTAATTAAATCTCTTGAATCAACCCAATTAGATGCAATCCCTTTATAATTTAAATAAGCATTAATTATTTTGGTAGAAAGCAGTTCTCCATTTGAAACTATTTGGTCATAAACGAATGAATAATCAGGGGATTTATTTCTGTTTAAAAATCCTTTTAAATTTTCAAAAATAGTTTTAACATCATTAAATATCTCATGATTTTCATTAATGAAAAGTTTCAATAAAATTTCATTATGAAAAGACACAACTCTATTGATTGAATATTGTAATTCATTTTTGTTTTCAAAATAATTTATAACAACTAACTCCAAAGCATTTGTTGTTTTCCCTATAGCAGAAACTACTACCAGTGTTTTTTCATAACCCCTTTTTTGAAGTATTTTAAAAAGATTTTCAATCGCATTAGCATCCTTAATAGAAGCTCCACCAAACTTGTAAATTTTCATTTATTTCCTAAAATAAAATTATGAATAGCTTTTTCATTCATCTGAGCAACTTGCCAATCATTGTAGATTGTTGCTCCATTCTCTTGATAAAATTTAATAGCATCCGAATTCCAGTTTAGTACAGCCCATTCAGCTCTTTTGACCCCTTTAGAATGGGAATATTTTATAAAACTTGAAAACAAAGCTTTACCAATTCCTTGATTTCTCATTTTTTTTGTTACAATTAAATCCTCTAAATGCATTGTAGGTCCTTTCCAAGTGGAATACCTTGGATAGCCTAAAAACATTCCTACTATTTTACCTTTATAAATAGCGACATAACATATAAATAAAGGAGGATTTGAAAATCCATGAGAAATTAAATCTTTTGATGTAAGAGTAACGGCATTAGGTTCCTTTTCAAAAATAGCTAATTCATTTATTAAAGATAAAACATCGTCCATTTCATTCTCTTTCGCAGGTCTAATTTCTACATTCATTTAATAAATTTTATCAAAGTTAGATCAACGAAATTAAAAAAAAATAATTCATAAAAAGTATAACAATTTTAATGATATTTGTGAGAATGATAAAAGTGGGTGATAATCCACATTCTTTACCTTTTTATAAGTCTCTGAAAGTTCAGAAACTTAGGGATTCCTTTGTCCAAAATAAAAAAAAATCTTACGTAAATGGGCTATATGGATCTTCTAAATCTTTTTTTGTAAAAGAGCTTTTTAGAGATAATAAAAAAATCTTTTTATGGATTTTAAACGACAAAGAAACAGCTGCATATCATTTTAATGATTTAGAAAATTTTATGGATAAAAATAATTGTTATTTTTTCCCTAGCAGCTATAAAAAAAACAGCTTCATAAATACAGATAGTCAAAATATATATTTAAGAACAGAGATTTTAAAAATTTTAAGCTTAAAATCTAATCCTAAAATTATTGTCACTTACCCTAAAGCTCTTTCTGAAAAAGTTCTTATTAAAAAAGAAATAAGGAAGAGAAAATTCAAAATTTCAATAGGACAAAAAATTAAACTTGAAGTATTGAATGAGAGATTATTTGAATATGATTTTAACAAGGAAGATTTTGTATCACAACCTGGAGATTTTTCAATTAGAGGTGGTATAGTAGATGTTTTTTCCTATTCAAATCAACTTCCTTTTAGAATTGAATTTTTTGGAGATGAAATTGAAAGCATTAGAACTTTTGATCTTGAATCACAAATGTCAAACAATACTTTTAAATCAGTGGATATATTGGCTGATTTAGAAAACAAAAATTCTATACATTCCAGAGAGAGTCTAATGGATTTTTTAAATCCAGAAACTTTAATTCTAATTGAAAATTCATTATATATTCAAGATGAGCTTATAAATTATTATAAATTATTAAAAGAGAAGGCTAATTCCAATGAAATTGAAAAAGAGAATGTAAATAATCTTTTTTATAATGGTAAAAACTTCAATCTAGATTTAAACAAATTTTCAACAATTGAATTCAAAAAAGAAATTAATACTCCAACTTTATTCCAAACAATTCCTCAGCCTGCATTCAATAAAAAATTTGATTTATTAATTAAAGAATTAATCCAATTTCATGAAAATAATTATAGCATTAAAATTTTCTGTAGTTCTAAAAACCAAATAAATAGATTTAATGAAATTTTTGAAAAAATAGAAAATGATCTTTCTCCAATTTTAATTGAAAAATCTATTTATAAAGGTTTTATAAATCATCAGGATAAAGAAGTTTGTTTTTCAGACCATGAAATTTTTGAAAGATATCACAAGTTTAATATTCGAACAGGTTTTTCTATTAAAAAGAGAGTAAAGTTGAATGAATTAAATCAACTTGAAAAAGGAGATTATGTCACTCATATTGATCATGGAATTGGAATATTTGGAGGTCTTCAAAAAATAGTAGTAAACGGGAAAAAACAAGAGGCAGTTAAATTATCATATGGAGACAGAGATACTCTATATGTAAGCATTCATCTAATTCATAAAATTTGCAAATACAATGGTAAAGATGGAACCAAACCAAAAATATTTAAACTTGGCTCTAATGCTTGGAAAAAAATTAAACTCAAAGCTAAAAAAAGAGTTAAAGAGTTAGCCTTTAATTTAATTGAAGCATATGCAAAAAGAAAACTAAAAAAAGGTTTTCAATACGGTCCTGATTCTTCAATTCAACATGAATTAGAAGCTTCTTTTATTTATGAAGATACTCCAGACCAGAACAAATCTACATTAGATATAAAAAATGATATGGAAAGTCTTCAACCTATGGATAGACTAATTTGTGGAGATGTTGGTTTTGGGAAAACTGAAATTGCTATTCGCGCTGCGTTTAAGGCTATTGATAATGGGAAACAAGTTGCTGTGTTAGTCCCTACAACAGTACTTGCTTTTCAACATTTTAAAACATTTTCTAATAGGCTAAATGATTTTCCTGTTACCATTGACTATTTAAATAGGTTTAGAACTAATAAAGAAAAAAATATAATTAAAAGTGAAATAAAAAATGGAAAAATTGATTTAATAATTGGGACACATCAATTGGTTAATAAAAGCATTGATTTTAAAGATTTAGGTTTATTGATTGTAGATGAAGAACAAAAGTTTGGAGTAAATGTTAAAGAAAAAATAAGATCCCTAAAAGAAAATATAGATGTATTAACTCTTACGGCTACACCTATCCCAAGAACTTTACAGTATAGTTTAATGTCAGCTAGAGATTTATCAATTATTAATACTCCTCCTCAAAATAGATTTCCAATTGAAAGTAATGTCATCTTATTTAAGGAAGAAATTATTAAGGAAGCTATAAATTTTGAAATACAAAGAGGGGGTCAAGTATTTTTTATCCATAATCGAATTGAAAATATTCAAGAAGTTAGTGCATTGATTGCGAGACTAGTTCCAAATGCAGAAATAGCAATTGTTCATGGAAAAGTTGAAGGGAAAAAACTTGAAAAAACTATGTTAGATTTTATAAATGGAAAATTTGATGTATTAGTATCTACTACAATAGTTGAAAGCGGATTAGATGTCCCTAATGCAAATACTATTTTTATTAATAATTCTCAAAATTTTGGATTGAGTGATCTTCATCAGATGAGAGGAAGAGTTGGCAGAAGTAATAAAAAGGCCTTTTGTTATTTTATTTGTGCACCATTTTCTTCAATAACAAAAGAAGCAAGGAAAAGAATTGAAGCAATTGAACGACATACAGAATTAGGATCAGGATTTTATATAGCTATGAAAGATCTAGAAATTAGAGGAGCAGGTGATCTTTTAGGTGCAGAACAGAGTGGATTTATAAATGATATAGGCTTTGAAACTTATCAAAAAATATTAAAGGAAGCTGTAGATGATTTAAAATCTAAAGAATTTAAAGATTTATTTGATAAAGATATAGATGCTAAAAACATTATAAATAATTTTCAGATTGATACAGATTTAGAAATTCTTTTCCCAGATTCATATATTACTAATATTAAAGAAAGACTTATATCATATAAAAAATTATCCGAAATAAAAACAGTGAATGAACTCAAAGAGTTTAAAGAAAATTTAAAAGACAGATTTGGAAAAATTCCACAAGAATCTATTGATTTATTAAAAACTGTTGAATTGAAATGGGTAGCAGTTTCTGTTGGGTTTGAGAAAATAATTTTAAAAAATAATAAATTGATATGCCAGTTTATTTCTGATAAAGAACACAATTATTATTCTTCAGGAAATTTTCAAAAAACCCTCAAAACTATACTTCAAAATAAAAAAATCTGTGAGGTTAAGGAAAAGAAAAATAAGGATGGAGAAATTTTGATAGTTGTTTTTAAAGGAGTTAATTCAGTAGATCAAGCAAT
>PVBE012234603.1_pt1 | contig 13183 bp, 11 predicted proteins | sample 1631181 | NCBI WGS metagenome assembly PVBE01 (sample SAMN08397723, study PRJNA350692) | Marine metagenome, whole genome shotgun sequencing project. | isolation source: water | place: Pacific Ocean | collected 2012-04
ATTGGCTAACTCCACCTCGGCCTGACGAAGCTTGTGGATGATCTGCTCTGCGGTGAATCCCTTCCGACTCATCACTGCCCCCTTTCTAGGCCAATCCAGTCCGAAAGCTGTACGAAAATCCTAACCCTCAAACTGCACCGGTTTCAGGGGGGCAGATCAAATCCCACATGCGGAAGTTCGGGGACGAAGGGGACATTGAAGAGTTTTTTCGAAAGTTGATCTCCTGGTCGTCCGATCTGGTGGAGGGGCGGCGCGCCTACCTGTTTTTCCTGGATGGGGCGTCCGGGAACCTTCTGTTGAGGGGGATGACCGGAGGCGCCCCGGGTTTTCAGGTGATTTCTCCCCGGCTTCTTGGGGACGCGTGGGCGGACCTCGTTGCGGGGCGGGGCCTGCGAATCGCGGGAGGCGCGCTTCTGTCGAGTTTTGAAGACGGCCCGTCGGTGGGATGGCTGCTGGCGCCCTTGGTGATCCGCGATCAACTCATCGGCGTGATCCTGGTGGAGCGGGATCACGATGCGCCCTTCACCGACGCGGACCTGGAAGTGCTGCTCTCCTACAACCGGTCGGCCGGGTTGACGTTGGAAAACAATTTCTTGTACCGGCAAATTTTCCGGGGCTTGAGGGAGACGCTGCAGCTCCTGGTCTCGATCCTGGAGGCCCGCGACGTTTACACCAAGGACCATGCCGTCCGCGTTACGCAATACGCCCTCATGATGGCGGACATCCTGGGATGCGCGCCGGAGCAGCGGGAGATGCTGGAATTCGCCGGCCGTCTCCATGACATCGGAAAAGTCGGGATTCAGGACGCCATCATGCTCAAACCGGACAGCTTGAGTCGGAACGAGATGGAATCGATGCGCCGGCACCCGGTGATCGGCGAACAGATCGTTCGTTCGGTCTGCCTGCTGACCGAGGAGCGGGCGGTTGTCCGCAACCACCACGAGTGGTGGAATGGAGACGGGTATCCGGACCATTTGATGGGGGAGAAGATCCCCCTGCTGGCCCGAATCCTGAGCGTTGCCGACGCCTTCGACGCCATGACGTCAGACCGGCCGTACCGCGACGCGATGAGCCCTCAACAGGCCTTGTGCAATCTTGAAGAGGCCGCCGGCGTGCAGTTCGACAAAGATTTGGTGGAGGCGTTTCGGGCGACTGCCGCCGGGAAGCGGGCCGGGGAGGGCGCCAAGCACGGCCAATGGGGCGCTTTGCGCTTGATCCGCGACTTCCCTGAATCTCTCACCGCCCATTCGTCGCGCTGATCGAGTCGGGATGGCGGGTGCGGATTCCTCGCCCGCCCGCATGACTCTCCTTCGGATGAACGGGCCGAGCACGGATGACATCCCGCCAAGGGTCAGTCGGAGTTTTTCAGCCCTTTGTTCCTGCCTCCCGGGAAACGGGCCCGAAACGCCTTCAGCGCGGACGTCGGAATCCGGAGGCTCTTCTCCAGACGCTCGTAAACCTTTTCAGGCTCCCGTGCGATGGCCTCGGTCAGCTTTTGGGCGGCTGAGGACGCCTGACTGATCTGGGCTCGGACCAGAAGGCGAATCATCCAGTCCAGGGACTTGATGAGGAAGTCCACGATAACGTTGTCCACCTTGACGAACACCATCAGGTGGTTCTTCATGACGAGGCCCCTGTCCGTCCGGGCCGGCGTGTACGCGATCGCGAAGGAGGCGCGGCCCCCGAGGTTCCGGATGAGCCAGCCGCTGTAGCCGCCCTCCCCGTAGATGACCTTTCGGCCCTTCCCGCTGTGAACGATCCAGAACCGCCCCGTGACGCCGGAGCCGGTGTCGATCAGGTAGGCGCCGTCCGGCCCTTCGGTGATCTTGTGCTTGCCGATCTTCAGCGCCCGGATCATGTCCGAGGCGAGGGGCAAGCGCGCAAAGAGGTAGGCGTAGACCTTCAAGGTGCTGCGAAATTCCGTGCGCCGCTCGCGGAAAAGGGTGTAATCCTCGAGGAAGAACCGCGCCGCTTCGGTCTTTTCCCCCTGGATCAGGCGGATGGGAAAGCGCTCCTCGGGCGACGGCTCCTTCGCCCCGGCGGCGAGGGCGGCGGCGCACCCTGCGGCCAGCGCCAAGACCCCGGCCCGCGACCATCGCCATCTTGAAAATCCGCGACCCACCGAAGACCTCCCATCCCAAAAATTGGCAAACCGCCCGGACCGCCCTTATTCTATCCGTATGTGTCGGGGAATTTTCGGCTCCTTCACACCCGGCCCGCGTGCCCTGGCCCGCCCGAGGAGATCGCCATGAACGATGACCCCCGCCCATTCGCCCCCGGCGACGCGGCATCTTCCTTCCGCAATCCTTTCCCGACGGTCGATGTCATTATCGAGGTGAACGACCCGTCTTCCCCGGAATCCGAGGGGGCCGTTATCCTGGTCGAAAGACCCCCCCCCCGCGGGGATGGGCCATCCCGGGAGGCTACGTGGATTACGGCGAGTCCCTCGAGGACGCGGCGGTCCGCGAGGCCAAGGAGGAGACGGGCCTGAGCGTCGAGCTGGTCCGGCAGTTTCACGCCTATTCCGATCCCAAAAGAGACGCCCGGCAGCACAACATCACGGTGGTTTTCATCGGTCGGGTCTGGGGACGGGGTCCCCGAACGCCCACCGCCGGCTCCGACGCCGCGGCCGTTGGCGTGTTCACCCGGGCAAACCTGCCCTCGCCCCTCTGCTTCGACCACGCGCAGATCCTCGATGACTATTTCAGCGACAGGTATTAGGCGGAGGAGGCGAAGGGGTCAAGCCATTGGTTTATTGTTTTCCGGCGTGCTCGGCGGATTTGAGGCCAAACGGGTTGGAACCCACATGGCCGCAACGCCGCAATCCGCTGGAAAGGTGTAAACGAAAGTCCTGATCCCATGATCGGACTCGGATTTTTCAAACAAAACAAAGCCCCGCGCGTTCACCACGGGGCTCTGCGTTTGATTGGTGGAGGCGGGGGGAATCGAACCCCCGTCCGAAGGTTTTCAGCCTCGGGCTTCTACATGCTTAGCCGGGGTTTTGGATCTCGCGCCCCTCGAATCCCCCCGGCGGGGACGAAGGAGCGCCAGCCTCAGTTCGGTTTCGCCCGCGACTGCCCCGAGGCGCGACGCCGCGGACTAGCCCGATTTTCTGACACCCTGACCCGGGCCTACGGGCGCGGCCCGGAAGGGCGCTCGGTCGCTATTTAAGCGGCGAGGGCCAACTCTTGGTCGGCAGTTGTTGGTTTGCCGTGGTTTAACGAGGCCAACGGCACCTCGGCATGCGACCCGGACCTCATAACACCCCCGTCGAAGCCATATCGCCCCCAATCAGACGATGCTTGCCGGTTTCGGAAGGAAGGATCCTGCTTCTCTCCTCGCTCACCTCCTTTTCTCTACGCGCGTGCGGCGGGCGGGTCTAAGCCTGCCCTCTGCGAAGGCAGGGGGCGCCCGACCGGAAAAACTCGAGGCCATGATTTGGGGAGAAATCCCGGCTACGCCTTGACCCTTCCCGCGTCTTTGATCGCCCGGGCCATCTCCCGGTTGGCCTCCTTGCGCTTGAGCGTCTCGCGCTTGTCGTATTGCCTTTTCCCCTTGGCCAGGGCGAGCTCGACCTTGGCCTTTCCCCGCTTGAAGTACATCTTCAAGGGGATGAGGGTCAACCCGCGCTCGTTCACCTTGCCGATGAGCTTGCCGATCTCCTTGCGGTGAAGAAGGAGCTTGCGGTCGCGCTCGGGGTGGTGGTTCAACTGACCGGCCGGGTCGTAGGGGCTGATATGCGTCCCGACCAAGAAAACCTCCTCGCCCCGAACGTCGGCGTAACTGTCCTTCAGGTTCGCCTTCCCGGCCCGGAGGGATTTCACCTCTGATCCCCACAGGACCAGACCCGCCTCCAGCGTCTCCTCGATTGCGTAATCGTGCCGGGCTTTGCGGTTATTGCAGATGATCTTGATGCCGCCCGTCACGGAAGCCATCCCTTCTCGGCGTAATCATTTGATTTCACACGCTGTTTGGAATCCGCCCCTCTCGGAGCCCCTTTATCAAGATAGGGTCCGGGCGAACCGTCCGCAATACAGGGATTCAAAGCGGCCGCGGGCGTCTAGAGGGGCAGCCCCTCGACGAGGATGATGTTCGGCTCGGCTGCCTTGCGCCGCAGCTCATTCCACGGGCGGTAATCCTCGGATTGGCGCCAGCGGTGATAGGCCTCCGCGCTCGGCCACTGGACGATGAAAAGTCGCCTCGGATCCCAGTCGCCCGTGATCTTCTCGAACCCGCCCCCGTGCGGGGAGACCAGGAATTTGCCTCCGAACTTCTCGGCGGTCGGGACATATCCCTTCACGTACTCCTCGAACAACGCCGGGTCTTTCACGTCCACGTCGATGATTGCATAAGCCGGATTCGCGCTCATGGCCTGGCCTCCCTTCTCATTCCGGTGTCTGTGAGACTCTCATGGGTGGAACGCTTCTTTGCCTTTCACCGCCTTTTGATCTTCCGGCCCGCCTTTCGCGTTGTCCCGCCTCTCTTTCGCGGCGCCGATCGCCGCCCTTCGGTCTTGGAGACTGGGGAGTCTTTCCTCCCGCCCGCCGCGGCTCTTCGGGAGGGGGGGGACGTTTTCCGTCCGCGTTGTCTCGCCGCCCCCGCCGGCCCCCCCGACGCCTCCGGCCCGGACAATGAAAAGTCGATGCGCCGCGTGTCCAGGTTCGCACGGTCCACCCGGATGGTGACCGCGTCGCCCAGGTTGACGGTGCGCCGCGTCCGCCGGCCGAGGAGACGGTAATTCTCCTCCTCGAACACGTAATAGTCATCTCCGAGGTCCGACAGGCGGACGAACCCGTCTACAAAATGCTCGTTCAACGTCACGAAGAAACCGGTGCGGACAATCCCGCTCACCTTGCCCTCGAACGTTTCACCGACGCGGTCCCGCATGAACTGCACGCGCTTGTAGTCGAGCATCGCCCGCTCGGCGCTCTCGGCGGCCCGCTCGAGCCGGGACGCCTCATCGGCCAGGGTGTGCATGCGATCTTCGAGGCTCTGGAGCCTCCTGCGGCCCATCCCCCGTCGGCCCGCCAATCCGTAGGCTCGGATCAGCCGGTGGACGATCAGGTCCGGATACCGGCGGATGGGCGAGGTGAAGTGCGTGTAGTGCGTGAAGCCGAGACCGAAGTGGCCGAGGTTGGCCGGATCATATCGCGCGAGCTTCATGGCGCGAAGGACGGCCATGTTGACGAAGGCCTCCTCCGCCTTGCCCCGGGCCGCCGCGAGGACCCGCCCGAGCGCCCGGGGATCGCCCGAGGAAAGACCGGGCGTTTGGTGGTGAAGGTTGCGAAGCAAAAGGGCGACCTCTTTCAGCTTGTCGGGATCGGGCGGCTCATGGACGCGGAACATCCCCGGCCGGTCCCCGTCCTCGGCGTCCGGCCGCGACGGGTCCGTTCCGGCCAGCCGCTCGGCCACCGCCCGATTCGCCGCGAGCATGAACTCCTCGATGATCTGCTGGGAGAAGAGCCTGGGCGCGCGCCGGACCCGGGTGACCCGGCCTTCGGCGTCCACCACGACCTCCGGCTCGGGGATGTCCAGGTCGAGGCCCCCCTCTTCCAGCCGCCGCGACCGGAGCTGCCGGGCCAGCCGGGCCATTTCCCGCAGGGCCTTCTCCAGGCCGGGAACCCCCGCAAACCTCTCGGGTGGCGTGACGTCAGGCGGTGGAGCGTCTCCGGGGGGGGGCGCGTCCCCCCCTCCATCCAGAAACGAAGCCACACCGGCGTACGTCAGGCGCGCCCGGCTGTGGATGACTGTCTCGGCCAGCCGGATTCCCGTCCGGCGGCCCTGCCGGTCGTAGTCCAGAAACGCCGTCAGGGTCAGCCGGTCCCGGTCCGGGAGGAGCGAGCAGAGGTTTTCGCTCAGGTCGGGCGGCAGCATCGGGATCGCGATGCCGGGGAAGTAGACGCTCGTCCCGCGGAGCCGGGCCCCCGCGTCCAGGGCGCCCCCTTCGGCCGTGTAGCGGCTGACGTCGGCGATGTGGACGCCGAGACGGCGCACGCCGCCCGGCAGGATCTCCAAGGAGATGGCGTCGTCGAAATCCTTCGCTGTCTCGCCGTCGATCGTGACGGTCAGAAGGGCCCGCAGGTCCTCGCGCTTACGGGCCTCCGTCGCGTCCGGCTCGCGGAGTGACGCCGCCTCCCGAAGCGCCTCTTCGGGGAAATCCGTTCGCAGGCCGAACTCGGCGCAGATCATGTCCACCTCGATCCGGGGATCGTCCGGATGGCCCAGAACCCGGACGATTTTTCCCGTCGCCGCGGGGACCGGCCCCCTCGCCCGGCCCCCTCGCCCGGGGGCGCGGCGCGCCGGGTCGGGGTCGATTTGAAGGACGGCGAGCATGCCCTTGCGGGCGTCCGGGTCGTCCCCGTCCCGGGCGATGTCCGCTCGCTCACCGAATCGGGGGTCCAGGGGAATGAACCAGCGACGGCCCCCGGCGCCGTCGATCCGGCCGACGATCTCGGCGGCCCCCCTTTCTTCGATCCGCACGATCTCGCCTTCCCACTTCCCGCGCATCCCCCGCCTTCTCCGGGCCGTCACCCGGTCGCCGTGCAGGGCGCCGCCCCGGACGCCCGGCGGGATGAAGACGTCCTCGCCTTCGCGGACAAGGGAAGCGCCGTCCGGCGCGGCCTCCCCCTCTCCGGTGGTCTTGGCCGGTGCGGGGACCACGAAGGCGTACCCGTCCGGATGGGCCTGAAGCCTTCCTGTGACGAGATTGAGGGCTTCGGGGGCCGCGTACCGGCTGCCGCGCGCCCGGACCAGAAAACCCTCCCCCGCCAGCCGCTTGACCGTGCGGCGGAAGGCGGGTCGGTCCGCCTCGGGGATCGCGAAGTGACGGATGATCTCCCGCAAGCCGGCCGACTTTGCGGGATGGTCCGCCAGGTAGGCGCGGATGTCTTCGGGGGTCGATTTCATCGCCAATTTCCGTTTCCTACATCCAAAAGCGGGAAGTCTTCTTTCATCCCGCCAATTAGCTGCGGGACAACGATTTACCCCAAAAGAGGGGATCGATTCGGCCTGGGCGCCCTGTGATTTACGGAACCGGCGGATTCAATGCCTCCGCCCCGCTCTCGCCGATGGGCGCCCCCGCTGGGGCGTCGGCGCGCGGGGCGGCTCACACCTGGTAGGTGTTCAGGATTTTCCCGTCGCCCAGCTCGACGCACGTCAGCTTCCCACCGAACACCGCGCCGGTGTCGATGCCGATGGCATAGGGCGGATTCTGGAAAACGTCCGGCAAAGGTGTGTGGCCGAAGACCACCGTCAGGCCCAGGGCGTGCTCGCGGGTGAAGAACTCCTCGCGAATCCACAACAGGTCCCGCCGGCTCTGGTCCTCCAACGCGACGCCGGGGCGGATCCCCGCGTGGACGAACAGGAACCCGTCCTCCCCATGCGTGAGCGCGGTTGTGAACAGGAAATCCAGATGGCCTTCGGGAAAATCTCCGGCTTCGACCTTTCCCAGAGGGTTCAGCGCGTAGGAGATCATCGTCTCCCCGCCGCCGTTCGTGAGATAGGCGTTCCGCATGTACCAGTCCGCGCCGTTCAGGAAGTCTTCCAACATCTCCTCGTGGTTGCCCCGCAGAAATACGCATTTCGGGAACCTCTCCCGGAAAGAGAGCAGGAATTCCACCGTCCCGCGGGAATCCGGCCCGCGATCGATGTAATCCCCGATGAACACGATCCGGTCCTCCGGCTCGAAGGGGACGGTCTCCACGAGACGGGTCAAGTGCGCGATGGAGCCGTGGATGTCGCCGACGGCGTAAAGCTTGGCCATCCGGGCGCTCCAATGAAGGGGGATTTCTGAAAGAGCGGATGAATCCGCGCCCCGGAACGGGATGGGTCGGGTCCCGGACGATCCTCAATCTAAGCCGAACGGAAATCGGTGTAAAGGATTTCGCCCGGGGGAGGCCATCGGCCGCCGGCCGGCCCCGCCCGTGGTAAACTGAAGGGGAGGGCATGATACGATTCCACTGACCCATGGCGTTCGATCAGGGAAGAAGGGGGTTCATCCCGCATGTCCGAGTACAAGGTTTTGGGCCGGGACATCCCGAGGATCGACGGCGCGCCCAAGGCGTCGGGGGACGCCAAGTACACGGCGGATTTCCACTTGCCCGGGACGCTTTGCGGCCGGATCCTCCGGAGCCGCCACCCCCACGCCCGCATCCTTAATCTCGACACCCAAAAGGCCGAGAAGCTGCCCGGCGTCAAGGCGGTCATCTCGTCCAAGAACACGCCGCATATCTACTACGGGGTCACCATCTTCGATCAGGTGCTGTTCGATCCGGAGAAGGTCCGCTACCTGGGCGACGAGATCGCGGCCGTGGCCGCCACGGACGCCGACGTCGCCGAGGAGGCCCTTTCCCTCATCGAGGTGGAATACGAGGAGCTGCCCGCCGTCTTCGATCCCCTCGAGGCGATGAAGCCCGACGCGCCCCTCGTTCACGAGGATTCCGGCCAATACGCCTCGACGTTCGATGTGAAGGGCCGGACGGGGAACGTCGCGTGCCGGACGTGGTTCGGGTGCGGCGACGTCGAGAAAGGGTTTGCGGAGTCCGACGAGGTCTTCGAGCACACCTTCTCGACGCAGCAGAACCACCAGACCTACCTGGAGCCCCATGCCTCCCTCGCCCAGCCGGACGGCCGGGACGGCTTGACCGTTTGGTCCAGCACGCAGGGGGTCTTCAACCTCCAGGCGCTTGTGGCCAAGGTGTGGGCGCTTCCCATGACGAAGGTCCGGGTCATCGGCTCGATCGTCGGCGGCGGCTTCGGCGGCAAGAAGCCCCGGGCGGACATGTACGCCGCCGGCCTGGCGCTGCGGTCCGGCAAGCCGGTCCTGCTTCAATTCACCCGGGACGAAGACTTTATCGCGGGCCTTCCCCGCCACCCCACGACGACGAAGATCCGCACCGGCGTCAATCGGGACGGCCGGATCATGGCGCGCGAGGCGAAGCTTGACTACGACACCGGCGCCTACGCGGACCACGGACCCGCCATCGCCGCGGGCGGCGCCTTCTACGCGAGGGGGGTGTACCGGGTCCCGAACGTCAGCGCCGAGGCCTACACCGTCTACACGAACAAGCCCATCTCCGGCGCCTTCCGGGGATACGGCGCCCCCCAGTCCATTTTCGCCGGCGATTCCCAGATGGACATCATCGCCCGGGAGCTGGACATTGACCCGATTGACCTTCGACGGTTGAATGCGATGGACCACGGCGATTCCCTCGTCAACGGCCAGAAGCTGAACGAGGTCTGGCTGAAGAAGACCCTCGACTCCGCCGCGCGGCACGCGGATTGGGACGGGAAGCCCCTCTCCTCCGGAAACGGGAAGCGGCGGGGCCGGGGGGCCGCCTCCGGCATGCACGTCTCGGGCGGGCTGAGCTCTTCCGCCAACGTCAAGGTGATGGACGACGGGACGGTCCAGGTGTCGTCCGGGGTGATCGAGATCGGCGCGGGCCAGATCACGATGGCGGCGATGGTCGCGGCCGAGGAGCTCGGCGTCTCCGTGGACGACGTGCGGGTTGTCTCGGCCGATACGGACGCGACGCCTTTCGAGTACTACACCGCCGCGAGCCGGGTGACCTACAACGTCGGCAACGTGGTCCGGCTGGCGGCGGAGGACGCCAAGCGGCAGCTCGTCGAACGGGCGGCCCACGTCCTGGAGGTCCCCGCCGGAGACCTGGCCGTCGCCGACAAGAAGGTCTTTATGCCGGGCGCGCCCGAGCGGTCCATGACTTTCGCCAGGCTCTCCAAGGCCAAAGGGCCGAAAGGGGGCGGACCGATCCTGGGCCGAGGCGTCTTCGAGGCCCAAGGCCCCCCCATCAACGTCGATTGCATAGACGGAAATCCCCGCCCGGGCGTCGCGACGATGACCTTCTGCACGCACATCGCGGAGGTCGAAGTCGACGAGGAAACGGGGGAGGTGGAAGTCCTCCGGCTCATCTGCTCCCATGACGTGGGGCAGATCATCAACCTCGGCGGTATTATCGGCCAGCTCCAAGGCGGCGTGACACAGGGCCTGGGGTACGCCCTCATCGAGGAGGTGGTCTACTCCGGCGGGGTCATCGAAAACCCGAGCCTCGTCGATTACAAGGTGCCGAACATCCTGGACGTGCCCCCCATCGTCCACGACTTCATCGAGGAGCCGGAGCCGACGGGACCCTTCGGGGCGAAGGGGTTCTCCGAGGCGGTTCTGGTGCCGACGGCGGCGGCCATCGCCAACGCGGTCGAAGACGCAATCGGGGTGCGGGTGAAGGACCTGCCGATCACGCCGGAAAAAGTGCTGAAAGGGCTAGCAGGTTGCGGAAAAACTCCGATGGGTTGGTGTTTTGGCCAAGATTAGGACCTTGCGCGCTGTCATTCCGAACGAGGTGAGGAATCGGCTCAAGCTCGAAACGCGTTGTTTTTGAATCAGTTGCATGAATGAGGCTGATTCCGGTGGAGATTCATCGCCGCCCTCGGAATGACAGATTGGGGCATTTCAGACCCCTCAGAATCGTTTTTCCGCAACCTGCTAGAGGCCAAGGGGGGACGCTTTGAAAACTGACCCATTGGCCAAATGCCGGAGCCTTCCGGAGGAAGGCGGGCATTCGGTCAAAGCGAGAGACCACGGCAGGTTATCAACAGACCGTTTGGCCAATCCAACGCCCAACCCAGAAAAGCCCCAAGCGAAAGGCTTGGCCGCAAAAAGTCTTGCGAGGGGGTTCCCAACCCCTGGGAGGGGTGCGGGGGGGCGCCTTTCAAAAAGCGCCCCCCGCGATCTTGACTTACATGGAGCGCCCGCATGAAACGGATCGTCTCGTTGATTGCCAGCGGCACCGAGATCGTCTGCGCGCTCGGGTTCGAGGGCCAGATGGTGGGCCGCTCCCACGAGTGCGATTTCCCCGCGTCCGTCGCCTCCCTGCTCGCCCTCACTGGGCCGAAGTTCAACACCGAGGGCTCCTCCTACGAGATCGACGAGCGGGTCAAGACAATTTTGAAGGAGGCCCTCTCGGTCTACCGCGTGCACGCCGAGGAGCTGGAGGCCGTGCGGCCGGACGTCATCATCACCCAGACCCAGTGCGAGGTGTGCGCCGTCAGCTTGAAGGACGTGGAGGAGGCCGTATGCGGCTTCACGGGCGGCCAGCCCCCCGGATTGTCTCGCTCGAGCCCAACGGCCTGGGGGACATATGGGAGGACATCCGGAAGGTGGCCTGCGCGCTCGACGCCGAGGACCGGGGCGAAGCCCTCATCGGGAGATTGCGGGCGCGAATGAAGGAGATCGCCGCCCGGTCCGAGATGATCGCCGACCGCCCCACCGTCGGTTGCGTCGAGTGGATCAACCCCCTCATGGCGGCGGGGAACTGGGCGCCCACGATGGTGGAGATGGCGGGCGGGGCCAACCTCTTCGGGAAAGAGAACGAGCATTCCTCCTGGATGGAGTGGGAAGCGTTGCGCGACGCCGATCCGGACGTCATCGTCCTTCTCCCCTGCGGATACGACATCGAGAAGACCCGGGAAGAGATGCCCGCCCTGACGGGAAAGGCCGGGTGGGACGACCTCAAGGCCGTCCGGAACGGGCGGGTCTACCTGACCGACGGCAACCAGTACTTCAACCGCCCCGGCCCGCGGCTCGCCGAGTCCCTGGAGATCTTCGCCGAGATCTTCCACCCGGAGGTCTTTGATTTCGGCCATGAGGGGACGGGGTGGGTTGGGGCTTGACCTTTGAAACCTCAAGGCTCCCGTCTTGTCAATCAACCAAATCGTCCGTGTGGCGCGGATCGGTTGACCCGGCGGGTCGGTTGACCCTTAGACCGCGTTTGAGTGTTGATTTATCGAATCCGCGTAGAGGAGATCCACGCCATCTCACCCAACGAAACCTTTGAATTCCACACGCAGGAGCAGGAAGTCCACTTCGGTCCCGGGAGCCTGAGCCGGACGGGTGAGATCGTGGACCGCCTCGGCGGAAAGCGCGTGTTCCTCATCTGCACGGAGCGGGCGAAGGACTCCCTGGAGGGGAAACGGCTCCGGGACGTCCTGGGCGGGCGGCTCGCCGGGTCCTTCACCGGGATCCGGACGCACGTCGTCGTCGAGACGGTGGACGCCGCCTTCCGGGCCGCCGGGGAGGCGAACGCCGACTTCATCGTCAGCTTCGGCGGCGGTAGCGCCCTGGGGACGGGGAAGGCCCTGGGCCTGTGGCGGATCCGCGAGGCCGAGGCCAAGGGCGAGACGCTCGGCCGCTTCCCCCACCTTTGCGTCCCGACGACCTATTCCGGGACCGAGATGACGATCATCGCCGGCCAGCGCGACGAGGAGCGGGGACAGAAGCGCCCCGGCCGCGACCCGCGCATCCTCCCGCTCTGCGTTGTCTACGACCCCGAGGTCACGCTCGGCCTGCCGCCGAAGGTGACGGCCGAATCCGCCATGAACGCCCTCGCCCACTGCGCCGAGGGTCTCTATTCGCCCGTCGCCGACCCGGTGGGCCTGGCCGCCGCCAAGGACGCCGCGGGGCTGATTGGCCGGAGCCTGCTCCGGTGCGTCAGGGACGGGAACGATCTGGAGGCCCGGACGTGGATGCTCAAGGCGGGGTTCCTGGCGGGCTTCACCGTCCACCACACCGGCATCGGCCTCCATCACGGGATCTGTCACGTCCTGGGAGGGCGGTACGGTCTGGGGCACGGCGTCTCCAACACGATCATCCTGCCGAACGCCCTTCGGTACAACCTGGACGCCACCGCCCCGCAACAGGCCGAGCTCGCCCGGGCGATGGGAGCGGCGAAGGACGCGGACGAGGATCTGGAGGCGGGGCAAAAGGGGATCGACTTCATCCTGAAACTGCGCGAAGACTGCGGCCTGACGGGCCGTCTGGGCGAGGTCGGCGTGCCGGAGTCGGACATCCCCTCCCTGGCGGCGGAGGCCATGCACAGCCGGGCGGTCAAAAACAACCCGAAACCCATCACGGACCCGGCCCAGGTGGAGGAGGTGCTGCGGGCGGCGTTTTGAATGTAAGGAGGCGCCGGCGGACCAGCCGCCAGTGGCACACTGTCAGTTTAGGACCTTAGGCGGCGGACCGGCCGCCGGTGGAACTCCTCGGCCTTAAATCAAGGCGATTGCAAAAGATTTGACACCGGATTAGGCTGGTGTCATGGACCTGAAGGGCTTTGAAGGCCTTGTAAAAACGGAGGTTACAGCGAGACGCCATCTGCTCAAGGCGTGTCAG
>PVBE011308044.1_pt1 | contig 13182 bp, 11 predicted proteins | sample 1631181 | NCBI WGS metagenome assembly PVBE01 (sample SAMN08397723, study PRJNA350692) | Marine metagenome, whole genome shotgun sequencing project. | isolation source: water | place: Pacific Ocean | collected 2012-04
ATCCAGTTCCATCATATCGAGTCACCCCACCGGCATCGGAGCCTATCCAGATGTTGCCTTCAGCATCTTGTTCAATTGCCCAAACGGTGTAGTTTGAGATTTCTTCCTGCACAATTGTGGTGAAAGTGTTGCCATCGTATTGATTCAATCCATTCTCAGATCCAATCCAGAGGTTGCCGTCCCGATCTTCCATTATCGACATGACGTTAGAGCCAGTTAATCCGTCCTGGTTGTCGTGGTAAGTAAACGAATGACCCTGGAATTGGCTCACGCCACCATTGGTTGCCATCCAGATGTTTCCCGTTTGGTCTTCAGCAACGCGGTAAACCACATTGTCGGCCAAGCCATTCTGTTGGTTGTAATTGATCGTTTCGGTTTCGGTTATTTCGAATGCACCATGGCCGTTGGTTGCCATCCAAAGTGAGCCATTCCTATCTTGAATGAATGACCAGATAAGCGTTTTGGGCAGATTCAGTTCTTCGGATTTATTAGTCAGCTTATTGTCTGCAAAAGTGTAAGCGGCTTGTTGTGTTCCAATCCACAAAGTATTTTCATTATCAACATAAAGCGAGTTGATGTTGGACGAATCGAATTGAGCTGTGGGAATGATGATTTCAAGTCCTCCCTTGTTGTACCTGCACAAACCCGTTTTCGAAACACCCAGGTAGAAGTTTCCCTCGTTATCGGTGGTCATGGCATAAACCATGGCATCACCGTTTAACAAGGGATCGCCCACAGATGCGATTCCACCTTCCTTAATTATGAAAAGCTCAGGCTCATCTGTACTTACCCAGATGTTTTGATTCGCGTCTTCGCCAAATGCCCAAATGCTTGAAGACTCTAATTGTTCTATTTCGTTGAAGGAACTGAAGTTGGTGCCATCATAGCGACAGAGGCCGCTTCTTTCTGCGCCAAACCAGATGGTTCCGTCCGATGATTCAAACAAGGACAGAAGGATATTGCTACACAAGCCATCCTCATCGTTTATAGTGTTGAACTTTAAGCCATCGAAACAGCTTACACCGGCCCCGTAAGTGCCAAACCACATTCTCCCCCGCTGATCTTCGATCATGGAGAAGATTTGAGATTGGGCCAAACCATCTTCAATAGAAAAATTTCTGAAATTGTATTGTTGGCCCGAAGCACCGGACATGCCGATGATGGCCAGGATGCAGGTTAAAGCGATAATTGTTAAAGCATGATACTTAGAACGCATGGACTTATGGCTTTTCAACTAGCCCCTAAGGGAGTTGTGTTTTCATTATTATTTCCAATTCATTTGCTGGGTAGTTACGTGATTTCACGTACTCTCTATATTATTATTACGGTTTTCTGTTTGCTTTGTTTCATGTTTAGTTGATTAACTTTGGAGAGCTTGTTGCCAGCTTTGTCTTCCCTAAAGGATGGTGATACCTGATATGGCTGAAATGCGTTGTCTTCCATCAATACAAAGGTTTTTTGGAGTCCTCTTTTACACGTGTTTGGTTATCCTGATCGTGCTTGTTTTTATGCCCGATCTGTGTGGCCAAAACGAAAACATTCGTTTCGATCTTTATACGGTAAAAGACGGATTATCGCAAAACGGTGCCATGTGTATTGCCCAGGATGAATTTGGGTTTTTATGGGTGGGCACAAAGGATGGGTTAAACCGTTTTGATGGTGATCGTTTTGAAGTCTTCAATCATGATCCGGTCGATTCAAGCAACATTTCGGGAAACTACATCAATCATCTAAAACTATGCGACAATGGTGATTTGATAGTGGCCACGTCTAATGGCTTGAATAGATTCAACTATTTAACCGACAAGTTTGAGCGCGTTCACATTGTGAAAGGTGAAGTGTCATTTGGTGCATTGGATATCAGGTCGGTTGAAGAGGACGAAAACAGCCGATTATGGCTGGCAACTGAAAATCAAGGGCTGTTTCAGATTGAACCTTACGGTCATGTTCTACAGCATTTTTCTTCTGATGAATTCGTGAAAGATGGATTGGCAAACTTCACGTTTGTGGGTAAGGTGAAGAATGAAATCTGGTCCGGAACCAAGCAGCATGGGTTTCTTCGCTTTTCAGCAGAAGATGGCAGTTTCATCGAACAGGTAACAGATTTTGGTTTGTACACCTTGAGCCTACTTGAAGTATCCCCGGACAATGTTTGGCTTGGAACAGATTCAGGACTTTTTTTACTGAAGAGTGCAGATCTGGCAGTTGTAGAAAGGCATTTCAATGAAAATTGGATTCCGAATCGTTTAGCCTCAGATTCGGAGGGCAACCTGTGGGTTGGCACCATAAGTAATGGGTTGGTCTATCTTGATAGGGAATTGGGTTCGGTACGAAGGTTTAGTCACATTGAAAGTGACCCGACCAGTCTTAGTTTTAGTTCTATTTCGAGCATGTTTATTGATAAGGCTCAAAACCTTTGGGTTGGCACACATGGAGGCGGGCTCAACAAGCTTACCGGACTTAGGAAATTTAAGCTATACAACCATATACATGGTGATGATTTTAGTCTCACAAGTAACAGTATCAGGGCAATAGCTGAAGATGACAAAGGAGTAATCTTTATCGGCAGCTATTCGGGTTTATCGGCATTTGATAATGTTTCAAAGACAGCACGGCATTTTGTGGTTGATAACAAAAAACCTACCACAAACCTGGTGTCAGTTGCGGTTTATGCCTTGCTGTTCTCCTCCACCCGGGAATTGTGGATTGGAACTGAAGGCACGGGATTGCAAAGGTATTTTCCTGATCAGGACAGGTTCGAATTTTTTCAATCGCTTCATGGTTCCAAAGAGTTTCCACACGATATTGTGTTATCAATTTTTGAGGATAGCCACGGTGTAGTTTGGGTTGGTACGGCAAATGGATTGCATTTCTTTGAAGAGCGTTCAAATACGTTTAAACATGTGCAGTTGCAGGAAGGAACGGAGACATTGGTAGTGAGAGATATTGCTGAGTGTGACGACAGACATCTTTTTGTGGCAACCGAAAGCGGCTTGTTTTGGTTGGATCGGGAAAGCGGAACATCAACAAGAATAGGCGAGTTAAAGAAGGATGGCAATTGTTTAAGTTCGCAACAGATACTTTGTTTGTATCTACAGAACGAACAGACGCTGTGGCTGGGCACCCAGGGTGGTGGACTAAATCGATTTTCCTTTGTCAAAAAAAACTCGGGTTTGGAAAATCGAAAATTCGGACATTTCACCATGCAACAACAACTTCCCAATAATGTTGTTTATGGAATTTTACCTGACGAAGAAGCAGGTTTATGGTTAAGCACTAATAAAGGTCTTTGTCGATTCAATACTAAAGATCAATCCACCACCAACTATACATACGGACATGGCCTTCAGAGTTTCGAATTCAATAATGGTGCATATTTCAAAGCATCGGATGGTAACATATACTTTGGTGGAATTGGTGGATTAAATTGTTTTAATCCTGGTGATTTTGAGACAGAAACATCTGTTCCGGAAGTTGTACTTACGGAGTTCAAAGTGCTTAATGAGCATTTTCCGTTAGACTCACACATTCGCAACTGCCCGGACGTAGCGCTTCGATATGACCAGAATTTTTTCGGGTTCAATTTTTCCTCCCTCGATTTCACCGGCCCAGAACACACAACATTTAAGTATCAACTACACGGTTGCGATAAGGAGGTTATTTACGCTGGAAATAGAAGAATTGCGCCTTACACAAATTTACCCTCCGGGGATTTTGTGTTTGAAGTGTGGGCTTCTTACGATAATAAAACGTGGAGTGAGAATCCGGCCAGAGTAAAAATTACCATCACACCTCCTTTCTGGAAAGCGATCTGGTTCCGAGCTATTCTGGTTGTAGCGTTTTTTAGGTTGATCTACTTTATCATCAGGCTGCGAACCGTCAGACTTCAGGAGCAACAAAATCGTCTCAAAGAAGAACTTAGGCTTAAAGCCCAGGAAATTGAAACAGAAAAGCTAAAAGCACAGGTCGGTATTTCACAGGCAGTTATTGATGGGCAAAACAGTGAACAAAAGCGGATGGCCGAAGATCTGCACGATGGCATTGGGCAAACACTCACGGCTGCGCTTTTGGGAACTTCAGCGATTGAAGATAAACTGAAATCTAATTCTGCAGATGAGAAACTACAGTCGCAAGTGGGCATGTTGAGGAAATTATTAGATACGGCTATAAAAGATATTCGGAACATAACTTACAACTTAATGCCAAGTATGTTGCAGCAAGAAGGCTTACAGTCAACTTTGGAAGAATTGTGTTTTCGGGCTGGCAAAACCTTGAATCTGAAAATTTTGCTGAAGGTGAGTTTAATTGCTGGAAGGTGCACGGAGAATATCGAAATTAGCCTTTACAGAATTGTCCAAGAAGTGATTAATAACACTCACAAACATGCACAGGCTTCAGTTTTGAAAATTGAACTCGAAGAAAAGGATGGGTTCCTACTGCTAACCACCCAGGATGATGGTAAGGGAATTGGCGAATCCGGATCAAAAAACCATGTTGGCAATGGTCTGAAAAATATTCAGGCGCGTACCGAACTTCTGCAGGGAACATCTTTGATTAAAAGCGAAAAAGGTGAAGGAACGCGGATTGAAATTCGAGTTCCTGTGAAAGGAATAGCATCATGACTGATATTAAACCCATAGTAATTTGTATTGCGGGAGGAACAGGTTCTGGCAAAAACACGGTAGTTAAAAAGATTGTACAAATGCTGCCAGCCGGTGAGGTGGCCGTAATTCCACAAGATGCGTACTATCGCGATCAAAGTCATTTATCGATCGGGGAAAGGCGAAAGGTAAATTATGACCATCCTCAATCTGTTGAGTTTGAATTACTCATTGCGCACATAGAAAGTTTGAAAGCCGGGCTTACGGTTGAAATGCCTCAATACTCCTACCTCACCTGTTCGCGGTCGGATGTTGCGGTTGCTGTGGAACCACGGCATGTGATTATTGTAGAGGGAATTTTAACACTGACCAATAAGCCGCTTAGATCTATATGCGAGATAAAAATTTTTGTGGATGCCATGCCAGATGATCGCCTTGTTCGGGTTATAACACGCGATATTGAAGAACGAGGCAGAACAGCCGAAGATGTTTTGAAAAGGTATATGGATACCGTAAAACCAAGCCACGATCAGTTCATAGAACCTTCCAAGCGATTCGCAGACCTCATCATTCCCCAGGGAGGAAGTAATTTGGTGGCCATTGACGTGTTGGCTTCCATGATTAAATCCAAGCTAAAACCTCATTAAACTCCGAAAATGAATCATCGTGAAATCATCAACCGCCTTGAAAAGAACGGTGAGATATTCGAAGTATTATTTCATTCCATTGGAGCAGAAGTAGCCCACTGGCGTGAAGCGGAGGATAAATGGTGTTTACTTGAAATCGTAAATCATTTGTATGATGAAGAACGGGAGGACTTCAGATACCGTGTGATTCATTGTCTTGAAACCCCGGATGAACACATGCCTGGCATCCGCCCACAACATTGGGTTACGGAAAGGAAATATATGGAACGAAATTTTGAGGAATCGGTGGGTAACTTTTTGAAAGAACGCGTGGATTCAATCAAATTGCTCCGTTCTTTGGAGAATCCAGCTTGGAATTCACAAAATGATCATCGGTATCTTGGGCTGGTTACTGCTGAATTCTTCTTGGCTAACTGGGTGGCGCACGACCTTTTACACCTCCGGCAGATCAATCGTTTGCTCTTTAAATATTATCAGTCTGAAGTGGAATGTTCCCTGGAATATGCTGGGGATTGGTAGAAGATATCCTCAGGAATTGGCCTCCGCTTTTTGCTTCAGTTTTGCCAGTCCGTAATCCATGTCTGGTCCCAGAAGATACCGCATAAAAAGCCCAAAGTACCTGCTTACAGGATTGAAGGGCAGGTTCCCCCGGCTTTTCCAAACCACTGAAGTTCCAGTAGTAGTAGGTGATAAAGTAAGGCTTCCATAAATCTCGAATCGCCCTTCTTGTGTTATCATGGTATAGTTAACCGCTGAATTCAGACTGCTGTAGGTCAACTCAATGGAACCATCGCCCATTTTTTCGCTATACCAAAGCTCTTTTGCTCCAACGCCTTCTTCAGGCCCTTCAAAAGTTAGCCTTAAAGTAGGATCATGCATCACGTTCCAAACTGTCCAATCGGGCCATTTTCTGATTTCATTAATGAGGGGGAAAATTTTATTGGCTGAAGTTTCTACTTCGATTTCACGGCTGACTTCAAATTTTTGCGGAAGCAGAAAACCGATTAAAAAAACGAACATGATTAACATGCTGAAACCCAGCACCAACCATTGAATCTTTTTGTAGCGGGGATCCATTTCTGATTATTTCAACTTTTCAGCAAGGTAACCTGTCGTATGTGAATTTTTGGCCTTAAGCAAACCTTCTGGTGCGCCCTGGTACAACAGTTCGCCTCCTTTATCTCCACCTTCGGGTCCCAGGTCAATCAGCCAGTCGGCACATTTGGCAATTTCAAGATTGTGTTCAATTACCATGACCGTATGGCCTTTTTCCAACAAAGCTGTGAAAGAATCAAGCAGTTTTTGAATATCGTGAAAATGAAGACCTGTGGTAGGTTCATCGAAGAAAAACAGGATGGGCCTTGAAGATTTTCCTTTTCCCAGGAAAGAAGCCAGTTTAACCCTTTGGGCTTCACCACCGCTCAATGTACTCGATGACTGGCCCAGTTTTACGTAACCCAATCCGACATCTGCCAGAGGTCGAAGCGCATTTTGCAAACCAGGTTTGTTGGTGAAAAAATCTATGGCTTTATCAACGCTCATTTCCAATACCTCGAAAATGTTTTTTTCATTCACTTTTACATCAAGCACCTCATCTTTAAATCTTTGACCTTTACACTCATCGCAAACCAGGTGTACATCTGCCAGAAACTGCATTTCTACAACGGTTTCGCCTTCACCTTTACAAACCTCGCATCTTCCGCCTTCCACATTGAATGAAAAATGACTGGTTCGAAATCCTTTGAATTTGGACAAAGGCTGACTGGCATACATTTCCCTTATCTGGTCGTAAGCTTTTATGTACGTAATTGGATTCGATCTGGAAGACTTTCCAATCGGTTTTTGATCTACAAACTCCACCTGTTCCACGTATTGCAGATCGCCTTCTAACTCAAGGTAGGCTCCTGGTTTCAGACCATATTGCCCTTTCAGTTTTGCAATGGCCGGGTAAATGATTTGCCTGATGAGCGTTGACTTTCCCGAACCACTAACGCCAGTAATCACGGTTAGCGCGTTCAGAGGAAACTTGACCGATACGTCTTTCAAATTGTTTTCAGTCGCCCCGGTTAAGGAAATGAAATTGATTGGCTTCCTCCTGTTCTTTGGGATCGGGATTTCTGACGATCCGTACAAATACTTGGCGGTCAAACTCTCAGCGCTGTTTGGTAGTTCATCAAGGGGGCCCTGGAAAATTACCTCTCCGCCAAGATGCCCTGCAAATGGACCCAAATCGATGATGTGATCCGCAGCTTTCATGATATCCTCATCGTGCTCAACAATCACAACTGTGTTTCCCAAATCGCGTAGATGTTTCAACACGGCTATCAGTCGTGCGGTATCCCGGGAATGAAGGCCAATGCTGGGTTCGTCCAAAATGTATAATGAATTGGTTAGGTTGCTGCCAAGGGCTTTGGTCAGATTGATTCGTTGGGTTTCACCTCCAGAAAGTGTGCTCGAAAGTCTGTTCAGGGTTAAATATCCCAATCCAACATCCATCATAAACTGTAGGCGGTTGGTGATCTCGGTGAGTATTCGACTTGCAATTTGACTATCGTGTTCGTTTAACTTCACATTTTTGGAAAAGGCGAGAACCTCTGAGATCGGAAGTAAAATCAGATCGAAGATGGATTTTCCATCAACCTTCACGTAGGCTGCATCTTTTCGTAATCTAACACCTTTACATTCGGGGCAAGTTGTTTTCCCGCGATAGCGAGACATCAGCACACGGTATTGAATTTTATAATTGTTTTCTTCCAGCATGGCAAAGAATTCATCCAATCCGCTGAAGTAGTCATTGCCAGACCAGAGCAACCGTTTTTCTTCGTCTGCCAGATATTTATAAGATCTGTGAATTGGAAAATCAAACTTTGCGGCTGCACGGATCAGTGCATCTTGCCATGCTTTCATTTTCTCGCCTCGCCAACAGGCAATGGCTCCATCATAGATCGAAAGGTTTTGGTCGGGAAAGATCAGTTCTTCGTCAAGTCCGATTGTTGAACCAAAACCTTCGCACATTTTACATGCGCCATAAGGGCTGTTGAAATTGAAGAAATGCTCATTTGGTTCTTCAAAAGTGATACCATCAGCCTCGAATTTATTGCTGAATTCGCGTTCGCCTGATCCAGTCACATTCACCACACATCTGCCTCTTCCTTCAAAAAACGCGGTTTGCACTGAATCCGCCATTCTCTGCTGAAGATCGGGTTCTCCAGAACGCATTGCCATTCGATCAACTAACAGGGAAAATACTTCACCTAATTCGAAACTGGTTCCAACAACATCTTCAATATTTTCGAGCTTACCTTCAATTTTAATCCGTGTAAAACCTTTTTGCATCAACAGTTTGAGCTCATCATCTGGTTTCCTTCCTTCTGTAGCCTGAACGGGGGCAATTACCTCGAATCGTGTTCCTTCTTCCAGGTTTTCAAGGAAATTCACAACATCGGTAACATCATTTCGGGTAACTTCTGAATGGCTAATTGGGCTAAATGTTCTGCCGACTCTTGCAAACAAAAGGCGTAGGTAATCATGTACTTCCGTTAAAGTGCCTACCGTTGATCGTGTGGTTCTTGTTCCAACTTTTTGTTCTATAGCTATGGCCGGACAAATTCCTTTTATAAACTCAATATCTGGTTTGCTCATCCTTACCATAAATTGTCTGGCATAGGCTGAAAGGCTTTCTACGTAACGTCTCTGGCCTTCAGCATAGAGCGTATTCATAGTCAACGAACTCTTGCCTGAACCCGAAACACCTGTTACCACCACCAGTTTATTTCGGGGTATCGCAACGTCAATATTTTTCAGATTGTGCGTTTTGGCACCCTTTATGATTATATGCGACTGCGGATTGATTTCCACATCTACAAACTCAATAACATTTTTTGAACCGGTCGGCATTCTTAGCTGTACAATCGCTGTTTAAAAAAGAGTACAATAATTGAACACAAGTTCGTGAAGCACTCTGAAAGGCCTTTAAATACAGGGATTTCGGAAAGAGGCACGGTCTTTGTTAAAAGTCGGGGCATCTCAAAACTACTTTTACTCAATCATCAAATTCTATCCAAATGCGCACACAAATTTTAAGTGATCAGCAATTAATCAGGCAGTACATTCAGGGAAAAGAAAGAGCATTGGAGATGCTCATCAACAGACACAAAGATAGAGTATATACTACGATCTACATGTTTGTTCGGGATCGCTACCTTACCGAGGATCTGTTTCAGGATACATTTATCAAAGTGGTAGATACCTTGAAGGCCGGTCGCTACCGTGAGGAAGGAAAATTTGCTCCATGGGTTTCACGGATAGCGCATAATCTTTGCATAGATCACTATCGTAAAACCAAGCGAACTCCAACGATCACTAATGCCGATGGCTACGATATTTTCGAAATTCTTCGATTTTCAACACCCAATTCTCAGGATAAGTTGATTCAGTCAGAAACCAACCGAAAGGTGAGAACACTGATTGATGAGTTGCCACCTGAGCAAAAAGAAGTGGTTGTGTTGAGGCATTATGCACAACTCAGTTTCAAAGAAATTGCCGAGTTAACCGATGTAAGCATCAATACCGCTTTGGGAAGAATGCGTTATGCACTGATCAATCTAAGGAAGATTATCACGGAGAAAGAAATTTCGTTGTAGAAACTTTTTTTCGGTCTTGTGCAATAATATTTTTCAGCCCCCCGTTTAGAAGGGGAAATTTATAAATGCTGAAAAATATGAACGAACAATTTACACAGAACTTAATGATGAAATGCTTGTATGGCGAGGCTTCAGAGGCGGAAGTTGCCATCCTTGAGCAAGAGATTGCTAGCGACTGGACCGTAAAAGAAGAATTTGAAATGTATCAACAGGTACTTCAACTGCTCGGAACTGACAAAAAATCTCCTGATCCAAGTTCAATCAAAATCATTAAAAGACACAGTCGCCAAAACCGCGAATTGGAATTGGCGATATAACTCGCAACATTCATCACGAGATGGGCGTTTGTCAAATTTGGCAAGCGCCTTTTTTAATTTAGCCAACCAGAAAATCGAACTATGACAAATTTGAGAACAGGCTTTGGATTCGATACGCATAGATTGGGCAAGGGAGCAAATCTATGGTTGGGTGGAATAAAAATCGATTCTGATTTAGGCGCAATTGGTTATTCCGACTCTGATGTTTTGATTCATGCCATCATTGATGCACTGATGGGTGCTGCATGCCTTGGGGATATAGGTGCGCATTTTCCAGACAATGATCCGGCTTACGAAGGAATCGATAGCAAAATCCTTTTGACCAATACAGTGGATTTGCTGAAGCAAAACCATTTTCAAATTGTAAACATAGACACCACAATAAACCTCGAAAAGCCCAAACTCAGACCACACATTGATAACATGCGCACATGTCTGGCCGGTATTCTTGGACTTGATGTTCAACGCGTATCAATAAAAGCCACTACCGGAGAAAAGATGGGTTTTGTTGGTCAACGCGAAGGGATTGCTGCGTATGCCAATGTTTTGTTAGAACAAATCGGCTAATTCCAACTCTGGAATTCCACAATGCCTATTTTTGCGGCTCACTTAAAATCTATAAGATGAAATTTTTATCCTACCTCGCATTAAGCGCTGCATTATTAACATTGATGGGTTGCCCTTACCATACTGAACATGCACTTGGAACACCTGGAGCCGATAAAGTGGATGTTTCCCTGATCGGTCATTGGACAAATGGTGGTAAAAGCCAGCTGGTAAATGAGTTAACCATTGACACAGCCGATGCCTACGAACTGAATGTAAACGTACTTGGTACTGGAACTGAATTTGAAGAGCAAACCTTAAAATTCTTTGGTTTCACTACCAAACATGCTGATACAGATTGGGTTTATTTTTGGGCTGATCGAGCAGATGGACCTGAAGGATATTACTACATGACTTACCGTTTCGATGAAGAAGGAAATCTGATTACTCAGGAATTGAATGAGGATAAAGCCAAGGCTGCAAATCCTTCAACGCGGGCAGAGTTCAAGGAATACATTGAAAAGAACCTTGCTGAAGGGGAAATCATGAACGAAGAAATTATGTGGACACGTATGGATGCTGAGGAAAAAGCAGAAAAGAAAGAAGCCGAAACCAAGTAAACCTAAATTTATTTTGTCTGAAAAGGGTCGCTGTTTCGCAGACGGCCCTTTTTTATTGTACTAATAATTGGTGTTTCACGTTTTTTATGAAACACTGTTGATGCGCTATCTTTTAATTCCCATCATTTGCCTGCTTTTTCAGAACAATTCCAATGCTCAATTTTCGAAATTGAAGAACCTGGAGAACGGTGGTCTCTTCAGCCTTGGAATGCGTTCAACCATAAGTGCTTTTGGGCATGAAGATAAAGCGGGGCTTGGGGTAGGCGGTCAGTTTCGATTGCAATTTCATCCGAAAGTGAACACCGAATGGTTTTTGGATTACATCAAAACATCTATGACCCAAGGTGCAGAAAGAACCGATGTGCACATTGGTTGGTCCGTGATGTACTATCCCCTTCGGGAAACCGGTCATACCAAGTTATTGAAACCTTATCTGGCAATTGGGCATTGTTTCGACCGATCAGCAATCAACGTACTCGATTATCCCGAGTTGTCAGCTTCCAGGTGGAGTGCTGCCGTTCAAGGGGGTGCCGGCTGCCACCTGAACCTGACTGAAAAGTTTGATATCACTTTTCTGACTCAATATATGCTTCACCTCGGAAATGAACTTACCGTTGATTTTGACGAGCATAATGATGAAATTACGGATCACCGCCATGCCACCCCTGAAGGCCACTTACTCTTCACGCTTGGTGTTAACTACAAACTTGCAGAACTATGGTAAGGAAGGCTTGGCTATTTATCTTCACATTTTTTGTCTGTTCGGCATCACAGGCTCAACCAAAAGACTTTGTCAGAAAAGGACTTCTGAGGGCAAGTGCCACAGTTTCTCAGGGGTTGTTTTTCAGAAACAAAGTTCAACCGCTTTATGTACACATGAATTTGGATTACCAGTTGGAAAGGCGTGTTTCCTTCAGATGTGATATCAATATGCTGGTGGCTTTCCAGGATGATCGCAAAATCTTCCAACATCATCACCAGGCTTTGGCCGGTATTGCTTATCACTTCAGCAGCAAACGTTTCGATCCTTATATGGCGGTTCAACCCGGGGTTTCTCTCACCAAGTTGAACAAAACTCTGCTGGGAGAGGAGTTGCCGCCAGGTGACGAAGGTCTTGAGGTTAATCCGCTTATTTCAGCTTCAGGCGGGTTCAACTATTACATTGGCAACTTCATGCACGTTGCTGTGAACTCACGTTTCAATTTTGGCTCCCACAAAATGACCAATGAAAATCTGCCTTTGAATGAATTTCAATTCTCTGTCGGTCTCGGTTGGAACTTGCGTTTCCGGCAGAATAATCCGGTTTAGAAATAAACAGGGTGAAATGTGAATTTCCCATCACTTCTGATTTCCAGGGTGGGGAAGGGCATTTTAACGATGTTAACCGTGGCCAGTAGCGCCTTTGCCCATTTTCGCTTCACTGGTATTCGACTTAAATCAACATCGAGCGAGAGGTAGTATTGCCGATAGCGTGTGATGTCGTTGTGATCGATCCGCAAATTTTCCGGGCAGTTTTCCGGTTCAATGGAATAATCGGAACACCAGGTATTGTCGAATCCACCTAATAAATTTTCTGCGCCATAACCCACGGCAATGTTCAGCCATTTTGGAAATCTTGAATCTTCTTTTTTAATGAACATGGAAACGTTTGCCGAAGCCCAGAAAGTGTAGCCGTTGTAGTCCTTCAGCACATGCTCGGCAAAGTTGGTCCCCGATAAATATTCAGCTCTTTTTTTGGCTTCTTCAGGGAAGTGGTCATAGTTTACCGGGTGTGAGGAAAACTTCAGAAAAATTCTTTGCTCATCCCA
>PVBE011217711.1_pt1 | contig 13180 bp, 9 predicted proteins | sample 1631181 | NCBI WGS metagenome assembly PVBE01 (sample SAMN08397723, study PRJNA350692) | Marine metagenome, whole genome shotgun sequencing project. | isolation source: water | place: Pacific Ocean | collected 2012-04
CGCCGCAGCCGCAGCCGCCGGAAAGCGTCCGGTGGCTTTCCAGGGGGCCGCCCTCCGCACCTGGGGGCAGGTCGCCGCCCGGGACGTACCCGTCGGACAGAGCGCCCGCGTCGGGGGGCAGTTTTCCGGCGTCCACGCCCTCCTTTTGGCAACCGGGTTCGTCCACCTGACCGTCGCAGTCGTTGTCCTTGCCGTCGCCGCAGCGCTCGGTGGACGGCTGGTTCTTGGCCACGCAGGCCACCTTTCCAGCAGCACACTTTTTGGTGCCCGCCTTGCACACGCCCTTTTTACCGGTGTCGCAGGCGCCGCCGGTCTCGGGCGGCGTGTCGGTGACGTTGAAGGTGAGGAACATCGTGGGCCCGAACCAGCCCACGCCGTCGGAGAGCAGCTGCCACTCGCTCTTTTGCACTCCCGTGGTGCTGGGGGCCTTGCCGGCGAGGGTGAACTTGGTGGTCTGACCCGGCTTGACGCTGGTGTCCGACGCCTTGTTGAGGCTCACCTTGGCGGAGACGCCGAAGGTGGCGCCCTTTTTGTGGCCCAGCTTGACCGCCTGGCCCTTGGTGCCGGACTTGCCCTTGTCCACCCAGGTGAGGGTGCCGGTGTTGGTCAGCGAGAACCAGAAGGTGAAGCTCTGGCCCGGGCAGAGGGAGTAGTAGGCGCCGCCGCTGGCCTTGAGCGCGTCGCTGCCCTGGCCGGCGAACTTGGCGTCCAGCTCCGGCTTGCAGTCCTTGGCGCAGCTTTTGTTGGTCTCGCCCTTTTCGCACTTGCCGTTGCCGCAGACCGGGCCGGTGGGGCCGTCGCACTTGGTGGAGGGGTGGCCCTTGTAGGCGCCCTGGCTGACCCAGTACCCGTAGCCGCCGCAGTTGCCCTTGAAGGGATCGCGCCGGGAGCTGCCCGAGCGTACCTCGAAGTGCAGGTGCGGCCCGGTGGAGTAGCCGGAGCTGCCGATCTGCCCCAGCTTCTGCCCGCAGGTCACCGTCTGCCCGGTCTTGACCGCCACGGTGCCCTTCTTCATGTGGGCGTAGTAGGTGAACTTGCCGTCGGCGTGCTGCAGCTTGACGTAGTTTCCGAACCCGCTGCCGCCCGAGCACTTGCCGGTGGAGCACTTGTCGTACTCGCCGTCGTGGGCGTAGACCACCTTGCCCGCCGCCGCGGCCACGATGTCCCGGCCCGCGCTCATGCCGCTCCAGGAGCCGCAGCCGTAGTCGCTGCCCCGGTGGCCGCCGTACCGCTTGGTGCCGCAGTTCCAGTCCTTGCCCGAGTGATCGAAGTAGGCCGTGACGTAGGTCTTGCTCACGTGGGCGCTGGAGACAGGGAAGCGGTACTTCTGCGCGGGCGCATCCCCGGGGGCCCCCCAGACCAGGGCGGCCAAAAGCAGCGTCGTCACCCGCCGGGTCATGGCGCCACCTCGAGGCGGGGGCCACGCGCCGTGGGGCGCACCAGCGTCACGCCGCCGGCGCCGGGCAGCGCCAGGGTACCCGCGGGCGCCACGGCCTGTACCGCGCCTCCGACCAGCCGCACCACACCCTCGCCGCTGTCGAAGACCATGGCCCGCCCGGTGTGCACCAGGGGCTGCGGCCCCAGGGGCAGAGGCAAAAACCTCGGACCGGACACATCGTCCGACGACAGACCCCGGTTGGTCAGCTGAGTGGGCACAGCGCCCCGTCCCAGCCCGATCTGCCAGATGGCCGCCACGCCGCCTGCGGCCGAGACAAAGAGCACGCCGCGGTCATCGGCGGTGAAGGCAGGTCGGTCCTGTGGACCGTGGCCGCCCGCCAGCACGCGCCAGCGTCCCGACGGCAGCTCCACGAGACAGACCTCGGTCTCCGGGGCCAGGCCGCAGACGAAGGCCAGGCGCCGGCCGTCCCGGGAGAAGGCCAGGCCCGGGTTGGCTCGCGGCAAGTCCGCCGGCAACACCTGCCCGGTGATCCTCAGCCGGCCCCCGGTCAGGACCATGGCCGCGCGGCGGCCCTGCTGATCGAGCACCGCGTCTAAAACCAGGGGATCGCCGCTGGCCGCGGCCCGCGCCTGCCCGCGGCTGCCCACCACGCGAAGCCGGTAGGCCGGCGAGGAGGTGGTCTCGGGTGCCAGCCGCCGGGCAGGGACGCCGTACAGCAGCAGGCGGCCGCCCGCCGAGCCGTGCAGCAGCGTCGCCCCGGGGACGTTGGGCCGCAATAGGCTCTCGCCTGGCCGGCCCGGGGAGCGATCATCCGAGCAGCTCACGAGGCCCAGCCAGGCCAGGCAGAGGAGCAAGAGCGACAGGTGACGTGAAGACTTCATCTCCCTCCATTTTTTTTCACCCCGGGCTCGCTGTCAACGCGCCTGTTCCTGTTGGCCATCTTCGCTGCCCGTGGCATGTTTGTATCGTGCCGCGCGGCCTTGACCACCACCTCGCCCCCCTGTTGATGGCGACCACGCTGATTTCCGGTTGCTGTATCTTCTCCGGACCGCGCCATCACGGCCCCCGGTCCAAGCACTTCGACGGCAACCGCTTCCACAACCCGATGCCGATCAAGGAGCCAGGTCCGGGCAAGCTGATCAAGTGGCAGGTCTCGCGCAAGCCCGGGCACTGGGAGGAGTGGACCGAATCCAGCCCGGGGCCCGCGCCGCCCCGCCGCGTGCCGGGCAAGGGGATGCGCGTGACCTTCGTCAATCACGCCACTGTGCTGATCCAGACGGCGGGGCTCAACTTCCTCACCGACCCGATCTGGTCCCACCGCACGAGCCCGGTGTCCTGGGCCGGACCGAGCCGGGTGCGGGCGCCGGGCATCCGCTTCAAGGACCTGCCGCCGATACACGTGGTGCTCATCAGCCACAATCACTATGACCACCTGGACCAGGAGACCATCGAGCGGCTGCACAAGAAGCACGATCCGATCTTTGTCGTGCCCATGGGCAACGCCCGCCTGTTGCGTTCATGGGGAATCCAGCGCGTGTGGGAGATCAACTGGTGGCATTATTTCGCCCTGAGCCGCGGGGTGCGGGTGGTCAGCGTACCGGCCCAGCACTTCTCCGGGCGCGGCCTCTGCGACCGCAACGCCACGCTCTGGTCCGGCTACGTCATCACCGGCCCCGGGGGACCGGTCTACTTCGCCGGCGACACCGGCTACGGGCCTCACTTTCAGCAGATCCGGCAGGTCTACGGCAACCTCCGCCTGGCCATCCTGCCCATCGGCGCGTCGAACCCGCGCTGGTTCATGGCGCGGATTCACATCTCGCCGGCCGAGGCCGTGCGCGTGCACGAGATCCTCGGGGCGCGCACCAGCCTGGCTGTCCACTTCGGCACGTTCCAGCTCAGCGACGACGCGCAAAAGGGGCCGCCGCTCAAGCTGCGCGAGGCCATGGCCCGGGCGGGCGTTTCTACCCGCCGCTTCTGGGTGCTCGGCTTCGGCGAGGGCAGAGACGTCCCTTAGGAGCAAGATGCGAACGGGGAGTTCGCTCGGTGAAGAAGTGACGTGGTGAGGGGGTGAGGGAGCGGAAATCAAAACGCCTTACTTCCTCACACCCTCACCTGCTCAACGCGCAGCGCCAGACGCGAGCAACTCGTTAGCAAACCGCACCAGTCAATGCGATTGGCACAGCGCTCTGATCCGGGCCCGGGCACAACTTTCCCATGCCTGCCAGTAGATCCCGGGGCGCTGGCCTCGACTTTCCGTACCCGACGAGGGAGCGCTACTTCTTCCCGGCCTTCTTCTTGGGGGCCTTCTTCCTGGCCTTCTTGGGGGCCTTCTTCCTGGCCTTCTTGGCGGCCTTCTTCCTCGGGGCCTTCTTCCTGGCGACCTTCTTTTTGGCGGCCTTCTTTTTGGCGGCCTTTTTCTTCCGCTTCTGGCCTCCCACTGCCCGCTTGGCGCGCGACACGTCACCGTCCTTGTCGAGGAAGTAGATGTAGGCCGCGTCCATCTCCATGCCTGCATCCACTACCTTCTTGGACTTTCCTTTACGAGCGCCTGGCTGCTTCCTCGGGACCTGGTACACCGCACCACCCTTGATGTAGTACAGGTACGTTTTGTCTTCCCGTGTGATGCCCGTTTTCGCTACCTTCTGCGCCATGACCCATGTCCTCCTGTTCTGGTCCAATGAGACCGCGGTATACGGCTGACCACGAGTCCCCCAGATTTCGGCTTCACCCCGCGGGTCCCACAGGAACCCACGGACCAAAATCCAGGTAATTTTCCAGAATTCGAATTTCTGCTGTCAACCCAAAAAAGGTATTTCTGAGTCTATTTTTCGGAGTGTCGCTGTCGCGGCCGTCGCCGCCGCCGCCCCCGTCGCCGGCTCCGCGGCTTGGAGCTCTTCAGGGCGGCCCAGTATTGCAGGGTCTCCTCGTGCAGGCCGGTGACGAGGTGGCGCAGCTCCAACAGGGCCAGCGCGTCCCTGAAGTAGTCTCGCTGCATCATGGATCGTGGGCGCGTGCGCTTGCTGCGAAAGATCATGCGGCGCTGGGCCAAAAGGAGCTGACGCAGGTACTGCCGGTCACGGCGCGAGACGCCCAGGCGCGAGGTGATGGTGTCCACCAGCAGGTCGATGAGGTCGAAGGCCTGCCGGGCGGAGAGGTCCTCGGAGAACACTCGCCCGCAGAGGCAGGACATCACGCTGCCGAGGACCACGGAGTGGCACATCGGCGCCTCCGTGGCGGTGCACAGCCTGTCCAGCTCCGTCAGGTGTGCCCAGAGCCAGTCGCCGGCCCTGGTCCGGGCCTGCTCGTCGTCGCCAAACAGCGCCTCGAGCAGGCGCGCCATGTCTTTTTGCTGAGCCCGCTGGGCCGCCACCAGCTCCCGGGTGGGCTCCTTTTTGCCTCGCTGCACGGTGGGCCTGGGGAGCCAGACGATGGGCGGCAGCGGCGCGGCGGCGGCCTCGTCCGCCGGCGGCCTGAGGCAGGCGGTCAGCTCGGGGAAGAGCACCGCGAGGACGCCCAGCTCGTGCATCATGGTGAAGGCGGTGGACGCGTGCCCGCTGCCGAGGAGCCGGAAGATCTCCTCCAGCACCCGGGGGATGGCGCAGCTGGCGATGAGCCCGCGATGCTCCACCATGGCCTGCCGGGTCTCGGCCTCGATGTCGATCTGCAGCCGGGTGGCGAACTTGATCGCCCTGAGGATGCGCACCGGATCCTCGGGGAAGCGGACCAGGGGATCTCCGATGGTCCTGATCTGCTCGGCCTTGAGGTCGTCCAGCCCGCCCACCGTGTCGATGACCTCCCGCGCCACCGGGTCGTAGAACAGGCCGTTGATGGTGAAGTCCCGCCGCCGGGCGTCCTCCTCGGCCGTGCCGAAGACGTTGTCCCGCCAGATGATGGCCTCTTCCCCTTCGGCCTCGGGGTTCACCTCCGGGGGCGCCCGAAAGGTGGAGGTCTCGATGATCTTTCGCCCGAAGAAGATGTGGGCCAGGCGGAAGCGGCGGCCGATGATGCGGCAATTGCGGAAGGTCTTCTTCACCTGGTCCGGCGTGGCGCTGGTGGCCACGTCGAAGTCCTTGGGCTCGCGGTCCAGCAGCAGATCGCGCACACACCCCCCCACGAGGTACGCCTGGTACCCGAAGCGTTGCAGCCGGCGGACGACCTTGAGAGCGTCGACGTCGATGCGTTGCGTTGTGATGGGGGCGAGCTCACGAGCCATGTTGCTACGGAGGTACCATGTACGGAGTCCGGAGTCGAGGGCTGGCGGGCCGGGGGCCACAAACCCCTGCCAACACTACTCGAAGAGGCTCGTCTGCACGCCCCGCGGCACTGGCTTCTGGGGCGGCAGCAGGGCGCAGGACGCCCGGGACAGATCGCGGTTGTTGCAGTGGCAGACGTTGACCTCGAGCCGGCGCTCCGCGGCCAGCTTTTCGATGCGCGCCAGGCTGGCGGACCGCTGGGACAGCGGCAGGTGGTGCCAGCTCTCCGGGCGGCGCGAAAGCCAGGGGTAGCTGCCGAGCACCATGCGGCGCGCCAGGGCCGGGGCCTCCCGCTCCACCTGCAGGTGAACCCCCGGCCGCAGGTGCATGAAGCTCACCGTGATGCGCTGCAGGCCGAGGCTGTCCACGGCGGACATCAGCTCTCGCACCTGCTCCGACTCGTCGTTGACGTAGGGGATCACCGGGTCCATGCGGATCTGCGGCGTGATGCCGGCGCGCAGCAGACGCTGGGCCAGAAAGAGCCGCCGCCGCGGCGCCGCCGTGCCGGGCTCCCAGGTGTCGGTGTAGTCGTCGTCCATGGAGGCCAGGGGGAGGAACACGCGCACGAAGGGGGCGTGGCTGCTGAGCAGGCCGATGACGTCGTCAGGAATCTCACCCCGGGTGCTGAGGATGATGCCGATGCCGCGGTTGACCAGGATCTCCAGGCACTGCCGCGCCACCCGCAGCACCCGCTCCCCGCCGAGGAAGGCGTCGCTGGAGGTGGAGAACGCCACGTAGCGCGGCGGCTCGAGCTTTTTTGATTCCAGCCGGGTGCGCAGCAGGTAGGGCAGGCTGGGGTCCAGCGCCACCGATGGCTGCCCCTGGTCGTCGGTCTCCCGGGCGTAGCAGAACACGCAGCCGCCGGCGCACCCTCGGGTGATGTTGAGCGTGTGCAGCTGACCCACGCAGGGGTAGGTGCCGTGCCTGAGGGCAGTGTTGTTGCTATTCCGGGTTATCTCCATCCCATACACCAGTAGAGCAGCTATACATATTATAGCTGAATGATTCAGGAATTCGATTTATTGCCCGGAAGGGCCTCGGGGAGGGGGAACCTGCCGCTCTAAAACTGCTCCAGGAAAGCCTTGGCCTCGGCGTGGACGCCGTCGGCGTCGAGGTGGTGCTTGGCGTACAGATCCTCGGTGCTGCCGGACTCGCCGAACTCCCGCAAGCCCACGCGGTGCACCCGCGCCGGCACGGTCTCGGCCAGGCTCTCACAGACCGCCGCGCCCATGCCGCCGGTGATGCTGTGGTCCTCCACGGTGAGGAAGCGCCCGGTCTCCCTGGCGAAGCGAGCCAGGGTCTCGCCGTCCAGGGGCTTGATGGTGTGCACGTTGAGCACCGCCGCGTCCACGCCCTCGCCCGCCAGGCGCTCGGCCGCGTCCAGGGCGGCGTGCACCGTGGCGCCGGTGCCGCAGATGGTCAGGTCCTTGCCCTCGCGCAGGACGTCGATCTTGCCGAACTCGTATTTGTAGTCGTCGTCGTGGATGCGGGGCACTTTCTGGCGCGTGAGGCGCAAGAACGCCGGCCCGTCGTACTCCTTGACCAGGTGCTCCACGACCTGGGTCGCCTCCAGATCGTCGGCGGGCTGCACCACGGCCATGCTCGGCAGGGTGCGCAGGCAGGCCACGTCCTCCAGGGCCATCTGGGTGTAGCCGTCCGGGCCCACGCCGCAGCCGGCGTGAGTGCCGACGATGGTGACGTTGGCGTTGTTGTAGGCCACCGAGACCTTGATCTGGTCGAAGCGGCTGGTGACGAAGCAGGAGAAGGAGCAGCAGAATGCGATCTTGCCGCACTCGGACAGGCCGGCCGCCGTGCCGAGCATGTTCGCCTCCTGGATCCCCATCTCGAAGAAGCGGTCCGGGTACTCCTCGCCGAACATCGACGAGCGCGTGGACTCGCTCAGGTCGGCGTCCAGCACCACGATGCGCTCGTCCTCGCCGAGGCGGAGCAGGGTTTCACCGAATGCATCTCGCGTTGCGCGTGGTTTCATCTCACATCCTCCTCGGGCAGTGACGCCTTCTCGCGGATTTCGGCGATGGCGCGGTCTCCCTCCTCGCGTTTGGGGGCCACCCCGTGCCAGCCGACGACGTTCTCCATGAAGGAGACGCCCTTGCCCTTGACCGTGTGCGCGATGATGTAGGTCGGCCGCTCCTTGACGGTCTCGGCCTCGTCCAGGGCGTCGATGATCTGGCCGTAGTCGTGACCGTCGATGGTGATCACGTGCCAGCCGAAGGACTGCCACTTGTCCGCCAGAGGCTCGAGGTCCATGACGTCCTTGGTGTAGCCGTCAATCTGGGCCTTGTTGTAGTCCATGATCACCGTGAGGTTGTCCAGGCGGTACTTCACGGCGGACATCGCGCCCTCCCAGACCTGGCCTTCCTGGGTCTCGCCGTCGCCCATGAGGCAGTAGACCCGATACTTGCCGCCGTCCAGACGCGCCGCCATGGCCATGCCCTGGGCGATGCTGAGCCCCTGGCCCAGAGAGCCGGTGGACGTATCGATGCCAGGCAACCAGTGCTTGCAGGGGTGCCCCTGAAGCGGCGAGCCGAGCTTGCGCAGCGTCCAGAGCTGCTCCCGCGGGAAGTAGCCCAGATCGGCCATGACCACATACTGGGCCGGCACGCCGTGCCCCTTGCTCACCACGAGGCGATCGCGGTCAGCCCACAGGGGCTCTGCGGGGCGGTGCCGCAGCTTGTGGTGGTAAAGGGTGCTGACCAGGTCGATGGCGGAGAGGGAACCTCCCGGGTGCCCCGACCCCGCCTCGGTCAGCATCTCGATGATGTCGATGCGGTAACGAGGTGCCTTTCCCTGCAGCTCCTCGACCAGCGCTTGTTTGTCCATGAGCCCTCCTGAAGCAGACATGGCATTGTACTTTGCGTGCGCCGTTGATCAACGACAAAGAGGCGACCAGGTTGCCGTCGCCGTTCGCGGTGCTAAGACTCATTTATGGTAAAAGATCGAAAAAGGGCGGGACCGGGTACCGACGTCGTGGAGGAGTGGCACGAGACCCTGGTGTTCCTGCAGGACCTTGAGCAGAAGTCGCCCGATGACCCGAGATGGCCGCTGAAGATTGGGAAGATCTTCAGTGTCTTGGGGCGCAAGCGTGAGGCCGTCCAGGCCATGGCGCGTGCCGCGCGCCTGCACCGCCGCCGCGGCGAGAATGCAGAGGCGGTGGCTGCCTGCCGGCAGGCCCTGGAGGAGGATCCCAACCACGAGCCGGCCCTGACCATGCTCACGGAGATGCTCCAGGACCAGCTGGGGGCAAGTCACAATGGGCCCTCGGCCTACGGTCCACTGCCGGCCAGGGGCGCCCCGGGGCACCGCGCGGGGCACGCCTCCAACCTCAGCCGCGTGGCGCCGGAGGAGGAGGAGATCGTGCTCCCCGAGGTGCAGACTGGCGAAAACCGCCGGATCACGCTGGACCTCGAGATCCCCCCCAGGCGCGAAAAGCCCCGGCGAGGCAACGGGGGATCCGCAAGGCCCATACCCGCAAGCAGACGGTGTCCATCGACGACATCCTCATCGTCCTCGATGACGAGGTCGAGCTGCCGCCGGCCAAGCTCCCCTTCCGCCACACTCCACGGCTGGCCGCCGACGAGGCTCCCCTGGATCCCGGGATCCAGGCCAAAAACAACGGTCGCTGACCCTCCCCTGAACCTTTCCTTTTTTCCCACGGCAGGTATTGTCGCTTGCCGGCCAGTTAGTCGATGCTAATTTATAATGCCATGGCTAACTATCTCACTCGGCGAAGTCTGTTAATCAGGGGGAATCATGCATCGAAGCGGCTACTGACAGCCCTGGTGCTGGGCATCCTCGGCCTGGCCGGCTCGGCCAACGCGCGCGTGGATCCCCTGCAGGTGGTCAGCGAGCGCCTCGTGCGCCCCGAGATCGTCGTGGTGCTGGACACCTCGGGCTCCATGGCCTGGCGGCCGTCGTCCAGCAGCGCCATCGGCAACGACTGCGGCGGCGACCGGCGCGGCACCGTGGACCTGTGCGGAGACGGCCTCTGCAGCGGCACCGAAGGGTCGTCGAGCAACCGCTGCTCCGTCGACTGCAACATCGACAACCACAACAACGCCGTGGCGGGGGCGCCTCCCCAGTGCAATCCCTATCGCAAGATCAACTCCGCCTCGCGGATGCAGATGGTCAAGCGCGTGATGCACAACGTGCTGCCCGACCTGCGGCGGTCGGCCAACTTTGGCCTGTTCACCTTCGAGCAGCGGGGCTACTACCGCTACTATCTGGCCAACCACAAGGGGAAGAGCCGCAAGGTCACCGCCTACCTCTCCAAGGAGGTGATGACAACCATGGGCGCGTGGAATGCCTCCACCAGCCGCCCCCGTGGCAGCTTCGTCCACAACGGCACGCAGTACGTGCTGCTCTCGTCGGCAGGGATGCCCGTGACCCGCGACAGTCTCTACGTGCGCACTGACGACCTGTCGCGGCACAACCGGTTCCGCTGGACCAAGGCCGGCACCACCCACTTCGACGGCTCGTACAACTGGAGCTACCGCGGCAGCTACTACACCTACTGGCAGCGCGCGGTGGACACCAGGACCACGCGCCTGGAGAAGACCTACCAGGGGCCCCAGTTCGTGGACGCCCTCGGCCGCTCCTGGATCTATCACCGCTTCAACTACGCCTACACCTCACAGGGGATCTCCCATCGCTCCAACGGCGCGGTGGTGGAGCCTCTGTCCGGCACCGACGATCAGCAGATCAATGACAACACCTTCTACCGCATCATGGGGCGGCTGGCGCCGGCCTCCCAGGGCGGCGTCTGGTCCTGGGGCAACACCCCCACCGGGCCGGCCATCCTGGCGGCGGGCCATCACTTCCGGCAGCGTGAGGTCGGTACGGGGGTCTTCTCCGGCCGCCCGGACCCCTCGGCGACGTGTCGCGGGCGCTACGTCCTGCTGCTGACAGACGGGCAGTCCAACTCGGGCGTCAGGCCCTGGAGCGCGGCGCGCCAGGTCTTCAACCAGTCGATGTCGGGCACCAACATCAAGACCCTCGTCGTCGGCCTGCCGGGCCTCCCCAACAGCGCCGTGTCCGAGCTGGACCGCGTGGCAGACATGGGCGACGATGGCAAGGCCAACTCCTCCAAGACGGCCTACATCGCCAGCAACGAGACCGCGCTGGTGCGGGTGATCAAGGAGGCCTTGCTGGAGATGACCCGCGGTGACTACACCACCACGCCGGTGTCGGTGGCCACCATCGGCGACACCATGGTCGCCGGCAATGTGGCCATGGTGCCTTCCACGGAGTACCCGGGCTGGCGCGGCCACCTGCGGGCCGTGGACATGCGGACCAAGCCCCACACCCGGCTGTGGGACGCGGGCGAGATGCTGGAGCAGCGCAGCTGGAAGTCGCGCAAGATCTACACCGGCCTGGCCAACACCAACAACGGCGATCCCGTGCCGCTGCTGTCCAGCACGGGCCAGGTGAACCTACGCGGCGGTTGCACCGGCTGCGGCGGCGTGGGGATCAAGCGGATCTGGCGTCGGTTCGGCAGGCCGCCATCGGACGCGCAGATCAAGGGCTTGGTGCTGTGGCTGGCCTGCAAGAACCGGCCATGGAAGCTCGGCCCGATCCTGCGCACAATCCCTGCCACCGTGGGGATCCCGCCCAAGTACGACCTGCCCGGCCACTCCAACTTCCGCAAGACCTACGCCAGCCGCGAGCGGTTGATCTACGTCACCTCCAACGACGGTCTGCTGCACGCCTTCCGCGCCAAAGACGGCTCCGAGGCCTACGCCTACCTGCCGCCGAACTTGCTGCCCGCCTTGATGAAGCTGTGGGAGCAGGGCGGCCAGCCCGTGGAGCTGGACAAGTTCCGCTGGCTGCTGGCCAGCTCGCCCCGGGTGGAGGACGCGCCGCCAGCCAGCGCGCCCCAGAGCTGGCGCACCAAGCTGGTGCTCACCATGGGGCCGGGCGGGGCCGCCTACGTGGAGATGGACATCACCAACCCGTCCACCTGCTCCGCGTTGGCCTGCCGGCTCAACGACCCGCCGTTTCGACTGACCGCTCACTCTCACAATGTGGCCACCTCGCTGGTCATGGGGGAGACCTGGTCCAACCCGGCCCTCTTCTTCTCCACCAGCTCCGGCACGCGGCAGTTGGAGGCGGCCATGGGCAGCGGCTACGGCACCGGCACCGCCGGGCACCACTACAACCACTTCGCCAGCCTGGCCAAGGCGCCGAGGTCCAAGATGCAGCCCGGTCCAGGCAACGGCGTCGACTACGCCGTGCTGACCGACACCGTGGCGGTCGTCGACCAGGACGCCGACCAGTCGGTGGTGGCCACATTCCAGGGTGACCTTGCCGGCAGGCTGGTGCGCTACGAAAAGGGGGATCCGACCAACGGCGTCAACATCCTGGCCCAGGGGATCCGCCGGCCGATCTACTACAGCCCCGCGGTGTACTACCGCGGCTCCGGCAACTCCCTCATCGCGGCAGCGTCAGGCTCCCACGACGAGGCCGACCCGGTGCGGAACATGAAGGCGGTGCTCTACCTCCGCTCCGAGACCTCCGGGCTGACCGACGCGTCAAACGACAACATCACCTGCAAGGCGAACCAGGTCTGCTCGCGCAGTCCCGGCTGCCCGGCCTCGGTGCCCACCGCCTGCAGGGCGCCCAGCAAGCGGGCCATGCCCGTGGGGCCGCCGCTGCTGCTGAAGAATCGCATTTCCAAGACCACCACGCAGTTCGAGGCCTTTTACCTGCTCTACGAGCCACCGGCCAGCTCCTGCGGGGCGGGCAGCTCGTGGCTCATTCGGGTGTCCACGGACGGCTCGAACCAGCAGCTGGTCAACTCCCATGAGTACGTCGGCATCCGCGCCACCGGGATCACCCTGGTGGGCGGCGGCATGGACGTGGCCGTGGCACATATCGGTATGGGCGGCGAGGACGCGTCCGTTTTCACAGTGATGCGTGATAAACTCTTGCCGACCGCCTCGGGGAGTGCACCTTACGTCGAAGCCTGGAGAGAAGTGGAGCGACAGTTGCGTTAGGGGAGCACATGAAGCTATGCCCGAAATGTAACGAGGGCGCCAAGGACAAGGCGAAGAGTTGTTCCGCCTGCGGGGAGGAGCTCCCGCCGTCCTGTTATCGCCCCGGCGACGAGATGACCGGCATGGTCATCGAGCAGAAGTACACCCTCCGCGAGTTCGTCGAGGAGGGCGGCATGGGCTGGATCTACCGCGCCGAGCACATGTCCATCGGGCGCGAGGTGGCGATCAAGCTGATGAAGCCCACCGGCGACGAGTCCAGGCACCGCACGGCGCGCTTCGAGCGCGAGGCCCGCTCGGCCAGCCGCCTGAACAACCCGCACATCATCTCGGTGCTGGACTTTGGCCGCACGCCCGGGGGGCTGTTCTACCTGGTGACGGAGTACGTCCGCGGCATCACGCTGGGGCAGGAGATGGACCAGGGCGGCCCACTGGCCTGGCCGCGGATCCTGCGCATCTTCGCCCAGATCTGCGGCGCCCTCGACGAGGCCCACACCAAGCACGTGATCCACCGCGAC
>PVBE011583802.1_pt1 | contig 13180 bp, 9 predicted proteins | sample 1631181 | NCBI WGS metagenome assembly PVBE01 (sample SAMN08397723, study PRJNA350692) | Marine metagenome, whole genome shotgun sequencing project. | isolation source: water | place: Pacific Ocean | collected 2012-04
CCAACTCGTCGTCTATCTTGAGCAAGTCGCTGCGTCCCAAGTTGAGACGTCGACGGGCCCGATGGTAGTGATCGTTGGCAAAAGGCACTACCGTATTCACGCCATCGTTGCCGCCCGCCATCTGTAAAACCACCAAGATGGTAGAGTCTTTTCCCTTGCGAGCCTGGGCCCCTTTTTCGGCGGCTTCCGCCTGCAACGCCCCAAAGGTGGACGCCAAAAAGGCGGGAGCGGTGGACGCCAAGCCTCCTCCAAGGGTAGTGGTTCGCAAAAATTCTCGACGGGTCCGGAAATGCGTGTTCATGGCGTTGCTCAGGTTAATTGGTATTGCGGCGTGGACATGATCAAACGAACGAGCTGGAGAACGTCGGCTCGTTCCAGTTTATTCTTCCCCTTGAGGAACTGTGAGAGCGATCCGCGTTGCTGTTCCTTGAGTTTGTCCTGCAACAGACGCTTCTCCAGTGAGGCGACAAGCCGCTCATGGTTCCCGAGGTCTTTCAGGTCGACCAATCCCTCAATCTCCAAGGGCTTGATATTGCTGATCATTTGATCCATTCGGCGCTGCATCATCATGCGAGCGTTCTCCGGGAATCGCTGGGGCACCATGCTCTTGGAATCGGCCTTGCCGCTGACGAGGAACCCGGCGAGATTGTATCGGCTCATCAAAGTGTTCGTACTGATCCAAGCGGTTCCACCATCCCAGCCTTTGACGTTGGGCGGAGCAAAGAGATTCTGCCCCAAGGACGCGAGCATACGGGAAGCCACTTCACCGGGCGGAACATCGACTTCCAGCATGCGGGCGCTGCCGATCAACCACTGCACCGGGCTCTTGATCTGCGTGCGAAGGTTTTCCTGCGCGTAGAATTCCTCGCTGCGGAACATGATGCGCAAAAGCGCGCGAAAATTGCCGCCGGCCTTGCGAAACTCGGCAGTGAGGGCTTTCACCACCTCGGGCTTGACGTTCTCGTTGGCGAAGAAGCTCCACAACTCGGTCACGATGAAGGGGGCCGACTTGGGGTGGTTCGCGATGATGTGGATGACGTCCCGGGGGTTGTGCTTGCCCGTCTTGCCGAGCAAGGTCTTCATGTCGGGATCATGGAGAAAGGGACGGTAGATGGCTTCTTGCTTAGCCCGGTCAATGGTCAATCCGGTCAATCCACGAGCTGCCTCCAAAATATCTCTCTCCGTGTAGTTGCCTTCACCGAGAGCGAACAATTCCATTACCTCGCGGGCATAATTCTCGTTCGGTTTGCGTCGATTGCTCTGGGCTTGATCAAGCCAGAACAGCATGGCGGGGTCCATTGTCACGTCCTCCAGCATGGTTTGCCAGTTGCCAAGGGCATTGGTTCGAAAAGTGTCGTTCTGCAACCACATTAAATAAGGATCGCGCACCTTTTGGGCGCTGGTGGCAAAATGCCCGTGCCAAAACAAGGTGAGCTTCTCCTGCAAGGGGCGCGGAGTAGTCGCCATGCGACGAATCCACCAACCACGCAATTCAGTTACCTTCTGAATCTGACCGCGCCGCACCTGCTGCCTCGCGCGACGACTTTCCCGTTCCAAGCGTTCAAGCAATTGCTCCTTTTCCTTTTCCGGCAAGTCCCGGGCCTCGCGTCTCGCCTCGATCTGTTTGCGCCGCATGGCAGTGAACCGCTCGTATGAACTGGGGTCGGGATCCGCCCATGCAGGCCTTGGATAGTCCTCGGGGATCTTGTCGAAATCAACGAATTGATCGACCGCCTTGGCAGGCCCCATATCCACCAGTTTCTCGATCTCGGTGGGTGAACCGCCGAATCCCGCCCGATTCAGCAAATGAGCCGCTGTGGAAGAATTCCAGCGGGACGTCGGCAACGGCTTGAGCATCTTCTTATTTCTCTTGCTTGGGCTCAGGCCGGGGGCGAGGGAAGGGTCGATCGGTACGGAGCGGGCGATCGTCTCCCCCACTCTCGCCACGTTTAATCAACTCATCGAGGGATTTTCTTTCGGCCGGCGGACGCTGCGGACGGTCCGGAGAGGGGCGTCCTTGTTGAGGACGAGTTTGCTGGGGACGGCTTTGAGGGCGCCGCGGCGGCTGCTTCAGTTTGGCGATTTGTTCTTTGCTCAGGGGAGGTTTTATGGCGGCGATCATCTCGGCCCGCATGATGGCGATCTCCCCTTCCAGTTTGGCGATCTCCTTGATCGCTGTTCGTATCGCCTTCTTGTCGACCGGTTGGGCCAGGATCAAATCAATCATGCCACGGCGTTTCTCGAAAAGCTTTTTGCCCAACTCGGTCATGGCTTCACGGGAGGCCTCCGCCTTTTCTCGCAATGACTCGCCTTGCTTCTCAGTGAGGACACTGCGAAAGCGTTGGAGGAAGAAATCTCCCCGTGGTTGACCTCCCTGAGGGCGAGCTTGACCCGATGGACGATCATTGGCTTGGGGTCTATCCGACGGTCGCGATCGCGGCTTGTCGTCCCGATTCTGAGCAGTGGCCAGCATCGGCAGTAGGAAAATTCCCGCAACAAAAGCAGCGAAAAAGAATAGTGGAGAGATAAATGTCTTTCGTTTCATGACTTCAAGGGGTTTCGTTTGTTCAAAATTTCAAAGGCTGGACGGTTGCCATGCGAACATTTAATTCATGCTTACAATATGTCTAACGCGCGAAAAATAAAAAAGTTGCGCATGGAGCCAAAGTTAGGGGGAAGAAGGTTTCCTCGCTGTAAAATGCCTGAAGACACTCGAAGACAATTCATCATGGAATAGCTACGGTTCTTAATCTTCCCAAAGGAGGGAAATCTCGAAAAGATCACTGCATTTCTTCGGCAATTCAAATTTTTCATTGCATGAATCGCGTAGGATGCTTGAAATTAGTCACAGAAAAGTCAATTTGACCCCTTCAAACCGATTACCTCCATGAGCACTATCCACATACGCAAGAACGGCGAGACCGCTGGTCCTTTTTCGGTCGACCAAATCAATGATCAACTAGCATCTGGAGAAATACCCGCCTCCACTATCGGATGGATGGCCGGAATGGCCGATTGGGAAGACTTGTCGTGTGATTCCTTGAAGGCGGCGGGCGTCGTCGTCCCCACCGTTGGCGATGGTGAACCTGCTCCCGCTCCCGAGCCTGCGCCAGAGCCCGAACCTGCTCCAGAACCAGAGCCAGAGCCCGCTCCAGAACCAGAGCCAGAACCAGAACCAGAGCCCGCTCCAGAGCCAGAGCCTGCTCCCGCTCCAGAACCAGAGCCTACTCCAGAACCAGAGCCTGCTCCAGAACCTGCTCCTGCTCCCGCCCCCTTGCCGCCGACTCTCAAGTCTGCACCCGCTCCGGCTGCACCCACTCCTGCCCCCGCCGCTCTTGCACCAAAACCGGTCGCTACCGAACCAAAACCCGCGGCTCCTGCCCCCGCCGCTCTTGCACCAAAACCGGTCGCTACCGAACCAAAACCCGCAGCTCCTGCCCCCGCAGCTCTTGCACCAAAAGCGGCCGCTCCCGAACCAAAACCCGCAACGCCTTCTCCTAAGCCTGCCGCCAAAGAAGCACCCAAACCCGCCGCGGCAGCCCCTAAACCAGCTGCTTCCGCCCCGGCAAAGTCAGAGGGTTCGAGTGGTGGAATGAACCTCGTCGGATGCGTGGAGGACGCTGTTGCCATAGTCAAGGGAAGCCTTGTTTCCTGCGTTTTGCTTCCGTTCTTCATGTTTCTCCCCGTCCTTAGGGAATTGGCCATGGTTAACTTCATGACTGCCGTGAAAGCGGCCAAGGCGGAAGGCAAAGGAATTGAAATCGGAGACTTGTTGAAATTCGACCGCCTCGTCGACAAATTCGTTGGTGTTCTGCTCTGCGAGATTTGCATTGGGATTGGATCCATTCTTTTGTTCGTACCCGGCATCGTCGTAATGGGCGTTTTGGCCTTTGCTCCCTGCGTCTTGGCGGACAAGCCGGAAATCCCCTTCATGAACGTCTTCAAGGGAGTCCTTGCTTACGGCAAGGAAAACCTCCTGAAGCAATGTGTTCTAGCTAGTGTGATATTTGGATTCAATGCGGCAGGCTTCATGTTGCTGGGCCTCGGAATCTTCATCACTTTGCCAATCACCTTGGCAGTCACCTATCTAGCCTACGAAAACTGCAAGGACGCGGTTACTCCACACTTGGACGAGCAGGAAGCCTCGTAATCTCACAAGGCCAGGAGGTTCTCCGCCCCGTAACCCTTGAGTCCTCGCCTCGATCAGTCGAGAGACTTAGGCGACCCTCTTGCAGGAGAGGCTTGAGTTACGCAAACTGACTGAAAGGATTCCTCAACCCACCGGGCAATCCTTGCCGGGCCAAGCGTTCCACCACGAATCAAACAATGCGAGTTGGGCCTTGGCGTACTCCTTTTGGCTGGGGCTGAGCTCGTCGCTCTCATTGAAATGCAACTCGTATGCGGAATCACCCTTCAAGGTGAGGAGGTATTTGTAATACAGCACCAAGTCGGGGCCCTCGTCGAAGGTGGACAAGACGATCAAGGCCTGCTCCAGTTCCTTGGCGAAGCGGCGGGCCTCGACGTCGCCGGCAGCCGCTTTTTTGCAAAGTCTGAAGTAATGAATGATCTCAAGCGGCAAAACGTTGCCGATCCCGGTGATGGCTCCCACTGCCCCACAGTTGACCACCCCGTGGAAAACCTGTGTGTCCACTCCCGCCAGCAAGGCGACGTTGTCGTCGGCGCTCGTGATGTGCTCGGCCGCATAGGTGAGCGAATCGGCTCCGCCGAACTCCTTGAAACCGATCAGGTGCGGGAATTCGGACCGTAGGTCGAAAAACAGTTCAGCCTTGGTCTCAAAGCCATAATAAGGGCTGTTGTAAATAATGGAGGGCAAGTCGCCCGCGGCTTCCAAGATGCCGGCGAAGTGACAGCGCTGGGCGGTCGCCGAAGTTCCTCGAGAGAGCACCCTTGGTATGACCATCAAACCGCTGGCTCCGACCTGCTTGGCGTGGGCCGCGTGGGCCGCGGCCAGCTTCGGGTTCTGGGCGCCGGTACCCACGATCACGGGAACCCCGGCCGCAACCAACAACGAAACCCCTATCCGGCGCTGCTCGTCAGTCAACAAGGGCCAGTCGCCCATGGAACCGCAATAAACAACAGCCGACATGCCATGCTCCACCATTTGGCACCCCTTGTCGACCAAGGCCTCGAAATTAGGTTCGCGAGACGCGTAACATGGGGTCATAAGCGCTGGTATGACGCCGTGATAGATAGCGAGATTCATGGCAAAAGCGTTTCCTTATCCTCTTTTTGAGAGGTGGAGTCGAGGCATCAATCCAAGTTGGCCTTGATCTCCTCGTCCGTCAACTTGGACGATGGGACGCCATTCTTGGGGATCTCCACCTTGGCCGTCCACAGAATGGCGTTCAGCATAATGGTGCGGTAGTTGTCGTCCTTCCAGTTCTTGTGCTCATGTCCACCGGTGAAACCAAAGCCTCGACCACCGCCCTTGCGTTCGTAAGCCCATGCCACGTGCTGGCTCTCGCCATTGGCCACCGCCTTGCGCACGGCAGGATTTCCACTGCGGGCGCCATCTCTTCGCCTGAGCGTTTCCGGCGGCGGCAGGTCCGTCAGGATCGGGGTAACCCCCTTGAGATCATCCACGAAACGCATGTGGTAGTACCATTCGTCATTCAAGGTAAATGGCTTGGCCCCGTTCCAGATGGGATGATCGACCGCCTCGAAAGTCGGCGTCCAATGCGGATTAACGGACCAGTTCAGGTCACAGAAACCGCCCATCCACTGGAGGAAATGCTTGCCCGGCTCGCCCTTCACCGCCTCAGTCGCCCAGTGAATCATGACCACCCCGACCCCTTTCTTCATGAGGGCGTCGAACTCCTTGAGCTTCGGGTTTAGCACGTGACCGCCATGACCGGTGCAGAAGATCACCACACTGGCGGCTCCCTCGAAAACGGATTTGTCCTTGGGATAACCATAGTGCGGCACGACGACACCCTCCACGCCCAGCTTGGATTCGTTCAAGGCCTTGGCCAAGATCATGTTGCCGGCGCGATGTTCGTGCTTCATTCGACCGTGACTGGGCTTTCCGGAGATGAAAACCACCTTGGCCTTGTCGGCCGCATGAATCCGGACGCAGGAGGAAATCGCCAGGAGGAGGACGAGTGGGAAGGATAGAATCTTCATCGATACGAAGGGTGGTTTGGTTGCTGATTGAATTCAGGAAGACTTCACTTTCTGGAGATGGCCAGTCGTAAATGCAATAAATCCGGCAGTATCCTCGGAACTAACGTTTTTCATCGAAAACTCTCCTCCTCGGGTGCGAACAACTATTTCGGACATAAGCATTCCTGAGACTACCTTGACGGACTCAATGTCGACCCAATAGAATTCCTCCTGCTCGAATTGAGGCACCAACAGATTAACGATCTGCCGGAAAACCAAAATGCGCTTGTTGGTGGCCGCTGTGATTTCCTTGCCAGCCTTGCCAAATCCCCCGACGCCTCGGGCTATGGCGCAGATCATTTCGCCTTCCGAGAGCATTTCTTCCAATATCAGGAAATGACGACTGTAGGCCTGCTTGATCTTCCCGAAGGCTTCCGGGTCGACAACCATGTCTGGATGGTATTTTTGGCTTTGGGCTGTGGCTGCAGGTCCGGTGCCGGGAGCGGAGGCCTGGGCAAGTAACTGGCTATTCTTTCGCAGGAGATGAAGCGCCTTTTCCAGCAGGGAAGCCAATTCCTTGCCATGGATAGGCTGCATCTCGATTTTCTGATTGTGATTGAGGAGGATCTTGCTTCCCAAAAAACCGGCCTTGGAGTGAATGGACTGAATCTTCCCCCACTCGATGAAGTTCCCCTTCTCCATCATGTTCTTAAAATAAATGCCCGCATTAGTGGCGAGGAACCCCTTCTTGGCGTTACCGCTTAGGGTATCGTCGAGCAACACCAAATTGAGGTCATTGTTATCCCTGGCCGCAAAGGCATATCCAGCATGGGCGCCAATCAGTTTGTCATAGGGAATTTCCGTACCAAAGAACACCTTAGGGCCTATTTGCTTGTTTTCACTGGCGGCAAGGAGAACTTCATAACGTTTCTTGAAATCGGCGAGGAGGCCATCGACGTCCAGGGATGAGGCTGGTTGGCTGGTACCACCGTATTCACTTTGCATTTGAGAGCGGGCTGGTTCGGGCGAAGGCGATGGCGATGGAGTGTCTGCGCCAGTCAGCAATTGGTGCAGCGGGAGCCACTCGCTGGCGCCTTCCCAGCAAGCATTTTCGGTTTGAGACAATTGTCCGGACCCAAGGTAATGCTTTGCCTCGGCAACTGAATAAGGGCCGAAGTTTTGACCCTTTCTTTCAACCAATACGTTTCCACTCAATTGAGGTTTCGCAACCTCTACCCCGGGAGGTGGGGGAGGCGGAGGCGGAGGGGCTTCCGAGGGCAGTAGTTTACCCAGATTCTGCCAATCGGTCGAACCAACCAGGTTCAAGTGGGTGGAATCGTTGACAGCCCCCTTGGCCCGCAAATCCCGAATATGAGCTTCTTCGACTGGACCCAAGGTTTGCCCTTGAGCATCTATGTAATAGTACTGCAAAACAGGTTAAGTGATGACAATAATATCGAATAAATCCAAGGCAGTCATTGAAAGAGGGGTGATAAGGGTGCTAGTTGCGAGACCAAGCGTGGTCAAGCGTCCAATGAATTGCCTTCACTGGAAGCGTCATTGGAGTGGAGTTTCTCGATGAGGTGGAGAAGGCGAGCGTATTCAGACTCGGGATCATGGAAAAAGTCAACGCTCCAGAGGCGCAGGATGTTCCAGCCCTTGCTCTCCAGAATGGCTTGACGCTGGACGTCGCGGTCCCTCGCCCCGGGAGCCTGGTGATAGGAGGGGCCATCCAGCTCGATGCCGCACAGATAACCGCCTTCGTGACTGGTGTGCTTAACCCCGAGGTTGACCCGCCAACCACTTACCCCGACGCTGGGATCGACCTCGTAGCCATCGGCCTCTAGGCGATCGTGCAACCACTGTTCCCAAGGAGAGGCGAGGCCGGCCTTGGAATCGATGCTGGCAGCTGGGATATCCCCGGTGGCAGCATAGGTGAGATAGCGACTGAGGACTTGGGCCCCCTCCTTCTTGAGGGTGATGTCGTTGGGCTCGAGGGAAGTGCAGACGATGAGGCGCTTCTTGGCCCGGGTGATGAGGACGTTGATGCGGTTTTCTCCCTGGGCCTGGCTGATGGGCCCGAAACGCTGGTACACCTTGCCTTCCGCATTCCGGCCGAAGACGGTGGCGATGAGGATGACGTCTCGCTCGTCCCCCTGCACGTTTTCCAGATTCTTGATGAAGAAATATTCCGGGGTGCCATCCCAACGGTTGAGGAAGTCGAGCAGTGAAGGATCGTCGGCTACCCGTTGATCGAAAAGGTCCTCGATCCGCAGAGCTTGGCGCAGATTGAGGACGGCCACCCCGAGCGAGCGGTCAGGAAATTGCTGGGCGTGCTCGACGATGAGTTCGACGACTCGCTCAGCCTCGACTGGATTCGGGTTGCGGGAGGAACCGTCCTTGCCGCTCTCATAGACTCCCCCCGCGCGATCCAAGTGGACCCCCAGAGTGGGATCTTCGCTTAGGTTCGGTATGGTGAGCAGTTCGCCATCGTAAAATTCGTGGTTGGAGAAGGCGATGAGGGCCTCGTCCTCAGAACGATAATGATAGAGAAGCCGGCGCTTGGAGGACAGGGCCAGGCTGGCCCGCTCGAGAATGGACTCGCCCTTGTCCTCGTCATCGGGAACCTCCAAGGTCGACACCATATAGCGGGTGGGCGGCATTTGCTGCCGGTCGCCGACCACCACGAGCTGCTTGCTGCGCAGCACGGAACCGGCGGCTTCCTCGACCAGCATCTGCGAGGCCTCGTCGATGAGAAGGAGGTCGAAGGTGTGTTCGGGCGGAAGGGATTCGGCCACGGAGGAGGGCGTCATGAGGAAACAGGGGCAGAAATCGTTCAGGGCCTCCCCGGCCCGATGCATGAGTTCGCGGGCCGTGACGCGGGCCTTGGTTTTTTCGCCGACGTGACGGAGGAGAGCGAGGCCGCGCTTGTCGCCAACCCGGCGGGCGTTGACGGAGTGAACGGCCTGAGGATCGGGTGTATAGGAGGCCAGCAGTTTGCAGTAGGCGGAGCGAACCTCTCCCATCAGTTGACTTAGTTCCTGGCGCAGATTCTCGACGTTTTCACCGCGGAACTCGAGGAAATCCGGCTCTTCTCGGCAGAGCTCTCGACAGAGTTCGCGCAGGAAGCGCTTGGCGAATACGTCGGCCAGCGGAAAATCGGCGGCGAGGGCGGTGCGGGCGAAGCGGTCGCAATGGTAGACGGCATCCAATTCAGCGAGCTGGGCGTTGAAAGAGCAACAGTCGGAGAGGGCGGACTTGTTCTGGATGAGCAGCTGCAGGTTGGCCCGCAGTTTTTCCGTGGTAAGGCCCTCATCAATCACGAAATCGCCCCCTCCCAGGCTTTCGATGACTTCCTTCATGTGAGTGGAGACCTCCATGGTGGCATTGATCTGGGAAGTCAGCTCAGCCGCGGAAAGGTGCTTGAAGTGGGCCTCCTTGATCAAGTCGACGAGTCGGTTTCTTTCCTCCAGGAGCTTTTGCAGGGCTTCGCCCAATTTGCGAAGCTCGCCGAAACTCGGCTTCGATTTGGTGACAAGTTCGCGCATGGCGGCCTTGGCCTTTCGTATGGATGAAATGAAGAAGGCGGAGAAGGCGTTTCCCCGCCAGAGCGTGGCCACGGTTTCCTCCACGGTCTTGGGATCCAGACCATCGAGATTGCGATAGTCCTTGGTCAAGGTCGCCTCAATTTCGTCCAGCTTGACCCTTTGCTGATGGGCGGCCCGCATGCCTTCCAACTCGGCTTCAAGCTCTGGCAGCGAAGTGCTGGCATATTTCCCCTCGATGGGCTCCAGGGTGGAGATGCCGTCCTGGGCAAGGACAGCGAATTCGTCCAGGTCGAAGGGCGAGAAAGGGCGAGTGCGCCGAAAGAAGCCCAACTTTTCAGGAAGGTCGGCAGCCAGTCTGCCGGCAAATTCGGCAACCCGTTCGCAGGTCTTGCGGGCGTCCTCGAGCAACCCCTTGGTAACGCGGTCGGGAAGGATCAGCGGCTCCTTCAAATGATCCGGAAACTCGACCAGCAAAGCATGTCCCACCACGGCTTCATGGGCAGTGAACAGGTCATCGGCTTCCGAGGGCCTCTCTCCGCCCGGACGAAGCTTCTGTCCAAGGAGGCTGGCGTAGCGATTGAGTTTGGCAATGCACTCGTCGCGCCGTTCGCACAGCCTCTTGAATTCACCTTCGACCCCCTTCCCTTCTGGCTCGACGATGATTCGCTTGCCCACTTCCTCAAAGAGGGCCGCCTTGGAGGCATGCTCCGAGTGAAGGGCAAGGCACTTGCCTCCCAAGCCGATCTTCTCCAGTCGATGCCGCACCACCTCGAGGGCAGCGGTCTTCTGGGCGAGGAAAAGTACTTTCTTGCCTTGGTAAATGGCGTTGGCAATGAGGTTGACGATGCTCTGCGATTTGCCGGTGCCGGGCGGACCCTCGATGACCAGGTTGAGTCCTGAGGCGACGTCGATCACGGCGGAATGCTGGGAACTGTCGGCAGGGAGGGCGAAAGCGGGTGCAACCTCGTTGTATTTCGCCGCATCGACTTCTCGCAAAGGCAGTCGTTCCTGGGCCCCGTCCTCTCCCACCACCCAGCTACCCAAGCGGTTGATGGCTTCGTCGGTAAAGCGCTCGGGCAAAAGCTCGGACGGGGGAATGCCGGTGGAACGGAAAATGCCGGCAGCCAATCGGCGGCGAAGCACCCACTCGGGTCGGCCTTTCTCCCGTATGAAACCATCGATTTCATCGAAGTAGGCATCGAGGGCGAAGGAGGTTCCCTCCTCACCCTCCTGAACGGGCAAGGGTGGGAGCGGGGCGCCCGCAACTTCCTGCACGGCGTAGACAAGATCCTCGTTAAGTCTGAGATCGCCGCCGGACTGGCTCAAGATTGCCTTGGCTCCTTTGTAATACATCGTCAACGGAAGGAGGAGAAGGGGAGAATTGAACTGGTAGAATTCTTCCGAGTTGGGTTTCTTGCGCGTCCATTCCAAAAATCCGATGCCGAGGAAAAAGGTGATGAGGCCCTTTTCACGCTCAAAGAGGAGCCGCCTCTTCTCGATCCGCGTGAGGGTACGGACGAAGACTTTCTCCGGAACGTCGGTCTGAAGATAGTAGTCTCTGTGCTTTCTGTCGGGTTCCTCGCGCGCTTCCCGGACGCGTGGCAAGTCGACCGAGTGATTGGGCAACGTTTCCTCGAGGGGAGGAAGATGGAGGGTTTCGCGGACACGGTCTCGGAAAGCCCGGTCCTCCTCCTCGTCGAGCGTGTCGAACTCTCGGCCCTCTTGCTCAAGCAGTTGGCGGAGAGCGCCCTTGAATTCATCCGTTTCCTCGTCCTTGAGGACTTCCTCCATATTGGGGAAGGAAACCAACTCGAAATTCTTGCCGGCCAAGAGACGGTCGAGGACGAACTGGGGCACTTCGTCGAGAACATTGAAGGTGTCGCCCCCACCCGCGCTGCGCAACCGCTTGCGAATGCGATCGTTGCCCGAAAGGCGAATCAAACGCAAGGAGAGGTCGTGAATCAGGTCCTTGGTTTCGAGGACAGTCATTGGGCACACTCTTTGGCTTGTCCGATGCCAGTCAAGCCTATCACTCATGGGCCCCGTCAAAGGACCAAAAGCTGGGTGCTCGCTCGATTGTCAAATCAACCATCAGATTCGCCGAAAACATGCCCCCTTTGAGGAGATGGCGGGAATCAGGGACGACGACAAAAGGGAGTCGTTTTGAAATCAATTGATTTTTGGAATGGCGGAGAGACCCAATTTCATGGCAAACTGGTTGGCGTGAGAAAATTCTCATCTCTTGAAATTCCTCTTCCTGATACCAACTGACAACCCGTGAGCTACGAAGAAAAATACGCCGTTTCCAAGCGGAGGCAACAGATTGGAACCTTCACCGCCAAGGAAATCATCAAGCTCCTCCGCAAAAGGGAATTTAGCACCATTCACAAAGTGAAGGTTGAAAACGAGGAAATGACAGTGGGTGCTTTTGTGGCAGCTCACGAAGCAGGCGACCTGCCCGAGCAAAACATAGACAAGCCAAAGCCCGAAGAGACGAAGCCCAAGGAGACAAAGCAGAAAAAAGCCGGAAAGGTTGCCACGAAACCTTCAAAAACTGCCGCCCCTCCATCCAAGTCAACCACGGATTCATCGAAGCCGCCGGCACCTCCACCTCCACCGTCCGCACCCACTGGCAAACCCCAGCAGACCCAGGGCAAGGGCGCCAACCGGAAACCGGCGCAATCGATCAAGGCGAGGGAGGGTTCGGGGCAAAGGGCCGCCAAGCCAAGGAGAGATAAGAGAAGCGGCGCGGGGGTGGGCCGCCCGGAGAGTTACCTGCAAGAGGAAGAACCGGGCAACCCGATACGCAAAGCGCTTTGGTCGGCGCTGGTGATCGTGCTGTTCTTTATCATGGCGTACGTTGGCTCCAGTTTGCTCAATCACTACAAGCTGGAGGGCAGGATCGAGATGGTATTGCAGCAATCGCTGCGTTTGGATGCCGATACAGTCGAGGTGACGGGGCTCACCTTGGAAGGATACTACTTCTTCGACGACCCGCGACATGCAACGGTCGAGGTCCTGAAGGATGGCGAACCGCGCACCTACGAATTCAAGGTTACCGGAAACGGTATAACGAGAAGCGTCCAACTGGAACTGCAATGAACAAAAGCGCATCGCAACCACAGGCATTGAGTCGACCGGATCCAGTTTGTGCCTGCCGCTGTTCGCCCGGACAAATCGTTTGCCAGTGAACAAAAGGTTCCCCAAACTATTGCCATGAATTATACTCTGCGCTCCATCTTGGCCTGCTTGGCCTTTCTTTTCATCACAGCGAACCTGTCGGCCGAGTCCCCCCGACTGGAGTCCGGCAAAGCCCGAGACGCCCTCAATGCGATGCACGGCAAACCGGCCCCTGTCCTGGCCCTTAAAGGTTGGATCAATTCCAAACCGCTGGATCTCAATGCCCTCAACGGCAAGATCGTGGTGCTGGACTTTTGGGCCACTTGGTGCGGCCCCTGCATCAGCGCGGTTCCCCACACCAATGAAGTGAAGGAGAAATACGCCAAGAA
>PVBE012553504.1_pt1 | contig 13179 bp, 6 predicted proteins | sample 1631181 | NCBI WGS metagenome assembly PVBE01 (sample SAMN08397723, study PRJNA350692) | Marine metagenome, whole genome shotgun sequencing project. | isolation source: water | place: Pacific Ocean | collected 2012-04
ACGCGCGGCTTTCCTCAGAACAATTGTTCAGGAGAGCCTTCTCCTCTATCAAGAGGCATGGGCAACTGAGCTTGATAACTGGACCGGGAACCCTATTTCCCTCTCTGGGCCGCCCCAGTGGACCGGACTCTGGAACCAGATTCAGCTTTCGCACCTGCAGATGCTCGACGCGGCACGTGACTACTGGCAGCGACCCGGAAGCGGTGGAGCGTTTCTCGGATGAGATGCCTCGACGCCGTCAAGCTGGGACCGACCAACCCAGCAGCCGTGAAGACCGAGTTGGCACAGCGTTTCGGATCGGAAGTGATCTTCGAGTAGCGCCTTCTGGCAGTGAGAGCGCTAGTGGTTGACTAGTCCATGTATATGGGAACGCGAGAAGGGCACAGATGGTGAAGTCCCGATGGCGGGCCACGCTTGCTTCAGCCGCCGTCCTACTAGCCGCGTGTGTCCCCGCGGCGGCGTGTAGTCCGGACAGCGACCTCAGCGAAACAGAGGTAACTGCGCAACCTCCGGCAGTAGATGGTTCGCCTGGCCCAACGGTTGTATCAGCGACTACAGCGCCAAACACGACCTCAGCGGTAGATAGGACTAAAGCGCCAACGACTACCCATCTGCTCGCGACCACCAGTGTGTCAACCACCACGGTGGCTTCGACAACGACGGTGGCTTCGACAACGACGGTGGCTTCGACAACGACGGTGGCACCAACCACGACGGTGGCACCAACCACGACGGTGGTACCAACCACGACGGTGGTACCAACCACCACGGTGGCACCAAGCACCACGGTGGCTCCGACAAAGACAGCGGCGCCGACCACGACAGTGACCCCGACGATTACTGCCTCGCAGGTGCCCGACGACCTCGAGGATTACTTCCAGGTCGAGTTCGAATACGACAACTATCTCTGTCAAGAAACCTGGGAGTACGACGAATACGAATGCGTCCGCTACGACGGCGACCCCACTCCCAGCTTCTACTCGCCCGACTTGTACTGCTCTGGCCCCGACACCAGTTACCTGGATTGCTCTGGATACGACCCCAGCGACTACTTCGAGGTTTCGGCCGGGACGGGGACCTACCTTTGCCAGGAGACTTGGAGATGGAACCAATACGACTGTGTTAGCTACAGCGACGGGTCAGCACCGAGCTTCTACTCGCCAGACCGTTATTGCTCCGGCTCCAAGGACCGGCCCGACTGTTCGAAATACTGGTACCCGAACGAACTCGACGACTACGACCTGTGGGTTATCGGCGGATCGGACTATCTCTGCCAACGGGCGTCCTCGGGCGAGTGGGACGACTACGACTGTTCCCAGTACACGGGAGGGGACCCCGACAGGGTGTCGTTTTTCTGGCCCGACCTGAAGTGCACAGACTCATACGGCTCGCTGGAATGTGGAACCGACTCCTACCCCTCAGAGGCAGAGGACGACCCGGAAGATGATGAGTGGAACCAGTGGGACGACGAGTGGGACGAGTGCTGGGAGGACGATGGATTCGACGAATACTGGGACGACGAGTGGGAGGACGAATGCTGGTAGGAATCCAAGCAGGCCACCTGTCGCTTGAGGGCAAGCAAGTGTGGCCTCAAGCGGATTCAGCCGACGCGTGTGCGCGCGGATTGCCGAAAGATGGCAGACTCTCCCTACCGTTTGGAGTGACGATTGTCACTTTCAACAAGGCAAGGGGAGGGAAGAGGCCGAGACCGTCGAGATTGAACGACCGGCTATCTCAGTCATGCTGATTGGCTATGGGCACCTCACCTAAAACGGGCCTTAAGGGCGGTGATTCTCCTCCGCTTCTTTGGTCGATCGCTTCAGTGGTACTCCTTGTAGCGACGTTTGGTTTCGCAGTTGTTGGAGGTTCAGATTCCAACCTCTTCGGTTTTTTCAGTGGCTCACTCCTTGGGACGGCAAACCTTGCTGCCTTTCTCGTTGCGGACAACAAACTGCGTGCAGCTCGGCGTTATTCCGACTGGTCAGTTTCTCCCCGTAAGGTCCTCCCTTGGGTGGCGCTGGCCTCCTGGAGTCTTGGAGTTTGGAACGCGTTTTTCTGGGCGTTAGAGATGACTCGGCCATGATGCGGTCGAGCCGTTCCGCAACCGCTGTGTCCTTGGCGAGCGCACTTATGGTGGTCAGCTTCGCTTTCTTCAATGCTGAACTGCCACCTGCGAACGCCTCAAGCCATGGCGAGACCCGCAACCCATGCGCAGGGCATTCGAAGGTCGACCTTCTGGTGCTCATGGACCAGTCGGAGTCTCTTGTGACTCGCGACCCGGAGAATCGGCGCACGGACGGATTGGAGGAGGTCGCACAGGTGCTTGCGACTGAACAGGATGTTCGAATCGCCGTTGTCGGTTTCGGGGAAGAGGCGGAGGTCTATCGAGAGTTCGCTTCCTTGGCCGATGAACCTCTGACCCAGAGCGAGATCGATGAGGCGACACGCGCGGTCGCCCAAGGAACTACATATCACAAGCGAACTGACTATTTCTCGGCCCTGAAACAGGCGGTCGAGCTCTTTGAGGATGAGGACATGGCACAGGATGACACCTGCCGTGTGCTCCTCTTCTTCACCGATGGCCGTTATGACCCCTTCTCTCAAGAGACAGTCGGCGAGGTCGAATTCGCCCAAGGCCTCTTCACCGACGCCATATGCAGATCGAACGAATCGCTTCCGCGGATCAAGGAACGCCTTCTAGCGCTTGACATTCAGACATTCGCTGTCCTGTTGGAAGAGGGTTTCGAAGCGGGCTCTGAACACGAGTCCGCGATGGTCAACGTGTCACTCGACACGATTCGAGCCATCACTGGCGATGGCGGCCATCCGATCGTTGGCGATGTTCCGATAAGCCCCGCGTGTTCGCAATGGAGCGACGAGTCAGACGACCAGACGGGTGAAATCATCGCGGTCGACGACATCGACTCCCTCGTGAACAACATCATCAAGGTGGTGAAGCAATCAACCCAATCCTTCTACGGCTGTCCTGATCCCGACACGACGGCAAACGACCAGACCGCCCGCTATCCAAAACTCCCATCGGGAGTCTTCTTCAACGAAATCAACCTCTACGCCTACGAAGGCGAAATCAGGTCGGTAATCGCCGACGGAGAAACGCTTTCGATCACCCCAGGGTCCGCAGTCGTCCTGGAACACGAACAACTTGGTCATTTGCCATCGGGTTGGGTTCTCGAAGTCAGGGCCGTCGCCGATTCGCCCCAATCAGATCTGAAACTTGAGTGCTATAGCGCCCCGGTGGATCTTCCTAACTTCAGGGGAACCGTCCAGGACGCCTATGACGGACGAATCGTCGATGTCATGGAGTACGACATCGAGATCGACCTTCGCGACGCGTCGGGAGGCCCGTATCCGTGTCGCGATCTCAAGTCCTTCGAAATCTTGGGACCCTTCGAAAATGGCCTCTTGGGAACATGCGACCAAGGACTTGAAACTGTCACGTTGCCGGGCCGTTCCGAGCCTCTCGATGACAACATGTCTATGCAATCACTATCGGGGGAGCTTGTCCCGAAATGGGCTAACGAAGCGGGGTGGCCGGCGCTTCCATTTACTGTCACATTCGAATTGACCATCGTCTCGACAAAGGATCGCCCGGTCTTCGATTGCACAGGCCCGACCCAAATCGACGACGTGAATGCAGGCGACACGAACCAGTTTGTGGCAGCACACGCTGAGAACTGCTCTGTCACCCCGCCTCGTGCAGGCTGCGTTGACATCAGCCTCACCTGGGACCAAACCGGTGGAAGCGCCCTGAACTGGGACCTCAACCCAATGGACGGCGCCATCGCATCCATAATCGAATCAAGAAAGATTCTCCTGTGTGCTGGAGACACGGAGGTTCCCAAGTTCGCCTTCGATGTTCTGAGCGCCAAGCTTCCTGACAGTGGACTTTGGTTTGTCGAGGGAAAGCTTCGTGTTGAGGCCTCTTGGGATCCTGGCACCGGTAATCCCGAACCGATCGGGACACCACTCGTGGTCACGATCGATGTCGACGGCCTGAAGGGACAGGGACCGGAGTTCTCCTGTCCTGACAGCGAAACGGTAACCGCGGTCACCGGTTCTCCACCGAGTGAGCGGGTGATCGCTCTCGACGATTGCATCGTGAAAGCACCACTCGTCGGAGTGGTCTCTGTCGGTTGGGAGTGGGACGGAACCCAACCAGATCCGCCTTGGTGCATTGATTCTGCGGAACCCGGCTGCGACCAAGGGAAGCTTCTTGTAGAGGCTGGCGAGCCCAACCGCCCGCTTCGCATCGGCACCGACGTGTTACCAGTTGACGGCGACGAAGCGGATGGCTATTGGACAATCCAAGGGGATCTCAAGATCAGCGCCACGTGGAATCCTGGAGATGGGTGGCCTGTCCGCACGGACCCTGAACAGACCATCTCGGTCTCGGTCAACGTCGACCGACTCGCGTCCTACCTTGAAGGCACCGACGTGCTTGAGTGTGACAACACCCTCGGGGGCTTTGGCATGACGGAGGTGCCTAGAGGTCCCGTTAAGAGCGACGGTACATGCACGATTGTTGCCCCCCCTCTGTACGGGGACTTGGAGGTCTGTTCCAACTGGGGACCAGTCGGCAAACAAGCAAAAGAAATTGACTGGGTGTTCGATGTACGAGAGGGAACTGCTGACAACTCCCAAGAACCCGGGTGTCTACGCCTCAAGAACGGGGCCGAAGATCTCGTCATCGGGTTCATCACGACTGAAGAACTCGCAAACAGCCGTTGGGACCAGGTGGAGGGAGAGGTCTACGTCACCGTCACCTGGTGGCTCTCGGACCTGCACGACGAGAAAGAATGGCGCAGTTCTCTGAATGCTTCGATCGACCTGTTGGCTCGAAGCGACACTGGCTCAGCTTTGCTTATCGCTCTCCTGTTGGCGATTGCTGCAGCTGTCATCACCTACGGAGGCCTATATGCGGTCCTCCGCTGGCAGGACCGCTTGCCGGACCCAGACAAGCTCGTTGTGTTGGAACACCGGTTCACTATGGAGCGAAGCCCAACAGGCCGTCTCACCGCGCAACTGTCGCAGTTTGAACCCACAGCAGGGGATATTGCACTTGTAACCGGGGACCGTCGGACCTTCAAGCAACTTCGTGCCGGTTCATTCGACATCACCGCTCATACCGCGCCTGCCTGGGATGTAAGAGGCCTCATGAAGGGCGGCTGGGGCGAACCCAGCCGAAGCGGCTGGCTTGTCGAGGCCAGTCCGTCAAGCCGGAAGTCCGGTTCAACTCGGCTGGTTTTCGAGCACCTGACGCTTCTCGCTCTTGATCCAAGCCCATCCCCGACAGCCGTAGACGCGGTAGTGGCCTTCGTAGTCCCGAGGCGCGGTGAACCCTATGGAATTGATGCGGTCAAGGTTCGGGTCGCTGACATCAAACAAATGCTCGATGGTGGTCTGAGTGATCGCTATGACAGTCTCCTAGAACAACGGCAGCGGCAAGAAACGCCAGGCCCCAAGAAGCCTCCAGATACCCCGAAAAGTGGCCGGGCCACGTCCGATGAACTGAGACCTCCAATGCCGACACCCCCAAAGCCTCCGCCGCCTCCGCCGCCCGACTTTGGGCAAGGTGGGGGACCGCCTCCGCCGCCCACGCCGCCTCCGCCTCCGCCTCCGCCACCGCCGCCCACGCCTCCGCCACCGCGAACGTGAAACAATGGGTTGACAAGTCATAGAGCCGATATTTCCAAATGACTGGACGAGAACTTATGGGTACGACTGATCGGAAACCGGAAGTGTCAGAGGGAGAAAACCATGTATGACCGCTACTTGTTTGTCGGACTGGGTGGTTCTGGAGGGTCCACACTCGGCTACCTCAAGAATGAATTGCGAAGGTGGCTCGTACAGCACGGGGCCGACCCTGAGATACCTGATGGCTGGCAGTTCCTCCACATCGACACCACGACGGTTTCCGATGCGACACCGAGTCTTGCAGATGATGAATACATCGGTCTGATTAGCGCTGGATTGGAGTTCGTCGATATTCAGACTCAACTCGACGGCGACGCCGGCCTGATTGACGAGATGCAGACATGGAGGGTGGATCCGGCAGCTTTGGGAGTGGACGTCACCATGGGGGCCGGCCAGTTCCGGGCAGTGGGCCGGACCATTGGCTTTGCATTTGCAAACAAGATTCGTCAGCGTATCGATGTGTCTCTCAGCCGGGTTAGCGGCCCTGGGACCAAACAGAAGCTTGGCGAGATCTACCACCAGGCAACTGGAGAGACCCCCGGAGATAAGAGTCCCCTTCGCATCGTCGTCGTCTCTTCGTTGGCTGGGGGAACCGGCGCCGGAATGCTTCAGACTGTCTGTGACATTCTGCGGGCCAAAGAAACCGAAGCCGGTAATGCCATTTTTGGGATTCTCTACACCCCCGAAGTCTTCTCTTCGCTGGGCGGTGCCTCAATTGGCGGAGTTCAGCCCAACAGCCTTGCCGCAATCTGCGAGTTGCTCAACGGCCACTGGTGGAACGGCTCATTTAACACGGACAATCTCGACCTGGTGCCCGATCCAAAGACGCCCCAAGAGCTGATCCGTGCAGGACTGCCGCAGGCGATCACGATGAGCGGGCCCACCTACCCGTTCCTCGTTGGCCGCACCAGCGAAGGGGGGATAGATCATGGGACGCCTGACGAGTTGTTCTCGGTTGTCGGACGTTCGCTCCTCTCTTGGGTGACCGACAGGCATGTACAAAGAGAGTTCATTGCTTACACGGTTGGCAACTGGGCCAACTCTGCGATGAACCACCTGATGGGAGCGAACACCTTGGTCAACGCGGGTTCCGATCAAGAGAAGGGCTTGCCGACATTCTCCGCACTCGGCTTCGCTCGTCTCTCAACGGGGACCACCTACTTCGAGCGATACGCAGTGCAACGGATCGTCCGGGATGCATTGACGCATGTCACTCGATTCCATGTGGGCTCCCCTGAAGCCGTAAAAGTCGCGCAGGCCCTTGACACAGAAGACCCTGACGAGATCGCCGATGCCATTGCAGGAGATCACCTCTTCCACTTCATCAGAGATTGCGGATTGTCAGAACTAGGGCCGGAAGAAAACCAGATACTCGACGCGCTTCGACCTTCATCAAAGGATGAGATCCGCGCCGGTTTCCGGCAGAAGGCCCTGCAGCTCAGCAATATCGGTGGTGGTTCCAGCCGATCGGCCGAAGATTGGCGGCAAAGTATCGCGGATGGTATCAGGCTCGCCTTGACCGAGTTCACCAACCCCTTCAATGAAGCTCTCGAGGAAACGACCAGCAATTGGATCCCTCAGACACAGCACCGCATCGAGACTTCTGTCGAAACCGTTGTCGCTAGGTTTGGCCTCAAGGTTGCTGCTTCGATGTGCAGAGCCGCAGCTAGACAACTCACCTTCGAAGTAGCTGAGGAATTACGCCAAGTCGACTCCGCGAACAACAAATTGTGGTCTGCAGACTGGCAGACCTACGCGGATGAGGAGCTCGAAGGAACTTGGGGCAGAAAACTTTCGTCAGATGATGAACGCCTGGAGAATTCTCTGAACATGGCGGTGCATATGAGCGCGTTCATTGGTGAGTCTGCGGTTGCGGAGCGTGCTGCTGATCTTGCGGTTGAGGTAGCTAGGCGAGTGTTGGTACCAATGGCTGAAGCGCTCGAAGACGCTCTGGGCGATGCAGAGCGTGAGATGACCGAAGTACAGGAGTGGCCAGCTTGGTCCGATGCCGACCCCCCGCGCGCGGTATTGCCCCCACAGAGCGAGTATCCACTAATTCAGCCGGATGACTACCACGGCCTCTTCGAAGAGATGCTCAACAAATCGTTCAGCGATCAGTTGCCGGAAATCGCACGTGAAAAGGTCCGACATCTCATTGTCAGCGGCGAACACACTCGTGAACAGGTGGAGTCAGGTGACGAGTCATACAAGCGACACCAACTCTGTGTCTTCGCTGAAGACGCCTGGTCTCCCAACATTGTGAGTTCCTTCGCCCTGCTGAAGCCACCGAATGATTTGACCGTCACGGTCAATGCTTCAAATGAGGGACTTTTGCAGCGTGCCACCAAGTGGCTGCGACGCCCGGGAAGCATTTTCGGCGATTACCTAAGCAGCAGCCTCAGGTCCTACCTCGGCGATGAACAACTACACGCTGGTAAAAAGGTTTCCAAGACCGAAATGAGGGAACGACAGATTCGGTTTGAAACCCAGTTGGTGGCAGTACTTGACGCGGCCCAGCCGTTGATCAACCTGGACGTCGGAGTGATGGGATTGGTGCACCCCCACACGTCAGGTACGCCCCGTCGCCACATGAGCCAAATGCCGTTCTTCGGCCACGACATGCAAGATCGAGTAGAGGGTCGTCTCAGGGCTGCCGGCGTTGGGGATCCAGTCATCGAGAAATTGCTGACCACCGACAACTCTCTTGATCACATCGACATCACCACTGCGTTAGACGCGCCCCACTCGATCTTGGTCATCAAGTCGCTGTTGGAACCAATCGCGGAAACTTGGGCCCAATACGTTTCTGGTGGAAACACTCAGACTTTCTGGTCAAGACGTCGAGCCCGGCCCATGAACGAGTTCATACCTGCTCCGCAGGCGTTGATCATGTGCATGGTGAGGGGATGGTTCACAGGTAAGTTGCTCGGCAGGATCGACTCAGAGACAGTCGGTGCGACGATCCGCATCGCGCGCTCCGGCAATTCACCCGCTGAGTTTCCCTCTTCGTTCCTATCCAAGAGAGCAGTTTCTGGCGACGAGCTGCCTCTGGCATTGGAAGCGCTCGGACTCGCCTATGTGGATGTCTCAACCACCGGCACGCTCAGGCCACTCGATGCCTATTGCGCCTTGAGAGACTTGGGCCGATCGGGACCGGAGGCACCGCTGTACACCTACGAGGAACTTCACCCTGATCTCCTTGCTTGGCTCAACTCAGGAACCATTGCAGATTCCATTGTGGAACCGGTTCTCCCAAAGGGGGGCGATCGCGAAGAACGCTTGGCTTTCCTCCTGAACAAGCTTGAGGAAAGCCTTGCCATCTATAAACAAGATTGGGAATTGGAGCGTGGTAAGTGGCTTAGGAACCGGGGTGCCCTCTCTGGGGGGGCCCAGTGGACCGGACTGTGGAGGCAGATCCTGCACTCACACCAGCACTTGCTCGAAGCGGCAGAAAAGTTTGGAGCGACAATAAGCGGAGGCGGAAAGCGGTTGTGAACTGATGAGATGTCTTGACGGCGAATCATCCCGTCTAGTAATCATTCACGCTTCTAGCCACGACGCCGGGTTCGATCACGCCCTTGTTGCGATCAACAACCTTTCGGCTGCTGCCCAACTGCACCGTTTCCTGATAGCGAGGTCGGACCGTGACCTCCAAGAAAACGACATGCCGTCGTCCGCCATCGTCGCGCATGGACATCTCGAATCTGTCGACCTGCTCGAGGAGATTGCAGAAGCAGGAGTTGTGTCAAGGATCGATATAGTCAGCGCCTGCACTAAGTCTCTGGACCCGTCGGACCAGGAACAGTTCGCGAACGCGGCCAAGAACCTAGTGAAGAAATTGGTCTTGCTAGCCCCCCAGGGGGCGACGGTCAATGACTTCAGAGCCTTTGCCCCCGATTATGGCGAACTCCTTCCCCGTGGGACCTTTTTCACTAACGCGGCGATCGCCAACTTGGTTGTCATCCCCGAGGACCGTGAATCTGACGCCGCATTTGCTTTCCCTGTCCAATCTGCTGATCGGACCGCTTTCGGTTGGCATGCTGCCATTGAACTTGTCACTTTGGCTGGTCTCTGGTCCCCGGTCGATGGCTCGCCACTCGAACAAATTGCCCCCGACGCTCCTGGCATCGACGACCCGATCGTACGATTCGTGCGTTCGATAGCACGCAGCGCTGTGTCGACTCACCCCTCGGTAAGCGAACTCATAGAGTCGGGAACCGCCCTTCCTGTCGCAAGTGGATTTCAAGCCGCCCCCGACCCTTTCCACACCGCTTCTGTAGTTGCCAATAGTGCTCATCCTCAAGTGTTCAAGCTTCCTGAGCAGGACAAGTTGGTTCAGAGGCGTCGAATTGGTGGGTGGAAGCTGATCAAGGGGGTGTGTCGACGGATCGGGAAGGATCTCGTTGCGCTCCCTAGAACAGTTCGACAGGGGTTCAAGAGCGATCTCGACGAAACCGCAGCACGGGCTGCCCAATTACTCGTTGGAGAAGCCTCCTGGATTCAGGCGATCTGGTACCCAAATCAGGGCAGCGGTGTAGCTCCCGACCACGTTGATGCTGATTCCATCCGAGCGGAGATAGAAGGTGCCGAGCCAGCACCCTCGCTGGTCACTATGCCCACCGAGGCTTGGGATCAAGTCATTGAAACCACGCTCGGTGCCATAGACGGAGCTGAGGCCGCGGCCGATATCCGACAGAACGCCGGTAGCCGGTCGTTTGTTGTTGTTGACCGAGATGCTCTCTTGCCGCCTGGCCTCAATGGTGTCCTACCTGCAGACGTGCGCAGACTCGCTGAGGAGAACTCCGAACAATCATCATCAAGTTCCTCCAAGCTCACACTGTCAAGCACGGAAAGTAGCGACTCGTCAACGAGACTTGCACTCGCGGCGCCGGTACAACCTCAGCGCTCATCGTCGCTCCTCGTCGAGGTAACGAAACGGTTCAACAGAGAACGAGAGAACGCCAACAGCCGGGTCGAGTCCCTGATTAGCCGGCTCCGACATCTCACGGCACCCGTCTCAACCGAGCGACCAGGCGTCGCCTCGGCAATAAGGGTTTGTTTTGTTGCGTCACTCCTCCTCGCCGTCTTGGCACTTACCACGCTGACACCAATCGGCAAGATGTTCACGTTTGACAATCTCACCGCGGACATGCGGATGCGGGTGTTCGTGCTAGTCAGCGCAGTCGTTGCCCTACCGATCGGCCTGATGCATGTCCCCAGGGACCGGAGGAGGGCACAGACCTTCCTGATTGCCTTCTTGGTCGGGGTTACCACCCTCACTGCAGTACTCATCGTCTTTACTCCAGAAATCCGGACGCCAGTTACCGATCACGAAATTCTCCGATGGCTCGGGGCAGTTGGGATCAGCGTGGCCCTCGTCGCCTACTTCCTGATCGGGCTCTTTCGCACACATCCCTTGAGAAGCACCGAGGAACCAGGTGAAGCCGAGGAGTCAGATGGCACCGAGGAACCAGGTGAAGCCGAGGAGTCAGATGGCACCGAGGAGGAGGTTGTTGCCGAAGAACCGTCCGAGGATTTCCGCAAGGAACTCGACGGACTCAAGGAAGCCCTCGATGCCGCCCGTGCCGAAACGGAGCAGGTGCGTGCCGAGGAGTCAGATGACGTCGAGAAACCAGGTGAAGCCGAGGAGCCAGATGAGGTCGAAGAGCCAGAAGAGGAGTGGCGTTGGATCGTCCGGCGCATAGCGGTTCTCGTCGTTGCGGCATATGCGCTCTCAATGTTTATCATCGGCGCAAATCGGACCGACTACCGACCGGGATGGATCGAGGCAAACGAGTTCCGCCTCGTGCTCACAGCAATGATCATTTCCTTCGTCGTATTCGTCGCGAGCGCAGCCCTCATCACTGTCTCCCGTATTCAAGACGAAACCCGTCTGAACGGATGGAAAGTAGAATTTCGTTGGCTAGTCGATGAGATTCGAGAACAGTCGAAAAACCGTCAAATTGAGGAGGGGCTGTATGTGCACTGGCTCGGAACCGCTGCCGTCCTTTCACGACTCATCCAGCAGCCCTACGGTGCGCCACAGGACGCGGCTGGGTCGATTGCCACGCAACCCGAAGGAGCAGAGGCGATCCGCAAGTTCCGATCGGTGCCTCTCGAACTGACCCAATCCGGTCATACCGAGTTCATGAAGCGAGCTGGCCCAAGGTTGTCGCCACCTGGCTGGTTGAGTTCCCAGTACCGGCGCATCAGCCGGGCCTTCCTCAGAAATCAGGTGATCTCCTTCGGACTGGCAGACGGAGGAAATGAGACGAGGCCAGAGCACTGTGCATACCCGGTGCGTCTCGAAGAAGCCATGAACAACACGGCTCGCGGACGTCGTTGGCCCTTTGCCCAAGAAGTATTCACGGGGACCCTTGATGCGACACTGCGTGAATCCGCCGATTCCGACCTGGCGCAAGCACTGCTTGAGACCTATCTCGAAGTTCCGCAGTCTTGGGAGACCGAGGGTCGCGACCAGAGCCTTGGTGACGTCTTTTTCGAAGTCCTTCCGCCTGCGGTAGGAAGGCCATTTTTCCCTTCAGGAATACTTCAGGCGACGCCAGCTCTTCTGGGCGAATTACCAACGATGTCTTCCTTCCTCGTGTGGCCCGACCAAGTCGAATTGTCCGATAATTCTTTCGCTCCCGACTCGTTGTCACATGCTCAAAGTGTCGGCAACACCGTTCTGTTCCTAGCGACTCGCTTAGATATGTCCGATCCCATCCAGTCCAGCAAGCTGCGAACAACCAAGCCAAACACTCGTGGTGGGATCGACGATCCAGGTCCCAAAGAGGATCCAGAAGATCCGGAGCCTCACGGCCTTCGGCTCTAAAGGATGGAACCGCCTCCAGGCCAGTCGACCCGGAAGGGCCCGCTTCAACGACCGAGGCGACCTCCTCCTCCTCCTCCTCCTCCTCCTCCCTCTGATGACATTTTCGGGACAGGTCCCTCACCGCCTTTACCTCCGGGCCACACTCAGGTTCCGTCACGCTGGGACGACCGTCAACGCTTTGTCAGAACGCGACTGAATACCAAGACGAACCGAAATGTTGCCCGGTTCTTCTTCTTCGTCTTCTCGCCGCTTGGCATTCTCGGAGCGATCTTTGGTTTCGTAGCAGGAGGCGGTGGTGGCTCCGAAGATGCCTCACCACCTGCAACAGTCGAGGCGGTCGCTACGACGGCCGCACCCACCGCTACGACGGCCGCACCCACCGCTACGACGGCCGCACCACCGTCGACAGTTCAGTCCGGGACTCCATCCCCTGGTTCGGTAGCGCTCGTCCGCTCCATCGTGTACATCGTTGCCTATGACTGTGACCGTGGGGGCTCCGGCACAATTGTCGGAGACGGTTCGTTGGTCTTGACCAACGCCCACGTAGTCGAAAGCCAGCCCGGATACCCATGCGAGATCGAAGTCTGGTTCACAACCTCCGAAGACGACGAGGTCCATAGCTTCGATCA
>PVBE012513246.1_pt1 | contig 13178 bp, 12 predicted proteins | sample 1631181 | NCBI WGS metagenome assembly PVBE01 (sample SAMN08397723, study PRJNA350692) | Marine metagenome, whole genome shotgun sequencing project. | isolation source: water | place: Pacific Ocean | collected 2012-04
AGCTTGTAGGGCTCAGTTTGTAGGGCTCAGCTTGTAGGGATCAGTTTGTAGGCGTCAGCTTGCAGGGCTCAGCTTGTAGGGCTCAGGTTGTAGGAGTTGGTCGACGGGTTGGTCAGCGCCAGCAGGGCCTTGCCGTGTCGCAGCACGCCGCCGATGTACTGCCGCGCCAGCTTGCTCAGGCCGGCGTAGGAGTCCCCGTCGTAGAACAGCGACTTGCCCTGGTCGTCCACCAGGAACTGGTGGAAGTGCATGCCGCTGCCCGCCTCGTTGAACAGCGGCTTCGGCATGTAGGTCACGGTCTTGCCGGCGTCCCGGGCCACCATGCGCGTGATGTACTTGATCAGCATGGTCGCGTCGGCGGCGCGATCCATCGGCAGCATCTCGATCTCGATCTCGGACTGGCCGGGGCCGCCCACCTCGTGGTGGTGGTAGCGCACCGGGATGCCGGACTCCTCCACCTGGCGCGACATCTCGGCGCGCAGGTTGTACAGCTTGTCCAGCGGCGGCATGGCGTGGTACCCGCCGTGCCGCGGGATCTTGCCGCCGAGGTTGTGCCCGTCCTCGGCGTCGGTGTTCCAGTCCGCCTCGTCGGAGTCGATGCGGTAGTAGGAGATGTTGATGTCGTCGCGGTAGATGATCTTGTCGAAGATGTAGAACTCGAACTCCGGCCCCCAGAGGCTCCTGTGCGCGATGCCCTCGCTGCGCAGCAGCTCCTCGGCGCGGTGGGCCACGGTGCGCGGGTCGTTGGCGAAGGGCAGGTGGGTGTCGGCCTCGGCGATGCTGCAGATGACGCCGAGGGTCGGCAGGTCCCAGAAGGGGTCGGGCAGCGCGGTGGCCAGGTCGGGGATCAGCACCATGTCGCCCCCCTCCACCTTGGCGAAGCCCGGGATGCTGGAGCCGTCGAAGGGCACGCCCTTGCGCATGATCGCCTCGCTCATGCGCGCGGCCGGGATGGTGACGTGGTGCCAGACCCCGAAAAGGTCCACGAAGCGCAGGTCGATCATCTCGTAGTGGTGCTCGTCGATGGCTGCTCTCAGCTCTTCGATGTTCTTCATGGGGGACCTCCGTAGCAGGGGGGGCAATAATACCGACCCCCCCGTGGCTGTCCAGCCCGTGTTCCAGGGAACTTTCGCCAGACCTGCCGTCGTGATATCAATACACAATACCTATAGATAGCCCATGAGCCTCGACGTCATTCCAGCCTGCATCGATCAGGTGGCCACGCAGTTCGCCGACCGCCCCAGCGAGGGCGAGATCCAGCGTGCCCGCACGGAGTACGACACTCGCCGGGGCCGCATCTACGACGACGACGAATTGTTCGAGAGCCACATGGCCTCGTTTCTGGAGTGGTTCGTGCTGGAGCGGGCCATGGACCACGGGGCGCCGCCCGCGGTGCTGGCCCTGCGCGACGACGCCACGGAGCAGCCCGAGGCGGAGCTGCTGCGGGCCCTGGCCGCCAGCCACCGCAGCCTGTTCGAGATGCTGCAGCAGCGGCCGCGCTCGGTGCAGCTCATGGATCTCATCGGCGGCGGGCGCTGGCGGGTGGACCAGGACCAGCCCATGGAGGGCCTGGAGCGTGGCGACATCCTCGAGGCGCGCCTGGTGCCGTGGCAGGGCGGGGTTGTCTTCGGGCCGGTCTTCTGCTTCCATCCCCGAGCGGCCAGGGGATGCATCATGAAGCTCATCGAGGAGGACCTGCAGCAGGGGGGCCCGGGGCCCGACCTGGTCTTCGACCTGGCCGAGATGCGCCTGCGCTACAGCCGCTTCCGCAACATCGCCGTGGACCACATCTACACCCGCGACTCCAGGACGAGGCACAGATGAGGCCATACGCGCTGATAATTGTTCTGGCCCTGTGCGCCGGCGAGGCCCGGGCCGAGGCGCCCGCCACGGCCATCGCCGCGGACCGCCTGGTGACCCCCGCGGGCGGCGCGGGCCTGGTGACCCTGGAGGAGCCCAGGGTCGAGGGGCACCTGCGGGCGCTGCTGCACCTCGGCTTCTCCACGGCGTCCGAGCCGGTGCTGCTGTCCCTGCGCGAGGCCTCGGGGGACGAGCGGGTGCTGACCAGCGTCTCCCAGGTCTCGACCTTCACCGTTTCGGGGGCCGTGGAGCTATGGCGGCGGGTGCGGCTCGGGCTGGCCCTGCCCCTGCACCTGCCGGCGGGCGACCGCATGCAGAGCCTCGGCCAGGACCGCGGCTTCCCGGCGATGACCGCCGGCGACCTGCGCCTGCACGTGGTCTGGAGCGTCTACGCCGGCGAGCGGATCCCGCTGGCCGTCTCCCTCGGCACCGTGATCAGCTTCCCCACCGGGGACGCGCTGAACTTCTCCGGGCTGGACGCCCTGGCGTTTTCGCCGCGCCTGATGATCTCGGCCCGCCCGCTGTGCTGCCTGCGCCTTTTGGGGCAGGTGGGCGGCGCCTTTCATCAGCGCCGGTCGTTCTACGACACCGACTTCGGCTCGCGCCTGCTGCTCGGCCTGGGTCTGGAGTGGGCCATGCCCTGGGCGCCGCGCTGGCTGGCCGAGCACCTGCGGATCCTGGGCGAGGTGGAGGGCGCCATCGGCTGGGGGGACGCGTCGGAACCGCCCCTGGAGCTGCGCGGCGGCGCGCGCCTGCTCTGGCGGCGCTGGGCGTTCACCGTCACCGCCGGCGGGGGCATCGGCGACGGCGTCACCACGCCGGGCTGGCGCGTCACCGCGTCGGCCGCCGTGGCGTTGTGGGGGGCCAAGCGAACAGCGGGATCGCGGGTCCAAGAGACCAGCCAATGACCAGAAGGAGCCGGAAGATGTGGGAATCAGTGATCTGGCCGGATCTGCAGGGTAAGAAGGTGCTGCTGGCCGTGACCGGTGGCATCGCGGCATACAAGGCGGCGGAGCTGTGCCGCCAGCTGGCCAAGTCGGGCGCCGCAGTACGGGTGATGATGACCGCCGCGGCCCGGCGCTTCGTCGGCGAGGTCACCTTCGCCGCCCTGAGCGACAGCCCGGTGAGCACCGACATCTTCGATCCGGGCCAGGAGGACAACATCGGCCACATCGAGCTGGCGGACTGGGCCGACCTGCTGGTGGTGGCCCCGGCCACGGCCAACACCCTGGCCAAGCTGGCCGGGGGAGTCGCCGAGGACGTGGTCGGTACGGTCTACCTGGCCTGCACGGCGCCGGTGCTGCTGGCGCCGGCGATGAACGTCAACATGTGGCAGCACCCGGCCACGCAGGCCAACATGGAGCTGTTGCGGCAGCGGGGCCACCGGGTGGTGGGGCCCGGTAGCGGTGAGCTGGCCTGCGGCCACGTGGGCCAGGGGCGCATGGCCGAGCCGGTGGAGATCCTCCAGGCGGCCGGTGGCTGCCTCGCGCCCCAGGACCTGTCGGGCAACCGGCTGTTGATCTCGGCCGGCCCGACCCACGAGGCCCTGGACCCGGTGCGCTTCGTCGGGAACCGCTCGTCGGGCAAGATGGGCTTCGCCGTGGCGGCGGAGGCGGCCGCGCGCGGCGCCGAGGTGACCCTGGTGGCCGGGCCGTCCGCGTTGCCCACGCCCCTGAACGTGGAGCGCCTGGACGTGACCTCGGCCGCCGAGATGGCCGAGGCGGTGCGCCTGGCCGCGGCGTCACAGGCGGCGGTGATCATGGCCGCGGCGGTGGCGGACTACACGCCGGCCACCGTGGCGGACAGCAAGCTGAAGAAGGCCAAGGTCGGGGAGAACATGACCCTGGAGCTGGAGCGCACGGTGGACATCCTCGCCTCCCTCGGGAACCTCTCGCCGCGGCCCTACCTGGTGGGCTTCGCCGCGGAGACCGAGGAAAACCTCGACGGCGTGGCCCCGGACAAGCTAAAGCGCAAGGGCTGCGACCTGCTGGTGGCCAACGACGTGGGCGCCCACGACGCCGGGTTCGAGACCGACCAGAACCGGGTTATCATATACGACGCGGCCGGCGGCAAGGAGGTTATCCCGCTGCAGGCCAAGCGCCTGGTGGCCGCGCGCATACTGGACCGCGTTGCGAGCGCGCTTCGCGAAGAGTGATGGAGAGCTCTCCTGGTGTTAGGACGCCGAGGAACTAACGAGACCCAGAAGCCACGCCCCCTGCCGGGGACGCGCATCGGCAACTATGTCGTGGTCAAGCTCGTTGGCCAGGGCGGCATGGGCGAGGTCTACCTCGTGGAGCACCCGGACATCGGCACCAAGGCGGCGGTCAAGGTCCTGGGCAACCGCTTCTCCTCCATGGCCCACGCCACCGAACGCTTCAAGGCCGAGGCCCGGGCCATCGCCCGCATCAAGCACGCCAACGTGGTGGAGATCCACGACTACGGCTCCCTGGAAGACGGGCGGCTCTACTATCAGATGGAGCACCTGGAGGGGGAGGTGCTGCAGACCCTGATGGAGCGCCGGGGCAAGATGAGCGCCGAGGAGATCGCGCCCTACCTGGACCAGATCTGCGCCGGCCTCGGCGCGGCCCACAAGCAGCACATCGTGCACCGCGACCTCAAGCCGGAGAACATCATCGTCACGGCCGGGCCGCCCATGGGGCTCAAGATCCTGGACTTCGGCATCGCCAAGCTGTTGGAGACTCAGCCGGGGAGCTCCAACACCAGCGTGGGGATGCTCCTCGGCACGCCCATCGTCATGGCGCCGGAGCAGGCCGCGGGTCAGCCCGAGCGCATCAGCTTCCGCACCGACCTCTACAGCCTCGGCGTGATCCTCTACTGGATGCTCACCGGCAATCCCCCCTTCCTGGACGACGCGCCGGGCATGCTGGTCTCTCGCCACATCAACGACACGCCGCGCCCCCTGCTGGACGTGGACCCCACCCTGCCGGCCGGGGTGGCCACCCTGGTGGAGCGCTGCCTGGCCAAGGCCCCCGAGGAGCGCCCCGCCTCGGCCCTGGAGGTGGCGGCAGAGTTTTCGGAGGCGCTGCTCTGGCAGCCCACCAGGCCGTCGACGGCGGCGCCCTCTGCCGAGGACAGGACCGGCATCTACCTCACCGATCCGGGCGGCCGCGCGGCGCCCGCGCAGGTCTCCGGGCCGCCGCCCATTCCCGACGAGGAGGAGGACGCGGAGTCCACGGCCAAAACGGCTGTGCTGCCGCGGCTGGACATGGTGCCCGGGGACACGCAGCCCGAGGAGGTCCCGACGCTGCGAGACGACCACGAGGTCAAGACCTTGTACGTCGGCGAGGTGCAGGAGTCGCGGCTGCCGGTGGGCTGGATCGTCTTCGCCGTCGTCGCCGTGTTCCTCGGCCTGGCCACGGGCGTCTTCCTCTCCATGACCGGCGGCGACAAGCCGCGGCCGGACAGCGGCGCGGCCGTGGCGGCGCAAACGGAGCCGGACGAGGGCGCAGGCGAACCCGCTGAGCCCCGCGCACCGCAAGAGCCCGGCACCAAACCCGATCCGGTGGCCAGCGCCCTGCCGCCGGACAGCGGCGCCCCGGACCGGGCCCCGGCGCCGACGCCGGACGCCGAGGTTCCCACCGTGGCCTCCGCGCCCGATCTGTCGCCGGCGCCGAAGCCGAGGGTCAAGCGCCGGCGCCCGGTGAAGCGGCGCTGGCGTCGACCCCGGCGCCCGGCGCGACCGCCGCGCCCACCCCAGCCGAAGCCGAAGGTCGTGGAGAAGGCCCCGCCGGCAAAGGTGGTGGTCAACGTCTCCTCGCTCTACCAGGACAACTTCGTCACCGCCAACATCTACCTCGACCGCAAGTACATGGGGCAGACGCCCCTGGTCATGCGCGACGTGAAGGCGGGGATTCACCTGGTGGAGGCAAGGCAGAAAGGATATAAAAGAAGCTCCAAGCAGGTCAGATTCGTCCCCGGCAGAATTAACACCGTGGTGATGCGTCTGAGGAAGTGAGCCGAGGTGATACGAGCATCCTCCTGGCGGGCATCGTTGACTGTGCTGGCGCTCCTGGCGGTAACGCTGCCGGCCGTCGGCGCCCACGCTCGTAACCCCGAGGAGCTGCTCAAGCGGGGCGTGTTCCTCATCTCCCGCGCGCGCTTCGATGAGTCGATCAAGGCCCTGGAGCGCGCACGGACGGCCACCAGCGACGCGGCGCTGCTGGGGCGCATTCACCTCTACCTCGGCATCAACCACTCCATCCTCGGCCAGCAGGCCCGGGCCGACGCGGAGTTCCGCAAGGCGCTCGGCTTCAGCCCCGACCTGCAGCTCGACCCGAAGCGGATCAAGGCCTCCATCGTGGACCGCTTCAACACCATCCGCGACTCGTTACGAGGTGAGCTGACGGTGGACTCCGACGTGGCGGGCGCCGAGGTGCTGGTCAACGGTACCCCCGCGGGGAACGCCCCCATGAGCAAGCCGCTGTCGCCCGGCGTCTACGCGGTGGAGGTGCGCCACCCGCGCACAGGCGCGGTGCACAAGGAGCAGGTGACCGTGACGGCGGGCAAGACCGCCCGCGTCAGCGCACGCCTGGTGGTGGCGGTGAAGAAGCCTCCGCCCGCCCGGAAGCGGATCTGGACCTGGGTCGCCGCGGGCACGGCGGCGGTCTCCCTCGGCGTGGCCATCGGCCTCGGGGTCTCCGCCAAATCAGACCACAAGGCCTACGGGGACGCGCCCACCACGTTCGAGGAGGGCGCCGACCTGGAGAGCTCCGGGCGCGGCAAGGCCCTGGGCTCCAGCATCATGTTCGGCGTGGCAGGGGCGGCGGCCGCCACCTCGGTGGTGCTCTTCTTCCTCGAGGGGCGCGGCGGCGAGCGCCGGGCGGCCAGCGTCAGCGTGGTGCCCGGGCCAAACCCGGCGGTGGTCTTCTCCGGTCGCTTCTGAACTCGTCGGCGGGGGACGAGCCCCCGCCCTACGTTATCTTCAGACGACCTTGATCTTTCAGCCGCGATCCAGCTGAACCACCGACGGCAGCCGCAGGGGGGCGGCGATGGCGTCGCGGAACCCCCGCCGCACCTGATGGTAGAACGGGTCCCAGCCCGCGTGCAGCAGGCGGCGCTGCCGCCCCAGGCGCTTGAGCTGCCGGCGCATCTTTTTCGCCGCGTCGAGGTTCCGCGCGCCGGTGGGATCGGCGCCCAGCGCTGGCGCGCGCTCCACGCCGGCCAGGGTGCTGATGATGAAGCCCACGGCCATGCGGCGGTACTCGTGCACCTCCTGGCTGCCGAACTGCCATGGCGACCGGCGGGCCAGGGCGGCGGTGGTTCGCCGCCACCGCTCCAACCTCGTGACCAGCATCATGCTGTTGAACAGACGCCGTGAGGTACCCATGGGCATCAGGCGACTGGCTCCCTTGAGGTTGCGCATCAGGAAGCGGTCGTGGCCCATGGTGCGCTGGCGGCCCACCTCCTGGAAGGTGGACCAGACGCGGCCGCCATCGTGGGTCAGCTGATCGAAGCGGATCTCCCAGTAGGCGTGGCCGGTGGTCTTGGTGGGGTAGCTCTGCACGGTCTTGACCGGCACGTAATAATTGTGGGCCACCACATCCGCGGCCAGGTGGGAGAGGTAGCCCCAGGTCAGCGCGCGCTCGGCGTCCCCGCTGGCGCGGTCCAGCAGGCGACGCGCCACGACCCAGTTGTGGCAATGGTCATGGTAGCGAGCCATGTTCTTGCCCACCACGATGTCCGCCGCCACGTTGCCGTAGAGGAAGTCCATGGGGTGGGCCGCCAGCACGCGGCGCACCAGCGGCGGCAGCAGCAAGAGGCTGTCGAGCACCCTCAGGCCGAAGTCCACGTGAGTCGCCGGGCCCCAGGCGAGGCAGACCGCCGGCAGCAGCAACACGCCGAGGGCCACCATCATCGCGTCCACGCGCACGGCCAAGCGGTGCGCCCGCCGGCGTCTCCAGGACGATGAGTATGAGTCTGTGCCTTGTAAAACCACGTGATACTGGGGTGCTTCGAAGAAGATAACCATAGCAGACCGCGGCGCAAGGCGGCACTGCTTTAGAAAAAGTTGCACACTCACCTACCTGTGCCTACACTGTATCCAAAGGTAGGATGGATGAGAAATCATGAACGAACTTGCATTTGATAGACGAGAGCACAGGGACCGGGTCGTGTACCAGACGAGGGTACGCCTGTTGACCTTTAACCCCACACGCGACACCTGGGTTCAGGCCGAGAACCTGAGCGAGACGGGGATGTTCGCCACCACCAGCGAGCCCTTCACCATGGACTCCGAGCTGCTGGTCGATGTGCCGCTGCCGACGGTGGAGGGCGTGGAGCCGGGCATGGATCCGGTGAGCCTGGCCATGCGCGGGCGAGTGGTTTGGCTGGAGAAGGAGACCAGCGGCCTCTGCGGCGTCGGCATCGCCTTTCTGGACCTGTCCGCCACGGACCGCAGGGCCCTGAGGGCGGTGGTCGAGGTCGGCCGCCCGATGGACAAGGCGCGCTGCATCTCCATCAGCATGCCCGGGGTGCCGGGGGACGTGCGGGCCTGGGCCACGCCGAGCCCCGAGGGCCTGATCATCAGCCAGCATCCGCCGCACCTGAGGGGCTTCTCCGCGCCGCGCGACACGGTGGTCCAGCCGCGCCTCGATCAGACCATCACCTCCTGGCCGCCGCTACAGTCCGAGGAGGACTGGGACGACGATGACGACGACATCATCGTGGACCTGGATGGGCCGATGACCCTCTCGGAGGCCTACGGCGGTCAGAGCACCGTGGAGGTCGCGCCGCTGCAGCTGGTGGAGGAGACCACGGTGGTGGTGGAGGACATGGAGCCCGAGGACTCGGAGATGGAGACCATCCCGGACCTGGTGAACCAGCTCAAGGACCAGCCCGAGGAGACCCCCTTCTCCATGCGCGAGGATGAGGCGCTGGAGCGGTCAGTGTGGGACCTGGAGCCGATCATGGACTCGCGCAAGCTGCTGGAGCAGTCGGTGTGGGAGATGAAGCCGCTGCAGGACCTGGAGCGCAAGGACAAGCCCAAAAGCTCCCGGGCCGCCGTCACTCTGTGGCTCGTGGCGCTGCTCATGGGGGCCATCGCCGTGGCGTCCATGGTCCACACCGGGCTGTGGGACAGCGCCGTGGAGGAGCTGGGTTTCGCCGGCCCGGCGGCCGCCAGCGAAGAGGCCTGGGTGCCCCGCACAGAGGCGCCGGTGAAGAAGCTGACGATCGCGACGGCGCCCGCGCCCGTGGTGAAAAAGAAGGTCGTGGAGCAAAAGAAGCCTGCCCCGCCGGTGAAGGTCGAGGAGAAGAAGGTCGCGCAGAAGAAGGTCGCGGACAACAAGGGCAAGGGTGTTGTTGGGCTGAACATGACCAACAGCGCCGGGGCGCCGACCCTGGTGATCCCCATCGACGGCTCCACCAAGGGGGCCAGCTCATACCTGCTCAAGGAGCCCAACGCCGTGGCCATCAACCTGCCCAACGCCACGGCCAAGATCGCCTACCGCAGCTACCCCCTGTCGACCGGCGGGCTCCGCCTGGCCTGGGTCCGCGCCCGGGCCGGCGGTTTGCACCTGCGCTTCTTTTTCGCCGGCGACGTGGTGCCCCACAGCGTGCACCTGGAGCAAGGGCGGGTCCGCCTGGTGCTCAAGTAGTGGAGAGTTGAGAGTCGAGAGTTGAGAGCATGGACCACACGCCACGTGAAGTGGTCGCTGCTCCCGACATCGTAGGTGGACACTCTAAACTCTAAACTCTAAACTCTTAACTCCATGCCCCGCCTCATCGACGCCCGTGACGTGCTGGACCCCGACGGACTGACCCGGCGGGGGTTCACCGGGCGCGTTGTCGGCTACTACAAGCGCACCGGGGCCAACTCCTGGGACCCTTACAAGTTCGTCATGGAAGACGGCGGCACCCTGGAGGTGCTCCCCGGGCTCAAGATCCAGCTGGAACGCCGGGGGGCGCGCTTTCGCATGCGCAAGGAGGGCAAGGTCCTGCGCGTGGAGTATGTGCCCGGCCCGGGCGAGGTGGCGGAGGAGAGCCAGAAGGCCCGGCGGCAGGCGTTCATCGAGCGCTACGTCTCCACCTTCGACGAACCCGCGGGCAAGGGCGCGGGGTACCTGGCCAGCAAGCTGATCCGCTAACAGTGTTTCCTTATTTTATGGTCCGTACGCAGCGGAAGCCGATGAAGCGGAAGCCGTACTGCGGCGGGATGCGGCTGCGGCTGGCGGCGCGGATGCCCCCGGCGTCGGTGGTGTAGGAGCCGCCGCGGAAGACCCGGGAGGTGCCGACCTTGGGGCCCACGGGATCCACCACGGCCTTGCTGCCCAGGTCGGGCTGGTACCAGTCGTTGACCCACTCCCAGACGTTGCCGCCCATGTCGTACAGGCCCCAGGGGTTTTTGCCGCGCTTGCCCACGGGGTGGGTCTTCTTGTTGGAGTTGTGGCTGTAGTAGCCGATGGCGCTGGCCAGATCGTCCTTGTGGCACGTGTTGATGGCGCCGCTGTGCAAGGCCGAGGTGGTCTTGGCGCGGTAGGCGTACTCCCACTCCGCCTCGGTGGGCAGGCGGTAGCCGGGGCAGTCGTAGATCTTTTTGGCTCCGCCGTAGGGCGGCTTGAGGTCGCACTTGTATGGGTTGAGGTAGTCACCGTCCTTGGTGTCGCAGCGGTAGCAGCGCTCCAGCCCCACCAGCTTGGACAGGCGGTTGCAGTAGACCGTGGCCGCGCTCCAGGTGACGCTGTCCACCGGGCAGTCCTTGCCGCAGGCGCTGAACTGGGACGGGTTGTGCCCCATGATCTTGAAGAAGGCGCCCTGGGTGATCTCGGTGGTGGAGATCTGGAGCTTGTGGGTCAGGGTGACCTTGTGCTGTCGCTCGTGGGGCAGGCGGCAGGGCTCGTCGTCCGGCGAGCCCATGAAGTAAGTGCCCGCCTCCAGGGTGGTCCATCTGCCCGGCACCGGAGAGTTGTTCGGTTTGGAGGTGTCCGCCGAGAGGTCCGGCAAGGGCGGGGGCGGCCTGGTGTCGCCCGGCACCGCGCCGTCGGCCACCGGCGGCGGCGAGCCTCCGTCGGGCAGCAGGCTCTGGCCCGCGTCTCCCTCGAGGGGGACGGGACGGGCCCCGCAGGAACACACCAACAACGACAACAATAGCAGTCCGGACCGCAGCATCATCACTTGACCTTTCGTTGCTCACCACGGCCGCGCTCACCGCGCGCTGGCCGCATCTCCTCTACTATACGCCTCGGCCGGGGGCGGTGGCTCCACGGAATCGCGGCGTCGGCGGTTGGGGCTGGACCCGGCCCGACCGGATCGATATGCTTCAGCCATGGAGCAGGACGCGCGACAGGAGCTCTCCAACCTGGTGTCGGCGATCAAGGAGCACCTGCGCTGGCGAAAGCGCCACGGGGTGGGTTGGGTTTCCGGTGCACCTTCGCCACGTTACGGCAAGGCGCCCGCGCCGCAGGAGGCGCCGGCCGCCGCCCCCGCCGTGGAGCGCCCCGCCCCGGAGCCGCCCCGACAGCCGCCTCCTCCCCGGGAGCCTGCCCCCAAACCGGCCCGACAGCCGCTGCAGAGATCCCTGGACGTGCCGCCCGATCCGCGCCCGCCCCGGCCCCAGGAGGAGCCGCCGCCCCCGGACCTTTCCCAGGTGCGCGAGCACCTCGGAGAGTGCAAGCGCTGCCGGCTCTGGCGCGATCGCTCCAACATCGTCTTCGGCCAGGGGGCGCCGGAGGCGGACCTGATGTTCATCGGCGAGGCGCCGGGCCACGAGGAGGACAAGCGCGGCGAGGCCTTCGTCGGCGCCGCGGGCCAGCTGCTGACCAAGATGATCAAGGCCATGGGCCTGGAGCGCGACGGGGTCTACATCGCCAACATCATCAAGTGCCGGCCGCCGCGCAACCGGGATCCCGCGCCCGACGAGATCGCCGCCTGCGAGGTCTTCCTCAAGCAACAGATCGACGCCATCAAGCCGGGGATCATCGTCACCCTCGGCGCCTTCGCCGCGCGCACGCTGCTGCAGCGTGACGCCGGCATCGGCCGCATGCGCGGCAAGTGGCACGCCTACCACGGCGTACCGCTGATGCCCACGTTCCACCCCGCGTATCTGCTGCGCAACCCCGACGCCAAGCGCCCCGCCTGGAGCGACCTGAAGATGGTCATGACCGAGATGGACAAGCTGGGCCTCGAGCGGAGCCGCTGATCAGCATGCGCCGGCTGTGGGTCGTCCTGCTGCTGGCGGGGTGCGGCGCGCCCTCGCCGGGCGCCGAGCTGCTGACCGCCGGCCGCCACCGTGAGGTGCTGCGCACCGTACGCCCCAACAGTCAGCCCGCGGCCTGGGCCCGGGCCTGCGCCTGGTGGCGGCTGGGCAAGACCCGCGAGGCCCGCCAGGAGGTCCTCGTCGGGCTGGCCCGGGACCGCAAGTCTGCCCGGGGTCACCGCCTGCTGGGGGCGGTGGAGGCCCGGCTCGGCAGCCCCGGCGCGGCGCTGACGCACCTGCAGCGGTCCCTGGAGCTCGAGCCGAGGCAGCCCAGGGTGCGGCGCGCCGTGGCGGCCCTGCTGCGCCGGCGCGCGCAGCTCAGGGTGGGCCCCGGCATGGGGCCGCACCAGGTCAAGGAGGCCCGCGAGGACATCGGCCAGGCGCTGGAGCTGATGCCATCGGAGCGCGCGGACACGTGCCAGCTCGCCAGGGCCCTGGCCCGGCCGCGGCCGGCCAACACGCCGCGCCCCGGCCACTGCTTCGGCCCTCCGCCCGCGCGGACCCTCCTCCGCTCGGCGGCAGCACCGGGCGGCGACCATCGCTGCCGCAAGCCCCGCGCTGCCCGCCGGCTGGAGCAGCTGCGCCGCCGGTATCTGCTGGTGAGCTGTCGGGGGGCCCAGGCCGCCCTCGAGCTCGAGGAGCATGGCTGCCAGCGCGAGGCCGCCCCGATCTGGACCGCCCTGATCCACGAGGCGCCGGCCGATCCCCGCTGGTACCTCATGGCGGCCCGCAACCACCTGGCGCGCCGCCAGCCAGACCGGGCCCGCCAACAGCTGGTTCACCACCTGTACCTGGCCAAGGACCGCGCCGCGGCCCTGCTGGTTCAGGCCCGCATGATGCGCGCCTTCGGGCACAACCGCCGCGCGGCGCGCCTCGCCGTGGAGGCCATGGCCTTCGCCCCAGGCGGTCCGCGCAAAAAAGAGGCGCAGGAGCTGCTGAATCGCTGTCGCGCTGAAGAAAAGAAGTAGCTATCGCGCTCCCCGATAAGGTTGATTCGATTTCGACCATCGGGCGTCCCGGTGCATTGGCGGCAAGCTATCAGCGGTCAGCGGTCAGCGGTCAGCTTGCTGGTCGCTCGTTCGCCGGCCTGTAGCAGAGCATCGAT
>PVBE011454523.1_pt1 | contig 13176 bp, 8 predicted proteins | sample 1631181 | NCBI WGS metagenome assembly PVBE01 (sample SAMN08397723, study PRJNA350692) | Marine metagenome, whole genome shotgun sequencing project. | isolation source: water | place: Pacific Ocean | collected 2012-04
CGACAACGGTGGCCTCCTCGGTCCCACGCACAACGCTCCGCTTCGGTCGGGTAAGGGCTTCCCCTACGAAGGTGGCATTCGCGTCCCGCTGATCGTTCGCTGGCCCGGTGTGGTCAAGCCCGGCTCGATCTCGAAAGAACCGGTGACGAGTGTCGACTACTTTCCGACGATCCTCGATGCGCTCGAGGTGTCGCGACCCCCGAATCGCGCGCTCGACGGTGTGTCGTTGGTCGGTCACCTTCGTTCGAACGGTCGATCGCGGATGCATAAGCGCGCGATCTTCTGGCACTTCCCGCACTATCGCGGACGCAACGTGACGCCGTACAGCATCATCCGCGATGGAGATTGGAAGTTGATCAAGCGGTTCGAAGGTCCGAAGTTCGAATTGTTCAATCTCGCCGACGATCTCAGCGAGAGAAACAACCTCGTCTCGAAGAAGTCGCAAATGGTGAAACGGCTCGACGAACAACTGATGGCGCACCTGAAGGACGTCGGGGCGAGATTGCCGCGGGCGAATCCGAACCACGGACAGAAGAAATAGAGTCGCTACCGCGACTCCGTCCCTGCTCAGGCCCCGGCATCCTTCGCGTTCGCGAGACCGGCCGATAGCTGCCCTTCTCGCCCGTCATCCAGGTGCTTCGCCCCGAAACGCACGTCTTGGTAGGCCCGGAACGCTTGAGCGAGGACTGGCACATCCAGGTCCTTGTCGCCGCGCAACGCGCGGGCGTACTGTTCGAGCGTCGCACGCTGGTGCTTTGGCTGTCCGTACTGCGTGTGCGCGGCGAGGATCTGGTCGAGCAGCCGGCGAGCCCTGACCGAGTCGGGCGTCGGGCGCTCGAACGCGCGACGAGTCGGTCGGTGAGAGCGTCGCGCGACGAGGACGAGGAATCCGATGGTCAAGCAAACCAGCACGAACGTCGCGAGCATGAACGCCCCGGGATTTGCGAGCGGGTCGCTCAAGCTTGCGAGGAAGCATGACGAACCGAACATCTCGCCTCCGGAGTCCGCGGCTTCCGGAGTCGGTTGATTCAGCGTTCCCGGATTGGGCCAACCGCGCCTCGTTCGGTCCGCCGGTGGCGTTGGGTCGAGAAGGGTCCAGCCCGGCTTGGTGCGTAGATCGACTCCGTCGCCGGGTAGCGGAATTGCCGGGCCGAGTGGAATCTCCACCCACGCGTGCGCGTGTTGCGAGCCGAAGACGCGTCTCCCGTCGTCGATGCTCTCGCCAGCATGGAATCCCACCGCGATGCGACACGGCACGTCGTGGATCCGCAGCATGATCGCGAGCGACGTGGCGAAGTGCATGCAGTAGCCCTTCCTGTTCCCAAACAAGAAGTTGTGGATGGCGTCCGGGTAGGGTCCGCTCGGCTCGCGAAGGACGTATGAACAGCGATCCTGGAGGCCCTTCGCGATCTTGCGCGCGAGCCCCATCGGTGACCGATTCTTGGCGTTCGGCCCGCCGAGCTGGCGTGCGAGAGTCTTGAGTTTGTCCGTGCGGAGGTCCGGTGGCAGCTCCCTGAAGTTGATCCGATCGTGGAACGGGTCGATGGAGTTCGTCAGTCGACGCAACTTATGGGGGCGTTGGTAGAGGACGCCGTAGCCGGTTTCCCGGGGGTCCAGCGAGCGGAAGAACCCGACGTTCTTTTCGAACACCATCCGCCTGATCCCGAAGATCTGCTCGGTGCCCGGGGGCAGGAACATCTCGCCGTTCGCGGTCGGCTCGAATCGCTTGACTTGGAGTCGGGCTCTCGGGTACCGAGTCAGGGGTTCGATCGGTTCGCGAACATCGAACTTCTCGGGGGAGGTATCGTTCTTCTGCCAGTTCGGCGCCCAGGTCTGCCACTCGTCGGAGAACGCGCGATCGAAGTAGGTCATCCGAAGGTAGAGGTCCGACGGCACTCGATCCCCACTCGGATCCTCGACGAGCAAGGCCCGGTCCGCGGTGAGGCTCAACGGGCTGCCTTCGCCGCCGCTCAGGTCGAACCTCGAATTCAGCCCCATGATCCGCCCTCCGTGTGAGGCCGGCGAAGCGTCTTGGCTGCGCGTACCCGGTCGACTGGGCGACGGGAGGAGATCGATCCCCTGGTACAGCAGGAACGCGACGAGCATCAAGGCGGCGACGACCTGCGTCCGCCGCAGGATCTTCGACGTTGAGGACATCGAGACTCCGCGGGCCGCGTGGCGCATCGTCAAGGCGCGGTTGCTCGCTTCGATCTGCATGGCCCACGCGCAGGAGCAGAGGAACACGATCAGCGTCCAATCGGCTGCGTCGTGGTTGAGCATGATTCCGATCAGCAGGAAGCAGAAGCTCAGGAACAACGACAGACTGGTGTCCGACGGTTCGCGGCGCAGCGTGAAGTACGTCAACGCAGGCAACAGGCTGCACGCGAGCGAGGACTTTTCGTCCAGCGGGTGATGGAAGTAGTAGGTGGAGAAGTAGTACGCCGTGTACGCCGCGAGGACTTGAAACACGACGGCGATGGTGACCCGCGCCCACGTCGGTAGGAGTCGTTTTCTGTTCCCGGTGCTGAGAAAGAGGAAGAGCGCCGCCGGGATGATGAACGTCAGCAACCAGAACGGATGGATCTGGCCCCGGGGTAGGGACGCGACAGAGCTTGCGGCGCACACGATCTGGAGCACCAGCAGCAGTCGGGTTTCCGGGAGTCGTGCGTTGGTTGTCACGGCACTGGTTCCCACTCGGTGACGAGAACTGGTTGCTCGACGAAGTTCCGGTCGTCGGTGGCCTTGAAGCCGCCCGCAGGCACCCAGAGCGTGGTGTCAAACCCCTTCACTTCTTCGAGGAACTCGCGACTGACCCGGCGGTGCAACGCTGGGCCAGCCTGGGCGAGGAAAGCGAGGAACTCCTCGTACTCATCCGGTGACGAGAGTGTCCAACGCCGATCGGTTTCGCCGATCACGAGGCAAGTCAACACGGCGTTGCGTTCGAGCATGGCGTCGACGATCGTCGCGGCGGCGCCGAGGCTCCATTCGAGTCGCCTCGAACCGAGGGTCACGCTCCGGCCCGGCGGTCGGCGCAGGTCGAGGATCAGACATGCCTCGCGCTGTTGCTGGCTGCGCATCACGCGCCGCACGAGGGTGCCCATCGCCGCGGATCGCATGGCGTGAACCATGCGCGCTTCCTCACCGGAGACGTATTGACGTAGACTGTGAAACTCGTCGTCGCCCGGCGTCTGCCGGCTCTCGTACTCGGGTTCATCCCGTTCGAAAGCGTTTACGACATGATGCGGGAGCGGTATGCGGGTCGGCTCGGAGACCAGTTCGGTGTGCGAGCGCAGAAGCGCGCTACGCTGGATGAGTCCGAGTGGGTAGCTACTGAGCACGACGACGGCGCGGTGTCCGGCCAGCCCGCGCGTGCGAGTGCGGGCTGGGATGCGCAGCGTCTCCTTGTTCTCCGGCTCGATGTGATGGACAAACAGCCCGCCGGCGTACGTGTCCGTTCGTGGTTCCCGCAGATGGAGGTCCATGACTGCGCGGCGCCTCGAGAGGTTGTGCAGCGTGAACGACTCCGTGAACGGCGCGCCGGACTCGGTGCGTCGGCGTCGCATGATCAGGCGGAGTTCCGGAAGACGCACGCCGCCCCAGATGAGGTCGATCAAGAGGGGCGCGAGGAGAACGGCAGCGGCGAGGCGCACGCTGCTGCCCCCTGGGTTGATCCACGCCGCGATCGCGGCGAGGATGCCGAGCAGCAGGAGTACTTTCCCGCGGTATGTGACCTCGAGGTTGGTGTTCACGCCAGACGGCTAGTTTGGGAGGGCGGCGGCATCGAAGATCTCGCTGACGACTGCGTCGGCGGCGTTGTCGCCTCCGCGCGTTCGCATGCGGTGCAGGAACACGGGGCGAGTCAGGATGCGGATGTCGTCCGGGATCACGTAGTCACGACCCATGAGGACGGCGCGGGCGCGGCACGCGCGGTGCAGGGCCTGCGTTCCGCGCGCGCTGATGCCGAGGATGACGTCGCCCGACGTCCGCGTGCGGTGGGCGAGGTCGACCATGTGCACGATGAGTTCGCGATCGACCCGTACCTCTTCGACGGCGGCTTGTGCCGTTTTGAGATCGTCGAGGCTGGCTACAGGCTGCAGCTTGTCGAGGTTCCGGTGCCCGTCCTCGCGGCTGACGATTTCGACTTCATCCGCGGCGTCCGGATAACCGAGTCGGACCCGCATCAGGAAGCGGTCGAGCTGGCTTTCGGGGAGGGGGTAGGTGCCGGCGTAGTTGAGCGGGTTCTGGGTCGCGACGACGAAGAACGGATCGGTCAGCTCATGGGTTACGCGGTCGACCGTGACCAGGCGTTCCTGCATGCATTCGAGCAGGGCGGACTGGGTGCGGGGCGGGGTGCGGTTCAGCTCGTCGGCGACCAGGATGCTGGTGAACACGGGGCCCGGTCGAAATGTCAGGTCCCCGGTTTGCGGGTGGTAGACCTGGCCACCGATGATGTCCGCGGGGAGCATGTCCGCCGTGCACTGGACGCGTTGGAAGGGTAGGTCGATGCTGCGGGCCAGGGCCTTTGCCAGCAGGGTTTTGCCGACCCCGGGTTGATCCTCGATCAAGAGGTGCCCGCGGGCGAGCAGGGTGGTCACCGCCATGCCGATGGCAGTTCTCTTGCCGATGAGCACGCGACCAACGTTGTCGAGGATCTTCTTTGCGAAGCTATCCATGAGGGGTTCTCTCGGGAGGCGGTGGTGGTATGGAGGGCAAACGCCGTGGACGCGGAAGTAGTGAGGGGTTTGTGTGGGCCGAATATAACCGACGGCTCGACCTCACGCGCTGTGGGCCAACGGGGTGTTGTGGCCCGGGATCGGTGGGAGTCCGAGAATTCCACGGTTGCGGGAGATCGGTGGCCCTTGGAGGCGGTTCCCCCTCGGTCGGAATGCTCACGATTTCGGGTTCCCTGGCCGATAGCCCCGGTGTGATCGGAATTCTACTCTCCCTTCCGCTGGGTTCAGTCTCGCTGGGTTGCCTATCCCTGGTGGTGGCCCCGGCGGAGATGACCCCGCAGATCATCCCCTCTAACTCGGGGGCGGTGATCGTCGGCAAGGCGACCAAGGACGGCAAGTTGCAGCCGGCGTCGTTGGGTCTGGGAAACGGCGGTGTCCGCGCGGTGCGCATCCGCACGGCGCGGTCTCGGGTCGGATTGGAGCCCAAGGTCGTGCCGGGAGAGCAGCGGACCCTGGGCGGTGTGCTGGTCCGGGTGAAGAGTGCGGGCGTGAAGCTCGATTTTCCCAGCGGTCGGGAATTGCTCATCAGTCCCGACGGGCGGATCCACCTGCGGTCGGGCGAGAAGACCCTGCCGTTCTTTCGCGGAGTGCGGTTGATCCTCGGGGACGGGACGATCATCACGGTCAGGCGGGGCGCCAATTCGCGCTTCCCGCTGGCGTCCGTCGAGGTCATCATCCGCGGTCGCGTGCGCCGTCTGTGGAGTGGAACGAGGCGAGTCGTCAACGCGAGCCACTCCGGCGTGTTCGTCGGGACGACGCTTCTGGCGTTGGGCGACGGCGGTACGCTGTTCAAGGCCAGCGCGGCCGGCCTGCTGGTCGGATTGGAGCGGGTGTTGTGTCCGAAGAACTCAATGCAGCGGACCCCGCGACGACGGTTGGTCATCCTCGGTGGTCTCCTCGCCGAATCCCTCGCCAAGTTGCCGTCGCACGCGCCGCAGCGGTCTGCGCAGTTCCCTCAGGTCAAGGAGGCCGCGCTCCGGTTCGCCGCGCTCGGCTACCTCTTTCGGGGAATGACAGCCCGCCCGCCGGGTGCTGTGGGTGAGTTGTGGTTCCAGCTTCGGCACGAGTACCGGTTGAAGGTCGAGTCGACGCAGAACGGAATCCTCGTCATCGGTCTGTACCGTGGTGCGGCACCCATCCCCGGCGTGGAATGGACGATATCGGGCAAGACGGAGATCCACTTCGTCCGCCCAGTGGGTGGCACCCGCGGCGGTCCGCGCTACTTCCTCCGCGGCATCGACCTCGGCAAGAGCATCAAAAGCCTGCTCCCGGACCGGGAGACGTGCGCAAACCGCGCCCAAGTCAATCGCGTCGTCGCCGCTCTCGGCGGCAGCAGACCCCGCACGCTCAAAGTAAAGCGCCGCTAGTAGGCGCTTTTGTGTGGGGAAGATTCCGCACCTCGCCGCCTACTTGTAGTCGGCGCCGCCGAGGCTCTTCTTGCAGGAGGCGCGCCAGGCTTCGAGGTCTGCCGTGAGCCGGGCGAAGAGCTTGGGTTTGGTCTTGGAGAGGTCCTTCGTTTCGCCTGGGTCGGCAGTGAGGTCGTAGAGCTGGAGCTCCGCGTTCCTCCCCTCGCGGACGAGCTTGTGGCGGTTGTCGATCCAGGCCACCCGGTTGCGCGCCTGGAACCCGATCCCCTTGGGGCGCCGTTGCATCTCGCCGTCGATCAGTGGCAGGAGGCTGACGCCGTCGAGCGGGTGCGCGGGGTTCGTGCCGATCACGTCCATGATGGTGGGGAAGTAGTCGGATGTGCAGCAGGGGATGGCGGTCGTGCGCCCCTCCTTGATCTTCGCGGGCCACTCGAGAAGTCCAGGAACGCGGACGCCGCCCTCGAAGAGGCTGCGTTTGCGACCGCGAAGCCCGCCCGTCGAGCCGGGTGCCTTCGTGTTTCCTTCCGGCCCGTTGTCGCTGCAGTACCAGACCATCGTGTTGTCTGCCACGCCGAGGCTGCGGAGCTTCTTGCGCAACCGTCCGATCTGGTCGTCGATCGCGGAAATGCAACCGAGGTAGTGCTGCTTCCGACCGTTTTCCTCTGTGTACATCGCCAGGTGTTTCTGTCCCGCGACGACCGGAAGGTGCGGCGCGTGAAACCACACGACCGCGAGAAACGGCTTCTTGTTTGCCACCGCTGATTCGAGGAACGGGATCACCCGGTCCATGATCACCCGCGAGTCGTCTCCGTCCAGGTTCTCCGTTGCCCGCCGCGTGGGACCCGTCCAGTACGAAGTGCCGTACGAACTGCCCGCTTTCTTCTTCCCGGTGCCGCCAGCGGTTTTCGCGGGAGTCGTCATCGAATCGAACGTCGGCACCTTCGCCTCTGTCGAGAAACACACATCGAACCCGTTGTCCCAGGGGGGCGCGTAGTGTTGGAGGTTGCGCGCGCCACCGCGATTGCTGTCGTGTCCCTGCTTCGTCAGCGTACCCAGATGCCACTTCCCGAAGTGACCTGTCGTGAATCCCGACGCCCGGAGCGCCTCGGCGATCGTGACCTCCTCGGCGCGCATGTGCCCGGCGTTCGCGCCGAACACGCCGTAGCGGAACGGATGCCGCCCTGTCATGCAGCTGCCCCGGGTCGGGGAGCACACGGGAGCGGCGGCGTAGAAGCGCTCGAAACGGAGGCTCGACGCGGCCATGGCATCGAGGTAGGGCGTTTGCAGCGACTCGTGGCCGTTGTATTTCACGTCACCCCACCCCTGGTCGTCGGTCATCAGCAACACCACGTTGGGCGGCTCGGCTCGATCCTGGCCGGTTCCGGGGGCGGTTAGAATGAGGAACGACACGACAATTCTGGATCGCATGGGCCCGCGATTGTAGCCGGCTCGCGTCGTCCATCGTGTCCGTGGCCGCCTTCGATTGCCTGGGAACCCCTGCCACTACGCGGAATGTTGGGCCTCAGCGTCCTAGGAAGCCGATGAGGAAGTTAGTATTTCTCTCGATACTCGGTGGATCTGGAGTCGGAGAGTCTTCCGGCGCCCACCCTCCTTCGCAACGATGACACAACTGATCACAACCCAGAACAACTCTCTGCAGGCGATGCAGTCGCAGGAGCCGCCCGAGAATCCGCACTCGATGGTGCGGCGACTCGCAGAAGCGGCATTTCGAAGCAAGGGTCTGCTGGTCCTTCTTGCTGCTCTGGGCGGCACGATCGGCGCGGCCGTCGGGATCCTGAAACCCAACGAGTACGTCAGCACGGCGACATTCCTCTTCCGCCACGGAAGCGAACAGGTGCCCGTGCGACCGTCCGGCGAACTGCCGCGAGATTGGGGTCAGAGCATGGGCGTCACCGAGAACGCGCCCCATCTCCTGATAGCGCCGACTCTCGCCCGTCGCACCGTCGAACGCGTTGGCGTCGCAAAGATCTTCCAGCCGTTCAAGCCGAAGGATCCTGAACGTTCGTGGATAACCAAACAGATCCGCTTGCTCCAAGCGTCGATCCATGCTCGCGATCCTTCGAAGTACTCCGTCGGCGATGGCATGTCTCGGTTTCTCGGGAGTCTCAAGATCTCGAGCTTCCGACGGGCCAGCCTGTTGAACATCAGCTACACCGCGAACCATCCGCTCCTGGCGCAGGAGATCCTCCAGGCATATGTGGGCGAGGCGACCAAGTTCCACATCGAGATGTACGACGATCATAAGGCCGTCGAACTCGTCAAGGCGAACTACGCGAACGCCCAAGCAGCCTACGAGAAAGCCAAGCGGGATCACGCTGCACTCCTCCGGAAGTCCGGACTACAGAACTTCGAACTGGAGTTCGCCACGCTGCAACTCGAGTCTACCCAGTCGAGGAGAGAGCTGCGCACCCTCGTGGAGCAGGACATCCCGTCTTTGGAAATCCACATCACGGAGGCGCAGAAGTCCCTGAAGAAGATGTCGCCCCGCATCGAACGGACGTCCGAGATTCCACTGCAGAACCAGATGGTCCCGCTGCTCAACGATCGGATCTTCAAGGCGAGAGACGACTTGATGGCCGCGGAGATCAAGTTCAAGCGGAGCGACGCTGTCGAGGTCGTGCGCGTGCAACGCCGGCTGGCGGAGCTCAAGAGTCAGCTCAAGATCGAACAAGAGCGTCTCCCGAAGCTCGTGAGTCGCAAGGAGATCGTCTCGAACCAGGATTACGCGGTTCTCAAGGCGCAGCTGGACTCGGCGAATATCGAGCTGGTCATCGCGAAACAGAACATCACTCCGTTCACCAAGCGTGCGAAGAGACAAAAGGAACTCTACGACGCAGTAGCCGCCCTCGCACCTGAGTACCGCACCCTGGCGAACGACCTCACGCGTACCCGAGCGGACCTCCGGATCGCGGATGCGCAGCTCGTACAGTCCGACATGAAGCAGAGGTTGGCCCAGAACCAGCTGAGCACCTTGAAGCTCATCGGAAAGCCGACCTTCAAGCCCTCGCGAACCGGACCGCGGCGCGGGCAGATGGCTCTGCTCGGTCTGCTCGCTGGTTTCGGGCTCGCGTTTGTGATCCTCTCCGTCCGCACGATGACCGACACGACGATCCGCACTCCGGAAGAACTGGAGAAGATACTAGGACTGCGCGTCCTCGCGACCGTGCCCGAACTGCGCGGCAAGCACGTTCGTCGTCACGAGAACCGAATTCTGTCAGGTTGCTGATCCCATGAAGCAAATCGGAAAATCAAACGGCTTGGTCAAAAAGGATACTCGGGAACAACGTCTTCTCCGCCAGGAGTTCGGTCACCTGTCCACTCGCCTCATCCACGACTTGCCTACCACCCGGCAGGGCATGAGATTGATCGGTTTCTGCGCGGGCAACCCCGGCGAGGGGTGCACGTCCGTTGCTACGAACTACGCTGTGTTCTGTGGCCAGCAAGGCATTCGCACCACGCTGGTCGAGACCGGTCTGCGCGCCCCGACACTCGCCGGGTTCTTCGGCGTGAGCGAGGGTCCTGGACTGTGGGATCTCCTAGACGGCACGGCGGAACCTCAGGAGATCATTCGCCACGGCGTCGCAGAGGGCGTGAACCTGATACCCGGCGGAACGGCCCCCCGGGACATGGTGCTGGCGAGCGAGAGCTTCGACCTATCCGGCGTGTTCGACTTCCTGTCGTTGCACAACGACCTGGTCGTCGTCGACGTCCCGCCGCTGACGTCGTCGCCTGAAGCGAACCTGATCCTGCCTCAACTCGATGGCATCGTGCTCGTCGTGCAGGCCAACCGTAGCCGCCTGTGCGCGTTGGAGCGGACTGTCGAGGCTGTGAACCAACTCGACGTGCGGATCGTGGGCAGCGTCCTCAACAAGATGCGATACGATCTGCCCTCCGCCATCGACAACATGCTCTAGAAGCGCGATCTGGCGCCCGGCCGCGCCCGTAGGAACCGACGTTGTTACCGTCGGTTAGGCCGGTGGAGTGCCCCATTCTGATACACCGGGTGCTTTGTCTGAACAGGTGCCTTCTCCCTTGCCGATGGATTGCCTTATCCGCGGCTTCAAGAGAACAAAGGGGAGAACAATGGTCACGTTGGGGAAGAGCAGTCACGCAGGTCAGAGACGGCAATATCATGCCGTCGGGCGCCGCGTTGCCAAGAGAACTTGGCTTGGGCTGGTCCTCGCTTTGGCCGGATGCGGGGGCGGAGGCCTCGAATCTGGTGGTACTCGAGGTGGCGGGAGTAGCGACAACGATCCGCCGATCATCACGGAGGTCAAGGCGTCCGTCAGCACGACGACCGCGCTCGTGCACTGGAAGACCGACGAGTTCTCGACTTCTGCAGTCACGTTTGGCAAGACGACGGCCTTGGAACTGGGCACGCTGACGGATGCGATGATGGTCGAGAGTCATCAGGTTCTCTTGACCGGGTTGACCGCTGACACGACTTACCACTTCACGGTTACGAGCGTCGACGCGAAGAACAACGAAGCCAAGAAGGGTGGATTCACGTTCAAGACTTCCGCCGTCCCTGACAATACGCCGCCGAACATCTCCGCGATCAAAGTGTTCACGGACCACAACATGGCCTTGGTGACGTGGACTACGGACGAGTTCGCGAGCAGCCGCGTTGACTACGGCTTGACGGCCATCTACCAGCAACACGTCACGGGCGCGACATTCACCACCGCTCATCAACTCTTGCTGACAGGTCTGAAGGCGGACACGACCTATCACTTCAGCGTGACCTCGGCGGACCCGCACAAGAACTCTCGTTCCAGCGTCGACACCACGTTCCAGACAAAGGGCGAGCCGGACACGACACCGCCGGTGATCTCGAACATCGTGGTCGTGGCGGAGGAGGACAAGGCGACCGTCACCTGGACAACGAATGAGCCGGCGAACAGCCGCGTCGACTACGGCGAGACGACTGCCTACGCCTCGGGCCCGCAGAGCAGCGCGAACTACGTGACGAGTCACAAGATCGAGCTCACGAGATTGAAGGCGGACACGACCTATCACTTCAATGTCACGTCGGCGGACGCCAGCGCGAACTCGGCCTCGAGCGAGGACCAGACGTTCAAGACCAAGGGCGCGCCGGACACGACGCCGCCTGTGATCTCGAACGTCAGCGTGCTCGTCAGGTACGACTCCGCGACGGTGACCTGGACGACGAACGAACCGGCGAACAGCCGCGTCGACTACGGTCTCACGAACAACTACACGGACAACCGCGCACTCACGACGCGGGTCACGAGCCACCAGGTTCAGCTGACCGGGTTGACCGCGACGACCCTCTACCACTTCAAGGTCACCTCGGTCGATGCGGCGAACAACTCGGCTTCGAGTGGAGACGACACGTTCCTCACCAGGGACAAGCCGTCGGCCGGGTCGAAGTCGGAGATCAGCCAGTTCGGCATCACGTGGACGTTCGACAAGGCATACCCCGCCGGTCAGTTCGCGAACGGCGACTGGTGGGTGGTCGGACCGGTGAAGGTCGTCAAGATCGATCCGCCCTCCAAATCTGGCAGCCGCGTGATGAACGGATCGATGATCAATCCTTCACCGACCCTGGTGCAGAAGCAGGGCTACGACAGCACGATGAAGGACAACGCGTACGTCGGATCCTTGAACGTCGCGCTGGACGTGTCTTCCAGCAAGCCGCTGACGGTCCCGGTCCACTCCTCGCTCGTGTCCACGATCAGCGTCGCCGAGGCGCATCACCGGCCTCAGCTGAAGGGTTGCTCGGTCCTGACGGTGCTGCCTAGCGCTGCGGGTCCCGGGGACTTCCGGCCCTCCTACTCGGGCAAGAGCAAGGCGATCAAGTTCAACACCAGTCAACTGAACTACTCCCTCTTGAAGCGGTTGAAGGCGACGGACAAGACGCCTTCCCTCGCCAGTGTCGAGAGGATGTTCGAACGTCCGTGGCTTGACCACTCCGGGAAGTGGACGGGAAGGGAGTACCACCCCGAAGACAACATGGAATCCTACGGACGTGGTCTGTCTACGCACGTGGGCATCGGCGCCCTGATGCTGCACCTGGATTTCTCCAATGAGCAGAAGGCGAAGCTGATGACGGGATTCGTGCAGGTCGGGATCGACCTGTCCGGCATCGTCGACGATGGCGGCGACCGGAACTGGCACAACAACGGCGGTCACGCGAGTGGCCGGAAGTGGCCGATCCTGTTCGCCGGGCTGGTTCTGAACGACTCGCACATGAAAGGCATCGGTTCGCGGAACGTCTGGTTCGGCGAGGACATGCAGACGTTCTACGTCCTCGAGACGAGTCCCGGCGTCTACAATAATGGCTTTGGGAACTACAACTCGAGCCACGAGGGGATGCCCGAGTACGGCATCCGGCACAGCACGGACCAGAAGCGGGACGACGTCAAATGGGGGTCGAGCTACCGCCAGTGCTGCACTGCAAACTCATGGCTCGGATTCGTCCTTGCAGCCAGGATAATGAACGCGAAGTCGCTGTGGAATCACCCGGCGCTCTTCGACTATCAAGACCGCTACATTCCCACGTCACGGAAGAACAACGATCCTTCCTGGGTCCAGTCGTGGCATGGCTGGCCGCTCGTGATGTGGGACGTGTACCGCTCGAGCTACTGATCCCCTGAAGGCGGCGGTGGGGGGAGTGCATCGTGAGCATTCCCTCCACGCGTCTGCCGGCTCATCTCGGCTGGGCTAGTTCGTAGTCCCCAGCTTGGCGCTCCCCGCACGTCGCAGTGGACGTCGGGCCGTAGCCAGTACCGGATAGCGATCTCGTTTCGCCGCGACCTCGAGCGAGCCGAGCATCGCCATCTGGATCAGGAACAGGAGCAGAGGCTTGCCGAAGTAAGAAACGCCGATGAACGAGACGCAGTTGGCGAACAGGCCGGCGCCGACTGCCCACACCAACCACTTGTCTGCTGGCTCGGGCGAATACTTGATGACGCGACCCACGGCCCGGAACGCAAAGAACAGCATTCCGCAGAACGTCAGCAAAGAGAACAGACCACCATCCGTGCACTGATTGACGAAGTGACCGGTGGTGTCGAAGAGGTGGTGCCCCC
>PVBE011670211.1_pt1 | contig 13174 bp, 10 predicted proteins | sample 1631181 | NCBI WGS metagenome assembly PVBE01 (sample SAMN08397723, study PRJNA350692) | Marine metagenome, whole genome shotgun sequencing project. | isolation source: water | place: Pacific Ocean | collected 2012-04
GCGAGAGCCGGCGGAATTCGCAGCCTCTGTGGGGCCGGTTTGGAGGGAGAGTGATAGCCGTAGCTATCGCTTGAGCGAAAACCAAACCACAGTGAGCGAGAAACCGCCGGAATCGCGATAGAACGGCGCCGGGGACAGTTCGCTACGGTTCGAACCACGCGGTAATTCCGGGAATCGGACCGACTATCAACGCATTACCGCGCAGGCGTTGTTCGGCTAGTGCAATATGCAGGCTAGGAGCCGCTATGAGGCGCCGTTCAGGTCTCGACAGCCAACCGCTGGTGCCACTCGGCGATCGATTCGTCAGGATATTCTTCGAATTGCCTGTCGCGCGCGCCGAGATCGAGCTTGACCCATGCAGGCTTCGAACCGAGCATCAAGTGGGTACGTTCGGGCGGGGTGGGCAATTCCGTATCGATCGCAGACGCGAACGGGTGCAACAATTCCGGCCATCTCGGATCCCATATCCACAGCGCGGCTGCGCAGCGCTTACAGAAATGCCGCTCGGCCGGACTCACTTCTCCGGCGCCGCGCCCCGGGTTCCTTATCGTCGCGTTGAAAACCGAGACATCTTCCTTGCCGTGCACTTCCAAGCTCGCAGCCTCCCCTCCTAGGTTGATCGCGAAACCGCCGCCACCCGCCGTTTTCCGGCAGATCGAACAGTAGCAGATGTTAAATGGATAGGGATGGCGCGATTCGACGGAGAAAGTCACCGCCCCGCACGCACAAGAACCTTCAAGTTTCATTCAAAAGATCCCTCAAAGCAGTATCGATAAAATCATTATCCGCCTGGTTCATCCCGAACCCGGCGGCGTGCCCCCAAGGCGAAGGAATAGGACGCAACTCGGCATTCGGCATCCCGGCCACCTCGAGTTCGTTATCGGGAATCCGAAAATACAAATCCGTTTCCGCCGGCATTACGATTGCGCGGCAGCGGATGGCGCTCAGCGCGGCTTGAAAATCGCCATTGAACACAGGGTTCGCGCCGATATCGGCCAAATACCAGGTCCGGGCCATGGCGAGAAGATCGTTAGCATCATTTTGCAGGAAGTAAGCTTGCGTCAGACGCACCGCGTCCTCTACCGATTGCAACCCAATTTTCTTGTATAACTCTTCACGAAAAAAAGTCTGCGAAAACAACCAACCCGCATAGACCCGCCCAAACGCCAGCATACCCTTCATCGGAACCGACTCGTACCAACCGTCATTGAAAGCCGCGTCGGCCCGTAACGCGCTGGTTGGACCTTCGATCATCAATTGATTGTGTTTCGCAGTCTTTGCGGAACCGCAAATCACAGCGATCGCATCGACCATGTCGGCGTATAACGCTCCCCACTGATAGGCCTGCTGCGCGCCCATGGAAAAGCCTGCAACCAAGCGGATGCGGTCTATACCCAAGTGCTCGGTCACGAGTCGATGTTGACAGATGACGTTGTCATACAGGGATATTTCCGGGAATGCGGCGCGCCCGATTGGCGGATCGGTATTGCTCGGCGACGACGACGAACCATTGCAGAACATGTTCGGGACGACGACAAAATACCGCGACGTATCAACCGCTCTACCAGCGGCCATGAAATACTCCGTATCGGTATGACGGCCCCCATAAAAGGTCGGAACAACAACGACATTGTCCTTATTGGGGGAGAGCGCGCCGTAGGTCTTAAATGCAATCCTGGCGTCGAAGGTCACGCCTGACTGGGCTGTGAATTCGGGAATGACATAAGTTTCGCAGCTGTTCACAGACGCCTCCCTCGGCGCGAATTTGCGAACCAACTTAACTACTGTCAAAAATACCGTCAAGCGGTACGCCCGGGAGACACCCGGAGCCCGTAGCGGGCGAGTACGCAAGGGTTCCGGCGCGAAAACGTGCCAGCGTGGCGATTGCATGCCAAAATGGCGCGCCTACTAGCCGCACGCCTAACGCCCCGTTCACAAAGGAGCAGCACCCGATATGCCGACTTACCAAGCGCCGGTCCGCGATACCGAATTCATTCTCAATGAGGTCATCAACATTCAAGAGTACGCGCACTTGCCCGGTTTCGCCGAGGCGACACCGGATCTGATTTCCGCTGTTCTGGCCGAAGGCGCGAAATTCGTCGAAGAAGTGACTCAACCGTTGAACAGGGTGGGCGATGAGTCCGGCTGTACCCAGAATGACGACGGGTCCGTCGCGACCCCTCCAGGGTTCAAGGAGGCATACGATCAACTCGTGGAAGGAGGCTGGGGCGGCTTGTCGGCAGCGCCCGAATACGGTGGGCAGGGGCTGCCGCACGTGATCGGCTGTGCTTTCGAGGAGTACATGATCTCCGCCAATATGGCATTCACCATGTACGTGGGCTTGACCCAAGGCGCCATCGCGGCCATTTCGGCGGTCGGATCAGAGGAGCAAAAGCGGACTTATCTCCCAAAAATGGTCGGGGGTACCTGGAGCGGGACGATGAATCTCACAGAGGCTCACTGCGGGACCGATCTCGGCCTGCTGCGCACCCGCGCCGAGCCGCAAGCAGACGACACTTACAAGGTCACGGGGACCAAGATATTCATCTCTTCGGGCGACCATGATTTGACCGAGAACATTATTCACCTGGTCCTGGCGAAGATGCCGGACTCGCCCGATTCCGTGCGCGGAATATCACTATTCATCGTTCCGAAAATCCTCATCGGCCGGGACGGAGCACTCGGGGAGGCCAACGCCGTGTCGTGCGGGTCGCTGGAACAGAAGATGGGGATCCACGCTAACGCGACGTGCGTCATGAATTTCGACGGCGCCACGGGCTATCTTATCGGTGAAAAAGATAAAGGAATGCGCGCGATGTTCATCATGATGAACGCCGCCCGCCTGGGCGTCGGCGTACAAGGATTAGCTCAGTCCGAAGTCTCCTACCAAAACGCGGCAAGTTATTCTCGGGAGCGGCTGCAAGGGCGGTCTCTGACAGGCCCGAAAAACGAAGACGGCGACGCAGACCCTATTATCGTGCACCCGGACGTCCGCCGAATGCTGATGAACGCCAGATCCTTCAACGAGGGCGCTCGTGCCCTCATGCTGTGGGGAGCCCTACTCGTGGATCTTGCGCACAAAGCCCAATCGGAGGACGAGCGGCAAACGGCCGACGACCTCATCGGTCTCTTGACGCCCGTGATCAAGGCCTACTTTACCGACAAAGGATATGAAAACGCCACAAACGCTCAGCAGTGTCTCGGTGGTCACGGCTATATTCGAGAGTGGGGCCTGGAACAATTTGTCCGCGATGCCAGGATTGCCATGATCTATGAAGGGTCGAATGGTATTCAGGCGCTCGACCTTGTAGGTCGCAAGCTGGCTCGCAACGGAGGCCGGGCGCTACGCGCATACGTGGGGCTCCTGAGAACCTATATCGCCGAGCAGGGAGCTTCCGAAGAAATGACCGAATTCACCGAACCCCTCGGCCGCGCGCTCGACGACTTGCAGGGCGCGACGAGTTGGTTGATGAAAAACGGTTTGGCCAATGCCGACAATGCCGGCGCGGCGTCAGTACCCTACCTGTATATCATGGGTCTGGTATCGCTCGGATACATGTGGGCCCGGATCGCCGACGCTTCTCTGGTAGCGATTGCGGGTAGTTCCGACGAACTTGATTTCTACGAGAACAAACTACGGACCGCTCGATATTTTTTTTCGCATATGATCCCCGAGACGGCCGTGCATCGGACTCGGGTAGAGGCCGGATGTTCCAATTTGATGGCACTCGACGCATCCGCCTTTTGATGCGACATTTTGACGAACTATTCGCGCTGGCCGCCGCCCGCAAAGGAGGCGCCCGCCCGCTCGAAAAACTGCTGAGCAAGCCAAAGACTCCGCGCAGCCTGCGCAAGATTCCAGACGACAGATGGCTCAGCGAAATGACGAAGAGCGTCTTCCAGGCAGGTTTCGTATGGCGCATTGTCGAAGCAAAGTGGCCGGATTTTGAACGCGTGTTCGAGAACTTCGACGTCCACGGCGTCGCCTACTTATCCGACGAAGCGATCGAGGTTCTGTTGGGCGACGCGACGATAATCCGGCACCACAAGAAATTACGGTCAACAAGGGAGAATGCCGCTTTCCTTCTCGATCTCGCCGCTGAACACGGAACCGCAGCCAAATTTTTCGCCGACTTTCCCTCCGACTCATATATCGACCTGCTCGATTGCCTGAAAAACCGTGCGAGCCGGATGGGTGGTACATCGGCGCAATATTTTCTCCGGAAAATGGGTAAAGATTCCTTCATACTCTCGCGTGACGTCGTGAGGGCGTTGATCCGAGAAAAAATAGTCGATCGAAACGCAACGTCGAAGCGGGATCTTCGGGCGGTACAAACCGCATTCAACACCTGGTGCGAACAGGGAGGCCGCTCCCTGACCGAAGTCAGTCGCACTCTCGCCATGGGCGTCGACTCGTGATCCGGATCCGAGAACTCGATCATATCGTCCTCGGTGTGAACGACCCTCAGGCAATGATTGATTTCTATTGTGAGGTTCTAGGTTGTCGGCTGGAGAAGTGCAAGGAGGCGCCCGGACGGATCCAATTACGCGCAGGCAATTCTCTCGTCGGTCTGGTTCCGGTGGACAACGGACCCGGGCGCGCCGATGCGGCGACGCCGGAGGGCCGCCGGATAGGCTCACACCGTTTTTGTTTTCGCGTGGATCCGTTCGATGCGGCAGAAATCGCCGCGCATCTCTCCCGATATGACATCGAAGCCAGTGAATTGTCGTTGCGCTACGGTGCGGAAGGCATTGGGCCTTCGATCTACATCACGGATCCCGAGGGCAACACCGTGGAACTGAAGGGTCCGCCGGACCCATCGATGACGGCATGATCCGGACGGAGGCAAATTGTGCGCTCGGGTATCTAAATATGCGTTCCAAAAGACGCTTCACTTTCGTGCTTGTACCCGGGCCCCTCATACCGGGCTCGACCCGGTATCCAGTAGATGAAGCCCGCCGCAGGCGGACATTGTTCGACTGGACCCCGGATCAAGTCCGGGGTGACGGCAGTTGGGATAACGATAAAAGTGAAGCATGTTTTTAAATGCTTATTTAGTCGAACTGCCGGATCGCAGCAGCGATTGGCCCCACGGTAGGAAACGCGCAGTTCGCGTCGACCAGTCCGGTAGGCGCTTCGCCGACTGGATCAGTCAGTCGTTTTTCTGCTGAGGGGAAGATCGTTTGTCTTTCGTAACGAAGAAAATTTTGGCGCTATTCAAAGACCGGGTAAGTTCGCGCCGCTCCGATGAGAGATCCCGGCTCACCGAACGTACGCACGCCGGCCGCAAACAAGACCCGTCGTTCGAATGGGGCGCGATCCGCTCGCTCATGCCCTATCTATGGCCGCACGGGCTCCCCGAAATCAAAGTCAGGGTCGTTACAGCGCTGGTGCTGTTAGCGTGCGCCAAGATTGCCACCGTGTATGTACCGTTCGTGTACAAGGGCATGGTCGATCTCTTCTCCGACCCGCAGCGGGTCGCCATAGAGCTACCGGTCGCCCTGCTCGTCGGTTACGGCGTATTACGCGTACTCTCCATTGCCTTCGCCGAGTTGCGCGACGCGATTTTCGCTAAAGTCGGACAGCGTGCCATACGCGACGTCGCGCTAACGACGTTCAAGCACCTCCTCGCTCTCGGCTTGCGCTTCCATCTCGAGCGCCAAACCGGTGGCTTGTCGCGGTCCATCGAACGGGGAACGAAGGGGATCGATTTTCTGCTCACCTTCATGCTGTTCAATATCCTCCCGACGTTGCTCGAAATTACCCTCGTATGCGGCATTCTGTGGGCCCTTTTCAATTTCTGGTATGCGCTCGTGACGTTTGTCACGATAGCGAGTTACATCGTCTATACGCTGATCGTGACCGAGTGGCGTCTCAAATATCGACGCCAGATGAACGATACCGATCAAGAAGCGAATACCCGTGCGATCGATAGCCTATTGAACTATGAAACTGTCAAATATTTCGGCAACGAACAGTACGAAGCGCAACGTTTTGATCGGTCCCTTGCACGTTACGAACGCGCCGCGGTCATTAGCAAGAGTTCGCTCGCGCTACTGAATATCGGGCAAGCTGCGATCATCGGCGTCGGCCTAACCATCGTGATGGCGATGGCGGGCGCGGGCGTCATCGCGAACCAGTTGAGTGTCGGAGATTTCGTGCTCGTCAGCACCTACCTCATTCAGCTCTATATGCCGCTCAATTTTCTAGGCTTCGTGTATCGTGAAATCAAGCAATCGCTCACCGACATGGAAGCGATGTTTCACCTTCTCGAAGTCAACGCGGAAATCGAAGACTCACCCGAGGCGCCAACACTCCCGATCGGCCCCGGCGAAATCGTATTCGATTCCGTTACCTTCGCTTACGACGAACGTCGTACGATATTGCATGAGGTCAGCTTCCAGGTGCCGGCCAGCCACCGCGTGGCGATAGTCGGCTCAAGCGGGGCCGGGAAATCGACGATCTCGCGACTGTTGTTCCGTTTCTACGACGTCGATGCAGGTGAAATACGAATCGACGGTCACAATATTCGCGAGATCCGTCAACAAAGTGTACGCGATGCCATCGGCATCGTTCCGCAAGACACGGTGTTGTTCAACGATACGATTTACTACAACATTGCTTATGGTTGCACGGCTGCCACACCGGCAGAAGTGGAGCGTGCTGCACGGTTGGCTCGGATCCACGATTTCATCACGCAATCCCCAGACGGTTATCAGACCATGGTCGGCGAGCGCGGACTGAAACTATCGGGCGGCGAAAAGCAGCGGGTAGCCATCGCGCGCACTATATTGAAGGACCCACGGATCCTGCTTTTCGACGAAGCAACCTCCGCGCTCGATACGCGCACCGAGCGCGAAATTCAGACATCGCTACGGGAAGTGTCTCGCGGGCATACGACCCTCGTCATCGCCCACCGCCTGTCGACCGTAATCGACGCGGACGAAATCATCGTTTTGCACGAAGGCCGTATCGAAGAGCGCGGCGCACACACAGAGTTGCTGGCCCACGACGGTCTCTACGCGGCGATGTGGCAGCGGCAGCAGGAAACAGCGAATGGTGCCGGAGTTGACTTAAGGAAGCTCTGATTAATTGACTGAATCGCGCATTTGCCGCCGCGCGCTTTCGCGATGCCGACGGCAGATCCGCCGCGCTTAGTCATAGTAGTCGACTCCGAACCCCGAATCCGTAATTGTGCGGTGTCGTGCAATTTGGTTTATTCTCGATCTGATCAGCTTGCGGCGCACGAGGGAGCTTCCGGTACCGCCCGGCAGCTCAAACAGCGACCCACGAGGGCGATAAAATGAATAGAATCGGCGACAGTCTGCAAGGAAAAACGGTCCTCATTACTCAGAGCGGGAGCTTCATGGGCCCGGTGCTGTGCGAAACGTTTGACCAGCATGGCGCAAATGTTGTTGCCGATCCCGAACCTTTACTGGAGCCGCACGCGCCGGCCGAACTGGTCGCAAAAGCCGGTCGAGTAGACGTTCTGATCGCAAACCTCGCTGTCGCCGCGCCCAACACCCCTGCCGACGAGGTCGGGGATGAGGAATGGCGAGAGGTCTTCGGGCATCTCGTCGACCCGCTGCCGCGCCTTTGTCGGGCCGTACTGCCGCAAATGATCGAACGCCGCGCCGGAAAGATTGTCGTAATGGGCAGCGCCTCGGCGCTGCGGGGAATGAAAAGATTCTCCACCTATTGCGCAGCTCGTGGCGCACAGCTGTCTTATGTGCGGGCGGTAGGCGCCGAAGTAGCCAAATTCAACGTCCAGGTGAATCTGATTGCCCAGAACTTTGTGGACAACCCGACCTATTTCCCGGCCGAGGTGCAGGCATTGGACAAGTTCAAAGAACGATTGGCCCGCGAGGTACCCGCCGGCAGGTTGGGGACGCCCGAGGAAGATGCTTTGTTCGCTGTGTTCCTGGCGGCCGACGAGGTTAACTTCTTCGCCGGGCAGGGAATTCCATTCAGTGGCGGTTGGGTCGCCTGAGCACGATTCGATCGTGAACGCTGCCCGGACACGCTGTAATCGGCCAAGCAAGTGGGATCGCGACGCTATGCTGACAAATACGCTGTACGCTGCAAGAGGGCGCCGAGGTTAATCGGTGTGAATTTTCAGATGAAGTGCCGGCTGCTACCGCTCCTATTCTGTTTCATCGTGATGGCTAGTCAGGCAAATGACGCTTCGACCGGGCGGTCACCTCTATGGATCGACGTGCGTACGTCGGCTGAATATGAAACCGGCCACCTGCCCGGCGCACTCAATATCGGCTTCGAGCAGATCGGCGCGCGTATTTCGACAATCGCGGTAGCCAAAGACGCACCCATCATCGTCTATTGCAAGAGCGGCCGACGCTCGGGTTTCGCCAAGCAGACGCTCGAGAAACTCGGCTACTCGAATGTCGTTAACGCGGGCGGGATCAGCGACGTTTTGCGTCAAACGAGGCTCGAGGCGGTAACGGGACCCGAATGCGCCGCGAGAGAATGTTGAACCGCCCGAACTGAACTGGCCCGCATCGCCTCGATGGACAACCGCGCGTACGCACAACCGATTGCGGAAAGAGAACTTTCTCGTCGCGGGCCGGACGTGGAAACGACCCGTGTAAAAAAAAAGCCGGTGGTGAGCCGGCCTTTGATACGTTCTTGTTGTTTTTGTCTTATTGTTAGTTTGCTTTTTCAGGCAAAGGCAGTTTAACCCATTCCCGATAGAAAGTCTCGATGTCCGGCTCAAAATCGTTGAGGATTGGATACCAAGGTACCGGCGCCTCCACGTCGTGCAGGATCCCGCATTCTGGACAGAAGAACTCGCGGATCTCCTGCCAGTCGTGATGCGGTGCCATTAGCTTCGGCTGCAATTCGTTTAGCAGTTGTTCGGTGTTGCGGACGTATATCGACGCGTGCATCTTCCAATTTTCGTCGTACTCACCCATCACGTGCCCGCAGGCGCATTTGTTCACCCACATCTTGGAGTCCTTGTCCTGGACAATATAAAGGTGCGGCCCCCTCGGCAAGATGATCTTGTCCGGCCACTCGACCCGCTCTTGCAATACCTCCAGGTAGATTTCGAAACGCCCGGTATCTTTCGGCATCGACAGCATCCGGTGTACGGTCTCGAACGGCAGCTTCCCATCGACGAGATCGCCTACTTCCTTTTTAGTGTATGTCGTCACTGAATTTTCTCCTCCAAGTATCGCTACTTCTTGTCCCAGTCGGCGTATTCCTTGGGCCGCACGACGCTCTCGTCAACAAGATTGACGCGGCGTACGTCCGGCAGAGAATCCAAGGGAACGCTGTGCTGCCCGAAGCCTTCCGTTCCGTCCTCGCCGAGGCGGATAAACCAATCCTCGCTAAGGCCCCAGAATTGGCGGAATTCTGTGACGAATTTATCGGATAGGAAGAAGCTGTTAGCGTACATATGTTTCACTTGAGGGGAACCGTCCTTCGCCCGAACCCGCTTGGACTCCTGCTCGATCCAATCCTTGACCGGCATGCCCCTGGCAACGCGCTCCCGCTTCATCTCCTCGCGTCGTTTCGCCGTCGCTGTAGGGTCTACACGCCACAAACCGTCTTCGTCCTGCGCTATTGCTGCGCCATAGACCGATTCCGCAAACCGTGGCAAAACGTAGTGTCCGTTGAGATCCGCCTCGACGTTTTCGCACGTCCGCTCGATCGGATCGCCGAAACCGGGACCGCCACGGATCAGGTTCAAATAGAGGTCGTAGTCCTCAAAAGCCTGCTCGGTCGCCATCGTCTGGTGATCGCGGATGACCTCCGCGTCCGGACCCAGAGATTTCTCCCACTCCGGAAAATCCGGATCCCAATCGTGACCAAACGGGAGCGAATCGCCGTTGGCTATCCGTTCTTTGAGCCCAGTATTGTGTGCTGCAAACCGATAGCCGGCAGACGACGGGTACCCGCCCATCATTCCCCAGTTGCAGACGACGTACCCGTCGCCCATAAAAGTCATCGCCCAATCTTTAGCTTTCCAGATCAATCGCAACGTTTCGAACCCGCTGCCGCCACGATACTTCCCGTATCCGCCGGAATTGGTTTTTATCGCGCGGCCCAGATAGATCATCGGCTCAGCGAGCTCCCAGATCTCCATGTCGCCCATATCGCCTTCCGGATTCCAGATGGCGGCGGCGCTGTCGAGACCATCGGCAAAAGCCCGGGCGCCGGTGCCGGAGGCCGCGGGCTCAAAACTGTTTACAGCGTGGAAGTCGCCGTCCTGATTGATACCGCCACCCTGCAGCCAATTCGCTGTCGAGCTGTTGCCGCTATTCAACTCTTCGATGTACCCGCGGCCAAAATAACAACGGCCGAGACCGCGCCACAATGAGGTCCAAGAGCCGACCAGGAAGTGCCAGGCATAAGCATGCCCCGTGCGCCGGTCATCGGAGTTCATCCACGTCCCATAGGGCAAATGAAACTCGGTGCCGTAATACGGCCCGTCGTTGACACGCTCGTTGGGCACCAAGTGTTGTGTCATGAAGACCCAGATCCCGCTCGTGAAAGCAACCTGACTGGAATTGTAGGTGTGCCATCCCCACCGGCTGGCGCCTTCGAAGTCGAGCTTCCAGCTACCATCGGCCCGGATCTCGATGGTCGAGGGCGAATGCATGATCGAATCGATCTTGGCGTACTGGGCCGGTGTCGACATCGCTTCGTGTTTGTACGGAACGTCGATAAATGAAACCTGCCGGTATTTGCCCGGGATCAACATGGTCTTGATACGGTTCGCCAGCGCGCGTCGCCCGTCTTCGATGATCTCGTATCCGAATTCTTCGAAGACATCGATACCGACATCACCGATGACCTCTTCGACGGCATCGCGAATCATATGGCAACCAGCGATACGGGTACGCTCGTCCAGAATCCAATAGTTGGTCGCGCGAACGTTGCGCTGACTTTCGTGCAACCAATCGCGCAAAGGCTCGTCGTTAACACCGGTTTTGCGGCATGTAATCTGGATGCCGTCGCCGAAGCGCGAAAACTGGCCGTTCGACATCGAACCGGGAGACACGGCACCAAGGTCGATCACGTGCGTTACGCCGCCGACCCAGCCGACGAGGTGGTCCTTCCAGAAAACCGGTACGATGGTCGCCACGTCGCACGGATGTACGTTACCTATAGCGCAATCGTTATTGGTGAACATGTCGCCGGGCTGAATGGTCGGATTGCGTTCCCATTCGTTTTCGATCATGTATTTGATGGCGGCACCCATGGTACCTACGTGGATCATGATCCCGGTCGAGGTAAGCAGTGAGTCGCCGGCCGCGTTATACAACGTGAAACACAGTTCTCCTTCCTGTTCGACGATCGGGGAAGCGGCAATCTTTTTTGCGGTTTCACGGGCGTCGACCAACACCGCGCGGATCCGCGAAGCCAATTTCTCAAAAAAGATGGGGTCGCCTTCCTTGAGTTCGAGACTTGCCAATCCATTGTAGTGGCCGCTTTCGCGCGTGCGTTCAACGACCTCATTACGATTATCGCGAAGCGTCAACCCGTTACGACACAAACCGCCCTCGCGGGCACCAACTTTCATTAGCGTACTCATAACTGCACTCCCCGAACGGGCGAACTCTACACTTCGTGTAGATGGAATAAACGGTGAACGTCGAGTTCCGTCACCCAGCCATCGGGTACGACAAGTGTTGTCGCCGGCGACTCGATTACAGCGGGACCGGGGATCCGGTTCCCCGCTCTCAACGCTTCCATTTCGAACAATCTTGCCTCTTTCCACTCACCGCCCTGATAGAAAGGCCGCGCTCCTCTGGAGGCCGCGGCCGGTGGAATTTGACCCGCGTCTTCTTCTTCCGGAACCTTCGGCTTCTTCGTTGCCACGACACCGCGCATGATCGCGCCGGTGATACCGAAGCCCAACTCCGGCGAGCGAGCTGCGCTGGCGTACACCCTGGCATACGTCGCATCGAAGGTCTCGACGATACGGGCCCAGTCCTCTCCCGTCGCGACCGAAGTCAACGGGGAATCGATTTCGAGGTCGTTCAGCTGGCCGAGGTATTGCATTGAAAAACCGGGCTTCAGCAAAACTTCTTCTGCGGGAAAGCCGTTGATCCGAAACTCCTCGACGACTTTCTCGGACAATTCTTCCCATGCCAGCTGCAGAGTTTTGCAGCTCATGGTCTTCACGTCCTCTCCGCTCCCCGGCGGTACCGCAATATCGACGCTCTTGTCGTAACGGTACTCAAACTCCGCCGTCGCGCAACCGAAGGCCGAGAAGCCGGCAGCCCAAGCCGGGATCACCACATCCTTGAAACCGAGACCCTGAGTGTAACCGTAAGAATGAACCGGGCCCGCCCCGCCGTAGGAGAAGCATACGAAATCGATCGGACTATAACCCTTGGCGTTGATCATCGAACGAAGGTGACCGCGGAGCGACTGATCGAGGATCTCGATCACGCCGGCCGCGGCCCCTTCAACGGTGAGTCCGAGCGGATCCGCGACTTGCTCCTGGACCGCAGCGCGCGCGCGGCCGACGTCCAGTTTCAAGAGCCCACCCAAGAAATTGTCCGGATTGAGATAGCCCAGGATCAAGTGGCAATCGGTCACGGTTACGGTGTCGATACCGCTTTCGGGCCAACACACGCCGACACGATAGCCGGCGCTATCGGGGCCAAGCTTGATCGATTTCGAGTAAGGATCGATGCGCACGAAACTGCCGGCACCGGCACCCACGGAATCCATCGCGACCAGCGGCAGCGATACCAGCAGCCGCGCCATATTGGGATCTTTCTGAATCGCGAACTCGCCCTTGGTGATCAACGCCATGTCGAAGCTCGTGCCGCCGATATCGGAGCAGGCGATGTTGTCAAATCCGAGCTGCTCCCCGAGAAATTTGGAGCCGATGACGCCACCAATCGGGCCAGATACCAGCGTGCGCGCCAATTCCTTTGCTTTCCAACTGATGGTTCCTCCGTGGCTCGCCATTACCCGAAGGTCGAATTCACCGCCGAGCTTGTTCAATTCGTCGCTGAGTCCGTGGAGCGTCTTGCGCGAAGGCTCGGCGGCATAGGCTTCGAGGATGGTCGTGTTCGATCGGTGGCTCTCTTTGCGCGTCGGATAGTATTCGGTAGAGGCAAAAACAGGAATATCGACCGCGGCATCTTTCAGTACTTCTTCGCAGATCTCGACGACGCGGCGCTCGTGAGTGCC
>PVBE010229412.1_pt1 | contig 13173 bp, 13 predicted proteins | sample 1631181 | NCBI WGS metagenome assembly PVBE01 (sample SAMN08397723, study PRJNA350692) | Marine metagenome, whole genome shotgun sequencing project. | isolation source: water | place: Pacific Ocean | collected 2012-04
ACCGACCTCAACGCGGCCATCGAACACTACCTGGAGCACCATAATGCCGATCCCAAACCCTTCGTCTGGACCGCCTCCGCCCCTGATATCCTCAAGAAGGTCGCCAGAGGACGACAAGCGTTAGAATCGGTACACTAGGTTAGGTGTTATTAGTCGCGTACGCGCTCTCAGACTCACCATGATGTGGCGAGAGACTACATCTAATGCTTGTTCAAGTCGAATAATTGATCACCCATGGCAGGTGCCACAGGATCAGCGACGAACTTCATCGGATGGCCGCGCGCCGTCCAACCGTCAATCTCGACCACCCTCAAGCCCACCAGGGGCCACCATCGGCCACGCGGTGGGGGTCCTGTGGCAGTGGTGCGGCCACAAATGCGCGTCATAGGCTGGTTCGACCGTTGGATCGTGCTGCACGAGAAGAGCCCGCCCGGGCGTCGCCGCGACGCTCTGAAAGCCGTTCAGGGTCAAGCCTATGGGGTGATCGTGTGAGGTGCGGGCCTCTGCGCCCGTGCCGAAACCCGCCGAACCGTCAAGGCTCAGGCGTATCAGGAAAGTTGGCGGGAGTGACGGGACTCGAACCCGCGGCCTCTGGCGTGACAGGCCAGCGCTCTAACCAGCTGAGCTACACCCCCGCTGTGCCCTTGGGCCCGCTTGATGTAGTCCACCGGGCGAGGCCCGTCAACATCCGCGATCGTTTCGCGCCCCATCCCGCACCGATTAAGGGAATTGTAATCGCGCCGGCGCAGGCTCCCCCTATTACCGCGTCCGATATTACCGCTTCGAAAGCAATTTCCCCGTGCCCGTCGAAACCCGCCGTTTGACCTTCTCGCGCCCCGAGATCATCTCGGCGGCGCTCGATTACTGCCGACGGGGCCATATCGCCCGCCCGGTGGCCGATCTCGACGATATCGAGCTCGATGCCGATCCGCGCCGAGCGCTCCGGCTGCGCTTCCGCGTCGCCAGCCCGGTCGAGCCCGACGAGGTCGTGCTCGGCGCCGGCGACGTGATCGAGGCCCTGGTGTCGTTCTGCCGCTTCGCCGGCGTGCCGCTGCCCAACGAGACCGAAAAGCGGCTCGAGATCGCCAACGGCGAATTGGTCATGTACTTCCGCATCGAACGCAGGCCACAGCGAAACCGTACCCTCGCCGCCTAGCCCGCCTTTCTCACACCCGCCAAGGTCCGCGCCGCGCGCCATGGAAATCGATGTTTTTCGGGCGCCGGTTCCGGTGATATACAGCCCGCATGGCGCGTCTCCCGATTGCCGTTTGCTTCGCTTTGATCGTGCTCGCGCCGGCGGCGCGGGCGGCGGACGTGCTGGTGTTCGCCGCCGCCAGCACGACTAACGCACTGGCCGAGGTCAACCGCGCCTACCAGGCGGCGGGGGGCGTGCGCGTCGCCGCGTCGTTCGCGTCGTCGGGCATGCTCGCGCGCCAGATCGATAACGGCGCGCCGGCCGATCTGTTCGTCTCGGCCAATACCGAATGGATCGATTATCTGGCGCGTCGCGGCAGGCTCGCGGCCGGGCTGCGCCGGAAGCTGTTGCGCAATCGCCTGGCCGTCGTGGCGCCGCTCGGCAGCACCGCCCGGCTCGAAATCGGGCCCGGCATGGCGCTGATGCGCGTCCTCGGCGGCGGCCGGCTCGCGATCTCCGATCCGCGCCACGTGCCGGCCGGGCGCTACACCAAATCGGCGCTGACCGCGCTCGGCGTCTGGAACGACGTCGCCGCGCGCACCGCCGTCGGCAACAGCGTCCGCGAGGCGCTTATGCTGGTCGAGCGCGGTGAGGCACCGCTCGGCGTGGTCTACGCCACCGACGCGGCGGCGTCCGCAAAAGTCCGTGTCGTCGCCACCTTCCCCGCCCAATCCCATTCGCCGATCACGTATTGGGCCGCCGTCGTCGCCGAAAGGGCGCGGCCCGCCGTCACCGCCTATTTCCGCCATCTCGGCTCGCGCGCGGCCACCCAGGTGTTTCGCCGCCACGGATTCCAGGTGGATTGAGCCGGTGTTCACCCTTTCCCCGCTTGAAGTCGAGGCGCTGTCGCTGAGCGTGCGGGTCGCGTTCTGGGCGGTGCTGGTCAGCTTGCCGTTCGGCGTCGCCGTCGCCTGGCTGCTGGCGCGGTCGCGGTTTCCCGGCAAGGCGCTGGTCGATGCGCTGGTACACGTGCCCCTGGTGGTGCCGCCGGTGGTGATCGGCTATCTGCTGCTGGTGCTGCTGGGCCGGCGCGGCGTGATCGGGGCGTGGCTGTGGGACAGTTTTGGCGTGACCCTGGCCTTCACCTGGCAGGGTGCCGCGGTGGCCTCGGCGGTGATGGGGTTCCCGCTCATGGTGCGCGCCATCCGGCTGTCGCTGGAGGCGGTCGATCCGCGTCTCGAAGCGGCCGCCAGGACGCTCGGCGCGCGCCCCATCGTGGTGTTCGTCACCGTGACCCTGCCGCTGACTGCGTCCGGCATCCTCGCTGGCATCATCCTCGCCTTCGCCCGCTCGCTCGGTGAGTTCGGCGCCACCATCACCTTCGTCTCGTCGATCCCGGGCGAGACCCGGACGCTGCCGATCGCCCTCTACGGCCTCGCCCAGGTGCCGGGCGAGGAGGCGGCGGCGCTTCGCATCGTGGTGATCTCGATCGCGCTCGCGGTGGCGGCGCTGCTGGCTTCGGAAGCCGCGGCGCGGCGCCTGCGCGCCCGCATCAGGGGCTAGCAATGATCGAGATCGACGTCAGCCGCCAGTTGGGCGAGTTCCGGATCGAGGTCGAGATCGCCGTCGAGGCATCGGGCATCACCGCGCTGTTCGGCCAGTCGGGCGCCGGCAAGACTGCGCTGGTGGATATGCTGGCCGGGCTGTCGCGGCCCGACCGCGGGCGCATCGCCATCAACGACGAGGTGTTGTTCGACGCCGCGCTTCGCATCGACGTGCCGCCCGAACGGCGCCGCATCGGCTACGTATTCCAGGAAGACCGCCTGTTTCCGCACATGAGCGTCCGCGCCAACCTGGAATACGGCCTGCGCCGCGCGCCCGCTTCCGAACGCCAGATCGGCCTCGACCAGGTGGTCGAGGTGCTCGACGTGCGAGCGCTGCTCCAGCGCCGGCCGAGGACGCTGTCGGGCGGCGAGAAGCAGCGCATCTCGATCGGCCGGGCGCTGCTCGCCAACCCCCGGCTGCTGCTGATGGACGAGCCGCTCGCCTCGCTCGACGCCGCGCGCAAGAACGAGATCCTGCCGTTCATCGAGCGGCTGAGCGACGAGTTCGACGTGCCGATCGTCTATGTCAGCCATTCGGCCGAGGAGATCGTCCGCCTCGCCGATACGCTGGTGCTGCTGTCGGACGGCCGCGTCGCCGCCATCGGCGCGGTCGAGGAGCTGATGAGCCGGCTCGACCTGCGCCCGCTCACCGGGCGCTACGAGGCGGGCTCTGTGATCGCGGCCCGGGTCTCGGGCAAGGACGCGACGTTCGGGCTCGCCCACCTCGCGTTTCCGGGCGGCGTGCTCAGGGTTCCGCTCGGCGGCCTCGCGCTCGGCCGCGAGGTGCGCATCCGGGTGCGCGCCCGCGACGTCACCCTGTCGAGCGCCCGGCCCGAGGGCCTGTCCACCCTCAACGTGTTCGAGGGCACCGTGACGGAGGTGGGCGGCGACGCCGAGCCGGCGCCGCTGGTCGACGTCCGCATCGACATCGGCGTGCCGCTCTGGGCCCGCATCACGCGGCGCGCGCTGCACGACCTCCAGATCGTCCCGGGCAAACGGATCTTCGCGCTGATCAAGGCGGTGGCGATCGACCACGGCAGCGTCGGCCTGCGCGGCCAGCCCCGGCGCGCCAACCGCGGCGACGGCTGATGCGCCGTCCCGCCTCCATGCGCGGCCTGGAGGAGCTTGGCCGGGTCCGGCTGTCGCCGTCATTCTTCCTGCGCGACTTCCTGATGAGCGAGATCGCCGTGATCCACGGCATCGCCAACATCCCGGACGACCCCGACCTTGCCATCGCCGCCGGAAGCGCGCTGTGCCGCGACCTGCTCGAACCGTTGAAGGCGACGTTCGGCCACATCGCGATCCGCTCGGCCTACCGGGCGAGCGCGGTCAACGCCCATGGCAACGCCCACGGCCTCAACTGCGCCTCCAACGAGGCGAGCCGCGCCGGCCACATCTGGGACCGGCGCGACGCCGACGGCTGCATGGGCGCGACCGCCTGCATCGTCATCCCATGGTTCGCCGATCGTTATGAAGAGGGCACCGACTGGCGCGCACTCGCATGGTGGATTCACGACCGCTTGCCTTACTCGCGCCTCCAGTTCTTCCCCAAGCTCGCCGCCTTCAACATCCAGTGGCACGAGCGCCCGGTCCGCCGCATCGACAGCTTCATCACGCCCAAGGGCTGCCTGACCAAGCCGGGCATGGCCAACCACGAAGGCGATCACGGCGACTGGTATCGGGGATTTCCGGCGTTCCGCGCCTGAATAAACGCATTCGGCGCCAATCGTTTTACAGAATATTTACGTTAACGATTTATCAAGCCGGCCAATCGAAGATTTGCCGCAGCATCCATGGAGATTTGACGCGCCATGCGGGACATCGCAACGCTCAAGGAACGGGTCGACTACGCCGAGCGGCACCTCCAGGCGACGGAGACAGTGCGCAATCGCGAAAGCGAGGCGCTGATGGATACGTGGCGCAAGATCCGCGAGCGCTTCAACCTGCAAGAGGGCGCTATCGCGCGCTATCGCTCGGAAGTCGAATTGCTTACCGAGAGCAACGAAAAATTGAGCCGGATGGTGGACGACCTGATCGCCATCATCGACGGCAACGTCGAGCGCGGCCGCGACGAGACGATCCCCAAGATCACGATGCTGGCCGAGGATCTGCTGGCGTCCGAGCCGTCGCCGGAGGATCTCTCGCGGTTCGCCGAAGATGCGCTCGACGCGCCTTCGGCGGCCGGTGAGCCGGAAGCGGATCTCGCCGCCCCCGAAGACGTTATCGATCTCGAGCAAAACGAGCCTGAGGTGTCCGACGTTGTCGAGGACGACGACCCGCAGGGGGAAACGCTCAGCCCGGGAATCCGAAGCCTGATCGAGCGTGTCGAAGGCCCGGCCGACGAACCGGTTGGGTTTTCCTCGGAGGCGAGTGACGAGGACGACGACCTGGCGCGCGAGCTCAAGGAAATAGAGATGCTGCGTAGCGAGCTCAGCGGGCTGCGTGATCGCATCGCCGCCGAGGACGCGTGAAGCCACCGGCCGTTCGATGATACCGATGACGCGGCTTTCGCCACGGGCGATGGTCGCCGAGAAGATCATCTTCGCGGGTCTCCTTCTGTTGCTTGCATTGGTCCCGCTGCCGTTCGGCGCCGACCGGCCGTGGGCATGGTCGCTGCTCTCCGGATCGATCGGAGCTCTTCTCCTGTGCTGGGGAATCCTGGCGGCCAAGTCGCGGTCGTATCAGGCGGCGAGCCTGCGGCCGATCCTGCCGGCTGTCGGGCTGTTCGTCCTGGTGGTGCTGTGGATCGCGATCCAGGCGTCGGGTCTGGCGCCGCCGGAATGGCGCCATCCGATCTGGAGCGACGCCGAAGCCGCGCTCGGGGCGCCGATCGCGGGCGCGCTGTCGTTGGACGGCCACCGGACCTGGACGGCGATGATGCGTCTGCTGTGCTACGGCGGCGTATTCCTTCTGACGTTCCAGCTCTGCATGTCGACCGACCGGTCCGAGCGTCTGGTTCGAATGCTGATCGGCATGACGCTGATCTATGCCTGCTACGGCCTGTTCGTCCAATCGGCCGGCATCGGCAAGGTGCTGTGGTACGCCAAGGCCGGGGACGCCGGCAATCTGTCGAGCACGTTCCTCGATCCCGATGCCTTCGCGGGTTATGCCGGGCTCGGCCTGTTATGCGCGCTGGCGATCCTGTTTCGCCCGGCGATGCGGCGCGGCGATTTGGCGACGAGCTGGCGCTTCGCGACGCGCGCCGTCGCCGACTTCTTCTTCGCCCGGACCTGGACGATGATGCTCGGCGCATGCGTCCTGTTCATGACCGTCTTGATGACGCATTCGCGCGCCGGGCTTGCGGTCGCGCTGCTCGGCGCCGGCGCGTATCTCGCCATGATGGCATGGGTGCGCCAGCGCAAGACCGTCGCCGTAACCGCGATCGCGGTGATGGCGGTGGCGAGCACCGCCCTGTTCGCGATCGCCGGCGGCAAGGCGAGCGACGGCAGCGGATCCGCATCTGTCGCGGCGACCGAGCGCGGCGAGGTCTACGCGCTTACCGCAAACGCCATCGCCGGAGCGCCAATCCTCGGGACCGGTTACGGCACCTTCGCCGAGGCTTTCAATATGCACCGCGGCGGCGATCTCGAGACACCGTCGAGGCGCGCCCTCAACACATACCTGGAGAACGCGCTGGAGATCGGCATCCCCGCAACCGCAGCGCTGGTGCTATCGGTCGGATGGATCGTGCTGATCTGTTTCTCGTCGGTCCTGCGCCACCGGCGGCGCGCGTTCCTGCCGTGTCTCGGCGTTGCCGCGACGGTGCTCGCGGGCGCCCATGGCGCGGTGGATTACGGCCTTCAGATCCCGGCGGTGGCGGCGACCTACGCGGCGATCCTGGGCGCCGCCTGCGCCCAGGCGTTCCGGCTCGAGATCCCCGAGCGCCGGACCGGCGAGCGCCGCGCCGGCTAATACCACCCTGCGTTGATATTGGCACGCTCACCCGCCGGTCGCCTTGCGCGCATCCGACAGCGCGACGCAGCCGAGACCCGAGACGATCAGCACCAGCCCGGCCACGTTGGTCGCGGTCAGCTTCTCGCCCAGCACCAGCGACGAGGCCAGCATTCCCACCACCGGCGTCGCCAGGAACGCCAGCGAGTTGGTCGTCGCCGGCAGCGAGCGCATGATCACGATCGCGCCCCATACCGTCAGCGTCGTCGCCAGCGGCCCGGCGTACACCAGCAGCGCGCCGAGCTCGATCGTCCAGGCCACCTCGGGCGGTCCCTCGAACCACAGCGCGGCGGGCGCGATCACCGCCGTCGCCACCAGCAACTGCCACGGCCCGAGCTCGAGCGGCGACATGCGCCATCGGTGGGTCCTGAGATGGATGATCGTCACCGCCCACGCCATCGAGGCGAGCAGCAACAACCCGTTGCCGAGCACCACGTCGGAGCGCGACCAGTCGAAGCCGAGCGGGTTGAACATGACGCCGAGCCCGCCGACCGCGAAGACGAGCCCCGCGGCCTTGAGCCGCGACAGCCGTTCGCCGAGGATCAGGATCGCCATAGGGGTGACCCAGAGCGGGGTCACGAAAGTCAGGATGGCCGCGCGTCCCGCCTGGGCCTGGGACAGCCCGATCATGGTCAGGATCAAATAGACTCCGAACATGAGCACGCCGACGCTGATCAGCGCCGGCGCGTCGTGCCGGTTGGGCGTCCGCAGCCGGCCCCACAGCGCGAGCACGACAAACAGCACCACGCCGGTCGTCGCCATGCGGATCGTGCCGAGCCAAAGCGGCGTGATGTCGAGCAGCACGATCTTCATGACCGGCCAGTTGAGGCCCCAGACAGGGACGCAGAACGCCAGCAGCGCGACCGCGGCGCCGGGCGACCAGGCGACCGATTCGCCGCGGTCCTGTGTCACCCGAGCCGCCGCATCCGACCGGCCGTCACGTCACAGGTTCGGGTTCGCCGGCGCCAGGCCGGTCGCGATGCGGCCGAACTCGGGGCCGTTGACATCCCACGAGATGTGGATCTGGCCGGCGGCCGCGTGGATGTCGCGAAAGCGGCGCTGAAGCTCGTTTCCCATGTAGTTGGCGGTGCCGCCCGACACGCCGTAGATCAGATCGACCGCGCGCACGCAGCCGGCGGCCGCGTGAGTCGCGTCCCGGCGCCAGCGCACGCGGTCCTCCAGCGTCGGGCGCCCGCCGGCCTCGGCGATGCGTTGCGCCTCCGTCCAGTTCTCGCGCACCAGCAGCCGGGCGGTTTCGATCAGGACGCCGGCCTCGGCGATCTTGAGCTGGACCGTCGTGTGCTCGGCGATGCGCGAGTTGTTGTAGACCGAGACCTGGGTCTTGAGCGCTTCTACGAAGTCGTCGTAGGCGCCGCGGGCGATGCCGGTGAGGGTGCCGGCCAGCAGGTGCGGGATGAAGGCGAGCACGGGAATTTCGTAGACCGGTCCCATGGTGTCGTCGGCGCCCGGCGTCGGCCCGCCGCGGACGTCCCTCGGATCGAGCGCCATGTGCGCGGGAACGAACAGGTTCTCGCACGCCGCGTCCTTGCTGCCGGTGCCGGCGAGGCCGGCCACGTACCAGGTATCGGTTACCTCGAGGTCGGCGGCGCGAACGACCACCATGCGGGGCGCGGCGGCGCCGTCGGGATCGGCCGTCGGCTCCATCGCGCCGACCATCATCCAGTCGCTGTTGTCGATGCCGCTGCAATAGGGCCAGTGGCCGGTGAGCTGATAGCCGCCCCGCACCGGCCACAGCTCGCTGCGGGCGAAGATCAGCGACGAGCCGATCAGCGCCTCCGGGTTCTCGCCCCACACGTCCTCGGCCGCGGGCGCCGGCCACATGGGCAGCATCCAATTGTGGGCGATGATGTTCAGGTAGACCCAGGACGTCGAGGCGCAGCCGCGCCCGAACTCCGAGACGACGTCGATCATCAGGCCGAAATCGGTCTCGATGCCGCCATAGCGCGGCGGACGCAGGATGCGCCACAGCCCGGCCGCGCGGATATCCTCGATAGTCTCATCCGGGATCCGGCGCTCGCGCTCGGTCCGCTCGGCGCGCTCGCGAAGCACCGGGACGAGCGCTTCCGCCCGCGCGATGAACTCGTCGCGGGTCAGAGGAGGATTGCTGTCGATGCCGTCCATCCCGCTCCGCCCCGCGTCACGTCCGGTTGATCCGGCCCGCGACGTCGCGGCGCCCGGCCCCGCCGCCGCGGTCCGTGAGCGCGATTTGGATCAACGCGTTGGATGTCATGGCGGCCTCCTCCTAGGCCGGAATGGACCCCCGGCGCGCCTGGTCGGGATTGGCGCGCCGGGGATGCCGGATCGGGCTATTTCGGAATACTGCCCGTGACGCCCTGGACGTACCAGTTCATGGTCGCCAGCTCGGCGTTGGTCATGTTCTTGCCCTTGGCAACGCGGAGCTTGCCGGTCTGGTCGCGGATCGGCCCCGCGAACGGATGGCCGGTGCCGTCCTTGATGCCCTCGATCATCGCCTGCGCGCGGGCGCGGGTCGCGGCCGGGATGCTGTCAGAGAATTTCGGGATGACGATGACGCCGTCTTTCATGCCGCCCCAGTAGTCGCGCGATTTCCAGGTGCCGTCCATGATCGACTGGATCGAGCGGATGTAGTGCTTGGACCAGTCGTTGACCACCGAGTGGAGGTGCGATTTGGGACCGAAATGCGACATATCGGACGCCTGGCCGACGGCGAACTTGCCGCGCGCGTCGGTCGCCTGCATCGCCGCCGGGCTGTCGGTGTGCTGGATGATGACGTCGACGCCCTGGTCCATCAGCACCTCGGCGGCCGAGCGCTCCTTGCCCGGATCGTACCAGGTGCTGACCCAGACGATCTTGAGCTCGGCCTTGGGATTGGCCCGCTGCATGCCGAGCATGACGGCGTTGATGTCGCGGATGACCTCGGGGATCGGGAACGAGGCGATGTAACCGACCTTGCCCGACTTGGCCATGCTGGCGCCGACGAAGCCCGAGATGTAGCGCCCCTCGTAGGTCACCGAAAGATAGGTGCCGACGTTTTTGGCCCGCTTGTAACCCGTGGCGTGCTCGAAGATCACCTTGGGATACATCTTGGCGACCTTGTTGGTCGCGTTCATGTAACCAAACGAGGTGGTGTAGATGACGTCGTGGCCCGACGCCGCGAGCTGGCGGATGACGCGCTCGGCGTCGGCGCCCTCGGAAACGCTCTCGACATAGGTCGTCTTGACCTTGCCTGGGAAGCGCTTCTCCATCTTGATCCGGCCCTGGTCGTGCTGGTAGGTCCAGCCGTGATCGCCGATCGGCCCGACATAGACGAAGCCGACCTTGAGCTCCTTGGCGCCAGCGCCCGAGATAAGAGCCCCCGCCATCAGCGCCAGAGCGACGCCGGTCGTTGCGAACAGTTTCTTCATGCCAATACTCTCCCTGGTGTGTTGATGCGCCATCCCTCATCCATGGCGCTCGGAAGATCGCATATTGCGCGCCAGGGCGCAAAGGCGTCTCGTCCGGCCGGGCCGTCGGCCTCGCTCGCATGAGGGATGCTTTCGCCGATTAATCTGTTAAATTCCCGCCGATCCGCTTGACAAGAATAGGCGAAACGACCAATTGTCCGGCACTCGGAAACAGGGAGTGCCAAGAACCGGCGATAATGCCGTAAATTCAAGTCCTTGGCCAAAGGCGTAGGAATGGGAGGAGGAGCTTCATTCCCATGAGTGAAATGCTCGAGATCCGGCAGCTCACGAAGCGGTTCGGACCGTTGACCGCTGTCGACAATGTCAGTTTCTCGGTCGACCGTGGCGAGGTGCTGGGTTTTCTCGGCCCCAACGGCGCCGGCAAGTCGACCGCCATGAAGGTGGTGACGGGTTTTCTGCCGCCCACGTCGGGCACCGCGATCGTCTGTGGTTACGACGTCACCAAATCCCCGATCGAGGTCAAGCGGCGGATCGGCTACCTGCCCGAAGGCGCGCCGCTCTATGAGGACATGACTCCGGAGAGTCTTCTGTCCTTCGTCGCCGAGGTCCGCGGGCTCTCGGGCGCCGACAAGCGCACGGCGGTCGATCGCGCGGCCGATCTGATCAACGTCACCGAGGTGATGCAGCAGCCCATCGGGACGCTTTCGAAGGGCTTCAAGCGGCGCGTCGGCTTGGCCCAGGCGATCCTGCACGATCCCGAGGTGCTGGTCCTCGACGAGCCGACGGACGGGCTCGATCCCAACCAGAAGTTCGAGGTGCGCCAGCTCATCAAGGGCATGGCCGAGAACAAGGCGATCGTCATCTCGACCCACCTGCTCGAAGAGGTCGACGCGGTGTGCTCGCGCGCGATCATCATCGCGCACGGCAAGATCGTCGCCGACGGCACGCCGGACGAGCTCGAGGCCCGATCGAGCCTGCACAATGCGATCAGTATCCGGATCTCGATCGATCACGCCGATAGGGCGCACGAGACGCTGGCCAAGGTCGCCGGCGTCGCCCGCGTCGACGTGGTCGAGCGCACGGCGCCGACCGCCCATCTCAGGGTGTTGCCCGAGGACGGCCGGCTGCTGATCCAGGAGATCAGCGCTTGCGTGCGGGCGGCCGATCTCGCGGTCGAGGAGATGAGCGCCGAGCGCGGCCACCTCGACGACGTGTTCCGCCAGATCACCAAAGGTTCGTGAGGAGGCCCAGATGAGCACCACGCTATCGATCTGCAAGCGCGAGCTCGCGGCCTATTTCTCGACGCCGCTGGCTTACGTCTTCATCGTCATTTTCCTCGCGCTGTCGGGCGCGGTGACGTTCTATTTCGGCGGTTTCTTCAACCGCGCCCAGGCCGATCTGCAGGCCTTCTTCGCGTTCCACCCGTGGCTCTACCTGTTCCTGATCCCGGCCGTCGGCATGCGGCTGTGGGCCGAGGAGCGCAAGACCGGCACCATCGAGCTGCTGATGACGCTGCCGGTCTCGACCACCCAGGCGGTGCTCGGCAAGTTCCTGGCGTCGTGGATCTTCACCGGCATCGCGTTGGCGCTGACCTTTCCGATATGGATTACCGTCAACTATCTCGGCGACCCGGACAACGGCGTCATCGTCGCCGGCTATATCGGAAGCTTCCTGATGGCCGGCGCGTTCCTGGCCATCGGCTGCTTCGTGTCGGCGACGACGCGCAACCAGGTCATCGCCTTCGTCATCGCCGCCGCGGTGTGCTTCGTGTTCATGATGAGCGGGCTCGAGATGGTGCTCTCCGCGTTCAAGAGCTGGGCGCCGCCGTTCGTGGTCGACGTCATCTCCTCGCTCAGCTTCCTGAGCCATTTCGACGGCATCATCAAGGGCGTGATCGACCTGCGCGACCTGATCTACCTGCTGTCGGCGATGCTGGTGTTCCTGTTCGCCAACGTCGTCGTCATCGATATGAAGAAGGGAGGCTGAGATGTCGTCCTGGGACCACAGGAAGCTCGGCGTCATCGGCCTCGTGCTGGCGATCGTTCTGTTCCTCGCGCTCAATATTTTCTCTAGCGCCGCGATCCGCAACGCCCAGCTCGACCTGACCGAGACCGGGCTCTATACGCTGTCGGACGGCACCCGCGAGGTGCTGGCCGATCTCAAGGAGCCCTTGACGCTCCGCTTCTTCGTCTCGCGCGACCTGTTGGACGCGAGCCCCGGGCTCGGCACCTACGCCACCCGCGTCCAAGAGCTGATCGAGCGCTACGCGACCTTGTCCGGCGGCAAGATCCGGTTCGAGCTGATCGACCCCCGGCCGTTCTCCAAGGAAGAGGACCGCGCCGTCGGCTTCGGTCTCAACGGCGTGCCGCTGGCCGATGGCGGCGAGCTCGGCTACATGGGCCTCGCCGGCACCAACACGACCGACGACAAGGACGTGATCGCGTTCCTCCAGCCCGGCCGCGAGCAGTTCCTCGAATACGATCTCACCCGGCTGATCTACAACCTTGCCAACCCGAAGAAAAAGGTCGTCGGCCTGGTCTCCGGCCTGCCGGTCGACGCCGATCCGCTCAAGAAGTACAAGCCGTGGCACGTGATCGAGCAGATGAAGCAATTCTTCGAGATCCGCACCATGGGGCTCGCGCCCGACATCAAGGACGACGTCGACGTGCTGATGGTGGTCCATCCGTTCGGGCTGTCGGACAAGGCGCTCTACGACATCGACCAGTTCGTCATGCGGGGCGGCAAGACGATGATCTTCGTCGATCCCTACGCTGAGGAGGGTTCACGGTCGAACCAGGCGATGCGCCTGCCGCCCGACCAGGGCTCCGACCTGGAAAAGCTGTTCAAGGCCTGGGGCATCTCGTATGCGCGGGACAAAGTGATGGGCGATCTCGGCTCGGCGCAGCGCGTCTCGGCCGGCGTCGATGAACTCGGCCGGCCGATCATCACCGACTACGTCGCCTGGATCACCATGCGCCAGGACCGCATGAACGCCGACGACGTGGTCACCGGCGAGCTCCGGGTCGTCAACCTGGCGTCGACCGGGTTCATCGAGAAGGCCAAGGACGCGAAGATCGAG
>PVBE010459190.1_pt1 | contig 13173 bp, 12 predicted proteins | sample 1631181 | NCBI WGS metagenome assembly PVBE01 (sample SAMN08397723, study PRJNA350692) | Marine metagenome, whole genome shotgun sequencing project. | isolation source: water | place: Pacific Ocean | collected 2012-04
TCGATGGTGATGTCGTCGGCGATGATCGTGGCGCCACCGTATTCCGGCTTCTTGATGTAGGCCGTCAGGGCGGCGAACCTGGCGCCCCGGATCGAGATGCCCGAGGCCCGGAGCCGCGAGCGGTCCTTGCTCGCGAGCCCGGTGCCGATGTCCTCGATGGTGACGTCCTTGACCGTGACCGTCGACGCCTCGCCAACCGAGATCGCCTTGTCGGAAACACGCCGGAAGGTGGCGCCGGTGATCTCGACGGTGGAGCCCGAGGTATCGACCGCGTCGCCGCCGCCGGCGATGCCGATGTCGGTGAAGCGTGACTGGGTGATGCGCCCGGTGGAGAAGTCGGAATCGAAGGCGTCCGACAGGGTGTCGGTAATGGTGGTGTCATGGATGACGAAGGCCGAGCGCACGATGTTAAGCGCGTCCTCGCCGCGGTGGCCGGTCAGCGTGGTGGCCTCGATGTCGACGTCGCTCTCGTAGAACGTCACGCCGCCGGTCAGCGCCCAGCCCGGCTTGACCACGCCGGTGGTATGGATGACGCGGGCATGGCGGAGGCGCGACCTGGCGCCGGCGCGCACGACGGCGATGCCCTGCCAGCCCTTCTTGGGCTCCATGGGGGTGAGGACGACAGGGCTCTCGTTGGTGCCCTCGATGCGCACCGGGCCGTGGGCGATGATGGCGGCGTCGGGGGCGAAGCGGAGCGTGGTGCCCCGGGCGATCACAAGCGTGGTGCCGGCAGGAACGATCAGATCACGGCGCACGGGATGATCGCCGGCGGCGACGCGAAGCTCCTTGGCCGCGCCGTCATGGGACATGAAGCCGCGGCCGGCGAGCTGCGCCGCGATCGTGCTGGCCGGGATCGGCTGGCTGTCGAGCGCCCGCGCGTCGCGGTCGACGGCCACGGTCTTGACCCGGTCGCTGCCGGCGAGATGGGAATCGACCATCAGGTCGCAGCCGCGTTCGATCGCGCCGGCGAGCGCCAGTTGCACGCCCTTGGGCGGTGCGCCGGGCCTGGCCGGCGCCAGGGTCAGCGGCAGACGGCCCGCGGCGATTACATCCGCGCGGCCCGGCGCGGCGCCGGTGCAGCGATCGACATAGACCCGGGTGACCACCACCGGACGGGTCATGGCGTTGATCAGCGACAGGGTGTCGCGGCCGCCATCGTCGTAGCGCCGGGCGAACACAAGCTGGGTATAGCGCATCGGCGTCGGCCCGCCGCTCTCGAACACCCATTGCCGCAGCTTGGCGGCGCGGGGCTTCAGGCGGTCGAGCGGATAGGCGCCGTGCAGCAGGTACTCTTTCTGAAGCCGCTTCAGGTGGCGCGCCTCGGTCTTCCTGAGCGCCGCGATCAGCGCGCCGCTCTCGACCTCGCCGATCAACCGCCGCAAGCTCGCCCGGAACGCCCGGTCGATGGCGTCGTCGTCGAGCAGGTGGCGCAGGATCGGCTCGCTCTTGTCGTTGGTGATGATCGCGCCCCAGCGCAGCTCGGTCGTCATGTCGAACGGCATCGGCTCGAGACGCGCGGTCTGGGGGTTGAAGTAGAACCGCATGTTGTGCCAGCGCAGCCCGTGCCACGCCCCGAACAGCTCGGACACCGCCAGATAGCGGCCCATGAGCTCGGCGTCGAACACCTGGGACGGCGCCAGGCGGCGCTCGGCGAACGCCCGCAACAGGCCGGCGGCGACGCGGTAATGCCCCGTCAACGTCGCCGACTTGGCGACGCGTGAGGACTGGAACGCGTCGATCGGGGCGAACCGGTAGTCGTCGAACGGGCGGAACGAATCGAGCCCCTTGGCCGTGGTGTTCTGGTCGAGCGCGTTCCAGAAGTATTTCTCCGAGAACCGCAGCATCACGCTTTCCTTGCGCGACGAGGCCTCCAGCATCTCCTTCGCCGGGTGCTCCTCCAGCGCCATGACGCCGATATGCTTGCCGTTGATGGTCAGGTCGACGAACGCGTAGCGCACCGCCACCAGACCGAGCGACCGGGTCAGCTCGAACAGCATCGGCGCCAGCTGGAACGCACGCGTCTCGGGCTTCTGCAGCGAGAACCGCCGCATGCCCCACACGTGGTCCTTGTTGCGCGCGCGCACCCGGAACGACCACTTCTCGCCCTCCAGGTGGTCGAGGTGGTCGCCCTTGAGACGCAGCTTGATCTTGGCCGTCCCCGTCGTCCCGCCGTCGGCGTAGCGGATCGTCGCCGGGACGAAGTCACCGGCCTCCTGGATCAGGCTGCCGCGCGCCAGCGCCCGGGCGCGCTTGTCGAGGATCTTCTGCCAGTGCTCGAACTTGATGTCGAGCACCACGCGAGGCACATCGACCTTGCGGAAGTAGTTCGCCGGAGCCGCCCGCAGGGCCGCCACCTTGCCCGCGCCCTGGACCCGGAACGCATCGTAGCCCAGCGTGCGCGCGAAGAACTGCAGCGTCGTCTTGCCGACGAACTTGTTCTCCCACGCATAGCCGCCCAGCAGCGCCGCCAGAACCACCATGCCGGCAACGAACGACGCAACGTAGGGCACGGCACGGCGCGTCCCGCCAGGCCGGCCATCTCGGGGGTGGGTGTCCATCACTAAGTCCCGCAGTCAAGCGCGCGGACCAGCCAACTAACTAGGCAAGCCCACTTCCGCACTCAACTGCTAGCCGATAGACTCTAATAATTGGTTTCCTGGAGGCGGCGCGACCGGGACACCGAGGAAGACACACGACCACGGGAGACACGACGATGCGCGCGATTCGCTGCAACGCCTTCACCGGGCCGGCCGATCTGGTGGTCGACGACGTCGCGCCGCCGACGCCGGCCGACGACGAGATTCGCGTCCGCGTTCACGCCGCCTCGATCAACTTCTATGACCTGCTGATGGTCGAGGGGCGTTATCAGCTGACGCCCGACCTGCCGTTTACCGCGGGCTCCGACGCCGCCGGCGTGGTGATCGAGACCGGCGATGCCGTCACCCGCCTGAAGCCCGGCGACCGGGTTGCCGTCGGCCACTATATCGGCGCGTTCGCCGACGAGATGGTGGCCAAGGAATGGACCGCCGTCCGGATGCCCGATGGCGTCGGCTTCGCCGAGGCGGCGGCGATGCGGGTCGCCCACGGCACGTCCTATTACGGGCTCGCACGGCGCGGCGCGCTGAAACCGGGCGAGACGCTGCTGGTGCATGGCGCCGCGGGCGGCGTCGGGCTTGCCGCGGTCCAGCTCGGCCGTCATCTCGGCGCCACCGTCATCGGCACGGTGGGCGATGAGGTCAAGGCCGGAATCGTCCGCGATCACGGCGCCGCCCATGTGCTGACCTACGACGGCGAGGCGCGGCTGCGCGACCGCGTCAAGGAGCTCACCGACGGCGACGGCGCCGACGTGATCTTCGACGTAGTCGGCGGCGACGTGTTCGACGAATCACTCCGCTGCATCAACTGGGATGGCCGGCTGCTTGTGGTCGGCTTCACCAGCGGGCGCATCCCGAGCGTACCGGCCAATTTGGCGCTGCTGAAACACTGCTCGATCACCGGCGTGTTCTTCGGCGCCTGGATGAGCCGCAACCACGAGGCCTATCGCGCCGACGCCGAGACCCTGCTCGGCTGGTGCGCCTCGGGCGAGGTGCGCCCGCATGTCTCGATGACGTTCGCGCTGGAGGACGCGGTCCAAGCCATGGCCGCGCTGGCCGAGCGCAAGACGACCGGCAAGGTCGTCTTGACGATGGACTGAAGGCGCGCCGGGGGTGGTGAGACTCGCCAAACGCGTCGTCGTGCTGGCGCTCGGCTGGGGGTTTATCCTGCTCGGCATCGTCGGGCTGTTTCTGCCGATCTTGCAGGGGATCGTGTTCCTGCTGATCGGCCTCGCGTTGCTGTCGAGCGAATCCGAGACCGCGCGACGCATCCTGCACCGGCTGCGCGAGCGCTACCCCGGCCTGTCGGAGAAGCTCGACCTGGCCGAGGCACGCGCCCGGCATTGGTGGTTGCGCATCGCCGGGCGCGGCGGATCGGCGGGCTGACATGACCGGTCCCGCCCTCGCCGTCGCCATGTGCATCGCCGAGGTGTTCGGCATGCTGGGATTCTCGACCTTTCCGGCGCTGATCCCGGCCTTCGAGCAGGAATGGGACCTGACCAAGACCGAATCAGGCTGGATCAGCGGCATCTATTTCGCCGGCTACGTCGCCATCGTCCCGGTGCTGACCAGCCTGACCGACCGGATCGACCCCAGGCGCGTGATCCTGGTCTCGCTGGTCGTCGGCACGGCAGGCGCCGTGGGTTTCGCCACCCTGGCCGAGGGATTCTGGACGGCGCTGGTGTTCCGCAGCCTGCAGGGCGCGGGGCTCGCCGGCACCTACATGCCGGGGCTCAAGGCGCTGTCCGACGCGACCGAGGGCTCGGCCCATCAGTCGCGCTACGTCGCGTTCTACACCTCGAGCTTCGGTATCGGCGCCGGGCTGTCCTTCGTCGCCGCCGGTGAGATGACCGCGTTGCTCGACTGGCGCTGGGCGTTTGCCGTGGCGGCGGTCGGCTCGGCGGTATCCTTCGTCGTGATCGTGGCCGTGCTCGCCCCGTCCCGGCCGGCCGCGCCGAAGCACGTGAGCCATTTCCTCGATTTCCGCCCGGTGCTGCGCAACCGCCGGGCGATGCGCTACATCCTGGGCTATGACGGGCACAACTGGGAGCTGTTCGCCATGCGGTCGTGGACGGTGGCGTTCCTGGTGTTCGCCCAGGGCGGGCCGGCCGACGACACCAAGACCCGGATCGCCACCGCCATCGCCGCGATCGCGACGCTGCTCGGCGTGCCGGCCAGCATCGTCGGCAACGAGCTCGCGGTCCGGATCGGCCGGCACCGCTGGATCCTACTGATCACCAGTGCGTCGATGGCGCTGAGCCTGGTGATCGGCTTTTCGGCCGGGCTGTCGTGGGGGCTCGCGGTCGCGCTCAGCCTGCTTTACGGCATCCTGGCGACCGGCGATTCGGCGGCGCTGACCGCCGGCACCGTCGGCGCCGCCGAGCCCGGCCAGCGTGGCGCGACGCTCGCTATGCACTCGTTCATCGGATTCATGGGCGGCATCGTCGGCCCGCCCGCGGTCGGCGCCGTGCTCGATGCGATCGGGCGCGACAGCGTGACCGGCTGGGGCGTCGCGTTCTTCGCCGTCGGCTTCGGAAGTCTCCTTGCCTTCGCCGCCGTCTTCCGGCGCTAGCCGCCCGCCGCCGCCGCAAGGCGTGCTGGTCGCGGTGATGAGCGCGGCGCAGATCATGGGCATGGTCGGGGTCTCCGCCTTCGCCGCGCTGCTCAGGACCTTCACCGAGGAATGGGCGCTGTCGAACACCGAGGCGGGCTGGATCTCGGGCGCCTTCTTCGCTGGCTACATGATCGCCGTCCCGGTGCTCGCCAGCCTGACCGACCGGATCGACACGCGCCGGGTCTATCTCGCGTTTACGGCGTTCGCCGGCGTGATCGCCGTGGCCTACGCGCTGCTCGCCGAGGGGTTCTGGAGCGCACTTCTGATCCGCGCGCTATCCGGCGTCGCACTCGCCGGCACCTATATGCCGGGGCTCAAGCTGCTGACCGACTTCGTCCATGGGCCCCAGAGGACGCGCGCATTCGCGATTTACACCTCGTGCTTCTCGGTCGGCATCGCGCTGTCCTACATGATCACCGGCGAGACTGCTTCCGCGCTGGGCTGGCGCTGGGCGTTCGGGATCGCGGCGGCGGGCAGCGTGGCGGCGTACGCGCTGGTGCTCGCCGTCGCGCCGCCCGACCCGCCCGACGGAACGCACCCGCAGGAATCGCTGTTGGACTTCCGCCCGGTGTTCAGGAACCGCGAGGCGATGGGCTACATCCTCGCCTACGGCGCCCATATGTGGGAGCTCTATGGCCAGCGCTCGTGGATCGTCGCCTTCCTGATCTTCTGTCTGTCGCTGCAGGCGGACGCTCCTGACGTGCTGGTCTCGGCGGCGGTGATCGCCTCGGCGGTCAACCTAGCGGGCGTCGCCGGCAACCTGGTGTGCAACGAGTTCGCCATGCGAATCGGCCGCGTCCGCACCGCGACAGTCGTCGCGCTGGTCTCGATCGCGCTGTCGGCGACGATCGGCTTCACCGCGTCGTGGCCCTACGGCATCGTGGTCGCGCTCTGCATGGTCTACGGCATCACGACCTATGGTGATTCGGCGGCCGTGATCGGCGGCGCGGTGATTGCCGCCAAGCCGGGCCAGGCCGGAATGACCATGGCGGTGCTGTCGTTCTTCGGCTTCGCCGGCGCCGGCCTCGGCGCGCTGGTGTTCGGCGTCGTGCTCGATCTCGCCGGTGGCAGCGCCTCGGGCCTCGCCTGGGGCCTCGCCTTCGCCTCGCTCGGCGCCGCCGCGCTGGTCGGCCCGCTGGCGCTGCGATTGTTGAATCGATGAACGCGCCGCTCCGAGATATGATACCGCCGGTCCGGCTCACTCAGACGCGAAAGGTCCCGTCATGGCACAGCGCCAAAGCATCCACATCGAAGAATTCGTCCACAAGAACCCGATTCCCAACGCGTCCCGCATCGCCAACATCGTGGCCTCGGGCGCCATCATGGGCCGCGACCCCGAGACCGACGCGCCGGGCGCGACGCTGGCCGACCAGTGCCGGCTGGTGTTCCGCCACATGCGCTCGACCGTCGAGGCCGCCGGCGGCACCACAGACGACATCATCAAGGTGACGGTCTGGCTCGAGGACCCGTCCGATCGCGAGGCGCTCAACGCCGAATGGACGGCGATGTTTCCCGATCCCGAGTCGCGCCCCGCGCGCCATACCCAGAAGGATATCTCCGACAGCCCCTACCTGATGCATTGCGATTTCATGGCCGTGCTGTAATACCAACCTGCAATGATATCGACCTATTTCATGGCCGTGGGCGATCGACCCGTTAGGAGCGCCGCGCGGCGCGATGCGGTGCCATCGGGCAAGCGGCGCGACGCGGCGGGTCGATCGCCCACGGCCACCGGAGGCCGGGATAAATTCTCCACCGGGGGCGTCGCGGCCCGCTTGTGGTGCACGCACCACGGCGCGAACCGCTCCTGCCCGGTGGCGAATTTCTCTCCGGTGAAATAGGTCGATATCATTGCAGGTTGGTACAAGGCGTCCGCGGGGCGACAGCCGAATTCCCGACCGCGAAACCATAATCCTTGTCGATTTCTTAAATTCCCGACCGCCACCATGGGCCGTCGGTCGATCCGCCGGTGAGGCACGGCTGAGGGCGGCGATGTATGCCAAGAACATATGGGATGCGGATCATGGGACGATTGGTTTTGTTGGCGGCTCTGGCGCTCGGTCTCGGCGGCTGCGCGGCGACCGCGGTCGTCGGCGCGGCGGTATCGGTGGTGGGAGCCGGCGTGGACATCGCGGGCAGCGCCGTCTCGGCTACCATAGACGTCGTCGGGTCCGGCGTTTCGGGCGCGATCGATCTCGCGACCAGCGATGATGACGGCGCCAGCAAAGCGGCCGGCGAGGCGCCGGCCGTGACACGCGCGGCCACCAAGGTCTCGGAGGCGGCGGAAGAAACGCCGCCGGAACGGTCGAGCGGCGAGCCGATCGAAGATGAAATGGCGAGCGACGATCCGATGGATTTCCATTGAGCCGCCGCGGCGACACGAACCCCCTACTCTGATTCGGTTGCTCCACCACGCTTTTGGCCCTTGATTGTCGGGCCGTTTTGGCGAGACTGTGCCGCATGCGAAAATTGCGACGCAGCTTCCCCTAATGCGCGGCTATTTCGGTATCGGCGTCGAGGGCGTTTCGAAGGCGATGAACGCCGGCAACCTGTACCGCTCGGCCAACGCCTTCGGGGCGAGCTTCGCGTTCACCGTCGCCGCCGCCTATTCCGAAGACGACGGCACGTCCGACACCTCGGACGCGCCCGGGCAGGTGCCGTTCTACCGCTTCGAGTCGGTCGAGACGCTTAGGCTGCCCGAAGGCTGCGGCCTGGTCGGCGTCGAGATCCACGACGACGCGGTGGAGCTGCCGAGCTTCCGTCATCCGCGCCGGGCCGCCTACGTGCTCGGCATGGAGCGCATCGGGCTGTCGGCCGACATGATCGCGTGCTGCGATCACCTGATCAGGATCCCGACCCGATTTTCACTGAATTTGGCGAGTGCGGGCGTCGTGGTGATGTACGACCGGCTGATCTCGCTGCAGCGCTTCGGCGCGCGTCCGCTGGTGCCGGGAGGGCCGGTCGAGCCCCTGCCCGAGCACGTGTTCGGCGATCCGGTGTGGAAACGTAAACAGCGCCGGCGCGACGCCGGTGCGGGAGCGAATTGAGATGAGCCCACGGGCGTCCCTTCGAGTGGTCCTCGCGCTCTCGCTGATGCCGCTGGCGGCAACGGCAGAGGGCGCCAGCAAGCAGATCGACAAGTTCGAGAAGTGGTCGGCCCATCTGCTGACCGAGAAGAAATCGCGAGTCTGTTTCATCTACGGCGAGCCCAGCAAGAAGGTCGGCAAGTACAAGAAGCGCGGTGCCGTGTTCGTCCAGATCACCCATCGTCCGCGCGAGAACGTGGTCGACGAGGTCGGCTTCACCGCCGGCTACAGCTACAAGAAGGACAGCGACGCCGTGGTCGACATCGACGGCAAGAAGTTCAAGCTGTTCACCCACAAGGACGGCGCCTGGGCGACCAACTCCAAGGCGGACAACGCGCTGGTCAAGGCCATGATGAAGGGCCGCCGGATGATCGTTCGCGGCACCTCGACGCGCGGCACCAAGACGGTCGACACCTATTCGCTGCTCGGCTTCACCCGCGCCTACCAGGCCATCGGCAAGGCCTGCAAGAAAAAATAGGCGGCGCCGAGCGCCATGATCCTGACGCGCAACGGGCGGAACGTCGGCCTGCTCTCGGTCGGCTGGGCGCTCAACGGCACGGCTCTGTCCATGGTGATCATCGCCGGCCCGCTCGCCGGCATGATGCTGGCCGAGGACAAGACACTGGCGACCCTGCCGTCGGCCATGCAGTGGCTGTTCACCATGCTCACCGCCTATCCCGCTTCGCTGGTGATGCGGCGCATCGGAAGGCGCTTGGGCTTCATCCTGGGCGACGGGTTCCTGATCCTGGGTGGGATGTTATGCATCCTGGCTCTGGTCAGGGGCGAGTTCCCGCTTCTCTGGATGGGCGCGTCGCTGACCGGCATCGCCAACGGGTTCGCCATCTTTTACCGCTTCGCCGCCGCCGACGCGGTCGAGCCGGCGTGGCGCGGACGCGCGATCAGCTACGTTCTGGCGGGCGGCGTCGTCGCCGCCTTCGCCGGCCCCGAGCTCGCCAAGCTGACCAAGGACTTGTTGTCGCCGGCCACCTTCGCCGGCTGCTACGCCGTGCTGATCGGCATCGCGCTGGTCAAGATCGCGGTGATGTCCAACCTTCGCATTCCGCGCCCCGGCATCGAGGAGCGCACCGCGACGGGCCGTCCACTCCGCGAGATCGTCGCCCAGCCGCGCTACCTGATCGCGCTCGTTTGTTCGATCGTCGGCTGGGGCGTGATGGTGCTGATGATGTCGTCCACCCCGCTCGCCATGCAGGTATGCAACCACGGCTTCGACAATACCGCGTTCGTGATCCAGTGGCATTTGCTGGGCATGTACGCGCCGGCGTTCGTCACCGGACACCTGATCCGTCGTTTCGGGCTGGCCAACATCATGCTCATGGGCGCGGTGCTGCAGGCGAGCGCCGTCGCCACCAACCTCGCCGGCATCGAGGTGTGGAACTTCTGGGCCGCGAACATGGTGCAGGGCGTGGGCTGGAACTTCCTGTTCATCGGCGGCTCGACGCTGCTGACCACCACCTACCGGCCCGAGGAGCGCGCCCGCGCGCAAGGCCTGCATGACCTGTTGAGCATGGCGGTCGCGGCGCTGGCGGCGTTCGGCTCGGGCGCGCTGCATCACCTGGTCGGCTGGCAGATGGTCAACATCGCCATCATTCCGATGATCGTGGCCGTGGTGGCGGCCAATCTGTGGCTCCGCCGCGCGCCGGAGCCGGCGGCGGCCGAGTGACGTGTCGGCGTTTCCCGCCGACCCATAGGCGCCTATATTGATGGCATGACGATGGATGTGGAGACGGCGCACGAGGCTGGACCGGCCGAGACGCGCACGGACCTGGTCGGGCTGTCGCGGGAAGAGCTGGCCGAGGCGCTCGCGGCGCTCGACCTGCCGCCGTTTCGCGCCAAGCAGGTCTGGCACTGGATCTATCACCGGGGCGCCAGGACCTTCGACGACATGACGACGCTGGCCAAGCCGCTCCGCGCCCAGCTCGCCCGGCGTTTCATCATCGGCCGGCCGGCGGTCGCCGAGCGCCTGATTTCAGACGACCGCACCAGCAAGTGGCTGCTTGGATTCCGGGACGATACCCGCGCCGAGACGGTCTTCATCCCCGAGGACGACCGCGGCGCGCTGTGCATCTCGTCGCAGGTCGGCTGCACGCTGAACTGCCGGTTCTGCCACACCGGCACCCAGCGCCTGGTGCGCAACCTGACCTCGGGCGAGATCGTCGGCCAGATGCTGATCGCGCGCGACGCCTACGGCGAGTGGCCGGCGCCGACCGGCGGTCGCATCCTGACCAACATCGTCATGATGGGAATGGGCGAGCCGCTCTACAATTACGACAATGTCCGCAAGGCGCTGCGCATCATCATGGACGAGGAGGGCATCCAGGTCTCGCGCCGGCGCATCACGCTGTCGACCGCGGGCGTGGTGCCGAGGATCGCCGACGTCGGCCGCGATCTCGGCGTCCGGCTCGCGATCTCACTCCACGCGGTGACCGACGAGCTGCGCGACGAGATCGTGCCGCTGAACCGCAAATACCCGATCGCCGAGCTCCTGGCCGCCTGCCGCGACTACCCGAAGGTCCGCAACTCGCGCCGCATCACCTTCGAGTACGTGATGCTCAAGGGTGTCAACGATTCGCCGGCCGACGCCAAGGCGCTGGTGCGCCTGATCGCCGGCATCCCGGCCAAGGTCAACCTGATCCCGTTCAACGCCTGGCCCGGCGTGCCCTACGAGTGCTCGACCGACGCCGCCATCGCCGCCTTCGCCGAGATCGTCAACCGCGCCGGCTATTCGTCGCCCGTCCGCGTGCCGCGCGGCCGCGACATCATGGCCGCGTGCGGTCAGTTGAAATCAGCGAGTGAGAAGGTGCGGCCGCCAAACTGACGGGCTGCTACTTGGGTCCGCCGTTCAGCGTCACGTTAATCGTCCAGTCGACCTGGCCCGAGGCGTGGAGCTTGTCGTAACTCGAACGGGATTTCCGCATTTTTTGGCGCGCGGCTTCGACCAGGCCATCGCGGATGTCGTCGGGCAGATCTTCGATCTTCAAACCCACCGTGGCCGGCTTAGCGTTGGACCTGGAACCCTTCTTGGCACCGTTCTTGCGTGGTGGCTTCCCGTCGCTCTTACCCCAGATATCGTCCCAACCGGATCGATATTCGGGAGTCCGCACACTGGAGAAGAACCCGTAATGGACTTCCGACGCGCCGCCGATCGATTCCTTCGTAGACTTCTCCGCCTTGCCCCCGCCGTCGGCGGATTTGGACGTGGAGGTATCGCCCGAAGTCTTCGAGGTATCGCTGCTTTTGGGTTTGGTGGAAGAAGACTCGCTGGAACTCTTGCCACTGCCACTAGTCGAATCGGTCATCGAACCCAATCACCATTTTCGTCAATCGAGATTTGCAGCCGGGAGACTACTATTTCAAGACGCGTTAGGCAAGAAGTCGCCGTCGGCGAGTGGTTCCACGTGCGCCCGTCTTGACCACGTCTCGACAAGCGGCTTTGCTGTAGCCGGGCATCGGAGCACCCGATAGATGACGGATTTACCACCGGGGCGTCACTGGAGCAGCAACGTCGACATCGCGGGCTACTGCGATTTCGACGGCCGGCCGGCGTTCAAGCTCGCGGTGCTGGAGCGAGCCGGCACGTGGTATCTCTACGTCGCCCATCTGTGGCACCGGGGCTGGTCGATCGTCGACGTGACCGATCCGGGCGCGCCCCGCCTGATCCGCTACATCGAGGGGCCAGCCAACACCTGGACCATCCAGCTGCAGATCGCCCATGGGCTGATGATCACCGGGCTCGAGCGCATCGCGCCCGGCTGGGGCGGCGATGACGAGGCGGCCCACGCCGAAGGCATCTGGATCTGGGACCTCGCCGATCCGGAGGATCCGCGCCGCCTCGGCGCGTTTTCGACCGGCGGCACGGGCACCCACCGCAACTACTACGACGGCGGCCGCTACGCCCACCTGACCGCGGGCATTCCGGGCTACGCGGGCAACATCTACCAAATCGTCGACATCGACGATCCCAGCCATCCGGTCGAGGTATCGCGCTGGTGGCTGCCGGGGCAATGGCGGGACGGCGGCGAGAACGGCGCGTCGCCGCACACCTCGCTCCACGGCGGCGCCTATATCGAGGGTGACCGCGCCTACCTGCCCTATGGCGGCGCCGGGGTGGTCATCCTCGATATCTCTGATGTCGGGGCGCCCGGTCTGGTCAGCCGCTTTCCAGTCTCGCCGCCCTATGTCTCGCTGTTTGGCATCCACTCGGCGGTGCCGATCCCATCGCGCAAGCTGGTCGCGGCCAATTCGGAGGCGATCCGCGAGGACTGCGACGAGCCGCTCGGCTTCGTCGGGCTGATCGACGTCGCCGACGAGACCGCGCCGAGGCTGGTCTCGACCTTCCCCCTGCCGGCGCCGCCTAGGGACGCGCCGTTCCGAAACTTCTGCGAATTCGGCGGCCGCTTCGGGCCGCACAACCAGCACCAGCCGCAGCATCAGCCGGCGCTGATGCAGGACGACGACACGATCTACATGACGTGGTTCAACGCCGGGCTCAGGATCTTCGACATCTCGGATCCTCGGCTGGTGCGCGAGACGGGCTACTTCGTGCCGCCGGTACCCGAGACGCGCATCGGCGTGCTGCCGCGGACGCTGGCGCCGCAGTCGGAGGACGTATTGGTCGACGCGCGCGGGGTGATCTACGTCTCCGACAAGAGCCACGGCGTCTACCTGTTGCGCCGATCGGCGGCCGAACGGGTGGACAAGCCTTAAGGGGCTGCGCTAAATAGCCGCTCCCGAGCCACTCGGGTGGCCGGCCCGCGAGGCACGCAGACCGACCACCATGAATTTCTGGCCTTTGGAACCGCGGAGGGGTGCCGGAGTGGTCGAACGGGGCGGTCTCGAAAACCTCTTCACCTATTATAAA
>PVBE010611701.1_pt1 | contig 13173 bp, 8 predicted proteins | sample 1631181 | NCBI WGS metagenome assembly PVBE01 (sample SAMN08397723, study PRJNA350692) | Marine metagenome, whole genome shotgun sequencing project. | isolation source: water | place: Pacific Ocean | collected 2012-04
CAACCAAGTCATAGCTTTCGTTCAATTTGGCAGTTGGTCCCCAATCCGATTTCTTAGTCCATGCTCTGGCGTGTGCGTGGGCATCTGATCCTGGATGACTTCCCCTTAGGCCGGTGAGTGACGGTGGATAATACAAGGGATCGAGTTTGTCCAAAACAGCTTGGCCAGTAGCTCTAAATGGAAGCATGGAAGCTCCAGTCGCCATTAAAGTTCCATTGATGAAATCTCTTCTTGTTACTTTGCTCTGTCTCATTTCCCTTCAGCTTTCAATTCTTCACCCGTCTTGCCGTCTTGATTGCGGAGGCCATATTTTTTGGTGCGGTAGATTGCGCTTCAGGGGGCTTGCCCGCAATCAAAAAAACCCCAAGCCTCGGGAATGGATCGCAATTGGGTGGACAGAAAAAAAGAATGGGCTAATGTCGCCTGAGCAGCATGATTACTTTATCGAATAATTTCCAGCGGTCGGTTCAAGCGGGGTTGTTGGTGTTGGCGTCTGGTTTAAGCGTCGTGCTCCAACCCAATGTAACCGGGGAAGATTGGCCGGTTTTTCAGCACGACAATTATCGAAGCGCCAAGACCGCGGAAAACCTTCGAGCAGAATTACTTGAGCCCGCCTGGATCTGGCAGTCTCCCCACCCCCCCCAGCCCGCTTGGTCGGGCCCAGCAAAGTGGGACGCCTACGCCGGCATCCGCGGCTTACGATCCATGAGGAATTACGATCCCGTCTTTCATGTCGTTGTGGCTTCGGGAAGAGTTTTTTTTGGTTCGACAGTGGACGATTCAGTTCGATGCCTTGATACCCTCACCGGCGAAACGCGTTGGATACACCACACCGATGGACCTGTGCGAATTGCGCCCACTTTCCATGACAACCGCATTTACTTTGGCTCCGACGACGGGATCGTCCGCTGTGTAAATGCGGACCAGGGAAAGCTGATTTGGTCCTTTCGGCCCAAGCCCCTGGAACGACTGATACTAAACAATGGACGACTGATTCCATTTTGGCCCATCCGAACCGGAGTTCTCGTTCGGGATGGTACCGCCTACTTTGCCGCCAGCCTGTTGCCGTGGAAGGAATCCTATCTGTGCGCAGTGGATGCCGACACGGGGCAGGCAACAGGGGAAGGGCATTTTATCAAACGGATCGACAGCGTGAGTTTCGAAGGTGCGTTGTTGGCATCCGACGATCACTTGGTTGCGCCGCAAGGCAGGGTTTCACCGCTGATTTACAGGCGAACCAGCGGAAAACTTTTGGGAGGGCTGAAGGGCGGAGGCGGGTGTTTTGTGATGCTGACCCCGGAAGCCGGAATCCTGCACGGGCCCGGCAACAAAACCGGGTGGATCACAGACAGCAAACAAAGTGACCGGAGTACTTACGCAACTTACAAGAATGGCAACGCAATGGTTGTTGATGGCAACACCGCCTATCTGTTGACGGACACTGCCCTGTTGGCGATGAATCGATCCAGTAAACAAACCAAGTGGGCCATCGATTGTGAGTTTCCACACAGCTTGGCCAAGGCCGGCGGGATGCTCTATACAGGTGGGATGGACGAGTTGGCTGCCTTTAATTCAGAAAATGGAAAACTCGCTTGGAAAACCCCCCTTGCAGGCCGCGTACATGGCTTGGCAATTTCAAGCGGAGCCCTGTATGCGAGTACTGACCAAGGTGGCATTTATTGTTTTCGGCCCACCGCCAGCAAACCGTACGCAGAACCCCGCCAAACCATTGAAGATTCAGCCAAGGAAATTTCTCCCATCAAGGCGATTGATTCATTGAATGACAAAACGATTGTTAGCCGGTGGGTTTTTCAGGACGAAGCAAGGGAAGGTAAAACCGTTCGGAACCTGGCAGGGGGCCATTCGGCCACTTTGATCGGAGCCACCAAGTTGAAGCGCATCGAGGACAGACAAGTTCTGGAATTGGACGGCTCAACCAGCGCGCTCATCTCGGGTGATCTCTCCATTCCTGAGTTGCCAACGAAAAAGTTTTCAGTTGAGGCATGGGTAAGAGTGGACGCGCCACACGCGTGGGGAGGCATCATCGGGGCAATACAGGACAACGGCTCATACGAAAAAGGTTGGTTGCTGGGGTTTGTCAACAACCGCTTCAGCTTTGCACTGAACGGAAAAGGAGGAGATGACCGGTTAAACTATATGACCGCTGGTCAGGATTTCATTCCAGAGCAATGGTATCATCTCGTCGCAACTTACGATGGCGCCACGATGAAACTCCATGTGAATGGCGAAGTCGCCGCAACATCCAACTCGCAGAGTGGTGCGGTGCAGTATCCGCCTGATGCCTTTTACGAGATTGGCGCGTACCACGACGATGATGAACAGTTTTTCACCAAGGGAATGATTCATGAAATCCGCGTTTACCACCGGGTCCTGGCCGTAGACGAAATAAAGAATCACGCAGGTGAGGCAAAGTTTCCGCCGCCCGAGTCGCCTGCCCCTGTAATGGAATTGGCATCCGGGCCCACCCTGAAGTTCACCTCCCGCTCTGAGGCGGAAATCTGGTGGGAAACAACCCGCCCCAGCCCCACCAAGCTTACCCTGACCGGGCCCAATGATGGGCACCGGACAATTCTTGAGGACCGCTTAAAAGCAGAACACCGCGCAACCATTCAGGGGTTGCAGCACAACCGGGTTTACACTTTTACCGTGGCGGCGAACGGAGCAGATGGCAAACTGGGCCAGACCCGGGAGTTCGAATGCGACACGCTGTTTAATTTCACGATGCCGAACGTATCCCCACTGGCTGCGATCAAGATTTCGGATGATATCAAACAAACAGCGGCAAACATCCTTGAGGAGACCGGCGTCACCCAAGGCATATGCCTGCTTATTGACAGCAACGACGGAGTTCTGGCGCACGAGTTGGCTCAGCGAAGCCAATTACGCATTATAGGGTTGGAGGAGAATCACGAAAACGTCCGCTCATCCCGTCGCCTGCTTACTTCAGCCGGAAGCTATGGTTCGCGCGTCGCTGTCCACCATTTCGATCCTGCGAATCCACTGCCGTTAAATGGTATGTTCGCCAATTTGATTTACCTGAAACTAAAAACAGGGCAGCCACAGTTGGCGAAAGAGATCAACGCATTGGCCAACTGGCTCAGACCCGATGGGGGTGTTGCCTACATTCAATTCCCGGGCGGAACAGACAAAGAAACTATAAGCCAAAAGTCATGGTTTGGGGAGTTGCGAGAAGTAGCAATCAATAAAGGTCTCAAGCTGGAAACCGGGAGTGCTGGCATGAAACTAACTCGAGGTCCATTGGCAGGTTCCGGGGAATGGTCCCACCAATATGGCAACGCATCGAATGCCGCCTTTGGGGGCGAGAAATTGTCGGGGGTCTCCAACACAGACGACTTGGAAGTCCAATGGATTGGCCGCCCGGGACCGCGCGCTCAGCCCGACCGCAACGGCCGCAAACCCGCCCCACTTTCCACTGGCGGACGGCTGTTCGTGCAGGGGTTGAATCGCATCATAACATTGGACGCCTACAACGGGACCGTGCTTTGGTCTCGCGAACTCCCAGAAATCCAACGTTTCAATATGCCCCGAGACAGCAGCAACTGGGCAGCCAATCGCAAGTACTTGTTTGCCGCCATTGATGGCGAGTGCTGGAAGTGGAAAGCGAGTACAGGTGAATTGGAGAGCCGCATTTCGCTCCCGGCGCAAGCTGCATCGTCGGTGCCACTCGACTGGTCATATCTCTCGCCCCACCGTGACCGGATCATCGGCAGCAGCGTGGTTCAAGACTCCGCGTACACCTCATTCTGGGGTGGCGGAAGTGCCGGATGGTATGACGCCAAAAGTGGTGTGGTGACACAGAAGGTTTGCAGTGAGAACTTGTTCGCAGTCGATTCGAAAGACGGACGCCTTGCTTGGCTTTACCGGGGCGGACTGATCGTCAACAGCACCATCACCTTGGCCAATGACCGGGCTTGGTTCGTCGAGGCGCGGCATCCGGAGCTTAAAGCTGGAAAGAAGCGGCAACTGGGTGGCAGCCAGTTCTGGGAGCAGCAGTACTTGGTCTGTCTCGACTTGGAGACAGGCGAACCATTGTGGTCAGAGCCACTTAAAATCGTCCCCGGCGAGGTGGCCCTTTACCTGGCCCATGGGGGCGGCAAACTCGTGCTGGTTTCCTCGGGAAGCGCATCCTACAACACCTACGCCTTCAACGAAGGGGACGGTGAAATCGTCTGGACAAGGAAAATCCCGTGGCCGCAGGACCATCACGGCGGCCATATGGCCCGGCCCGCCATCGCCGGCGGCACGGTTTATGTTCGACCCGGCGCCCTGTCGCTGGCGAACGGCAAACCACTGAAAATCCAAATGCCCGGCGGTGGTTGCGGCACGTACGCTGCATCGGAAAACGCCCTGTTCTTCCGCTCGGGCAACGTCACGATGTGGGATCGGCAGAAGGGTAAAACCACCAGTTGGAATCGCCTCCGGCCGGACTGCTGGCTTAGTACAATCCCAGCCGCTGGGCTGTTGCTTTCCCCGGAGGGCGGCGGCGGTTGCAGTTGTGGTTCATGGATGGAGACCTCGATCGTTTTCGCCCCAAAAAAACTCAACTAACCAAACCCGCTTCAGTTGCCCACTGGGAAGAATTTATATTGCCAATAAATGCTAGTTTTATTTGCCAGCGGCTTCCAGTTCCCTCTTGATCTTGCCACTGTGTTCGCGGAGGAGGTCGACGGCCACGGGGTCGTTTATAAAGTGCCCAGTGAAAACATCACTCCCATCTGGGCTTCATTTTGAGGATGTGTTCTACAAAATAATCCATTTGCCTGCGACGACCGTAGGGAGTTCCTGCCGCACCGTGCCCTGTTCCTGGGATAAGAAGGAAGTCAAAATCCTTGTCCGCCTTTATCAAAGCATCAACGACTTGTATAGTGCTTGCAGGATCGACATTCCGATCAAGTTCACCCACGACCAATAATAACTTACCCTTTAGTTTGTGGGCGTGAGTGACATTGCTATTTTCAGAGTATTCCGGGCCGATTGGCCAACCCATCCATGCTTCATTCCACCAGATTTTATCCATGCGGTTGTCATGGCAACCGCAGTCTGAAACGCCGACTTTATAAAAGTCCCCATGATGCAGCATACCGCTCATTGTGTTTTGGCCTCCCGCTGAACCACCGTAAATACCGACGGTGGACAAATCCATTTCCGGGTGTTTTTTGGCCGCAGCTCTGATCCATAATATTCGATCCGGGAAACCGGCATCCTTAATGTTTTGCCAGCAAACATCGTGAAACTTTTTTGAACGCCAGTTGGTTCCCATCCCGTCAATTTGGACTAGAATGAATCCCAACTCGGCCATTCGTTGCTGACCGTAGTAATCACGGAATGCTTTTGGCACATAGAAGCTATGTGGCCCAGCATAGATACTTTCTATCACCGGATAGCGCTTCGTCGGATCAAAATTAGTCGGACGCCAGATTACTCCAAAGATGTCAGTTTCTCCATCTCGCCCTTTGGCTACAAAACGCTCGGGCAATTTCCACCCGGTTTTATATAGTTGCACACAATCAGCCCGTTCCAGTTCGCAAATGAATTTCCCGTCAACTGAACGCAGTTCGTGTACAGGTGGTTGATCCACTCGTGACCATTTATCGACAAAGAACCGTCGGCCCGGAGACCACTGTAATTCGTGCATCCCATTTCCTTCGGTTAAAACAGTCAAGCCTGTGCCATCGAGATTAACACGGCAGTGATGTATGTAATAAGGATCCTGCTTCGGGAAAATCCCCATTGCCTGGAACCATATTTGTCGTCTGGCTTCGTCAATATGCACAACCTTTCTTACCACCCAATTTCCTTGTGTGATGGCGTTCTTCAGTTTCTTTTCCCGCGTGTCGAAAAGGTAGAGATGATTCCATCCGTTACGTTCACTCATCCAAATCAATTCTTCACCATCGCCAAGCCAGTATTCATAATGTTTTTGCGAATAATCGACGAACGTGTTGCTTTTTTCTTCAACGACCGGCTTGGTTTTTCCATTCCGCGAGTTTACGGAAATGATTCTAAGCACCTGATGTCCTCGCTCGTTGTACTCAAAGGTAAACTCCCGTGAGTTCTTGGCCCAACGAATGCGATTGATACGCCACGGATTGTCAAATAAACCCTGTTCGATCTGAATTTCTTGTCTTTTTCCAACATTAAACAACTTGGGCCGTTGTTTTGCCACTCGATCGCCCGGTTTAAGATATCGAAACGAATGCAACTTGGGCTGCAATTGATCCTTTGGGGACGACTCAACAACATTAACTAGATGCTCCTCTTCCTTGAGCGTTCGCAAAGCTGCCAACCGCTTCGAATCAGGTGACCAGTGGATATCCCCTCTGCGATAACCATCCTCATCAGTGCCATCTTTGCTGAGCTGAAAATGCTGGCCGTCCTTGCCCTGAATCCAAAGGTTATGCTCTTTGAGCAACACCTCCCATTTGCCATCAGGCGAACGCAAACCTCGGGGCGAACTGTATTTCTCGTGTTCAGGTTGCTCGTAGTCTTCATCGGACTTGACTGCACTCTTCTTCAAGGCCTTCGTACGGCCATCGATAATCACGGTTGGATTTCCGGGTTTCGCCTCATAGATGCCAAGCCGTTTGCCTTCTTCATTTTCAATGAGCCACACATGATTTGCATAAGTGTGTTGTTTGAATTCCGATTTATCGCCAATCACTTCGTAAAGATGCCGCCCACCATCGCCTGACACCCAAACCAAGCGAATGATCTGATCCGTTACATTGCGGAATGTGACATAGGTTTCCGGCCCGTTACTGCCGGACGGACGAATGGCCCCGGGTGGCTCCAGCAACAGAGGCTCTTTAACAGATGATGCGAACTCACCTAACTCGCTAGTTTTAAGGTCCAGTTCCCAACTATTACCCTTTCCTATCAGGCGTAAACGATTCGGATTATCGGTAAAAGCCAACTCATCGATGGGAAGTTTCTCAGCATCTACCGATTGGCCAAGAGCATTGGCCAAGGTCGCGGCAACTTTGACATGGTCGAATGCCAATCGACGTTCGCCCTTGCTTGTATCCACCAAGACAAACTCACGTCGGCCGGTCGACAGATCGTTGCGATACCAGAAACGGTCTCCATCTGCAGACCACTTGGGTTTGACATGCTTTTTGAAGATTTTATTTCGAACCCTATCCCGCAATCCCATTGCACGCTCATAATCCGCTTTGGAACCTTGCCCGAAAAGTTGGGTCAAACAATTGGAGCTAAAGACAACAAGCGCGCAGCCAAGGCGGAATATATTGTTTGAAATCACAGCCGAAAGATTGGCGGGTGTTCAGCAGAAGATCAAGCCGAAGGTATTGGGCGACGAGGATTTGAAACCGCTACGGGAAGATGAAGCGCAATGGCCCTACCTGGCTCCTTCAGCTATCAATTCTTCTTCGCGATTTTCCGGATACGGACTTCGCGGAACTCGACTTTGCCGGTGAGGTGGTGCATCTGCAGCAGGATGCTGCCTTTTTTGTGACGGTTTTCAGGATCGCGGCAGTCGACTGCAGGCTTGCCGTTGACCCAAGTTTGCAAATGGTTACCAACGGCACGAATCCGCATCGTGACCCACTCACCATCTTTCGTTGCAGGTTTGGGTGCACGTGCGCCTTCTATCTTCAAGGCGTAGATGCTGCCCGTCGGATTGTTACTGTCACCATGGTCCAGCTGCGCCTCGTAGCCGGGTGGAAATTCCTGTTTCTTGTCGACGTGCGGTGCGCAGCGGAAATAGACCCCACTGTTTCCGCGCCCACCAGCGGTATCGCTGATGCGGGCATCCGCATAGAGTTCGAAGTCGTCGAATTCCTCGAGCGAGGAGAGGTATCCCTGGCCCCCATGACCGATGAGGACACCATGGATGACTTTCCACTCGGGCTTGTGCTTGAACTTGTTCTCTCGCCAGCCATTTAAGTTGCGACCGTTGAAAAGCTGGATCCAACCGTCGTCCTTCAGCGTCGGCGGTTCTGGTTTCGCTTCTGCAGGAGGAGACGATGGCTGCATCGTCGCACAACCCAGCAACAGCACGGCTACGATTGTTGTCATTAGGATGGATTTCATTTGTTAATAACTATCCAGAGGTTTCTATTCGACAGATAGATTCCATTAAGCCTTAAACATTCAGAAATATTTTTCACGCAACCACCGCGCAGCCTCGACTTCGTTCTTCAGCTTGGTGGCGACCTCATCAAGGCTGACTTTGGCGGCAGATCCAGGGGCAAATCCGCAGTCGGGGTTCAAGGTGATACGGGCCGGGTCGAGGTACTGGAGGGCCGTCTCGACGCGGGCGACGATTTCATCGGCTGAATCAATTTGGCCGGGATCGCAGCTAACGCAACCGAGGCCGATCTCGAAGTCTTCGCGCAGGTCTTTGAACACTGCCATGTCGCCCGCAGCCGGAGTGGTGAATTCCATGGTGAGATGGTTCACCTTCAGCCGGTTGAGTTGGCTGAGAATGGGAGTGTAGCCTCCGGCATGGGTGGCTTCGCCGCGGGCGCGGGCGCCTGCTCGACGGCAGAGGTGAACTGCAAGCTTGATTTTGTCGAAGCCTTCGACAACCTGGTTGACCATGTCGACACTGAAGTCAGCGGCGTGGTCGGCGTGGTCGTATTTTGCACGAACATCGGGATCGACGAACAAGCAAAGGTGCGGGTCGTCAATTTGAACAACGGCAACGCCTTCTTTGCGCAGGAGTTCAATTTCGTGGCGCAGGATGGGGACGCAGTCGGCAACGAATGACTCGGGCGTAGGGTAGGCGGCGCTGGATTTTTCAGCGGACCACATACGCTCGCCAAGCAGCACAGGGGCGGGCAATGTTGCCTTGATCCGACGGTCGGTGATTGTTTTTAAATAGCGGACCTCGGCGGCGATGAAGCCTGGGTTCTTGGGCACGAGCTTGTCGACTACGATGGTCCAAGGGCGACCGTCTGCGGGGTTGGTGCCCAGTTCAAAGCCGTGGGCGAGTTCAGCGATGACGCCGATGTAGGAGGATCGACGCCATTCGCCGTCGGTGAGAATATCTATGCCCGCTTTCTCCTGCAAAGCGACTGCGTCGCGAATGGCAGCGTCGAGTTGGGCCCCAGAATCGTCCTCGCCAAGCAACGCGCGAACGGCATTGGGGCGCGGCAAGGAGCCGACAACGGAGGTGGGAAACAGCGGAAGGTCGGTCATGGTTCAACGGTCGGGCCAGTTTTGCTGGGCGAGCTCGAAATCTTCCTGTGTGTCGATTTCGCGGTAGCCACCGGAAATGTCAGCATGCGCAAATTCCTCGCCAGCCTCAATCATGTGCTGGAACAGGTGGATAAGGTAGGCCTTCTCGAACACCTTTGCCTCACGGAAAGGCCGGCCGGCAAATTGTTCGCGGCAACGGTGGTAATATTCGCGCAGGCGGGCGGCAGCGTTGGCGGTGAACTTGGCGACACCAGTGTATTCACCGTAAGCCTCGGCCTCCGGCGTGCAGCGCTCGATACGTGTGATGAGTCCGTTGGCAACTGTGACTTTCTCACCATCGTCGGTGGGATGCTGTTTGCGATTAGCGTAGTGGGTTAGCCATTCAGTGTCGATGACAAGCGCAGCATCAGCGGGATGGGCCAGCGCACATGCGACGGCCTCGGGTGTGAATAGAATGTCGGAATAGGCGCAGACAAAGCCTTCGTCCATCTGATCCTCGGCGTGGAAAAGCGAAGCGAGGATATTGTTGTTTTCCCAGTCGACATTTTGGCGGAAGATAAATTCCGGGTAAGCCTCGCGAACTTTGTCGATCTGGTAACCACCGATAAAGACGATGCTGTCGAGACCGTTGGTGCGGAAGGCGGCCAGAGTCCAGTCGAGAATGCGGCGACCCTTGACCTCTGCAAAGCACTTGGGCGTATCAGCCGTGGTTGGCATCAACCGGATGCCACGACCGGCACCAATGATTATGGCTTTCATGTAGATTCCTCTCCCATTGCGTCACCGACGCGCCGTGTTTGCAAAAGAGTCAGCAGTTTCTTTTTTTGCGGCTATGTCTTCAGGTGCGTGCCAATCTTCTACCTCTTCGGCCCATCGAACAAGAAGGTCCAATTCGATCCATTTTGAAAATCCGGCTTGTCGTAGGTGGCCCTAAAATAATCAATGTGGTTATCGAGAAAAGCCACGTTACCCCACCCAGGTTCGGAATCGTGATGCCAAAAGCTGTATTGAAAAGGTTTGTTAATCGGTCCCGGGACCTCCAGCTGCCATCCGTAGGCCCCGACCGAATAGTCGTTGGCTAAGATGACCTGAGATGGTGTGCGAATCTGGCTCATCTTCTTGCCGTGGAGTCCATCGGGTCCATTGGAGTTGCCGCCGCTATTGTAAAAATAGCTGTTGCCGAATGTGTCGAATAAGCTGGGTTTGCGATCGGCGTTCCACCGACCCCGCGTCGCTCCCTTGTCCCTCGGGCATTTGAAAACTCGGAAGACACCTTCGTTGTCGTCTTGTTTGACTTTTCGGTCAATGGTGACATACGGATTAATTAACCGTTCATCTGCCAAGTACTCCGTTCCTCGTTTGCCTCCCCAAGAATAGTAGGACAACACGGGACCATCTTTATGCGAAGGCAGCCCGTCGTCGTTGTCATCAACGTAGAGAAGTGTGGCCAAGGATTGCTGGAGAAGTTGACTGGAACAGGCCACGCGTTGGGCCGTTTTCTTTGCGGACGCTAGTGCGGGTAGCAGCAAGGCCGCCAGGATGGCAATGATGGCGATCACCACCAGAAGCTCAATGAGCGTGAATGCCCATCTTGATTCGGCTTTCATTTCCCTTCAGCTTTCAATTCTTCTCCCGCCTTGGCTCCGTGTTTGCGGAGGAGGTCGGCGGTTTCAGTTCGTTTGTATTTAATGGCCCGGTCTAGCGGTGTTAGACCATCCTCAGTCTTGGCATTCACATCCGCACCTTTGGCGATGAGTAGTTCGACGACTTCCTTACGGCCTTCCAAAGCTGCAAAATGCAATGGAGTTCCTCCGACCTTATTCTTTGCATTCACATCTACACCAGCAGCTAAATGCTGTTTGACTGCTTCAATGTCTCCCCCCGCAATAGCTGCGATTAACGTTCTATCTATTTCTGCCTTCCCACACCCCACCAAAAGCACGGCTGCGATTGTCGTGAGTAGGAGGTGTTTCATTATCGTTCAAGGACTGCCTCAATCTTGGCCCGGGTGATGTGCTTTAGGTCGGACTTTTGCAAGGCAGATTTGTAGGCGGGCGTGGAGATCGGGGTCAAGGTGCAAGTTAGTGGTTGGGTCGTTTGATGTGGGAGCGTAGGCGTCCCTGGTTTGATTTACTTGGGGATCGATTTACGTAGACGTTCGATCACCAACGAGTGACGGGATAAATTTGCAAGGTTTGTCCATTCTTGGGGATCGGAGTCGTGATCATAGAGTTCTTCACCTCCGTCATGGTATCGGATGTAACGCCAACGCTCGGTTCTCACGGCGTGGTTGCCCTGGCCGTAGGTGATCAGTACGGGACGATCCCACTTCCTTTTGGGATTCTGCAACAACGGCACGATGCTTTGTCCATCCAATCCATTACGAGTTGGCAAACTGCACAATTCCACAAGCGTTGGATAGAGGTCTATTAAACTGACAGGACGTCGACAAAGCCGGTTTTTCTGGAGCTGCCCGGGTACAGAGACAATCAATGTTGTCCGTGTCGTTGTCTCCCAAAGGGCGTGTTTGCGCCAGTGCTGCTTTTCACCCAAATGCCAACCGTGGTCGCCCCAGAGAACGACGATTGTGTTGTCGGCGTGTTCGCTGTGCTCTAGTGCCATTAAAAGCCGACCCACATGTGCATCTACGAAACTGATCGTCGCCAGATAACTTTGCACAGCTCGATACCACTGGTTGTATTTCAAAACCATGTCGTGGTCTTCGCCGTGCTTGGCGAAGTTTCGTGGCCCGGATACATCGTGCACCTCCCGCGCCAGCTTTTTCCCAAACGCTGGCAAGTCGTCGCGGTCGTTGTTTAGCGTCTTGGGAAGGAGGATCTTGTCCAAAGGATGCAAATCGAAGTATTTGCGGGGGACATGCCAAGGCAAATGCGGTTTGGTAAAGCCGCAGGCCAGGAAGAAGGGTTTATCGTGGGTTTTCTCGAGTTCAGAGATCGCCCAGTTTACGACCTTGGCGTCCAGCATGTCACTGTCTTCATTGTCCAGCGGACCCCAAGGAGCCCAAGCCGAAGTGGGCAGATTGGCCGGCCGCCTATATTTAGACTTGGTTCGGGGAGCCTTGAAATAGAAATCCCAGGAGACCAGATCCCCCGGTCGGTTAGCGCCGTGGAATATCTTGCCGCCGCCCTTTGCGGTATATCCGTGTATCCGAAAATACTGCAAGAGCGTGACGACCTTGGGCAGTTTCTGTCGGAACCGTTCGCCGTTCCCATAGACACCGGCTTTCGACGGCTCAATGCCGGTCAGCAGGCTCACCCGTGATGGGTTGCACAACGGGGCTGAACAGTAAGCCTTTGTAAAGGAGACCCCCATTCGCGCAAGTCGGTCAATATTTGGCGTTCTGGCCTGAGGATGTCCACCGAGATGTCCAACCCAGTCGTTTAAATCGTCGACCGCAATGAAAAGAACATTTGGGCGAGCCTCCGCGAACACAGGCAAGGCTCCGCCAACCAAGGCAAGAATGAGGAATGTCAGTGGTATTTTCGTTTGTTTCACTCTTTTTCTGCTTCTGGATTTCCACACCCCACCAGAAGCACGGCTGCGATTGTTGTGAGTAGGAGGTGTTTCATAACGGGCCGACCGTCACCCTGTTGAGCGCGTTGAGAATCTCAAGGTTCTTTTTGCCCCTTGCCTATCGGTGCCGTCTCGCTTGTTCTGCCGAACTTGGGATTGAGCTTGTCCGGGGTCGGCGCCTTGGTGTTTTTGACCCAGGTTAATAATTCCTTCTTCATTGTCGCTGTGCGCTCGGTCTGCTCGGTGGTGAGGTTCTTTTTCTCGCTGATATCATTTTTCACATCATAGAGCTCGACGCTCTTGTCTTCGTAGAAGTAGAAGATCTTCCAGTCGCCCTTGCGCATGACGGTGGCGGGTACGGCACGCCAGTAGGGCTCGATCGTGCCGTGGACCGGCTTGACCTTGCCGGCGCCGTTGCCTGTCAGGTAAAGAGGG
>PVBE011509657.1_pt1 | contig 13173 bp, 15 predicted proteins | sample 1631181 | NCBI WGS metagenome assembly PVBE01 (sample SAMN08397723, study PRJNA350692) | Marine metagenome, whole genome shotgun sequencing project. | isolation source: water | place: Pacific Ocean | collected 2012-04
ACGCGAACTTCTTATCTATATTCACCTCGAATTTCATATTTTTTCAAAGTAATCAAGTAATTTAAACCTTTTCACAATTCTAAAATTTTTCCTTCTTTTCCGACATTAATCACTTTTGTTTTTCCAATAGTTTCTTCGAAACCTGCTGCTTCATGAATATGTCCGTGCAAAAGAAAATCTGGTTTGAATTTCTTAATCGCATTTCTTATTTCTTTACTCCCTTCAAATCCTGAAAACTCGGATTTACTTCCGGATGGATGCATATGAGTTAACATTACTTTCTTTTCAATTCCCTTCAAACCGGAATGCGCTTTTATCAAAGTATCTCTTATCTCTTTCTCTGTCACAGCGTTCGGCCCAACATCCGCTCCGCCTGCTCCAAAAAAACCGATATCTTCATATCTTGCAGAATAACCATGAATATTTTTAACTCCATAAACTTGAGCAAGAAAATCAGTAGTCGCAAAAGAATCCCAATTCCCTGGAAGAATCAAAACCTTCTGAGATTTATCTTTGAAAGGTTTTATCAAGTTTTTACTCTCTACAAATCCAGTTAAATCTCCGCAAAGCACGACTAAATCAACTTTTTCTTTCTCGGCCCTCTTGGCCAATTTTTTAGTCGCGCGCGAATCTCCGTGCAAATCTGCAGCTGCTAAAATCTTAAATTTTTTCTTAACCATGAATAAACTAAGAAATCACCAAATATAAATTTTTACATTGGAAATTCTTTTGTTTCTCTAAAGTTAAAACCTCGTGTTATAGTGACGACAAATGACTACTATCTTAGGTGACAATCGCGCAGAAAAGCTTAAAAGAGATATAATGATGGAATATATATTATATAATATATAGAATGGTAACAAAAACAAAAGACAATTTCGATGTTTTCTTCAGAAGAAAACCGGCACTAATGTTGGTTGCTTTGAAAAAACATACAAGAGCAAGATACGGAAGTATTTTGGCAAAAGAAGTAGATTGCACATACAGCCACGCAGTTAAAATTCTTCAAACACTAGAAAGAATAGGATTAGTTGATTTTGAAAAGAAGGGAAGAATCAAATTAATCAAACTTACTAAAAGAGGAACTGAAGTAGCAGACCATATTGAAAACATTAAGAAACTAGTTGGTTAGTATTCAATAACTATTTTCAAATCTTATCAATTTTTTTCAACTTAAAATTTTTGTCATATTTATCTGAGAGAAATCGAAGTCTAAAATTTTGAGGGGTAAAAAATTGAATTCAAATCTTATCAATTTTTTTCATAAAATTATAAAGTCCTTCAATATGTGAAAGCTGAGCTTTCAACAACAATCCTCTCAAACTAGAGTCTAATTTGACTCCTAATTCTTGTAAAATCGGTTTAACATACATATACAATTTTTTACCTTTCTTGTCAAAATCTGTCAAAATACAAATCTTATCTTTTCTATCAAATTCTGAAACTAAATGTTAAATTCTTTCCCGAATAGAAACTCCTGTCGCGTGCAAAGCATAAACTCTTCCAAAACCAACTGCTTGCAAGGAAGCAACATCCTTTTTTCCCTCTACAATAAAAACATAATCTTTGTACTTCTCAATCTGCTGTTTCAAATTCGGATTAAATCTCATTTTAGGTAAATCTTTCTTTCAAAAAACGCCCTGAAGGGATTTCTGAAAGTTCGTGAGAACTGAAGACCAACGAATTCAAAGAATTCGCGCAGTGTTCAAATTCAAATGGCCCTGAAGGGATTTGAACCCTCGACACCCAGGTTACTTCAAAAAGTTTTTTGTCCATCTTTTGGAAGAAAAAACTTCGTTTTCTGTAAAAGCCTGGTGCTCTAACCAGACTGAGCTACAGGACCATTACACAAACTACATTTAGTTCATTTTTAAGGTTTGTGAATTAATGTATTGTCAATCACAAAAGAATATTTAAACTGTCAAAAAATAAATCACTCATGGGAAAAAGAGATTACAATTCTGAACGAGAAGAACAGAATTATTTATTTCCAGAACTAAAACGCGAATTAGAAAATAAAGATTCAAAAGGACAGTATTCATTTTTCCCAGGAATACCTCCAGAAAGAAAAAATAACGAAGACATAAAAAATTATGACAATACTAAAAACTTATTTGACAACGATCCAGAATTATTTTAATTATCTGTAATTTCTCCAAGTATGATCACACTTTGTACACTTGTAAAATTTAGTTTCTGATTCATCGCTTGAACGAGTTTGTAATGTCCAGAAATAAGCTTCCTTGTTTTTACACTCAAGACATTTGATTTCTACAATAGGATTGGTTGTCAGTTTGTCTTCTTCAATAACTGCGACCCCCTCTGTCGCTTCAATTTTTTCAGAAGACTGAATTTTAATATTTCCCTTCGGTTTATAATTACATTTAGCACAAGAAGCTTTCTTCTTGTCGTCTACAAGTATAATACTACCACACTTTGGACAGAACTCCATTTTACTTTTTTGTTATAGAATTAAACTATATTAAACTTTCGATTACTTACAAAAACCTTTTCCAGAAGTTCTACTTCCTTCAAAAAATATCAACTTCGCCCAACCAAGTCCTGGAATTCTCAAAAGAGATTTGCCCAAAATTTGTTCAGGATTAATTTCTTTCTCTTGTGGAAGTTGGTTAGAATTAGTTTTTCCATTATCTCCTTTCGTTCCAAAGGGTTCTTCTTCAACAACTCGGTGGATCAAAGGATATCTGTAAGAAGAATCAAAAATAATTATATCTCCGATTTCGTAATCTCCTCTCCCGGTTACCAAAATAATATCTCCCTTATTCAAACCATTCTTAAAAGAAAATTCCTTAAAATCTTCTTTTGTAATTCCTTTCTTTTCATACCAAGCAGCATTGCTTTCCCACCATTTGTCAAAACTTGCTTCATGGTACATTGAGCAAGACTCCACAACTACTAATGGCAAGGAAGTCCCCATCACAAATGAAAGTCCTGGGAAAAAAATAAACTTGATAATTATAAATGCAAGAATCAAAGAAACAACCCATGACTGCCAAGTATCTTTCTTCAAAAACTTCCAAAACTTTTTCCACCAATCAATAACTTTCATATAAATAATTAGATTTTAGAGTTTTTAAACTATGGCGATTCAAAACCAAATTTTTTACGAAAATCTTCAAGAAAAGTTTTAATAGATTCTTTGACCTTAAAAGATTCTTCTTCTTGCTTCTTCTCTTTTCGTTCTTCCCATTTAGCTCGCAATTTTTCCACCCTTCCAATCTCTTCAAAGTCAACCAATGTTCCAACATAAACATCTTCAAAATATATCGGTTCAGTTCTTACATTCTTCAAAATTATTTCTTTTTCAGAAATTCGAATAGGTAATCTCTCAATAACAGCTTCATCCTTCACATTAACTAAATCTTTCATGGCACTTTCTGAAATCATGTCTTCATATTTTGCTTCTCCTGGTTCGTATCCAAAAATTTTCTGAGCCTTCTTAGAAAAAGAAGTCATAATTCCATGTCTATCAATAAACGCATATCTTCCATTTCTAATTCCTTCCAATGGATGATAGCCTTCCACAACCAACCGATTAATTAAATCCAAAGAAAAATCCTTACTAGAAGAAAATCTTTTTTCCGCAATCTTTTTTCCACTCTTCAAATGTCCTGCAGAATTTCTCTGAAACTCCAAACTTTTTTCCAAATCTCCAACTTGCGCATTCAAATAATTTATTCTCTCTTCCGATTCTAAAAGTTCTCCAGAATAATTTGAATTTTCAGAACGGTATTCCTCTAACAAATCGGCTTGCCTTCCAATTTCCAAATCTTTCTCAATAATCTCATCTTTCAAAGAATCAATGTTCTCTCTACGAGAGTTATACAAACTCTTCAATTTTCCGCACAAATTAACTAATATTCTCATATATTCTTTAGAATGACAAAACATTTAAATACTTGTATACACGAAAGGGTATATACAAAATGGTAGATATATTCGATAACACAATTCTTTGTAAAAATTGTAAAACTGAAATGAAAAAGGGAATTGTAAATAAAAATGGATTTGAATTGAGGGCTGTTAAATGTTTAAATTGTAAACAACAAATAATTCATCCTGCAGACATCAACGGATTCGAAAATTTCAAAAACCTAAAAGGAAAAACTTATAATGTCAAACTAAGAGTTGTTGGTAACAGTCATGCGATAAGCATACCTAAGGAGATAGTTAATTTCATGAAACAACAAGAAGAAATGATGGATGACATGGTAAAATTATGTTTTGAAGATATTAGAAAATTAAATCTAACTTTCGGAGAGGAAAATGCCTGAACAACCTAAACACGTTAAATTAAAAGTTCTCGAAGCTTTGCAAGAAGATGCTTACAAAGGTATAGCGAGAATTGACACTGAAGTTATGAGGGCTCTAGGATTACAAAGAGGAGATATTATTTCTATTAAGGGCGAAAGAGAAACTGTTGCAATTGTCGACCGTTCTTATCCTGCAGATATTGGAGAAGGAATTATTAGAATTGATGGGTTGACGAGAAAAAATTGTAAAACTGGTATCGGAGAAAAAATTGCAATCAAAAAAGCAGATGTAAAAATTGCTAAAAAAATCGCAATCGCTCCGGCACAGCAAGGAGTAATGGTTCAAGGAGATCCAGATGCTTTCAGAAACGGACTTTTGGGAAGAGCTTTGACAAAGGGAGATATTATTTCTCTCGGAGGAGTTCAAAGAAGAAAAGATTTGATGCAAGGAATGGACGACATCTTTGGAGATTTACAAGATTTATTTGGAGGTGCGGGATTGCCAGGATTTTCAGGATTTCAAAATATTAGATTCACAGTTGTTTCAACTTCGCCAAACAAACCAGTAGTCATTACAGAAGATACTGAATTAATTATAAATTCTAAAGCAGTTAGCTCTAGCGAAGAAGATGTTCCAGATGTCACTTACGAAGACATCGGAGGATTGAAAGACGAAATTAAAAAGATTAGAGAAATGGTTGAACTTCCACTAAAGCATCCAGAAGTTTTTGATAGATTAGGAATTGAACCACCTAAAGGAGTTTTAATGCACGGACCTCCTGGAACTGGTAAAACTTTATTGGCGAAAGCTGTTGCAAACGAATCCGAGGCAAACTTTATTTTACTTAATGGACCAGAAATAATGTCTAAATTTTATGGAGAATCCGAAAAGAAAGTAAGAGAAATTTTCGAAGATGCCGAAAAAAATGCACCATCTATTATTTTCATTGACGAAATAGATGCTATCGCTCCAAAAAGAGAAGAAGTTCAAGGAGAAGTTGAACGAAGAGTTGTATCACAATTATTAACCATGATGGACGGACTAAACTCTCGAGGAAAGGTCGTAGTTATTGGAGCAACAAATAGAGTTAATTCTTTAGACCCTGCATTAAGAAGACCTGGAAGATTTGACAGAGAATTAGAAATTTCAGTTCCAGATAAAGAAGGAAGATTAACAATTTTAAAAATTCATACAAGAAACATGCCTTTGAGAAAAAATGTAGATTTGGAAAAACTTGCTGGAAAAACTCATGGATTTGTCGGGGCAGATTTAGAATCTCTAGCCAAAGAAGCCGCAATGAGTGTTTTGAGAAAATTGCTTCCCGATTTAAATGTCGAAGGGGATGAAGAAATTCCACAAGAAAATTTAGACAAAATGATTATTTCCAAAGAGGATTTCGAAGAAGCATTGAAAGTTGTTCGTCCAAGTGCGATGAGAGAAGTTCTTGTTGAAACTCCTAATATTGGATGGAATGATGTTGGAGGATTAGATAAAGCTAAGCAAGAATTGAAAGAAGCTGTTGAATGGCCAATGAAATACGAAGATAGTTTTGAGAGATTAGGGGTAACTCCTCCAAAAGGAATTTTACTTTACGGTCCTCCTGGAACTGGTAAAACTCTTTTGGCAAAAGCAGTTGCTAAAGAATCGGAAGCGAACTTCATCCAAGTTAAAGGGCCATCATTACTTTCTATGTGGGTTGGAAAATCTGAAGAAGGAGTTAGAAAGGTTTTTGAAAAAGCAAGGCAAGTTTCTCCTTGCGTAGTATTTTTTGATGAACTAGATTCGCTTGCCGGAAAAAGAGGAATGGAACAAGGAGCAAAAGTTACAGAGAGAGTTCTTAATCAAATGCTTTCTGAAATGGATGGAATTGAAGATTTGAAAAATGTAATTGTTATCGGTGCGACAAATCGTCCAGACATGTTGGATCCCGCACTATTGCGTCCTGGACGATTTGATAGGATATTATTAGTAGATGTTCCAGATACAGCAAGCAGAAAAAAGATTTTTGAGATACATACAGAAAATACCCCTTTGGCTAAAGATGTGAAAGTTGCTGATTTAGTAAAGAAAACTGAAGGATTTGTTGGAGCAGACATAGAATCTTTGGTTAAGGAAGCTGCGATGCTCGCACTTAGAAAAAACATCAAAGCTAAAGAAGTTACAAAAACGGATTTCGATGAAGCTCTAATGAAAGTTAAACCTTCGGTTTCAGAAAATACTGCAAAGAGATACAAAAAAATTGAAGAACATCATCTTAAGAAAAATGGCTCTAATGAACTTGAATTAGGTCCGATTTATACTGGATAAATTTAATCTCGCGTCGTGATAATTTTTTCTTTAGAAGTTAACAAAACCGTGTGTTCTGCTTGCGCAACTTTTCCTTTCCCTACTTCTACAAGTTGCGCGTATTGATGCAAAATTCCGGTTTGCTCAATCTGTCTTAGTGCGAGCAAACCTCTGCTCCCGAATTTCTTATGAATCCAACGGGAGCAAAATGGAAGAGTTCCAAACTCTTCAACAATATAATTCAATACTTCGCGAGCAAAATTGTCGCGAACATTTCCTTCCTGAGACAAAGAATAAATTCCGGAAGGTTTTCCATCTTTAACTCTTCCCAAACCATTTGTCACGAAAGGTTCGGTCGCGTAAACTCCTTCCTCTAATTCATAATCTTGTCCAGAAGCATAATTCGGAATATTCACTCCGGCGTGCAAATCATATTGTTCAATTTTATGTCCTGTTAAATTCTTTACAGAAACAAATCCTTTTTCTTCAACAGCGTTCTGAATATTCTCTCCAATTTCCCCGAGTTTCGCTCCAATCTTAAATGTCTCAAGCGAAGCTTTCAATCCTGCTTCGGCAGCTTCAATTAACTTCTTATTTTCTTCCGAATTTTCCAAGTCTAATGTAAAAGCAGTATCGGCAACATAACCATCTATCTGAATTCCAATATCGACTTTCAATAATCCCCTTGCTAATTCCTCCTCGTTAAATGTGGGAGTCGCATGCGCAGCAATTTCATTAATAGATAAATTAACTGGAAAAGCCGGTTTAGCTCCCAACTTCTCAATTAAATCATCAATCTTGTTAGCAATATCAATCAATTTCATATCTGGTTTAATCATCTCACGAGCAAATGCTACAACTTTCTGAGCAATCTTCCCAGCTTCAATTGTCTTATCAAATTCTACCTTTTCCATAAACTAATCCAAGAAATCTAGTTTAATAATCTAACTCCTAACGTATCTTCCAAGAACCAATGAAGTATTGTGTCCTCCAAAACCTGAAGAAAATTTCAAAGCTTTGGGAGTATACTGGTGGGTTCGTGCTTCCTTAACATAATTTAATCCGTTAATTGATTTCTCTAAATTGATAGTTCCGGGTAGAAAATTATAATTCATTGCTAAAATTGTCGCTATAGTTTCAACTGCTGTCGCACCGCCCAAAAGATGTCCAATCATGGGCTTAGTTGAACTTATTGGAATCTCGCTTGCCAAATCTCCAAAAATATCTTTCATAACTTTTGTTTCAATTCTATCATTCATCGTTCCAGTTCCATGAGAATTGACATATTTTATTTCTTCAGGAGAAATTCCCGCATCTTTCAATGAAAGTCTTACAGCTCTTGAAAGTTGCCTTCCTTCTAAATCAGGACTCGCAATATGTTGCGCGTCCGTTGAAGCGCCATAACCTAAAATCTCTGCATAAATCGGCGCATCTCTTTCAAGAGCGTGTTCCTCGCTTTCCAAAACTAACATTCCTGCTCCCTCACCCATTACAAATCCCTGACTATTTTCATCATAAACTTGATATTTTGGTTCTTCAGAACGAGATAAAGCACGCATGCTATCAAATGCGGAAAGTGAAAATTTATTGATACATGCTTCTAATCCTCCGACAACAATTACATCTTTCCCGCCTTTAATTCTGTAATAAGCATCTCCGATTGCAGTTCCAGAAGATGCACAAGCAGAATTTGTCGTAACAGCTTCGCCTTTTATTCCGTAATGAAGTCCAATTTGCGCAGCAGCAGAATTAGGCATAATTTGAGGAACGGTAAATGGTTTAATTTTTTTCCCACTAGAAAATCTTTCCATCTCAATCATAGAAGTTGTATTTCCTCCAATCCCAACTCCCAAACAAATATCTACGTCTTCCGGCAAAACATCTCCATTCTGATTTCCAATGTGCAATCTCGCGTTTTTCAAAGCCAATCCTGTCGCCGCAATTCCCATTTTATCCGGACGACTCATTCGTTTAGCACTTTTAACATCAATTCCATAATTACTTGAGTCAAAATCACAAATTTGTCCAGCAATCTTAATAGGAAAATCCTCTGTATACTCATCAACTGGAAGCAAGCTTATCCCATTTTTTCCTTGGAGAAGAGCATCTCTAAATTCTTCAATTCCAATTCCAATCGGAGTTACCGGCCCTAATCCCGTAACAACTACTCTTCTATCGTTTTTTGCCATATTATTTTTCTAAAAACTCAATTTATAAAATAAGCAGTAATCTTTTAACCCCTATATAGTAAAGACAATAGAAAGATTTAAAAAAGATTTTCTGAAAGATTTTATATGGAACAGACACTGGAAAACATTTTAGGCGATAGAGAAATATCTGAATTTTCGAAGAATTTTGTAGAAACTAGCAGAAATTCAGAACAAGAAACAGCTCAAACATATTGTATATTGAGGTACTATGGATTATCGAAAGACAAGATTGCTACTAATGCTTCCTTGCTTGGATGTAATCCAGAAACGATTCAAAGAAATTATGAGAATCTTATTTCTCTTCTAAGAGATAATTATCAAGATAGAAATTCTGGGAGAAAACTTTCGCTCAACTCACTTGGGAGGAAACAAGAAACTTGTGAAAATAATATTCAATTCTTAGACAGGTTAGGAATAGATTATAATAAAAATCCTCTTTTATTAAGTACTACTGCCAAAAAGAAAAGAGAAAAGATGGCTTGGTTACTAAAAAATTGTTTTGATTATTCTGAAAAACCTGTAGAAGATAGAAAAGAAACAATAAATCAAATGTATGACTTGGTAAGAACCAATTCGTCTTATTTGATAAAATCTATAAATTCATTAGAAAGTTCAAAAGATAAAATTAGGAAGAAAATACATGAAAAACGAACCAATTAGATCATATGTTGATTTTGGAGAAAAAATAGAAACTTACACTCTAGGCATAGAAGGAAGTCTCCAAAATCTCTATGTAGAAATTAAGAAAGCTAAAGATGAAAACAGAATTACTCCTGGAAGGTTTATTGCTTATCAAACCCTTTGTGAAACCAAAGGATTAGAACTTTCTGCAGAAGAAAGAAAAGAAAAAGATAATAATGTGAAAAAAATGTTGGAGGATTTAGTTTCTGGAAAAGCCGAAGAAAGTAAAAGATTTTTCAACGATATAAAAAATGGATAATCAAGAATACTTGCGAATTAGTTACTATGATGAAAAAGATGGACTAATGCGAACTCTTCCAACAATAAATCTATTCAATTCTGAAGAAGTTGGAAATCTTCGTGAAACAATTTGTTGCAAGATTGATGAAGGAAGATTAAAACCGAAAGATGGAAACAAAACTCTAGAGATAATTTCTAACTTCTTCTAATTCTTCTTTCCTTTGGAACAAAATTGATTATTTTTTCTCCGTTAGAAATTCCGCATCCGACAAAGTCGTCTGCGTGCCTCATAACATAAATACCTCTCTCGACTTTTTCGTTGATATTGTTTCCATTCATCCAAGATTCTAATTGAGAATCGTCAAGCTCGAAAATATTCTTTGTAATTTTATCTTTCAAAATCTGTGTTGCATCAAAACCCAATCTTAAAACTGCAGTTTCTTTTCTAACCAAATAAGTTCCAAGAAGTTCCAGATTAGAAATCTCTATAAGTTCCTTAATTTCCTCTCGAGTCATATTTCCAGAAAATCCTATAATCTTTTTCTTCCCGGTTTCCACCAGAATCCAAGAATCCAACTTCTCAATTCCAAATCTCTCTTTCAATTCCTTCAACAATCGCTTCTTCTCTCCAGATTTCACAAATTTCATATTCATCCCTCAATCTCCTTAACTAATTTAAATTTGCTAACAAAAAACCCTTCGCTATCATTGTCTTGTGGATAAATCCTGCAACACTTCTCTACCCCTTCCTCAAACTTCTCGTCTTTCCATTCCTTGACTCCTGGACGACACTTCAAAGGCAACTCAACTTTCTCAATTTCCAAAGGAAAATTTTTCAGAGCAAAACTAACAACCAATTCGTTCTCTTCTGGTGAATGCGTGCAAGTGGAATAAACTATTTCCCCTCCAACTTTCAAACATTTCACAGCAGAAGCAAATAATTTCTTTTGCTCACGACTTAATTTCTGAACTACTTTAAAATTCCACATCTTGAAAGTTTTCGGAGAGCTTCTCAAAGTTCCTTCTCCAGAACACGGAACATCTAAAAGAATCTTATCAAACTTGAAACCTTTCTTAGCTAACCGATTACACAATCCAACTCCATCATTCCGAGTAGCAACAACATTCATAACTCCACATCGCTCCAAATTCGCAGCAAGAATTTTAATTCTATCCAACTTAACATCATTAGCAATTATAGTTCCCTCGTTTTTCATCATCGCAGCCATCTGAGTAGTTTTGCTTCCCGGAGAAGAACACAAATCCAAAACAAACTCTCCAGGTTTAGGTTTTAAAGCCAGAGGAGGAAGCATGCTAGAAATTTCCTGAACATAAAAATAACCAAGCAAATGTTCAATAGAATTACCTAATTCTCCAGGCCCTAATTCTCCAACAACCAACATAATCTCTGGATAATCTCCAAAGGGTTGCGCAACATCCCACTTTTTATTCAATCTTTCAAACAAATCACTCGGAGAAATCTTCAGATTATTACATCTAATAAATCTTCTCTGCTTCTGATGAACAATTTTCTCAAATTTCTCAAAATCCGCCTTATCCGGCAAAAGTTTCCGCATTCGTTCCTCAAAAAGGGGCTTAAATTCATATCTCATAAATACATAAAAATTATATAATTTAAATACTTATCAATTACGAGAAAACAATGGCAGTAGAGGCATATTTGACACCAGGAAATGTAAGAAAGACTATTGAAAAAGAAGTAAAACCTAAACCTTCTACGAAAGAATTGACAACTATTGAAAAACCTGGAAAACCTATCTCTAAAGAAGATTTGGAAAACTCTCCAATTAAAAAAAAGAGAAAAAGAACCAAAAAAAATAAAGCAAAACAAACAGAAACTATTATTTCCAAAGCTGAAAGAGATTCGACTTTAATTATCACAGAAAAACCACAAGCTGCGGCAAAAATTTCCGCAGCGTTGGGAGACGCAAGAAAATATTCTGAGAATCGAGTTCCATTTTATGAATTGGAGAGGAATGGAGAAAAAATAATTGTAGCATCTGCAGTTGGACATTTATTCAATTTAACATATTCAAAGGGGCAAACTGGATGGCCAGTATTTGAATTAGAATGGCAACCATCTCATAAAGGGAAGGGTGCGGCTTTCACAAAAAATTATTACAACCTACTACAAAAATTAGTCCAAAGAGCCAAAAAAATAATGATTGCTACAGACTATGACATAGAGGGAGAAGTTATCGGTTGGAATGTTTTGAGATTCATAGCAAACGAAAAAGATGCTGAAAGAATGAAGTATTCCACACTTACAAAAAACGAATTAATAAATTCATTTGAGAATCCTATGAAAACTTTAGACTGGGGACAAGCATATGCTGGAGAGTCAAGACATAAAATAGATTGGTTATACGGAATAAATTTATCCCGGGCTTTAATGTCTGCAATAAAAACTGCTGGAACTTTCAAAATATTATCAATTGGAAGAGTTCAAGGACCTGCTCTGAAACTAATTGTTGAAAAAGACAGAGAAATAGAAAATTTCAAATCCGAACCTTATTGGCAAGTTTTTGCAAAAGCAAACAATCTAGATTTCAAACATCCAAAAGAGATTTTTGATAAAAAAGAATTAGAAAATTTTAAAGAAATAGAAAAAGCAATTGCTGAAACAACTGAAAGAGAAGAAAGTTTGATTCCCCCTCATCCTTTTGATTTAACAACATTGCAAAGAGAAGCCCATAAGTTTTATAGAATTTCCCCATCAAATACTTTGAAAATAGCTCAAACACTCTACTTGGATGGATTAATATCTTATCCTAGAACCTCTTCTCAAAAAATTCCCAAAGAAATAAATCCTAAAAAAATTCTTGAAAAACTAAAAAATAGATTTTCGTTTGTAGAATTAGCAACGAGAAATAATCCTACAGAAGGAAATAAAACAGACCCTGCCCATCCATCGATTTATCCAACAGGAGATTTCAAGAATATTTCAGGAGATGCGAAAAAACTTTACGAACTAATTGTAAAGAGATTTATCTCTTGCTTTTCCCCAAATGCGCGGACAACAAACAAAAGAATTACTCTTACCGCAGAAAATGGGGAAAAATTTACCACATCTGGAATGAAAATTTTAGAGAAAGGTTGGACAGAAATATATCCTGTAAAAATGGAAGAGAAATCCTTGCCAGATATGTCTGGAGAAACTAAAATAGACAAAATAAATTTCAAAGAAAAAAAAACAAAACCCCCTAAAAGATATACTGCGGCATCGCTAATAACTTTGATGGAAAAAAAGAACCTAGGAACCAAAGCAACTCGTTCTTCCATTGTAGACATATTGTTCAAAAGAGGATATTTGGACGGAAGAAGCATTAAATCAACAGAGCTTGGAAACAAATTAATAGAATCATTAGAAAAATACTCTCCGATAATTATTGATGAAAATTTAACAAAACAACTAGAAGAAAAAATGGAAGAGATTCTTGAAGCTACTGAAAACTGGGAA
>PVBE012445954.1_pt1 | contig 13172 bp, 7 predicted proteins | sample 1631181 | NCBI WGS metagenome assembly PVBE01 (sample SAMN08397723, study PRJNA350692) | Marine metagenome, whole genome shotgun sequencing project. | isolation source: water | place: Pacific Ocean | collected 2012-04
AATTCCCGCGACTCAGGCAACCAACGCCCGCAACGACGCGGCAGAGGGCTTGAACTACCAGACGCCGGCTTCACGGTCCCCACCTCTAAAATATACCGATCAGGGGTTTCCGAAGCCGCCTTGTCCACTGCCCTTACGGCATACAACACCGCGGCAGGAAAGGGCCAGACCCAGTCTCCGATTTTCACCCTGGTGGACTTCACCAAGTCGGATGATGAAAAGCGCCTGTGGGTCATGAACCTGCGCACCGGTGAGGTCCTGCACCATGAATTCGTGGGTCATGGTTATGGTTCGGCCAACACCGCCAATAGCAATGAATCCGATCGGTTTGGAAACGAGTCGGGCTCGGGGAAATCCTCCTTGGGCCTCATGCGCGCCACCGGTAGCGGTCAGGTGAGCGGGGCCGCCGGACGACGTGGTACACCCGTCCAGCGATTCCAAGGCCTCGAGGCGGGTTTCAACGACAACGTGGCCAGCCGCGACGTCATCATGCACCAGGCTAAGAACGGCCGGGGTCAGTATGCGGATGGTCGGGGAGTGCACGGAAACAGCGCGGGTTGCTGGGTTCTGGAGCCTGAAGCAAGTGACCGCGTTGTCGCAACCATCCCCGCTGGCGCGTTGATCTTCAACTACTCCCCCGACCGCCGCTATCTGGAGAACTCCAGCTACCTAAAGAAGAAGCTCCAGAAATAGGTCCGTGCTTGGGATCACACCGATCAGTCTTGCCACATTCCTGGCACTTAGACCCATGCAAAACCAAAAGGTCCATCAAGGTCGCGACAAGGACACGGCATGATGATGCAAGACCAACAGGAAGAGACCGAGTTCTTCTATGAAGCGGGACTCAGCTTCGCTTGGGACGAACGCCCATGGCACGGGCTGCCTCCGTGTCCTTCATCGGCAGCACCGTCCGTTCCTGCCCATCAAAGCGCCGGATGGCAGCAGCAATGGCGGGTGCTGTAGGCACCAGGCCGATCTCCCCGATGCCCTTGGCTCCCCAGGGACCGCTGGGGTCGGGGTGCTCGATGAGCAGGGTTGTGATCTTGGGCATGTGCTTGTCCTTGATGATGCCCAGGCTCCGGTAGCGCATGTCCGGCATGCCCTGATCATCGATGACGAGCTCCTCGCTGAGCGCGTAGCCGATCCCCATATGGACCCCGCCCTCCACCTGTCCCTCGCAGGACTTGCGGTTGATGGCCCGGCCCACATCGTGGGCTGCAACCAGCTCCTCGAGCTTGCCCTCTGAGTCCACGATCGCCAGCTGGGTGGCAAAGCCAAAAGCGTAGTGGGTCACCGGCGTGTCCGTGACAGTCTCAGGCTTGTCGGTGTCGGGAGCTTGCCACTCCCCCTTGAACTTCCGCCCGATGAGCTTGGAGAGATCCCCCCCCACCTCATCGAGTGCTTCCTTGAACGGACCCGCCACCACGATGACCGCGTTTCCACCCAGATAGGTCGCACGACTCGCCGTGGTCATGCCAGTCTCCACTGCCTTCTCGGTGGTGCAGATGACAGAGAAGGTCCTGGCCGGCAGGCCGGTCGCCTCGGCCGCCATCTGGGCCATCACCGTGTCGTGGCCCTGGCCCATCTCGGTAAAGCCCGTGTACAGAATGACCTCATCCGCACTGATGACCTCGAGCTCCACCCGACCGAACTCGGTCAGCCCATTGCCCATGCCCACGTTCTTGATCCCGCAGGCAAGACCCACATGCTTGCCTGCCGCCTTGGCCGCCTCATAGTGCGGGCGAATGGCCTCCAGGGTCAGGCCGATCCCGCAGCCCTCGTTCATCACCTGACCGGTGGAGAATCGCCCACCTGGCCGCAGGAGGTTCATGGCCCGGAACTCCAGCGGGTCCATCCCCACCGCATCCGCGAGACGCTCCAGACAGGCCTCGAGTGCAAAGGCGACCTGGTTGACACCAAAGCCCCGCATGGCACCGTTGACCGGGTTGTTGGTGTAGACAGTGTGAGCCACCACATCCACATTGGGCACCTCATACGGGCCACAGGCATGCCCCGCAGCCCGCTCGAGCACCTTGTCACCCACGCTGGCATAGCCGCCGGTATCTCCGATGATCCGCGCGTGGACCGCGACGAGCTTGCCGTCCGCATCGCAGCCGACCTTGTAGTGCATGCGCAGCGGATGACGCTTGGGATGGAAGCGGGTGGACTCCGCCATGTTCAGCGCGAGCTTGACCGGCCGACCGGTGAGCTTGGCCAGCAACAATGCCTGGGGCTGGACGTTGAGATCCTCCTTGGCACCAAAGCCACCGCCCGTGGGAACCAGGACGATCCGGAGCTTGTCTGCCGGCATGTCAAAGAGCTGGCAGAGCTGGAGCTGGTCATCGAAGACCCCCTGACCGCAGGAGTAGATGCGAAAGCCACCATCCTCCTCCGGCTCCACCAGGCTGGCCTCGGGCTCCAGGAAGGCCTGGTCGATCACCTGGGTGGTGAAGATGTCCTCCGCCACATGGGCCACGCCCGCACCAAGGACTCCCTCAGCATCACCCTTGGAGACCGTGGAGGTCGCCAGGATGTTGGCAGGTATCTTGGCGGCTTCCACCAGATCCGTCATCGGAGGCAGCTCCATCAGGTCGAGCACCACCGCCTCAGCGGCTGCACGCGCCTGATCCGGTGTCTCCGCCGCCACCACGGCGAGCATGTCCGCGCAGCAGCGGGTCTCTTCCCCTTCAGCGATGAGCACCGGCCAGTCCCGGAAGATGAGCCCCACCTTCCTGTCGCCGGGCAGGTCCTTGGCAGTGGCAATCCGCACCACGCCAGGCATGGCCGAGGCCGCAGCAGTGTCCACCCGGTTTACCCGGCATCGGGCATAGGGCGCCCATACCACCGCACCGTGAAGCATATTGTCGCGCGTCATGTCATCGATGTACGGACGCTGACCCACCACCGCCTTGTGGATGGACCGCTGGCGCCAGTCGCCACCCACGCCATCCGTCCCGCTGACCCCGCTGGTGCCATCCCGGCGCATCCGAGCAGCCTCGTGGATGGCGTCATGGATCTTCACCCAGCCAGTACACCGACAGACGTGCATCTGGAGCGCCTTGGAGATCTGGACATCATCGGGATCAGGGTCCCGATCGAGGAGCGCCTTGGTCTGCATGACGATGCCCGGCGTGCAGTAGCCGCACTGGGTCCCGCCGGTCTCCGCAAAGGCTCGCTGGTAGACCGTGGATTCCTCCTCACTCAGGCCATCGTGGGTGAGCACCTCCTTCCCTTCGATGTTCTTCATCTTGAGCGTGCAGGTCAGCCGCGGCTTTCCATTCACCAGCGCCGCACAGCAGCCACAGATGCCCTGGGGTGAGCACCCAGGCTTGATCGAGGTGATGCCCAGTTCCTGACGGAAGACGTCCATTACGGAGCGGGCTGGGTCCGAGACGACCGTGTGAGATGCACCATTGAGTTGAAAGCTGATCTCCACCTGCTCAGACATGCGACACTCCGTGGGACAATGGTATCTCAACCCGCCACCTTGGGCTTCTCGTGCATCGGTCGCTGACCGATCATCGGTGGCTCATGCCCGCCCTGCTGGGACTGCTCGTCCTCGGTGTCTTGCTGCCGAGCGAGCCGTGGGTGCGCGCTGTGGGTCACCCCACAGGAGACCTCTCCGACCACCTCCAGGGCATGTGGGAATTCGGGGGAGAGGTCATGAAAGGCGAGCTACCCCTGCTGGCACTCACGACCCACTTTCCAACGAGTACTCCCGTGTGGTTTGTGGACCCTGTCGGGGGGCTGATGGCGGTACCCCTGAGGTGGCTGGGCCCTATCCTCTCCTACAATGCCGTCCTCGCCCTCCAGCTGTGGCTGGCGGCGGTGGCAGGCTGGGCCATGGCACGAGCCTTCGGTGCTTCCCGACGGGGCGCGCTGGTCGCCGGAATCTTCCTGGGCACCAGTCCCTTCCTGCTCGGGCTGGCGCACAGCGGCATCAGCGAGGGGCTGGGACTGGCACCGGTGGTTCTGTTTTCCTGGGCACTGCTCCGGGCGATGGGACGAGGGCCCAACGGAAACCCCCCATCCTGGCGAGCCGGCATCCTGGCCAGCGTTGTGCTGATGTGGGTGGGGCTGCAGAGCCCAGTGTATGTGGCCGGGGCCCTGGTGCTCTGTGTGGGGGCCGCGCTCGGCTGCTGGCACCTCCTCCCCAAGCGCCTGGGCATCCTCGCCATCATCTGGGGTCTGGCCTATGTGCCGCTCAAGATCGTCGAGGGGCTGATCAAGACCACCCTGGGCATTGGCGGAGAGATCGCGGGCAGCATCGCACCGGGCTGGCAGCCTGAGGGGGTTCCCGCCGTGGACCTCGCAGCCTTCATCCATCCAGGCCCATACTACTTCCCCGACACACCAGCACTGGGCAACCCAGGCGTGCTGCAGATCCACTACCTGGGCTTGACCGCTTTGTTCCTGGCCGTGCTCGGCTGGCGGCAGACTCGATCGCTCCGAGGCCCGCTGCTGTGGGTCGGCATTGCGTGCATGGGGCCGAGCTTGTGCCTGATGGGAGAACACCTCCCGAGCCTGGAGACCCCCCTCTTGCTGCCTGCATCAATCCTGTGGATGGAGGGCAGCCCTGTGAACTTCGTCCACCATCCCTACCGGCTGGTCGCGGTGCTGCTTCCCCTGCTTGCGGTGATGGTCGCCAGGGGGGTGGAGCGACTCGGACCTCGTATGGCCGCGGGAATCGGCGCCCTCATCGTGATCGAGGCGCTCCTGATCTCGCCGCTCCCATGGCCGCTGGCCTCTACCGATGCCAGCCCTCCTGCGATCTACGCCGCGCTACCACCCGGCCCCGTGATGGACTGGCCGCCGGATGCAACGGACTGGAACCGGCGCTACGTCCGCTGGCAGACCACGCACGGCCGACGCATCGCCTACGGGGTCAACACCACCTTTCCAGACGCCGCCCGCCACGATGCCGTGCTGCTCAAGAGCTTCCTCCGGCTCGGAGACCCCACAGCCCAGCTGAAGAACCGGGACATACCCGGCCGGGCACCCAAGCCATCTACGCAGCCTCAGTCGCTTCGGGAGCAGGGCTTTCAGGTGCTGGTCCTCCACGGAGCCGCGCTCCAGGTAGACGACCTCACCCACACGCGCCGAGCCTTCGAGCTGGCGCACGGACCACCTGATGCGATCGATGGAGAGACCTGGGCCTGGGTGCTCACGTCCCCGTAGAGCGCCAGACTCAGCGGGTCGCTGCCAGGGCGTCTACGAGCCGCCCCGGCAGGCGTGCCAGGACATCGGAGAGTGGCTCGAACAGGGTCACGCCGGCCGCGCGGACGTGTCCGCCTCCGCCGGGGTCCAGCGACCTGGCCAGTGCAGCCACATCCACCACGCTTCGACTGCGCAAGGAGAGCTTCACCGCGCCCGAGTCCCGCTCGATCACCATGCAGGCAATCTCCACGCCAGCTGTGTACAAAAGCGCATCGATCACGCCCTCCAGATCACCATCCGAGATGCCAAAGCGCGCCGCATCGGCCAGGGATACCCGACCCATCACCACGGCCCCTTCCGCGTGGAAGGCCGCGTGTGAGACCACATCACCCAGCAGTCGCAGGCCCGCCGGTGTGCGCTCGGAGAGCACCTTGGCGTTGATGACCGAGGGATCGACGCCGTGACTGAGCAGCTCGGCGGCCAGCAGATGCGTGGCCGGCTGGGTGTTGGCGTGCCGAAACCCACCAGTATCGAAGATGATGCCCGTGTACAGCATGGTCGCGAGATCCCGATCGAGCGGCACGCCCCAGTCGGCGAGCATTGTGTAGACCATCTCGCAGGTGCTCGGCGAGGAGGGGTCCAGCACGCAGATGCCGTAGCCGCTCGGGTCGGTGGATCCGTGGTGGTCCACCAGGCAGCGGATCTCTGCCGCAAGAAATGCCGCCTCCACAGCCGGCGTCAGGCGGGTCTTGTCCCCATCCATCACCACGACCACGTCGTACTCAGGCCGGATGTCCGAGTCCGAGACCATCGCATTCGCACCCGGCATCCAGTCGTAGCGATAGTTCGCAATCCCCGCGATGGTCACCCTTGCCGATCCCAGCGCCTGGACTGCGCGGCCCAGGGCCATGCAGGCACCGATCGAGTCGCCATCCGGATCCTTCGGCCCGGTGAGCAGGACGGATCTGGCTCCCTCGAGGGTCTTGCGGAGCTCTTGGATTGCGGGCGTGATCTGCATGGATGGACCTTGTCAGGTGACTGCTCGGAGACTGGCTGCCAGCAGCGGAAAAGGCTGATGTCCTAACGCCGCACTGATCGGTGGCAAGCCCTTCTAGCGTGATAGGGACCGGGGCCGAGCGGAGGCAGAGTGAACACGGTCGTCGTATTCCCCGGTCAGGGATCCCAGAAGATGGGGATGGCACAGGACTTCCATAGCGAATTCACCGAGAGTCGGGCGGTGTTCGAGGAGGCCTCCGATGCCCTGGGCCTGGACCTGTGTGCCTTGTGCTTTGAAGAAGACGAGAGACTGCACCTGACCGAGTACACCCAGCCAGCGATCCTCACCGCTGAGATCGCCATGCTCCGGGCACTTCAGAGCCAGCACGGACTCAAAGTCGACCGGTGGGGAGGACACAGCCTGGGCGAGTACGCAGCCCTGGTCGCAGCCGGTGCTCTCTCGCTCTCTGAAGGTGTCACCATCGTACGAGAGCGCGGACGGCAGATGCAGGCCGCCGTGGCCCCGTGTGCAGGTGCGATGGCCGCCATCATCCAGCGGGACCTCAGTGTCTCCATCATCGAAGACGCGCTCAGTGGACTCACCGTCGACATCGCCAACCACAACGCAGCCAACCAGGTGGTGATCTCCGGTGCGGCATCGGATGTGGATGAAGCCGTGGTTCGCTTCCGGTCCACCCCCACAGGTGGTGCCGCAAAGATACGCATGCTCCAGGTCTCCGCCCCCTTCCACAGTCAGCTGATGGCACCCATCGAGCCTGGCTTTCGGGAAGTGCTGAGCAAAGCGGGCTGGGATGCTGCTGCGAGTACGCAGGTAGTGAGCAACACCACTGGGGCCATGCACGATGGCTCTCTCCAGGGACTGCTCGACCGCCTCACAGCTCAGATCTCCGGCACCGTCCGCTGGGTGGACTGCATGCACACCTTGCTCAAGGGCGCAGGCCGCATCATCGAGGTGGGGCCCGGCCGACCGCTTCGTGGCTTCTTCCGCGGACTGGCGGCAACAGGGGAGACCCCGCTGCACGCCATCACCAACCTGGCATCCGCTAGGCACGCTCTTGGTGACTGACGCCGGGAGGGTGTACTACCAGGGCGCGAAGGGTTTGGGGGTCTGGCCCTGAGCTGGTGGCCGCTTGCCGTGGGATGCCTTGCTCACCCACTCGATGAGCTGCTGCGCCGTCCACTGCACCTGCGAGCTCGGGTGGGTCGTGCCGGCCTGGAGGAGTGCCTTGGGGGTGGACTTGTCGCGGGCAAGCGCCTCGAGCACACATATTGCCATGTCCGCATGCGGATCTTCGCCCACAAGCCTCCGGGCAGTACCTCGGTAGGGAATCAAGGTGTGGCCCGCCCAGATCGCCTGATTCCTGGGCCATATCTCCCCCACAGCCTCAAATTCCCGGTGACTGCGCCGGCCCGTCTTTCGATCCGCCCGCTTCGCGAGGGCGGCCTCCACTGCCTTCACCCAGCCGTCCAGATCATGGGCCTCCGGCCCCTCATCAGCAATCATCCGGGCCGCCGCCGCCGCTCGTAGGTGCGGCACCACCTCCGGAGGAAGGTACTCGATGGCATCGCCCGTGACTTCTTCAGCACTCAGGATGGCCATGCTCGTCGCCATGGACCAGAGACTCCCGACCATGGGCTCCGCCGCTGGAGAGTCTTTCCACACCGCACGAATCGCTTCAGCACCCCGAGCGACCTCCGCCCATCTCTCCGGGTTCCGAACATCGGCTGCCGGCGCCATACGGCCCATGAGATCCAGCAGGTGCTTGATGCAGTAGGGACCGTACAGCTTGCCCACAGTACACAGGTCCACCGCGTCCGCGTAGCCCCCGACCGGGTCCCTCTTCAGCCGACGCTCGGCTGCACCAAATAGGCACTCCGAGCGCCAGCGATCCGGCGGGTCTCCCGCAAGCGGTATCGCCATACACAGGGCTGCAGCACCAGGCGCATCCTTGGATTCCGCGTACGCCAGGGCCAGCTGCATCAGGCACGCACTGCGATCCGCCTCCCCCACACACGCGCTCTCGTTGGGTACCACCTTGGAGAGCGGCGAGTCCCGCTGCAGCACAACTGCCATGCGTCGCTCCGTAGGCGGAAGGTGGGAATAGTCGCCCTTGCTGCCGCTCAACGGCAGATCCGCACGCAGATGGGCCCGGCTGGCGGCCCGCTCGCACCGCTCACGGCTGGCACCTGCTGGCAGCCCCTCACACAGGGGCTCTACCTCCGCTGGGTAGAGATCCACGAGCTTGGAGACCGCTGCGATCCGCTCCACCGTGCCGGGCAGGTCGCCGAGCAACCCCATCGCCCGGTCCCGATCCTCAGGCCAGGCATCCAGGATCATCTGCTGGCGACACTGACTCGTCAGGCAATCCTGCATGGTCGGCTGCGGGTCCTCGCAGGCAAGGACAGTGAGGAGGAGGACCGACCTGGTGACCTTCATGCCCCTACTTGGCCGCCGCAGCGTCCGCTCCACCAGAGCCGAACAGTCCTCGCAGCATGCCCAAAGAGAGTCGCTCCTGGTTGAAGAAGAGGAAGCTGAAGAGACTGGAGGCCGCCACGTACTTCCGCACATCGGCCCAGGACTTGAGGTTCTCCGCGTGCCGGGCCAGGGTCACAGGCCGGAAGTAGAACTCCCGATAAAAACGTCGGTGAAGCTCGATGATCTCGTGGGGCTCCATCCCCCAGGGGACAAAGGTGGGCTCCCAGAAGGACTTCTCATCCGTGGACTGGTTGACGATCCGGCCCCACTTCTCACCCTCACGATTCCAGATCTCCTCCTGCGGAGTCTGGGGAAGGATGGTGTTGATCTGGACGGTGACGTCATGCAGCGGAATGGACTTGGCAAACTCGATGGTCTCCACAATGGACTCCCTGGAGTCCAGCATGTGCCCCACCATGAAGAAGGCCTTGGGACGGAGCCCCACCTCGTGGGCTGCCGTGATGGCCTTGCGGATCTTCTCCTTGGTGATGCCCTTGGAGATGAAGTCCAGCACCCTGTCCGAGCCACTCTCCACCCCGAAGCGGGTTCGCCAGCAGCCTGCATCCTTCATCTTCTGGAGCAGTGGCTTGTCGACCACCTCGACCCGACTCGAGCAGGTCCAGCTCACCTTCACACCACGGCGGAGGATCTCATCACAGACGGCGTTTACCCGCTTCTTATTGGCACAGAATAGCGAGTCCACGAAGGCGATATCCCGCACACCGAAGTCCCGGACGAGGTGCTCGATCTCATCGACGATGTAGCCCGGAGAGTGGCTGCGGTAGCCCGACCGGGACTTCTGACAGAAGGCACATGCATGCGGGCAACCCCGAGAGGTCACCATGGCAAACTTGGGAAAGGCATGCTCATCGACCGGCACGGGCCGGTAGATATTGGGGGGCATCAGGTGCCGGGCCGGGAAGGGCAGCTCATCGAGGACCTTGAACTTCTTCCTCGGTTCCGTGAAGTGGAGCTTGCCAGAGTCCTCCCGGTAGCAGATGCCCGCAATACTCTCCAGGGAACGCTCGCCCCGGTAGTGCTCGACGAGCTCGAGCATGGTGTGCTCCCCCTCACCGAGCACGCCGACGTCAAAGTTTCCATCCGCCATCGCCTCATCCGGCACCAGGGTCACATGGTAGCTACCCAGCACAATGGGTACACCCGGCAGGCGCTGCTTGATGGCAGCAGCCAGACGCTTGGTGGTCTCGAAGCTCACGGTGAACGACCCGATGCCCACCACATCCGGCTGGTAGTCCTCCACCCGGCGAGCCACGGAATCCACGTTCTCCTTCTCCGCAGCCCCGTCGATGGCCGCCACCGTCTCTCCCGCCTGCTCGAGCACGGAAGCGATGTAGAGCAGCCCGAGCGGGGCTGAATTGTAGAAGAGATAAGACGTGACTGGAGAGACGTGGCCGTTCTCCAGCACACAGTCGATCGGCGGATTGATGAGCATCACCCGCATTCAGCTTCCCTCCACAAGCCACAACATAGCCGAAGCGTAGAGGCCAGGACCAACCTAGGCAGGACCCATCGTGATAGGACGGGCGCCCAGTGAGAGGACTGATGCAGGGAATTCGGCGAAACCTGGGCTTGGCGATGGCCTGGCTCGCGGCGCTGTTTACGGTGGACGCAACGGACAGCTACTTCATGCTGGTCCGCTCTACCCGACGCATTCGCTCGGACCGCACCACCGTGGAGCTACTGGAAAATGCAGTCGTTGACTATGTGGTCCGCTGTATCGCCTCCTATCTGGTACTCGGGCTGCTCGCGGGGCTGCTGCTGCACCTGCTGCTTCGGGTCTGGCACCCAACGCCTCCTCGGCTTGGCCGCTGGCTCATCAGCTCTCTGACGATCCTCACCCTGAGCACTGCATTGATCGTGGGATGGCAGGTCACCGGGTTTCCGACCCTCTACGACTGGTTTCCGGGCCGCACCTGGATGGTGGAGAATCTGGAGCCTTCATGGTGGCGTTGGCTGGCCATAGGCCTGGGGCTCGCATTTGTGACGGGTGCCTGGCGAAGATGGCGGGGTGCCGAGCACACCGGCTTCCGGCAGCGGCTCGCACTTGCGGCTCTTGGGCTGGGCGCCTGCATCGTGGGGCTCCAGCCACTCGAGGCAGACACCCCCGAGGCCAACAATGGCCCCAATGTGGTCGTGGTGGGCATCGACGCGCTCCGCCCGGATCGGCTCGGCTTCTTTGGCCACGATCGAGCCACCAGCCCGAACATTGACGCGGTGCTCAAGGAGAGTGTGATCTTCGAGGAGGCATACACCCAGCTTCCGCGGACCTATCCAGCCTGGATCACCACCCTGAGCGGCACATGGCCGACCACCCACGGCATTCGGGACAACCTCCCGACCGATACCCACCTGATTCCAGATCAGGCGCTCCTGCCGCAGGTGCTCGGTGAGGCCGGCTACGCCACAGGGTTCGCCACAGATGACTCCCGCTTCTCCTACATGGTGCCGGAGGCCGGCTTCGATATGATCCGCCAGCCCGAGGTGGGCCTGGCCAATTTCGCGCTGAGCATCAATGAGCCGAGGTTCCGTGCCTTCCACGCACTCCTCCACAATCCACTCGGCTTCGCGATGGTCCCCGTGCAGGCCTACAACCAGTCCTTCGGCAAGTCATACCGTCCCCATCTCTTCAATCAGTACGCAGTCGATGGCCTGGTGGAGCTCTCCAAGTCCGAGCGCTTCTTCTACGCCATCCACTCCTGCGTGCTCCACGCGCCCGGTGATCGCATCCACCCCTGGAACAATATGTTCGGGCAGAAAGGCTACCGGGGGCGGAACCGCTTCAAGTACTCGAGCTCCGGCTCCCAGATGATGGTGGCAGAGATCGAGGGAGCCAAGGGCGAGAAGGCCAAGCGGATCGCCGATCAGGACAACCGCATCTACGACTCTGGCATCGCTATGGCAGACGCACTGGTCGGCGAAGTGGTGCAGTCACTCAAGGACTCCGGCCTGTGGGACAACACCATCCTCGTCCTGCTCTCGGACCACGGCGAGGAGCTCTGGAGCACGGATCTTCCCTACCGGTGGTACGGCCCCAATCACGGCTTCCACGTCTACGGAGAGGGTCACCTCAAGGTGCTGATGGCGGTGCGCTTCCCAGACGGCAAAATGGCAGGAAAGCGCGTGACACAGCCGGTGCGCCTCATCGACTTTGCACCCACCATCGCCGAGGCGCTGGGCCTGGAGTGGCCCAATGCAATTGATGGGAAGTCAATGATGGCCGTGGCCCGGGGCGAGGAGCCCGAAGATCGCGTCGTCTATGTGGAGACGGGTCTGAGTGAGCCTCGCTACTGGGTCAAGGGCCACAGGAAGTACCCCTTCAAGAAGGTCTCCAAGCGCTACAGCGTCTCCACCGAGACCGGGCGTGTCCACATCCGGCCCAAGTTCAAGAATGCGCTCATCGCAGGCAAGGAGCGCGCCGTACAGCTCGGTGATCACAAGCTCGTCTGGCACGCCCTGAAGCGCGGGATGCGGGTGGAGCTGTACAACCGCAAGGAGGACGTGCTCAATCGAGTCGATATCAGTGAGGACCAGCCGGAGAAGGTCGAAGAACTCGGCGAGCTACTCCTGCCCTTCCTGGAGCACGACGGGGTGCAGCCGCCACCTCTCGAGGACTGGGTCCGACTCTCGCGGCCCTCCAAGCGATCTGATGAGCGATGGAAGAGGCGCATGCGGAGGCATGGAGGAACCCTACCTCCCAGCGTGGTCGAGAAGCTCGAGACCGAAGAGCCCGAACCCGTCGAGGAGTGACCGGAGGGTCAGGGCTCAGTCTGCCAGGCGACGATCGACCTCCGCCTGGATGACAGCCTCGAGACGCTCGAGGTCATCGACGGGGAGCGTCTGGTGTGGCTCCTCAGTCCAGCCAGCAAGCACACCCAGGGTCCAGATGCTTGCGCTATCTATCCACACCGGAGAGAAGGACAGGTCCCAGAAATACAGACCTGGCCCCGAATACTCGGCGGTGTGGCAGCAGGCGCAGGCACAGCGGCTGGCCTGCGAGGTGAGCCATTGAAGTCCTGGGTCGCTCAGGCGGGGATCGTCGAGCACCGGATCCATTCGGCTCTTGTCCTCACTCACTCCCGGGTAGCGGCCATCCTCTTCCACCACCGCGAGACAGACGTCATCGGAGTATGCCTCTCCCTCCTCAAGACAGTCACCGTGTCCAGGCAGGTCACGCCTCGGACCTGAATCCTGCGATGAGGTGTCCGCTCCGGGGTGCCCACTCGGCGCTGATGAGTCGGACTCCTTGGGACCATCCCTCCGCTCTGAGCTCGACGTACAGGCCACAAGGCAGGCCACCATCAGCATTCGACCTGACAGTGTAGCTCGAGGTGACTTCATGCTCCTATGGTAGACCCCACCGAGAGTCGGGGCCTGCTGGTCGCCGCATGGAAGCGCAGCGAACCAGCGAACCATGATCCGGATCAGGCGACCCGACGTCGCCGAACTCCTACCAGGCCAAGCAATGCGCCGAGCCAGGCGAATTGAGCCGGACTTCGACCCG
>PVBE010182693.1_pt1 | contig 13171 bp, 7 predicted proteins | sample 1631181 | NCBI WGS metagenome assembly PVBE01 (sample SAMN08397723, study PRJNA350692) | Marine metagenome, whole genome shotgun sequencing project. | isolation source: water | place: Pacific Ocean | collected 2012-04
CTCTGGGAATTACATCGCCTGCTAACGGCCGCCGAGGAGGCCCCAAGACACCCACACGCCCTGTTTTGGAGTGTTTCGACGGGGTCAATATTCTCGATCTGTACCGTCACACACTCTCACACCCACACACTCACGTACCCAACCTGGGGTAAACAAAGAATCACTCGGCCCACTCATACTGGTATCATTGATTAGAACCGTACCGGTAATAGCTCAATTGGTGCCAATTGGTTGCGAGATGTTCGTCAATCGTGTATTATTCCCGGTCAACATGAGAGTCCTTGGTCGTCACCGTAAGCATCACTACCTGCTGTCACTTCTTGTGGCAGTGATTGGCCTGTTGCTCGGGCAACCTTCCGTCGCGGATTGGCCCACGTTTCGTCATGATGCCGCTCGTAGTGCATTTACATCAGAAGCCCTGCCTGACACGCTTTCGTTGCGATGGTCGTTTCAGGCCATGCTGCCTCCTCGGCCCGCATGGTCGCGCCAGGAACGCATGCCGTTCGACCGGGCTTTTCACCCCGTAGTGGGAGAAGGCCTCGTGTTCTTCGGCAGCAGCGCTGATGACCGGGTTGTGGCCCTGGACGCAGAGACCGGTGCCCGGCGTTGGGAGTATTTTACGGAAGGCCCGGTCCGGTTCGCACCGGCGTATGCGAATCGTCACTTGTATGTCGTGAGCGATGACGGGTATCTGCATTGCCTGAAGGCGGCTAACGGTTCCCTTGTCTGGAAACAGCGAGGCGGGTCCGACGAGCGGCGTATCCTGGGCAACGGACGCATGATTTCGCGGATCCCCGCACGTGGCGGTCCCGTCCTGGTTGGCAACGTGGTGTATTACGCCGCGGGTATCTGGCCGTCCGATGGAATCTATCTCTATGCACTGGATGCCGACACAGGACGGGTCCGCTGGTGCAACGATGCCGACGGATACCGTTACATGGCGCAGCCGCACGGAGGCGCGTTCGCCCACAGCGGCGTGTCCGCCCAGGGCTACCTGGCCGCCGACGAAGAGAGACTGTTCATGCCGACAGGTCGAGCCGTGCCGGCCGTCTTCGATTGCGAGGACGGGTCCTTTCGCTATTTCCACCTGCAGCAGCTTGGCCATGCCGGCGGTTCTTCCATCATGGTGGCGGATGGACTCTTCCTGAACAGTGGGCGTCTCTTTCATAGTGAAACAGGAAAGGCGCTCAACCAAATCAAACCCGGCCCCGTTGCGGCAACCCGGGACGGTTTTGTCCAGGCCGGGCCAAAAGGAATCGTGGTATACCAGTGGGCGCCAGGGGAATCCGGAACCCCGGCAACGGTATTAACCAACATGCCCGCGACAAGCGTTGCGACATGTGTTGCGGTGGCGGCGAACCGGGCTGTTCTGGGTGAAGAAGGACGTGTGCGGGTGATGGATCTGGACTCCGGCGAGTCGACCTGGTCAGCTGAGATGGATGGCACGGTATACGGTTTGGCTGTCTCGGACGGGCGTCTCCTGGCGAGTACGGACCGGGGACAGTTGGTATGTTTCGACGCGAGTGGCGACCACGCCGTTTCGGTGAAATCGCCCCATGTACGAGTCTTCAAGGCGAACGAGGGGTTTGCCAGAGCCGCAGAGGAGATTCTGCGGTTGACCGGTGTGACCCAGGGCTATTGCCTGGACCTGGATTGCGGGGATGGCCGCCTGGCGTATGAACTGGCGATGCGCAGCAAACTTCAGATCATCGGGATGGATTCGGATCCGGCCAAGGTGTCCCAGGCCCGGGAGACACTGGCCGCCGCCGGTTTGTACGGATCCCGGATCACGATCCTGCAGGCCGCCCCGGATGACGATATTCTCCCGGACTATTTTGCCAATCTCGTGGTGTCCGCGAAATCAGTCGTCGACGGCCCGGACATTCCCAACCCGGAGCGGGTGACCCACGTCCAGCGTCCGTACGGCGGAGTGGTCTGCCTGGGGCGCCAGGGTGCCATGAAGGTGAACCGGCGTGGCCCGTTGGAGGGCGCGGGTGAGTGGACCCACCAGTACGCCGACGCGGCCAACACGACCTGTTCCGGCGATGCCCTGGTGAAGGGGCCCCTGGGGACCCTGTGGTTTGACGATCTCGGTCAACGCATGGTGCAAAGGCACGGCCGGGCGCCAGCCCCGCTTTTCCATCGGGGCACCTTATTCTCCGAAGGACTCGACAGCCTGTTTGCCGTCGACGCCTACAACGGGCACTTGCGCTGGAGTTATGCACTGCCCGGCATTCTCAAGGCCTACGACGGGGACCACCTCATGGGAACCAGTGGCAGCGGCAGCAACTACTGCGCGGCGGATGGCCGGGTCTATGTCAGACAGGGCCACGAATGCCTGGTGTTGGACGCGGAGTCCGGGGTCCTGCTGAAGACCTTTCAAGCGCCGAAAAACATCGACGGAACTCCCGGGACCTGGGGGCATATTTCCGTGGCGCAAGGTTTGCTGTACGGGTCACTCTCCGACACCAATCACATAGTGACCTATCGATACGTGAAGGGCGGTGACATGAGCGGTCAGTTGACCGAGTCGAAGGCCCTTTTCGCCCTTCACGCGGATTCCGGGGAGTTAGCGTGGCGGTACGACGCCAACTACTCCATTAGGCACAATGCAATTGCCGTGACCTCAAACCTGGTCCTCCTGATCGATCGGCCACTCGCCTTGTACGATCGGAAACGCAAGGCCAGAAGTGTTCCGGAGGAGCGGGGGGAACTGAAGGCCCTTGACGCTATGACCGGAAGGCTTGTCTGGAATCGGCAGGAACGCGTTTTCGGCACGCTCCTCGCCGCCAGCGACGCACAGCAATCGGTTCTGATGAGTTACCAGTCCACCCGTTTCAAGCTGGCCAGTGAGCTTGGAGGTAGAATGGCGGTGTTCGACCTGAAAACGGGAATGCCGCGGTGGGAGAAGAACATCCAATACGAATCCCGTCCGTTGATCAACGGCCGGACGATCTATGCCCAGGGCGGGGCGTGGGATCTGCTGACCGGAGAACCCCGTCCGTTCAATTTCAAACGCTCTTACGCATGCGGCATCATGGCCGGCGCGAAAGACCTCATCGTCTACCGCTCGGCCACCCTGGGGTATTTTGATCTCACGCGAAATGAAAAGAACGAGGATTTCGGGGGCATACGTCCGGGGTGCTGGATCAACGCGATTCCCGCCGGCGGCCTGGTGCTGGCTCCCGACGCTTCTGCCGGTTGCCGATGCAGCTACCTGAACCAGTCCTGGATAGCCCTGCAGCCAGGAGGCCTTCGTGCGCCGGTCATTGATCCGCCGGGAACCGTTTCCCGGGATCCCATCGCCGTCACGATCACGGCGGATCCTTCAGAGCAAACACGTGTCCACTACACCATGGACGGAACGACCCCCTCAAGGCAATCCGCCCTTTATACCTCACCTTTAGAGGTGACCCGATCGATCGCCATCCGGGCCCGTGGTTTCGATGCGCGCGGACGCTCCGGCCCGGTTTCCGAAGCTCGCTTTGTCGTCGACAAGGATCTGATTCCCCTGGAAACGGAACGGTGGACCGTGTGGGACGCACCCGGCTCAAAGCCGCCCAGTGCCTGGCGCGTTTCCGAAGGGGCGATCGACCAGACCTCGAACGTCCTGGTGGAGGGAGCGATTCCCTTGGGCAAGGATCCGGCGGTGGAACGCCTTGGGTCGCTTTATACATACAACGGCGGAACGGAGTTTCGCGACGGGACGTTTTCCTTTACTGTCAACTCCAGCGACAATGACGGTGTCGGAGCCGTTTTCCGCCTGGGCGATGTCGGGCACTATTACCTGTGGACAATGAACAGCCAGAAGCATTACCGGCTGCTGGCGTGCAAGCAGGGCGACACGTACAAGGTACTGGCCATCAACAACTCCGGATTCACGCCCAAGCAGACATACCGGGTGACGATCCGGTGTGACGGCCCGCGCATGACCGTCTTTGTGGACGGCAAGAAGGACTTGGAAGCAGAAGATGCAACCTATTCCCGCGGCACAGTGGGGATGTACTCCTGGGGAAACTCCGGGGTGCGGTTTGGTAAACTTCTTTTAAAGACCAATTAACCATGGGTAGTCATTTGATGCTCGGACCCGGCATCTATCGAGATCGGTGTCATCTTCCAATTGCTATCAGCCCCACGCTATTTGACTTTTGGATAGGGAGAATCCGCTAACGTCTCCTTGAGCATCGCATCATAGATTCCACGCATATTCGCCGCCCGCTCGGGATACTTGGAAGCCAGGTCCGCTTTTTCCTGTGGATCGTCTTCCATGTGGTACAGCATGGTTGTCGAGCCATCCACGACCAGCTTCCACTCGCCATCACGCAACGCACCCCGATCTTTCATTTCCCAGAAGCGTTTCACCTGCGGTAACGATTTGTTCTGAAACAAGGCCGGGGCTACATTGCGCCCATCCAGCCGATGCCCGGCTGGTCCTTTCACACCGGCAAGTGCCATGGCCGTCGGCATGATGTCGAAGGAAAGGATCAACTCGTCGGAAACGCTTCCAGGTTTCGCGCGGCCAGGTGCCCAGACGATGCCGGGCACACGGATTCCTCCTTCAAAGAAGCTGCCTTTAGTGCCCCTGGTCAGCGGACTGATGGTCCGGTTTCCTTTCGTACCGCCATTATCCGAGATGAACCAGATCATGGTATTTCCCGCAATTCCAAGCGCTTCGAGTTTGGAGCGGATTCGTCCTACGCCCTCATCCACCGGCAGGATGAAATGGCGAAAGAGCCAGTCTCCGGCTTTAGGATTACTGCCATACACCTCCTTCGGTGCCCATGGCGGAAGCTTGCCCTTGTCCGGTCCTCGCTGAATCTTTGAACCGCGTGCCTGATGTGGAGAGTGAGGCGTTCCATGCGCCAGATACAGGAAGAAGGGATTGGCTTTATTCCGATCAATAAAATCGATGGCATGCTCTGTTATCAGGTCAGAGTGGTATCCCGGCTCATCCTTCAGTTCCGTCCCTTGCCACCAATCCCGCGTGCCCATCCGATCGAGGTGCGAGTGCGCATCGATATTACCGCTGATAAATCCATTGAATTCGTCGAATCCATGTTTCAGGGGATTAAACTCCGGTTTGTAGCCCAGGTGCCACTTGCCGAAGACGGCAGTGGCATAGCCGGCCGACTTCATCGCCTCGGCAAAGGTCCATTCCTTGTCATGTATACCGACGTGATGCATCGGCACCCTGGGATCAGCATTTACGACTTCATCACAACCCGAACGCTGTTGATAGCGACCCGTCATTAGAGCCGCCCGCGTGGGAGAACATACGGAACCGTTGCTGTAGTAGCTGGTGAGTTTGATGCCATCCGCCGCAAGCCGATCGATTTCCGGAGTCTTGAAATTCCGGTTATCAAAACAACTCACGCCCCCATACCCCATGTCATCGACCATGATGACGATCATGTTGGGTTGAGTGGAGGGAGCCGCCCACAACTGACTGATGGTTATCAGAAGAACGAGTGGCAGTTTCGGCAGAATCTTCATAATAACTCTCCTTAAGTCCGACCTCGTACTGTCAAATCTGACAGTTCGTTTTCTTGTCTATTCCTCTTTCCTGCACGGGTTAGAAGCATTTATACCTTCTCTCCCGTTTTTCTGTTCTTCCAAACACCTAGCCTTAATCTTCTCTTTCTCATGGTCGTTGGGCGTACCGGGAGAGGACTGTACGTGAGCGTACCCTTTCCTGGAGAAGACCGCTATGGCGTATTTACGCTATGGAGAGTAACACATACCCGCTGGTATCTCTCAAGTGGCTCTCAGCGATAAACGCTCATTGCTGACTTGACTAGTCTGGTCATATATGACACCCTTCATATAGATAAGGAGGGAGAGATGTCGATACTGGTTTCTACTTACGAGGCGAAAGCGCACTTGTCGCAGTTGCTGGCGCAGGTCGAGAAGACGGGCCGTGCGATTACTATCTGCCGGAATCGAAAACCTGTCGCGGATCTGGTTGCACACAAGAAGACGGAGGACCCGCTGCAACAGGATCCCGCCTTGAAGGGCGCCCGATTCCATGGCGATCCATGCCGGCTCGTGGATGAATCCGACTGGCCGACGGAGCTACGCTGATGCTGTTACTGGATACGCATGCATTTATCTGGTTGGCATCCGATCTGCGCAAGTTGCCCAAGGCAGCAAAGAGCGCACTTCGAGAGCATGCGGGTGCGCTGTATCTGTCTGGCATCTCCGGTCTGGAAATTGCGCTGTCAGTCAAACGCGACCGGTTGGATCTGCCAACCGATCCTGAGTCTTTCACGCTTCGCGCACTCGAGCAACACGGTATCGAGGAGATCCCGGTTTCGGCGGTGATCGGGTGTCGTGCCGCGCGCTTGCCGGAGATCCATAACGACCCCTTCGACCGCATCATCATTGCAACGGCGCAGTTTCACCGCGCGAAGATTTTGACGAAGGATGCAGTGATTCCAGATTATCCGGACACGGACGTCATCTGGAGCTGATATGCGTAAACTCCGGCACTTCGCTTTCCCGCTGATCGTCACCTGCCTGGCTTTCGCCGATGTCGCGGCGTACGAACCGGTCCCCACGGGTGACCACCGCTATGGTTACCTGTCGCCAGTTGATGGCTCGTTGCAATTCTACCATGTCTACGTGCCCGCCTTCTACGATCCGACGCAACCAACCCCCGTGGTCTTCTCCCTGCATGGTTTCGGCGGACGCACCGGACCGGCGGGCGGCGGATTGCGCGGGCGCTGGGCCGACGCGAACGCCTGGTTACTGGTCCGCCCCGACGGCCGAGGAAACCAGAACTGGGACGGTATCGGTGAGGATGACATCTTCCACGTGCTGGCCGACATGCGCCGGTCAACTCCCGATCACGCGGCGTTCAATGTTGACGGGGAGCGGCTCTACGTGGAGGGGTTCTCCATGGGGGGGCACGGTGCCTTTCGCCTTGCTACGCGGCACGCCGGCACCTTTGCAGCCGTTGCTCCTGTGGCGGGATGGACCACGCATCGCGAATTCTACCGCCACTGGTATGACACGTCATCTCCCGATTTGGGCGGCGGGTATATCGACCCAGCTCGTATGCCTCTGCTGGAGACGGCGTCATCGCTCAAGCAGGCGGAGAATGCTCTCTGGTGCCCGGTGTTCGCAACCTACGATCTCAATGACGGCATCAATCCTCCCTCCAATGCGCGCGACATGATTCGCCGGATCCGTGGGGTCGGCGGTGTGCACGTGACATGCCTCGAGGGTACGGGCGGCCACTGCGGGAGCTATGACATAAAGAAGAACCTGCGCTTCTTTCGCGGTAAGACTCTCAATCGATGGCCGCGGACCGTCCGCCTGACCACGAACACGCTGCGCCACAATCGTGCGCATTGGATAACGATCGAGCGTTTGCGGGTCCTCAACCAGTGGGCGCGCGCAGAAGCCGATGTCGATGAGCAGCGTGTAACCGTGACTTGCAGGAACGTTCTGGCCTTCGGTCTGGACCTGGATCCTGAGCTGGTGGATATGGACGTCCCCGTAAAGATTCAGATTGATGGGCGCGAACCGATAGAAACAGAGCCACGCCCACGGCTGTCATTCGAAGCCCGTTTGAACGATCATCTTGGGATCGCTGAATGGATGCTCGTGGATCAGCCCGGCGACGATGCGGTGAGTGATGTCCGAAAGACACACGAGCTGGCCGGACCCATCGATGACGCCTTTCGCTCACGTTTCACAGTGATTTACGGGGCGCAGCCCGGCAGCCGGCGCGTGTCGATTGGGGCAGACCGGGACGACGCGCTTCGTTTTGCGGCTGAATGGAACGGCTGGATGACGCTGCACTGGGGCAATCAACGTCCGTCGGGCCGGCGGCGCGCGGATTGGTGGCAACAGCCATATCCGTTCCAGCCGGGACGGCATGTCCACCCGGACACGCTACTCGTAACGCCCCGCCCCGACACGGATTTCACGTTGGAGTCACTGCCCGACGACCGTAACCTGGTATTGTTTGGCGATCCCGGTTCGAACTGGATCGTCGCGCACCTGGCGGAGCGCCTGCCGATACGGGTGACACTTGACAGTGTGACGGGAGTTAATGTTCAGTGCGGTGCCCGTGTCTATTCCGGGGATCATGTGAACTACTTCTTCATCGCTCCCAACCCGTTAGCTCCGCGGCACTACGTCGTGCTGGCGCGTGGCTATCTTTCCAGCGGGATTGATGCCAACCGGTCTGGCGCGCGCCAGGTGGGCAAGGATATGGAGGCCCTCCCGTTTTATTGGCCCGATTACGTCATATGGGACGCGCGTCGTCGCCCTGGTCCGACTGTACAGGCCCCGCTGCGCTACCTGCCCGACGCGTTTCTGGATGCCGGCTACTTTGGCGAGGACTGGCAGCTATGTCGCCGCGCCCCCGTGCCGTGCATCTCGGTCGAAGGGGAAAAGATCCGGCGAGAAGATGCCTGGTACAGTCCTGCACGCGTGCGCATATCGGCAAATGCCGTTCCCGGCGGTTTCGGCGTAGCCGGAATTGAGTACAAAGTGAATAGCGGGGCCTGGACCCCGTACAGGGAATCAGTCTCCATTGCCGCTGAAGGCCACGTCATCGTATCGGCCCGGACGCGTTGCGACAACGGGCAGTACATATACTTGCCGCAAGGGAGCACGGTTCGAGGTGTGGCGGCGCCCGGCAACATGTCGGATGAGGGCCGAGTCTGTTTCGAGGTGCAGGAACGACGATCATTGTGGCGTCGCTTCAAAGGGCTGTTCGGCAAGAGAAGATCATAAAACGAGGTAATTCACACGGGGTTGATCGTCGTCGCGATCGTTGTCCCGATCCTTGTCTTGATCGTCGTCGACAATGATCGGGACGACGATCGAGACAAAGATGGGGAATGACAACGATCGGGACAATGATCAGGATGAAGATGGGTTTTCGAACCAATGCTCCCAGGCGACGCCTCGGAAGGCGCGCCTGAAGCACACGTGTGCGCAATGATTGAGTGTGGGAGATGCGTAAGGAGAAAGAATACGATGACAGATACAAGAAGGAAAATGATCCCCGGTATGACACTGACAGGAGCCGCAGTTCTCTTAGCCCTGACAGTTGGCGGTCCCGTCTTTGGTGCGGACCTGTCCGTCATGGTCCACGCCCGAGGCCAGGCGGAAGTGATGGAGACGCGGGAGCTCGTCCCCTCTGGTTCGCCGGCGGAGATCAGATGGGCTCCGGTCAGTTCACGATTGGAGGTGGATAGCGTCAGATTTTCCATGTCCGACAAGGGAACACCGTTGCCGGTATCGGACCTGCGCCTGCTGGATCCTTTCGGCAGCCGCGATACTCTCCTGCGCCGGTATGTCGGCAAGGTGGTCCGGATAGTTCGTCCCGAGACGGGTGATGAAATCAGCGGCACGCTGCTGACGGTGGACAAGGGGCGCCCCGGTATGCTCAAAACTGCCGACGGCTCACTGCACCTGGATCCGGCCGGTGAGATTGTACTGCCGCCGGATGCCGGCCTTGTTTCCCAACCAACCCTGGTGGGGCGCCTCGCGACACCATTCGAAGGCAATCGTGACGTGCAATTGAGTTACCGCACCGGGGGGATTAAGTGGGAACCGCTTTATTCCATCACCTTCAACGAGAAGACCGGAAAAGCCGACTTTTTCGGGACTTTGATTCTGAGTAACGATACGGAGACCGGGTTCGAAGATGCCGCCTGGCGTTTCTTATCAACCGAGAAGCAGAAAGTCGACTGGCCGGAACCCGCCAAGCTGGACAGGGTAATGGAGTTCTCGCCGCTCAGGCCGAAAGGCCGGCAATCTCTGTCCGCGCACGGCAGCTTGCGCTTACCCCTTCTCGAGGCGCGCAGTCTGCCGGTGACAATCGCCTACGTCTTCGACCCGCTGGCCGACGGTCCCCGTGTCGACACGCCGGCGCAGAAGCTTCAGCGGGTCATATTCATTGCGAACTCACCCGAAGCCGATGCGCTCGGATTGGGCGGATCGCTGCCTTCCGGCAAAGCGAAAGTTGTGATGCGACACATGTCCGGTTATGCCGAGTCGCTCGGGGAACAGCGTCTTGACTCCGTCGCACCGGACGAGAAGATTCAAGTCGCGCTCGGGGGGGGCGATGGGTTGACGGGTAAACGCACGCAGACACCGTTCGTTGAGCTGGCGGACGAACGCTGCCAGGAGCAGGCGATCACGATACGACTGAACAACAACACGAAAACCGACATTCTTGCGACAGTCTTCGAGCACCCCTGGGGCCGGTGGGAAATTCCGAAAACCAGCGCGAAGTACGAACAACTCGACAACGAAACCATACGTTTCGTCATACCCGTCCCCGCAACTGGGGAGGCCGAAATCAGGTACAAGCTGAAGATCAAGTACTGATTGATGAGCATTGACATCGATGAATCCCGTCGAGCCATAGGGCCCGACCCGATCCCAAAAATGGTGGATTCCCCGATACGCGTGTTACCTGGCGAGTGCTACCCTATCCCAATAGAAGACGTTATCAACGTTCTGTAAATCTGCCCACGCAGCGATACCTGATCGTCCATCGCGGGTGGGAATGTACGAAAAGGAGTTCGCACAGTGGTTTTGCTGAGAAGAGTGTTCTTTCAGATCCTGCTCTTCGCTGCGTTGTCCGGGTCTGTATTGGCTGGGACTGTTGGCGGGATGCTGTCGTCCAACACGGTATGGGACTCATCCGAGAGCCCATATGTCTTGACGGGCCATGTGGTGGTTGCCTCGAATGCCCTTCTTGAGATTCATCCAGGCACAGAGGTACGGCTTCCGGCAGACAGCGCAATCGTCGTATATGGAACCCTCGATGCTATGGGTGATACGAATGACCCGATTGTGTTCACGAACCATATTCCCGGAACCAACGGTTATGGAATCGCTTTTCTTGGGACAGGGACAAACGGAATGCTGAGTACCACTGGTATTTTCGAACACTGTTCGTTCTACTCGCTGCGGGCTCCTGTCTACGAAACCGTGGAATACCCCGGCGCTGTCTACGGTATTGGCGCACGTCTGAGCGTTTCTAATTGCACCTTTGAGGAAACACTTATCCAGGCTGTCCAGGTTGTCGATTCTCGCGTTATCGTGTCTGGAAGCCGAATGAGGGATGTTCATGAAGCTGTGAGACTGGTTCGTTCCTCCGCCATGATTGTTTCCAATCGCATCAGTGAGCTGCCTGTTGAGTACGATGCCATTGATGTAAACTTCTCCTGGACCGGACCTGGCGACGATCAGGTTGTAATTGAAGGCAACGAGATATGGGATGGGGGCGATGATGGGATAGATTTGGGCACGTCTCCGGCGATTGTCAGAAGGAACATCGTGCGGTCGTTCGCTGATAAGGGAATCTCTCTGGGTGAGGGTTCCCATGCCACATTGGAGCATAATCTTATTGTGGGCTGCGGGCAGGGCATATCGGTCAGGGATTACTCGAATCCGGTCATGTTGAATAATACGGTTGTGGGGTGTTCTTCGGGTGTTTACTCCAAGGACTACGGCAGAGGTAGCCTCTCAAACTCTATCGTATGGGATTGCTCCACCAGTATTCGAGTGGCATCCGGCTCAAAGCTGAATGTCGGTTATTCGCTGATAGGGGGAACGGGAGTATGGACGGGTGAAGCCAATATCAACGCCGACCCGGAACTCACGCCGACTTTCCGGCTTCGGAATACGTCGCCCTGTATTGATGCAGGGGTGAACCTGGATGCCGGGCACCTTGACCTTGATGGGGAGTTATTCTGGGACCACCCCGAACACTCGAATGTAGTGTCGGCCGTCGACATCGGGGCTGACGAGTTCGTCGACGAAGACGGGGATGCTGTGGCGGATTATTGGGAGAGACTGCAATGTGGCAGTACGAATATGGACGCTGTTTCAGACGATGACAGTGACAATCTGAATCTTCTCGGAGAGTATGAACACTCCACTGACCCCGACAACGCCGACAGCGACAATGATCAGCTACCCGATGGCTGGGAAGTTAGCTACTCTCTTGATCCCCTCTCCGGGGATGACGCGGAGTTGGATCCTGATAGTGATGACATGTCTTCCTGGGAAGAATTTGTGGCGGATACGGATCCGAATAGTCCGACCTCCCTACTGCAGATCTCGGCTATGTCCATCGAGGAAGAGGGCGTCAGACTGACTTGGCAAGGTGGCGTCTGGGCGCGACAACTTCTTCAGACTCGAACGGCTCTTACAGGCATGACGGAGGTCTGGAGCACTATTCTTACGAACGAGCCGCCCACGGCGGTGGTAAGCAGTAGAGTTGATAAAGCATTCACGCCCAGTACGCGCTACTACAGGATACTCATAGATCCGCAATAGTAGCCGACCCCAGCTCCCTGTATTATCGAACGAGCTTACGATCGTAGAACTCAACGCCTTTGGGTGGCCGGATCGGGATGTTGAGTCCACCAGAAGCTTCGAGCTCGGCAAACAGCTGCGTCTTTAGTGCTTCAATCTGCTTCCTGTATGCCGGAATATTGATCAGGTTGTGACGCTCATGGGGATCCGTTTCCAGATCGTGGAAGCTATGCTTGTCCCAAACGCCGTGATAGTACACGTATTTGTAGCGATCAGTTCGGATGGCGAGGGTGGTTGGCTGCGCCGGGAAGTTCCACTCCCAATGGTATTCATAAAGAATATGATCGCGCCAGGGAATCGTCTTTCCTGCCACCAGCGGCAAGAATGACTTGCCGTCCATCCGTGGCCCATTCGCGGGTTTCGCTACCCCCATTGCCTCGAGAACGGTTGGTGCCACGTCGATATTCTGAATCATCGGCTCAATAACTGTTCCGGGCTTAACAACGCCGGGCGCCCGTACCAGCATCGGAATGCGTATGGATTCCTCGAATGCATCGCGCTTGTCGTAGAAACCATGCTCACCCAGGGCAAACCCGTTATCGCCAAGATAAATCACCAGGGTGTCATCCCGACGCTTGAGGTCGTCAACCGCCTTCATCAAACGCCCCACGTTCTCGTCCAAGGCGTGAACCGTCTCACAGAATCGCCAGTAAAGATCATCAAATGACGGCACGGGATCGTGATCCAACGGTCCAGTCTGCATGTGATCAATTCCATGAATGCCATACCGGCGTTCACGCAGCCAATTGGGTTGTGTCTCGTAATTCCGCTCCGTCAACGACATCGTCGCCGGATATGGAATCGGTCTGTTTTGATA
>PVBE012012170.1_pt1 | contig 13171 bp, 13 predicted proteins | sample 1631181 | NCBI WGS metagenome assembly PVBE01 (sample SAMN08397723, study PRJNA350692) | Marine metagenome, whole genome shotgun sequencing project. | isolation source: water | place: Pacific Ocean | collected 2012-04
ACAATACACCCAGCCGTATCACTATCAAAGAAGAGAAGATCCATGTTCGTGATCTTATAGCCGATAGACTCTCCTTTAAGAAGCTCCATGCGAGTGGCTGACACGATGACCGTGGCGGCTCCGTTTCCTACATAAGCGATGGGAGCCCCTGCCTGCGCAGATCGGCATTTGACTACAACTCCGAAACCATCAGGGATGGGAAGGTTTGGTCCTTGCACAGGTGTACCTGGAACCGCAACGGTTACGGTTTGGAACGTAACCGCTCCTTCGTTAGGAACAGGAGTTCCACCTCCGCCTCCGCCCCCTGTTGTCACAAGGGCTCCGGCGGCGTTTACCCTGGCAATCCGCATAAGCCCGGTTGCAGTCTCCAGACCAGAGATCGCTACCCCGGCTGGAGGGGGTGAAGATGGAAGTGTGCCGTCATCAGCTACTGAGTATCCATCCGGATTCTGAATAACTTCGCTCATTATTTCTTACCAAACGCAAAGGCGGCTACCACTCCAAGTGCCAAAGCCGCGCCCCCAAGAACAACATAAGTCGTAGGAAACGCACTATCTGTGGTCTCTGTTCCACGAGCCAACATTTTATCAGCGATGTTCATAAGAGTTTGAGCCTCATCTTGGACTTCCCTCTTGCCTTGCTTAACAGCCAAATCATAGGCCGCGTAAGAGGCGCCATAGAACTTTGAAACGTCTCCCCTTATACCCGTCTGCTGGGCTCTCTGGTAAGCAGCCTTCGCTGCGGCCAAAAGCTCTTCAGCAGTAACTCCAGCGGGAGGAGGAGGAATAGGAGGGGGTACGTTGGCCTGCTTCAGCATGTCTAAAGCAACTGACTTTAACTGCGATGCCTTCTGGCGAATCGCTTCCTTGTCTTGGGCAATAGCCAGCTTCTCTGCATGAACGGCCGCTGCGTAGAGATTTTGAATCTGGGCAACTTCTCCCGTATCCTTGGCGAGAGCATAGATTACTTGCGCCTCTTCAAGAGCCTTTTCTGCCGTGATAGAAGGAGCTGGAGTTGGCATGGGCCAGTTTTGAGGAACTTTACGGGTATCAATACCATAATGCTTCTCCCCCATGGCAATCTGATCTCGCATGTCGTCGTTGTATTCGATCAGCTTTACAACCCGGTTAATTTCTTTTCCTTTTCGGTATTCCAGCCAAGGTTGAGATCCCAATAGCTTTGTATCTCTCAAGTCTTTCAAAACTGCATCTTGGCGTTCAATGGGATTTTTATCTCCACCTGGCCGTTTCTTCAACCATGCATCAAAGGTTGCCTGAAACTTGGAAGAAGCTATTGTCTTTCCCTTGGCTAACAGCTTGGGGAATTCCTGGGTGGCAGCGATTGCCTTGGCCATCCACTTCTTCATTTCTTCTGGATCCGATTCATCCGACCGGCCCATAGATCCCAGAAGATACTTCTCTGGATTACGAAACACATCTTCCTGTAGAGCACTCTCCTGGCCAAGACCGGTCAACTCCATGGGAATGCCCGGAGTAGCGCGGGGGAAAGAAGGATACCCTCCTCCAGCCCGGATACGCAGAACATCCTCTTCAACTGAATTTCCCAATTTTTCGAAAACATTTTCTCCAACGCCTGCCCCTGACATAGAAGACTGGGTCCAGATGCTGTCGGCGTCTCCCCAAATGCTTCCACCCTTGTCTGTAAAAATGCTCATTTCGTTACCTTCATAGCTACGAGTAATACAGCAACCAAGGCCACGCCACCGCCGGCAACATATAGAATAGTCTTTGTTGTATTGGCATCATCAGCTGCCCTTCGATCTCTCTCCTCCTGGCGTTCCCGGTTTCGAGCCCTTTCAGCCGCCAGTTGCTTTGCTTCATTATCTGCAGGGCTTGTCCATCCAGGGCCCGGAGACCATGTAGTAGGGGGTGTCGTATTCATGCCCTTGCCTGTATTCAGGTAAGGTTCGGCGTCATTTGCATTTACCCTTACGCTATTAGAATAGCTTTCTGCCAGAATCCGATTCTTTTCCCTGTTGTATTTTTCTTTGTCTTTGTTCGCCTTGTAATCGTTGTAGTGCCCGAACGCTTCAAGACCTGTAGTTATAAGAGTTTCATACCAGGGCTTATCTTCCTTCTTTTTACCCCCATCATCCTCATCATCATCCTTGCCCAGTAGCTTCTTCAGCATGGCTTTATAGTCAGTCTCACCATCTTCCTTCTTATCATCTGTATAAGAATCGAAGGCAGTATCCCAGATAGTAGACTTCTTAGACTTTGCCGCTTCATCAGAAGACTTTGCCCCTCCAAGGCCGGATATACTGTTTCTCTCGTAGAGGGAATTGCCCTCGGTAAAAGGGGAAACGTTACCATTGAAAATGCTCATGAATTTCCTCCGCGTGGGTTAGAAAGTATTTCTATCGCTATCATGAGGGCACCACACATAAGGAAAAGGCTGGCAACGGTGCTTTGAGCATTGCTCCAATGCCATTTTTCGATACCATACCAATCCTGTGCTTGGCCCAATCCATCCAAGGAGAGCAGGTCGTCCTGTATTCGTTCAATATCTTTGGCCCGCTTTTTCGCAAGCTTTCCTGAATCGCAGTCCCGCAACAGCTTTTTAAGCCCCTTCTTGGTATGTCGAATTCTAAGCAATCGCATTGGGCCACTGGGATCCGATTTTGATTTTGCAACGAGAACATTGGCAAACTTTGACTTTCCCCTGGAAACCCATCGGAAGGTGTTGTAGTAGTCTGCTTCGGCAATGGTTCCCGGGGACAGGCGTTCGTAGACGTACTTCCCACCAGGGACTTCCACCAGGGGAAGGCCATCCGGGCTATCGCATTTGTACAGTTCGAATGCCATTCCATTATGTAGCCACTTTCAGCAGCCCTCCGAACCGGAGCCTCATCTCGATGGCAGCACCCACATCAAACCGTGCCCTTACAAACCGGGTCAAAAGACGAATAGAGAAGGCCACCTCGGGCCCTCCATCCGTAACCACAAAAGTATCTGCCTGGTCGTAATTTATCCCATCAATAGACTGTTCTATAAATAAGGTACCTGAAGCGAGGGCAGGGTTCGAAAGGGTGACAATGCAAGTACCCGTCACCTCGGCATAATTTTCACCAATTTTGGTAACAATGAGAGTTGGATCAGGGGGGACCGGGGGCCCAACCAAGGGCATAATCCACAGACTTTGGTTATTAGACGTAAGTTCCTGGTTCTGGACCTCGTTCATTTGTGTACACTTTCAGAGAGACGTGTAATAGGTTCAAGCCAACCCCACATCGCCGCCTGGACCTTGCGGACAGCAAACAGGGTATTGGTGGCACGGAATGACACAGTCTGCCGATCCGCCACTTCCAAGAGAACATTATGGAAATCAATGGGAAGCCCATCCATATCAACAGAGGTAGGACTGACAACCGTCTGTTGAGGGGGAAAGCCTGCTGGAACCGGCATGGCGTGAGTAGCAGGGTTATTATACTGACAAAGGGTTTTTACAGGGACACCCTGGAGGGTAATGTCCACGGTGATTCCAGAAGGTGCAAGCCCATCAAAATTAATGAGATCAATCCACCGGATAATGGTTCTCATGGTGGGATAGGTTTCAAAGGTAATCATGGGAGTAATGGGAGGCGCGAGGGGAGGGATTGGAGCGGCCGGAAGTGCTACTGTCTCTACCATGTAGAAAACTTCCGCATACCTGGAAAGATCCAGGTGATCCTGTCTTCGATTTGTGTCAAAAGGCTGGTTCGCCACAATTGAACTTGGGAGAATGTTTTCCTGGGTATGGCGAAGCGCCTCGGATTCGATCCTGGCCTGCCGGCTGACCATTCTTCCTGTTGGAGTTAGTGTGGATCTCCCATACTTCCCCCCAAGAATCTTGTTGGGATTGTAAAGTTCATCCTGGGGAGTAATAAGAATGTCGCTCCTTGGGTAATCTCTCCCTTTCTTTATGTAGGAACCCCTGGAGGCATTGGGATCGTGAATTTGAGGGGTTGCAGGAATGGTATCTTTTTTCTTCGGATGACCTGGCCCAAGAACCTTATTCGGATCGTAAATGTCATCCTCTGAGTGAGTGTCTCGTCCTTTTTCGGGATACTTCTCGTCGGCCATGCGACCTCCTTATCTAAAGCCTCATGGGCCACAAGGTAATTATTGACTAAAAACCTTTATCCCATGAAGCACAATTTCAATGTCATTAGCAAATGCATCTGTGTTTACAATCTCTACCACCAGGGCAGAATTGGCCCGGAATCGCCGTCGCCCCTTGATTATATAGGGGCGTTGTGCCGTTCCAGAAGCCGTAGCAGCATCAACAAAAATAGCAACCTGTGTGAGCGGTCGGCTGACCGTTCTTCCCTCTCGAACCACAAATTGAAAATTGTTATTCGCAACGGGAGGAGCTGCATGGTTTATAGCAGTATGGGTAATCTCCATGAGATCGAAAGGGCCATCCATTGCAATCGTTCGTGAGATCAGCGCAGGGTTTCCGGCAACAACTCCTGGAGGAACAGCCAGGAAACGATATGGAATCAGTAGCCAGTCTTCAGTGGCGGCAGGTGCCTTTGTGGGATCTATGGGGCGATCCGGTTTGCCTTCTAACCCAGATAACCTGGTATCAAGATCTTCAAGAAGATCATGTATTTCATCCACTGATGCCATAACAGTTCTCCATGAAGGTCAACGGGTAAACACTTTCAAACCATGAAGTACAACAGTAATATTATTAGGGGCAAGGGAAAAGTTCTGAATCTCTATGGTGATGCCTACCATCGCACGATACCTTCGACGGCTCTTTAAAATATAGGGACGTTGAGCGGTACCTGAAGTATTTGCAGCTTGAATCCCAACGGGAATCAAGGGGCCCCCAGGAAGGGGAGGCGGGATTACAAGTTGCTCCATTGAAAGCTTTCTTCCAACAGATTCACCTTCCCGGATTAAAATAGTAAAATTGTTGTCTGTAGCTATATGAGTGATTTCAACAAGATCAAAGGGGCCATCCCCTGAAACCATTGTTGTGAGCAAAGCCTCCGATGGGATCACAGGGGGGCCAGGGGCAGCAGCAGGAAGCAGCCCAAACTGAAACGGAATTACTAACCAGTCCTCCGTGACTGGCTGTGAAGCTAAGGATGCAGGCTGGCCAGGAGTGTTTTCCAACCCCGCAACCCTGTTCCCAAGGCCTGCAAGCAAGCTCTGTATTTTACCCATGTCTGCCATGGCACTTCTCCATGATTTCTAACGGGTAAATACTTTTAACCCATGTAAAACCAACTCAATCGTATTCGTCAGTGGTGCGGCTGTGGTATTGACAACTTCCACGGCAATCGCAATGTTGGCACGGAACCGACGACGCCCCTTAATAATGTAAGGACGTTGTGCAGTTCCAGAAGTATTGGCTGCATCCACAAAATCTCCGTCCATTGTCAGGGGCCGCCCTACGGACTCCCCTTCCCGAATAAGAACCCGGAAGTTGTCATTTACGGTTCCCGCCGAATCGACTGCAACGTGGGATATCTCAATAAGGTCAAAAGGACCGTCTCCAGCAATCGTTCTCGTCACCAATGCTGCAGCACCGGAAGCAATGGTTACAAAGCGGAACGGTACCTGGAGCCAATCTTCTGTTGCATCCTCTGAAACCTGGACTTGGCCAAGGCCAGAACCTTCCAACCCCGAGATTCGATCACCAAGGTTTGTAAGATAATCCTGTATTTCACCAAGAGAGGACATGTGCTGACACTCCTTCCGTAAGAAATCCCCGCCCCGGCCTTTCGGCCGGAGCAGGGACACAAAAAAGGTAGTCTACATGACCGCCTTGGTCCGACGTCCCCAGAAAACCACGCGAAGCCGCACAGCTTCGGTCGGTGTCATTACTGCACCGGGGAATTCCAGGCGAACGCTGAACGTATCGCCCGGATCCAGGGTAACAAGGAACGGACGTGTGAACGACAGCACGTTCGTAATGTTACCCGGACCACCGATGGACCGGAACTCCCCCGCCGCCGGGACAGCCGGTATCGATGGGGCACGAACCGATTCCAGGAGGGACGCACCACCCAAGATCATTTCGATCGGGAGAGGATCGGGGATCTCAACGGAGTTAATCCGAAGGGTGAAGTTGCCACCCTGGACCATCTGCGCGTCGGCAGTCAGGGCCAGGTCGTTCATTTTCACAACCCAGGAACGGATCTGGAAGCTGTTGACACCTGTCAACTGGCCACCAACCTCCATGTTGGTGTCAGTAGCTGTTTTACCAGCCTGGCCTTCCGGTACCACGAAGTAAAGCATTTCTGTGGTTACAACAGCCGCTGGGGCGATGTTGGTATCGTACAACCAACCTTGGAAGACGTTCTTGGCGCCTTTGACTCTTGACATCGTGTTTCTCCTATGACGGAAAATCTATCATTCGCAGGGTTTCCGTCTAACGCCCTGCTTCTCCGGGAAACAGCCCCGGCTGATTAGTTAGAAAACGTTGGACTCTTCGTCCTCTACGTCACCTTCTTCGTACTGTCCAACTCCAACTCCAGCTGTTTCTCCTTCATCGTAATCAGAGAAACCGTCGAGTTCGGTAGCGTCGGGAACTCTCAACTGGCCAAGGCCATCAAGTTCCGTGGCATCCGGGACACGAAGCTGTGAAAGTCCATCGAGCTCTGTGGCATCCGGCACACGAAGCTGTCCAAAGCCTCCACCGTAGGATCCGAGGCCTTCAACTCCACCTCCCTTAAGCCCAACCTTTGTGAGCAAAGGACCGGTAACCTTCTCATCAAAGAGCTTGGCCCAGGGGAACAGGAACGCCAATTTGGACATATCCTTGCTCTTTGCCAGCTTTCCGAGTTCCCAGCCAGCAATAGAGGATACAGCAGCTGTGGCGACCTTAACGGCCCAACCGTTATCCTTTTTGAGCTTGGTATACCACTCCTGCTCACCAAGGAACTTGTCCGCAGCGCGATCAATAACCGTGGTTGTAACGGAACCGAGGATAGCACCAGCAATGGACATATGTCCATCACGTCCACCGAACGCCCAATTGAATCCACCGATGATAGGCTTGGATTCACTGGCGCTGAAATTACCGAGCCGACCGAAGCTACCGAGGCCGAGGCCACGGACGCCAGCGCGCCGACGAGCGCGTCTGATCTTCCGCTTGGCTCTTCGGATAGGCCGACGAGCTTTCCGACGTGCCTTGCGAAGACCGCGATAAGCCCTGCGAGCAGTTTTACGAGCCTGGCCCTTGCGTGTTCCACGCCGTTTCCGACGACGAGCGGGAGCAGCCTTCGCAATTAGCTGAGCGAGGCCGGCAACTGTTGACCGCCGACGCCGACGCCTTTTGGGACGACGAACGTATGCGCGACGAGCAGTTTTCCGAACAGCACCCTTGCGTGTACTACGACGACGCTTTCTCTTGGCACCAAGTGTACCAACACCAGATACTGTGCGACGTTTGCGACGCTTTGGAGCCGCCTTGCGGGTTGTACGCTTTTTGCGCCTTAACCCTTTGTACGCACGGCGAGCTGTTTTTCGAACGCCGCCTTTACGTGTACTGCGTTTTCGCCTTTTGCGACCGAGTGCCCCGAGACCGCCTCCATCTGAATCATCATCCAGATCTTCGAGGAGGGAGAAATCAATCTCATCGTCTTCCGGGACCGAGTAGAGATCCTCGAACATAGCCTTAAACCTCGAAAGGTGTGTGTATAATGGGTATTCACCCCAGGTCTACGGCCACTTCTCCGGCCCTAACAATTGAAGCTCTAAAGCTTCTTGATGGAGATCATGTTCTCCATCTTGCATCGCGGGCAAAAGAAGACGGCTTCAAAGTCATGTGACTTTACTTCAGCCAGAAATCCTTTGCATCGCCTGCACACGATCCGTGTGGATCCCTCAAGAAGTTCACGACGTCGATGTTTACGTCGGGAACTTTCGCCAGGTCCCGGAACGGAAGGCTCTTCTTGTGATCCAGAACTCTTTATTGCCTCGGGTGGCATTTTTGGCCCTGGAAGAGAACTATCCGCTTTATCCTGATCTTTCGAAATAAGATTACTTTCCATCATCTCCTGTTCTGATTATTCAAAAGCAGAGACAAATTGTCAAGCAGTCTACTTATTAAACTTCAAGAATCATTTCTTTATAAATAACGGGGCTTTCCCAACCAAACTTAGAACTCTTTACAGTTGGGTCAGATGGTATCTTCTTTTTTCCCACTTTTAGAAGAACATACACATGGGAAAACTCAGATTTGTTGTTACTGTTGGCAGCGATCGCCTTGAAGTAAACCTTGAAACCTATACTAATAGCTAACGACGCTAAAAGTATACTAAGGTCATCGCAATCACCGGCTCCATACGCAAGGGTTCGCTTCGGCCATTGCAGGGTTTCAAATCCATGTATATCCCTAATCCATCGTACTTCATCACGCACCCAGTCACTAAGAGCCTGTGCCTCACAATAATGTTCCTTTGTTTCACAACCAGCATCTGCTGTGATCTTTATTGCAAGGCCACGAATGAACGCGCCGTATTCTGGATCAACAACCGCACCAACAGAAATCTTTTTCATCTGTTCCAAGGTTGCCTTCGTTCCCTTTGCACCACCAGGAATGGTGGTAACTGAAAGTTGCATCGGTGGAGGAATCCCGGGTCCGGACAGACCCGGGCTGGAGAGCTTTTCGGATAAAGATGTGGGGATCCGAAACATTCGTGCCATGCGGATTATTCTACAGTAAGAGTCTGCGGAGCGGAAGTCTCTTCTACTACTTCTTCTTCAACTACTTTCGCTTCCACAACAACTGGCTCCACGGAATTCGGCAGTACCTTCTCTTCAAGCTCTTCCTCGTCCTCATCATAACCCTGCAGGTAGTCCTGCAACTGGAGGCGGAAGCCCTTGAACCAATCTTCATTCTTATCAATGACAGCGCACTCTTCGGGAGTACACGCTGCTTTCAGGTGCTCCATCAAACGGGCAGGACGCATATTGGCCAACACCGCATTCAGAGTATCCTGGTTTAGCCCGGTGATAACAGGCACAAAGAACTCCGGCCCAAGGTTGTCTTCAAGGTTGTCGAGCAGAGATTCCTTTATCTCCGGGTACGTCTGCAGATACTGCTGAATCATTCGAGCCATAATTCCTCCTTCAGGGATGGGTTGTGTAGTAGATGGGTTCTGTTGAGCATACTGCTCTGCTTCTTTTTCAGCCTGTAACTCTTCATTTATCTTCTGGCGGACTTCTGCTTCTTGGGCTGCAACGATTTTTGCCCTCTCTTCTTCAGAAGGAGGCGTTTCCTGTGATGCAACCATTGCCTTAAACTTCTCTTCTGCCTGAGCTTGCGCATAAGCCTGTATTTCTTCTTCTGTAGGCATTCTACGCTTGGGACGCCTTGGCGCAGCTTGTGGAGGGGGTGGAGCGGCTGCTGGGCCACCTCCTGCCAGTAGTGGAAGGGCCATGGCCCCTACATCCCGGATAACACTTCCAATCCCTTCATCCTTTGCGCCCTCTACGGGATTGGCCTTTTGCGCTATATCTATAATAGACTCGGCTGCCTTCTGAGCTGTTGTCATGGATGTCAGCCCAGCATTCGTGAGGGTTTCCACAATGCGAGTAGTAGACTCCATACCCTGGTCTTTATTGTTTTTAAAGATGTCAAGCAACTGGAGTTGGAATTTCTGCTGTTCGACACCATATCGACGACCCTTTTCCTCTTCAGACTTCATTTCCATTCGCCGGAGATTGAGTTCTTCATCAAACCGACGTCGCTCTTCTACCAGCTGCTTTTCAAACCTTTCACGATCCGCAGCTGCCTGTTGATCAGTCTGTTTTCTGGCTTCTCGAAGTTGCGCCTGCTCCGTGCGAATCCGATCCTCATCCTTCTCCCTCTGGATTCGAGCCTGTTCCAATTCCCGATCTCGTACAATTCTAGCTTGTTCAGCTTGGTAGCGCCTGTCCTCTATAGCCTGGTCCTGGCGCCGTCGCTCTTCTTCCTGCCTTGCACGGTCACGCTCATCCCCCTGTTTTATCATCAGGGCCATCATTCCTTGGAAAGCGTTATCCTGATTACCAGTGCCCATCTTCTCAATCAGCGCCTCCATGCGTCGATCAGATTCACCCTGGCGCTGTTCCATACGTCTATCGAACTCCGCCTGGCGAGCTAGAATGCGATCCATCTGCTCCGCTTTAGGATCCTTTTTATCCTCAGCGAACATCTTCCACATCATCATATCTGACATTCGGTCGCTTTCAGGTGGTGTTGATGGCACAGAAACCTCCTCTTCTTCCTTATCATTTTTATCCATCATTTTTTCCATCCATTTTTTCTGGAATTCCATAGATTGCATCTCCAGGGAATCTTTTTGCATCTTTTTAAGATGCTTCATATGATCACCAGGGCTAGGAGCGTCTGTCTCAGGCATATCGACCTCTTTATCTGTAAACTCAAATTTAACAAGCCCTTGGCCTTTTACTTCTTTTTTACGCTCATCACAGGGTAAAGCGTAATAAACAGCCGGCCCATGCTTCTCAGCAAAGACAGTTAACACTTTTTCCTTCAGTTGATCATAACCATCAGAGTCTTCGAAGGGCATATAGCCAATAATTGACTGAATAACCCCTCCAGTCTTCTTATTGATGTTTTCTTTCTTTATCTTCCAATACCCATCTGCTACAGCGTTTTCGGGTACAGACTCGATAAACTCGGAAAATTTATCCTCAGTGATATGCGCTTTTCTTCCCATGTCTCCTTTTATATCAATACACAGAAAAAAAACAAGGGTTTATACGGAAAAAGCGCACAGGTTTTTTACCATAGGGGTGAGATATAAACCCTGCTTACCTATGGAAAATAGATAGGAAGGGGCCTTAACAGCCCGCTTGTAGGCTTCCATTAAACCACTAATTAACTAATTAATTAATACCCCCCTACCGTTCCCTACATATAGCTAGGGTTATAGCAGTGGTTACCCCCCTAAAAACCCGGAATCATAGTTGAGAGAAGCGATTGCGAGCAGATTTAAAAAATCGCTCAGAGTTAGTTTTCTCACTCCGTTTGCCTTCCTTCGGGACTTTTCGGGATTAATTAATTAGTTAATTACCGAAATCGAATGATGGCAAACGAAGTGGGACTACTGCTGATGGAGAACCTTTCAGCTCTCCTCCAGTACACGCGACCACAGCCACATTGATTTGTGGCGCCCTCGGGAATATGCTGATTCCGGTTGAAAAGCCGAAGGACAGCAGAAGGTTCCAGTGAGTGGATTACACCTCCTCGTAGACTACGTGCCGAGCAAGGATAATCCATTAGGAACTGGTGGGGTGCTCACCCCGCTCCCGTGGAAGGCTTCGACTATGAAGGGGCCTTCATTGGTATGGTTGCGAAAGATGGAGGAGAAAAGAAAGGGATGTAACGTCAGTAGATGACAATAGGTGGGTATGCCCATCCCTTGTCGGTAGAACCATAAAGTCAAGCAGGTAGTTTGATGTGCCCGTGGGTACCTAACCGGGTTGTTTACCGGACCCAAGGCCACAACTACTGTTTGATCGGCACCAGAGTGAAGATCTCGAACCCCATATCGGGCTACTCACAATTCACCCTACTTACCGAAGACCTTGTCGGGAAACCGCAGGCGCTGTAAGGGGCAACGGGTTGTGAACTAAGACTCCATATGGACACGAACGAGATGTGATGTGAAAGTCGCGATCCTGAGGTTTCGCAACCGAAGGAAGTTGAGCTATTAAGGCAAAGCAAAATATTCTTATTCTTTGTGCTTAATTCGTGAACTCCATCAACAGGGCTTTTGATCTCTATCAAATAGCCCAAGCCACTCCCTCCTTTTGGGAGGTAAGGGTCGATGAGGTACGCTACCTCACAAAGAAGTTGGGTGCGGACACAGTCCACACAAACTTCTGATGATAGCCACAGACCGGGGAAACCCGGTTCGGGGGTGACTCCCCGGATTCATACCAATGCGAATCGTGGATCCATTCTAAAAAATAGCGCCAAGGCATTGACATTGGTTGCGTGACCATTCGTGCACCTAGTAGTGGGATGCAAGTCCCCTTACCACTCCCTGTGAAGCGCAATGCTTCGATATGGAGTGGATGCTAATAGTGCGTTCGATAAATGCTGACCCGGATAAAGGAGCAACGGGTTCTGGAATCATTGGTTCCCCGGCTGGGGGTAACCCCAGCTCGGGTATATCTCCTCTCAAGGAGAGGGAATATACCCGACCCAGTGTGGGCGGGGCGTATTTATCTATATTTTTATTCCAAGCAAGGAGGTTACATGAAGGATCTACCGGATGTAACTCTTCCCCCGGAGGGGGAAAAGGTAGAACCTGCGATGGTAGCAGCCGTCGCAGACGTGGGCAAGCTGCCATGCCCACGCATGGGCACTCCCATGCAGGCTGAGAACTGCAAGAGAGTGCGGAAGGCAATCAACGCCGCCCGCCCATGTAAGCCATGCAAAGCATGGGCGAAACTGCTGCGCAAATGTCCGCAGCTCGCCCTGCTGGTTGCAGCGCAAGTACCCACGAAGTCCATGCCTGTTGTACAGCCCACCGCTGTACAGCCGGTCATCGCGCCGGCGGCCGCACAGCTCGTGCGGAAACGGATCGCGCCGAAGCCGGTTGCGAAACCGGGCCTGATCGACCACATTCGATTGGGCGACGTCGTTTGGATCAACGGTGCAGTAAGTAATAATGTGCCGGGTCCAAAATGCGAGTACAACCCCCCGAAACGCCCGATAGTTGGTTCGGTGCGACAGCGCTTCCAGCCCCTTGACGAAAACTGCCGCTGCGTTAAGTGCGGCAAAAACTGGAAGCCCGGGCAGAAGGAGATTCGTTGTACTCCTTCTGCCCCCAAGCCTGTTCGGGCAACGCGCCCGAACACCCCGGCAACCAGCCTTCGATCTCTCACCCGGGATGGGTGGGAGATCGCCAACTGCTGGTTCGACAGAAACCCGGCCCACGACGCTCGTCGTGATGGTCGGGTGGCAAAAAGTGGGGAACAGCCGAACCCCAGTTGCCCCTACTGTAAGGTGGAATGGAATGGTGAAAACCAACTCCAGACCCACCTGTGGAAGCAGGATGCTTCCACCGGGGAAGTGATGTTCATGGAGGGGAGCAAGGAGTCATCGAAAGCGCTCCTCCAGTCGGTTGGAGACTTCCAGCACAGGGACATCTCGTGCTGGACGTGCAACACCGCATTCTCTTTCAGCATCG
>PVBE012635036.1_pt1 | contig 13171 bp, 9 predicted proteins | sample 1631181 | NCBI WGS metagenome assembly PVBE01 (sample SAMN08397723, study PRJNA350692) | Marine metagenome, whole genome shotgun sequencing project. | isolation source: water | place: Pacific Ocean | collected 2012-04
ACCTACGTCAATATCGAGAAGTGGATGGTTCATCGCTTCATGTACAACCTCTTCAGGTCCACGATCAGATTCACCATAGAGCATCATAGTGACCCCACCATCCTCCATGATAGTGCGAACATCAGCGAAGTCGAGATTAATCAGACTTGGAAGTGTAATCGTCTCAGTAATTCCTTTAACAATTTCAGCAATTAACTGATCCATGATACTGAAGGCCTCGTCTAATGGGAGATTTGGCACGTAGTGCAGCAGCCTGTTGTTATCTAGAACAAGTACTGCATCACATGTCTTACGTAATTGCTCAAGACCTTCCAAAGCTCTCTGCATCCTCTGCCTTCTCTCAACTTGGAATGGAGTAGTTACTATTGCAACCACAAGAGCGCCCGCACGCTTTGCCTCATCAGCAACGACCGGTGCAATACCAGTACCTGTGCCACCTCCAAGACCTGCAGTAATGAAAACAAGGTCTGCGTTGTTGACAATCTTAGAAATTACATCTCTACCAGCCTCAGCACACTTGCGACCCATCGAAGGGTCTCCACCTGCACCTAGGCCTCTAGTGATATGACGGCCCACCAACAATTTCTGCATCGCTCTAGTGTGATCTAGATGTTGCTTGTCAGTATTGATGGCAACTGTAACAGCACCTTCAACACCTAAGTGAGTAATTCTATTCATCGTGTTATTACCTGAACCACCACACCCACAAATCAAGAGTCGTGGATTTGGCACACCATACGCATTTAATTCGTCATCAACAAGAGTTGTGGCCGGTCCAGTATCAACATCCTTTCTCAACTCATTGACAATTCCACTGTAATCGGATTTCCCCGATACGCTTTGCCCCCCATCCATGGACTCCACTATGTGCACGACCTACGAACACCATTCGCTTCTTCAAAGGTATAAACGGTTGTCGGTCTCTGATTACCTATGCAGGCCGATTTTTCAACCTCTCAAGATAGCCAACGATGACAAAAAATAGGAGATGAAAATTAGCATCAACTAGTTTGATGGGTGCCTTGCACTCAATAATTGCCGGAAATAGTCAAATGAGAGGGGCCGTTCGGTGGCTTGCCCGTGCTTAACTCAGTTGGCAGAGTGCCTGACTGTAGACTAGTAATACAAACGGTTGTATTGGCAGCCATCAGGATGTCCCCGGTTCAAGTCCGGGAGCGCGGACCAAATTGAAAATGAGACCATGAATTGGAAGATGTAGTGGAGTTGGAAAACTCACCACGCGCTCATATATGGGAGTCAATCGCACCCCCTCATGGCAGGGGGAACGGGGTATCGCAAGGACACGTTCTACCGGATGGGATTGTTTAGTCATGACCGCCGTATGGCTGTCATCGCCATCTCTATCGCCGTCTTCATTGGTCTTGGAAGCCTCATTGCAACGGGCAATGAATTCACGGAAGCCTTCGATGGCGATGAGATGGAATCCTACCAAGCCCATCACATGATTACTGAAGCATTCGCAAGCAATGACTCAGAAGGAGATAGTGGCCTGTCAGGTGGCAGAGTATTCACAATCATCTTCGCACATGATGAATGGAATGCATCGAACCCCCAATTTGCAGATGCGGTCAATCTCACTATTGCAGGCATATCCGATTCATCAACCATAGAATACATCCAAACACCCTGGAACGTAGATTCCAATCTCACATCATGGCACTATTCCGATGATGGAAGCCATATGAGAATCGAAGTTGGATTTTCAGCAGACACCGATGCAAAAGAAGCATATCGAGGCATGAAGGACGACATCAAGTGTGGGGATTTATCATGTTGGCGAACAGGCGATGTAGCCATCGATGCAACCTTCGATGATCGCATGGTTGAGGACCTATTTAAAGCCGAAATGTTGGCTGCACCCCTTACGATAATTCTTCTCATTATAGTATTCAGTAGCATTGTCGCCGCACTTCTTCCTGTGGCCATTTCAATCCCAACCGTCATCAGTGGCGTGGGAATTATCTATTGGCTCAGCAATCAAATGGATGTCAACAATTACGCGATGAACATCGTCAGTTTGATTGGCATAGGTGTATCTATTGATTATTCATTATTCATAGTAAATCGGTTCAGAGAAGAACTACTCAATGGACACGACAAACGCGAAGCGCTTGCAATCACCAGCGCAACTGCTGGAAAGGCAGTATTTTTCAGCGGCGTTACGGTCATGATTGGACTATCGGGCATGCTATTCTTTGAAGGCACAGGATTACCATCTATGGGTATTGGTGGCGCACTTGCAGTTGCACTGGCTGTTTTCTTCTCCACTACATTTTTGATGGCTATATTATCGATTCTTGGTGAGAATGTAAATCGTTTCAAAGTTCCCTTTGGAATGAAACATGAATCTGGAGAAGATGGCATGTGGTTCAGACTTGCAGATTTTGTCATGCGTCGCCCAGTCATCACCCTCGTCCCCATCCTCATCCTATTGATTGGTGCCGGCGCACCCTTCCTCAATGTGCAGTTGGGGCTAGCTGGAATCGATTTATTGGCTCCAGATGAAGAGGTGCGGGTTGGTAGCGAAATCCAGGAAGAAGAATGGGCAGACTTTGGCGAAGCAGATATTTTCATTGCTTTTGATTTACAGGGCGCAAATCGATACAGCAACGAAACCATTGACACATTGCATAATTTATCAACATCGATTGCTGAAAGGGACGACGTATCATCTGTTTTCAGCATCTATTATCCAAACCCCGACATGAATGCGAGCAATTTGAAAGCAATCTATTCGTTGCCAACATCGCAACAACCAGTGGGTATACAGGAATTGGTCAATGCCACGTCGACCGAGGAAATAATCATCATTCGGATTGTGTATCTCCCAGAACCAGGTTCTCCTGAAGCCCATACATTAGTCAGAGATGTCCGGCATATGGAAGATGAAATCTCATTTCAAGGCAAGGTTGGTGGTTGGGCAGCAATCAGCGTTGATGTCATTGAAGAAGTCCACGATAAAACCCCAATCGCAGTAACTTATATTTTATTGTGCACAGGCGTACTTATCTTCATTCAAGTCCGCAGTGTATTGATTCCATTGAAAGCAATGGTGATGAATATTCTAAGTCTAACAGCGTCTTTTGGGATGCTGGTGTTTGTGTTTCAAGAGGGGCATGGCTTTGAAGATTTGATGAATTTCACACCTCTCTCAGTTGATCCAACCACGCCAGTCATCATGTTCTGCATCGTGTTTGGTTTGTCCATGGATTACGAAGTCCTCATGTTGAGTAGAATCCATGAAGCGTACTTGGAAACTGGCGATAACACTGAGGCAGTTCGCCGTGGTTTGCAACAAACAGGCAGGCTGATTACAGGTGCAGCTGCAGTTATGGTCGTTGTATTCGCATCATTCGCCATTGCTAAGGTCCAAATCATCAAAGCAATTGGCTTAGGCTTAGCTCTAGCGATTGCTATTGATGCAACACTTGTTCGCGCATTTGTAGTTCCAGCGACAATGAGATTGTTAGGTGACTTGAATTGGTGGTCACCAAAATGGCTAGCAAAATGGTTCCCACCCCAACAACCGAATCAAGAAGAAGAGTAACCATGGCTGTGAAGGATAAAATTTTCAAATTTTCTACAATAACATTAGGCGCAGACCAATTTATTGCGGCAATGAACCATTTCTACCAAGGATGGGGTGCTAGCCACCTTTGCACTTGGGTGGTTAAATAGAGAGGGCCGGGCGGGTCGACTAAGAGATGAGGTCATGGATGTCAGTTTTTTTGACCTAGGTATTGACCCAGCCTTAGTTCACGCTCTAAAACAAGATGGCATCACTGAGCCTTTCGAAGTTCAGCGAGAAGCAATACCTGATGCTATGCTAGGACGCGATATTTGTTGCCGGGCTCCAACTGGTTCAGGAAAGACACTTGCCTTTGGACTCCCTCTTGTATCACGTACTCAAGAAGCAAAGATTGAGTTACCTACATCGCTAATTCTAACCCCCACGCGTGAACTTGCAGAACAAATCACTAGCATAATTAAACCTCTAGCGCGTGTTTTCGATCTAGAAGTTCTGTCAATTTATGGGGGCACTGCCTACAGTAAACAGCGCCGTGCTTTGTCTAAAGGAGTCGATATTGTAGTCGCTTGTCCTGGGCGATTGATTGATTTGCTAGAACACGATGCACTCAGTCTTGAGCAAACTCAAACTGTTGTAATTGACGAGGCTGACCGGATGGCAGACATGGGTTTCTTAGAACCGGTTTGCAAGATTCTAGACCAATGCGCACCTGATAGACAAACCATACTTTATAGCGCGACTTTGGATAAAGAAGTTGCAGAATTAGTGAAAAAATATCAAAATAAACCAGTAACTATTGAAGTTGGTCCTAAAGAAGTCAGTATGGATAGTATGGATCACTATTTCTGGCTAATGCGAAATGATATGAAAATAAACATTACAGCTGAAGCAATTCGTAAATGTGGCCGAACTATCGTATTTTGTAGAACTCGCCTAGGTGTAGAACGAGTTGGTGAAGAACTTGAACGTGAAGGAATTGGTGTGGCCCCACTTCATGGAGGAATGGAACAGCGTAAACGTGACAGGGCAATGAGAGATTTCTCTAAGGGAGAATGTTTAGCATTGATTGCTACTGATGTAGCAGCACGTGGAATCGATATTGCAAATATCAATTGTTTCATCCACTATGATCCAGCTGAAAATGGTAAATCATACAAGCACCGAAGTGGAAGAACTGCTAGAGCAGGCGCTTCTGGTACCGTAATCAACTTGGTCCAACATCCACAGAAAAAAATGTGTAGCAAAATTCAAAGAGAGGCTGGCATAAAAATTCAGTTCAAACCACCCGACTTCAATGATTTACCTGAATATGATGTGAAATATGTTCCAGGCCCAAGAAGAAGTAATGAAAAACAAAATCGTTACAGAAGTGGCGGTAGCAAATACAATAATCGCCCAAATAAAGGTAAAAAAACACGTAGAGGTAGAAGTAAAGGTAGCAAACCACGAGTCAAAAAAGATAGTGGTTCGCGACACGATAAAAAGCCAAACAGAAGCGGGAAAAAATCGAATAATTATTCTAAATCTAAACATAAAGGTGGCCACAGAGGTCGCAGAAATAGATAATTTTTCTTTTTCATCAGAATAGAATCTTTTACAGGTTGGTTGAAAGGGGCAGTTTCATGGCAGGGAGCCCTCCGTTTGGGTTTACCAAAAAATCTGCATTAGCAGTATTATTGACCATATTCTTCCTTATTCCAGGATGTCTTGGAGGTGAGGAAGAAGTTCAGATCTCAGCAGGATATGAAGGCCCAATAACACTAGAAGTATGGCACACATTTGCCGCAGAAAGCAAGGAGGAAGAAACCTTCATCAATGCAGTTAGAGATTTCGAATCTGCTAATCCCAACATCACAGTTGAAATCACGATGGTTCCTTTTGGTAATGCCGACCAATTATTCATGACCGCAGCACAAGGGGGGCAAGCACCTGATTTGATGCGCCTCTCAAGTGATCAATTAGGTGCAATCGGAGAGGTTAGAGTTGATGGTTATCCACTTCTTGAAGACCTACGCCCCCACCTAACTCCAGTAGAACGTGCTCAGTTTGATGAACGCGCCCTTGATGCTATGCGCTATGGAGATGCTCTGTATGGAGTTCCAGCAAGTCAAGATTGTTTATCTCTAATCTATAACAAAGATCTGTTTGATGCTAGAGGATTAGATTATCCTGACGAAACATGGAGTGAAATTGACCTATTAGCTGCTGCTCAACAATTGACCTACCAAGACGTTCAGGGTCTTGCTCTGCCAATCAAAACTGCATATTGGTGGTTCCCAATCCAAGAAGGGTTTGGAGGAAGTTTGTTTGATGAAAACGGACAACCAAGCCTTGATTCTAATGGGTCAGCAGAGGGAATGCAATGGATGTTAGATTTGGAATTAGAACATGAAGTTGTAGCTACTGGTACACAAATTGAAGGTATGAAAAATCAATTCATTACCTCAAAAGCAGCCATGATTGTTGATGGGCCTTGGAATTGGGCAACTTACGAAGCGAGCAGGCTTAGCATCGGCCAAACTCTACTTCCAACAGTTAATTCAACGGATGAGAGAATGTCTCCCCTAGTCACATACAAGGGTTGGACTGTTAGCAAACAGAGTCAGAACAAAATTGCTGCAAGTGAACTTGCACTTTGGCTCTCTTCAGAATCAGTGCAGAAAGATTTCGCACTTGACACTTACACCATGCCAACCCAGACTTCATTAGAACTAGATTCTGATATCCAAAGTGATCCAGTAATTGCTGGCTTTTTAGAACAGACAAAAATGGGCACACCAGCGCCCACAACTAGAGCCATGTCACTTATTTATGGGCCATTATCTACTGCTTTTGAGCAAGCATACTCAGAGATTGCCACCACTGAGCAAGCGTTGAGTGATGCGAATAGTGAACTAATTTCTCTAATTGAAGGATTGCAGAGTGCTGAACTACCAGTGGTGAATGAAGGATATCGGACTATCGATGTAACTGTTGAAACTAATGGTGCTTCAAACTACACAATCGAAGTTGACGGAGCTATTCACACGCAATTAAGAATAGATAGTGGTGGAGAACCAAATACTGGTTACGACAGTTGTACAGCAAACGGAAATGAGTTATTGCGAGAAGGTCAAGTTCCACTCATTCCACCTTCTGCCTCTTCATTCAACTGCACCCTAACTGGGATGATTCCCAGCAAAATGCACAACATCGAAGTTTTCGCAGACGGAACCTCAATTGCAACCTTTGAAGCAAGTACAGATGTTGTTAGCGAAATCCCCTCAAGTGGCGATACATCTCCAGTCATGTTTGCTTTAGGCGCAATTACACTCTCACTGATTGCTCTGCTGAGTTACAGTAGATGGAGGGATGAACGACAAGGAAAAGTGAACTCTAGATTGGCTCAAATATACATTGCACCTGCAATGCTAGCCCTAGCAATTTTGACCTTCTATCCTGTAATTTATGGATTCTGGTTATCTTTCACTGATGCTGACCAAACACATCTTGGAGAACAGGCATTCATAGGCTTAGCTAATTTCTGGGAGGTATTTGCCTCTTCAGGATTCATCCGAGTGACCCTATTCACCCTAGTATGGACTGTGGTTAATGTAGCAGCACATATTGGCCTTGGTCTCTTCTTAGCACTGGTTCTACAGCGTAGTAATATCAAAGGCAAGACCGCCTATCGAACTCTTCTGTTGCTTCCTTGGGCTGTTCCATCCTACATTTCTGTTCTAGTGTGGAAAGGAATGTTTCAGCCTGATGGACTCATCAATGATTTACTTGGAACAGATATCAACTTTCTTTCAGATCCTACTGGTGCTCAAATCATTGTCATTCTAGTCAATATCTGGCTTGGAGTGCCATTCATGATGATGTCATTGAGTGGGGCAATTCAGGCACTACCTCGTGACATGTATGAAGCGGCTGAAGTCGATGGCGTGTCTGGTTGGAATGTATTCCGACACCTTACATTACCAAATCTGAAAAGTGCTCTCGTTCCACTTTCTCTACTGGGATTCATCTGGACATTCAATATGTTCAATGTAATCTATCTGATGACTGATGGTGGCCCGGACCTCTACTTTGGACAGCCAGGGCAAACTGACATTCTGATTACTTACGTCTATGATATTGCCTTCAGAGATGGTGCTTATGGGGTTGCAGCAGCATGGTCTGTCATTATCTTCTTCATGCTGTTGGCCTTCTCTTGGACTTACATGAAACAGACTAATGCTACGGAGGGCTCAACATGAGTGAGAATACAATGCGGGATTGGTACACACCAATCGAGGTACATACCCTCAAACGATGGTTAGTAGCAGCTTTTGTCGTGAATTTACTCCTACTAACCTTCGATGTATTGAGAATAAATATGTCAAATTTGATGTATGGTTGTGCTGGATGTATCTTACTAATTACATTGCATCAAATGTTGCCAGAAGCCAATCAACGCTGGCACAAAGATTTCTCATTACTACTAAGTGGTGGTATCATGGTGTTAGGTGTTTTACGACTAGTCAGTATTGAAATTACATTATTCAATATCTGGATACAAGCATGGCTAATCATACCCGGAGCCACCTCTCTATGGTGGTTATCCAGCCGCCCTGTATCCGCATGGGCATCTAGAAAACTCTCTACTCAATCAGTAGAATACGGTCTTGAACGTAATCATGGTTTGGATGAAAAGCATCGTACATTTGGTGCACATGTCACATTGATTCATTTTGTCATCATCACACTTCTCCCACTAATTTGGATTTTAGATATCGCCCTATCGCCGGGCAATGCACTTGGTGGAACTATTGGTGATTCTTTCACAGGTGAACACTTCTCAAAGATCCTTGGCAGTGATTCTTTTTGGACTTGGATGTCTAATTCTCTTATTGTTAGCATCGGTACCTGTTTACTTGGGTTAACTATTGCAATACCTGCGGGTTATGCATTCAGCAGGTACAAATTTACCGGCCGTGATGTCTCAATGTTTGCTTTCTTATTAGTGCAAATGTTCCCAGGAATCATCATCTTAGTACCATATTTCTTAGTTATGAAATCTCTCGGTTTACTCAATTCACACCTTGGTCTAATATTGGCATATTGTGTTACTGCCCTGCCCCTATGTGTATGGATGCTCAAAGGATTCTTCGATACAGTGCCGCGTGAACTTGAGGAAGCTGCTGTACTAGATGGATGTAATCAATTCCAAGTATTCACCAAAGTAGTATTGCCACTATCCCTTCCAGCAGTTGCTGTAACTGCACTGTTTAGTTTCCTTGCAGCATGGAATGAATTCTTGCTAGCTCTTACTTTCAATACATCAAATGACATGTACACTTTACCTGTTGGACTAGCCTCTCTAATTTCATCCACTGGGCAAGCGTGGGGTGATTTTGCTGCAGCGAGTTTACTGGTGAGTTTGCCAGTTGCTCTGCTATTCTTATTTTTCCAGAAGTTCTTGATTGAAGGACTATCTGCTGGTGGAGTAAAAGGGTGATAAAATGGTACGTGTAGATTACAAAGGCGTGACTAAGAGATATGAAGACGGGTTTGAAGCTGTAATTGATTTAGATCTTGATGTGAAGGATGGGGAATTCCTCGTGTTGCTAGGGCCATCAGGTTGTGGGAAATCTACAACTTTGCGTATGTTAGCAGGTCTTGAGGATATAACTGAAGGTGAAATTTCCATTGATGGGATGAAAATTAACCATTTACCACCTGGCGCTAGAGGTGTAGGAATGGTTTTCCAAAGTTATGCACTTTATCCCCACATGACAATATCTGAGAATCTTTCATTTGGGCTGCGAATGGAAAAGGGTGAGAGCCGTATAACAGATGCTGAGATTGCTGAACGTGTTGCCGAATCTGCAGAATTACTGGGCTTAACAGAACAATTAGACAAGAAGCCAAAGGAGTTGTCCGGAGGACAGAGACAACGTGTAGCATTGGGAAGAGCAGGAATTCGTAGACCTAAAGTTCTGTTAATGGATGAGCCACTTTCGAATTTAGATGCTGAATTAAGAAATCAAATGCGAACAGAAATTCGCAGACTGCATGACCAATTTGGCACAACTACTGTGTATGTCACACACGATCAAATTGAGGCCATGATATTGGCTGATCGAATAGCAATTCTAGATGGAGGGAAATTACAACAACATGGAGAACCTCTTGAAGTATACAACAATCCTGCTAATGATTTTGTTCGTGGATTCTTGTGCAAACATATCAACGAAACTGTTGATACTGCAAACCGTATCTTCGAAGATAGGTGAAATTAATGAGGAATGCAAAATGCTTGCTCTTAGTGGCATTGATGCTATTCTCAATTATTCCATTAATGTCAGTTAATGGAAGTTCAGAAAAATCAACTATTAGGGAAAGAGATTCTCTAACAGAATTCTCTTGGGAGCCAGATGTTGGAGAGAATCAACCAAGCAATGTTAGCATAATAGGTGAATGGGATTGGGGGAATAGCACTGACTTATTACTAGATGTCAACACAGGGATATGGGCCACTAGCATATCTATTGATGAAGGTCTATATTGCTACAAATTTATCATTGATGGGGATGATTACAGATTTGATAAAAGCAATTCTTATAGAGGATATTGTGGGAATTATGAGAATTCAATTGTTCGTGTAGATAACACAACTAAGCCATTTCTAAGTTTGGATTCATATAGCATAAATGCTGATGTAGTGTCCGGCCCTACCAGTTCGGTGTCGTGCCCGGTTTCGTGATAGATTGGGAGTAGATATTCGCCAGTTTGAAGTACGATGGGATGAGCCCGCACCATGGTGCCCGGTTCAATGGTCAACAGAGCAGAATCAGACCAGGATGAAGCTCCGTCCCTGGATATTTTGACCTTGATTCGCGAAGTTGACCAGGTGCCACCAAAACGGGTTACATAAAACAACCAAACCAGACCATCGGGTCCTTGCCAGACGACAGGATTACCGAGCGAACGAAAGGGGTTGCTTGCAATCTTTGTGGGTTGGCTCCAATGGCTGTCTCCCTTGTTTAGGCGAGTCCCATAAACCACGGTGCCTGAGGCGTATTCTCCGGTGCCACCATAGTAGGCCAAATAGAGATCGCCATTATCGAGTTCATCAAATGAAGAGGGGTGTTTGTATTTACCGGTGGGAACTTCAGGTCCGAAAATTTTACGGACAATCAAGTCCCCTGACACCCAATTGACGCTGAACTGGGTGACAACGATGAACAAAAAAACAAACCGGCATGCACCAGATATGATATCTAGGCGTTTCGGGATCTCTAATGGTTTCTTTTCAGATCTTTTTTTGGTTTCTGGATACATTGATTATTTGGATGGATTTCAGGAAGGAGAGTAGCCGCAGTGTGTACGGTAAGTACAGCTTTTTGATGTTAAGGAGCGAGGGGAAAAAGGGCATTTTACAGGATGGAAATCAGGTTGTCTCTAATGCAGACAAAGTCTTTGCCGTTCAGGTGGAATACTGTACGCTTCTCTCCTGATTTATCATGGTTATGGCAACAAAAATAATTCTGTTTTCCGGCATTGGCAGAGAGGTAAAGGTAAGGGTGCAAAAGATGATGCATTGCCTCGGAGTGGTCACGGTTTCAACGATGCTTTGTTCCGGACTTGCTTCAGCCGAACAGCCGAAGGCTCCTGTGAAGGTAGGGGTGTTTCCCCAGGAGAAAAGGACGTTTTACACTGAGGCCGACGGGTTACCAAGCAATGACGTGCGGGCGGTGGCCTTGGTCAAGTCAGGTCGCATCGTGGCGCGAACGGCCAAGGGCGATGCGGTGCTCAATAACGGCAAGTGGTCTGCCACGAATGATTTCACCTCCTTCTTTAAGGCGAAGAAAACGGTGCCGTTTGCAATGCGTGCTGTTTTGCGCAAGGCGGGAGCTGTGCTGGCGGTCACTCGCGGACCAGAAGATCAGGTGGCCGTGGGCACCGAGGGGGGGGTGTTTCTGTCCGATCATGAGGGCACGCGGCAGGTGTTTCCGCGGGATGGGCACAAGAGCTGGGCACCCACAAATGTCACCGTGTCGTACGACAGCTTGGGGCGGTTGTGGTTTGCCAGTTACCAAGGGGCAGGGCGTTACGAGAAAGGCGAGTGGACACTCTTCACCGGTGCGGAGGGGTTACCTTACGACGACATGACCGCCGTGGCGGGCGGCACCGATGGCACGGTATGGTTTGGCACGGCCATAGGCGCGATTCGTTATGACGGATCGACCTGGGCGTACCGGCAGGGGAAACGCTGGTTGCCAAGCGACGAGGTGCGTGACATCGTTGTGGATGCGGATGGCAATGCCTGGGTGGCCACGGCGGGTGGTGTGTCGTTCATTCATTTCAAGGGCATGACGCTTGGGGAGAAAGCCAAGCACTACGAGGATGAGATCGACAAATATAACCGGCGGACCGAGTTCGGTTACGTTATTGAGGCTCACGCCTCTCAAGCTGGGAAGAAAACGGACACCCGCGTTGGGAATAGTGACAACGATGGCCTTTGGACGAGCATGTATGGCGCAGGTGAATGTTTCGCATACGGCGCCACAAAGGATCCCTTGGCCAAGCGCCGGGCCAAGCGTGCGTTTGCAGCGTTGAGATTCCTCAGCGAGGCACCCAAGGGCTCCAAGCACGAGCCACCTCGTGGATTCATTGCGAGAACTGTATTGGAGACGTCATCCGAAAAAAACCCAAACTCCGGGGGGTACACAATTGAGGGGCAGCTTCGCAAAAAACAACAAGATGGCTATTGGCGTGTCTATGAGCCACGCTGGCCGAAATCAGCCGATGGCAAGTATTACTGGAAGAGCGACACCAGTTCGGACGAACTTGATGGGCACTATTTTTTCTATCCGCTGTACTATGATCTGGTAGCCGAGACCGAGGACGAAAAGAGTGCGGCTCGAGAGATCGTGCGGGCCAACATCGATCATCTGAGCAGCCACGATTTCAGTATGCACGACCATGCTGGGAAAACGCGATGGTCGGTGTATGGCCCAAATGATATCAATCAGGATCGTGAATGGCATGAAGAACGTGGCTTGAAATCCATCAGTATCTTATCCTACTTGAATGTTGCTTATCACATGACGGGTGACGAAAAATACCGAGATGTGGCCAAGGAACTTCGGGACAAGCATTCGTATCACACCAACGTCATGTGGCCAAAATATCAACGCGGTATTGGGTCGGGAAATCAGTCAGATGACGAGATGGCCTTCATGGCCTATTACAACCTGGTCAAGTATGAGCCTGATCCAAAGTTGAGGAAAATGTATGTAGCTTCCTTTGCCAATTCATGGCGTCAGGAGGAGCCGGAGATGAATCCATTCTTCAATTTTTGTTTCGCGTCGCAAGGTATCGGCGTCGAGTTTACGAATATATGGGGAACCTTTGACCTGTCTCCGTGGGAGACATGGCTTGAGGACGCGATCGGCACACTTAAGCGCTTTCCTCTCGATCGCTTCGACTGGCGGCACACCAATCATCACCGGAAAGATTTGATTCTGTTATCCGACCATTGGGCCGATGCTTATGACGACAAGTTCCAGGGCAAGGGCTATCGGAACACCGGCAAGGTGTTGCCCGTGGATGAGCGTTACTTTAGCCACTGGAATGCCAGTCCGTGGGAAC
>PVBE012167330.1_pt1 | contig 13170 bp, 12 predicted proteins | sample 1631181 | NCBI WGS metagenome assembly PVBE01 (sample SAMN08397723, study PRJNA350692) | Marine metagenome, whole genome shotgun sequencing project. | isolation source: water | place: Pacific Ocean | collected 2012-04
TGGGACGCTTGAGAGTCTTGGGCGGCAACTTGCTACCTTTGAATTCCGGCTTGAGCATCAGCTTCAACGATCCCTTCCTGCCGTGGGTCACCGCCAGGCGTCCCTTCTCACCCACGAACAATGAACCATTCATCGGCAGGTCGTCAGCGATGTGCTTCGGCGCTTTCGCGGTTCCTTCATACCAGTACACCTTTACTGCACGACCAGTCGCAGTCGCGGGGAAATCGAAGGTCGTTTTCATGTGGGTTGGCCCGCTCTGCGTCAAGAGCTTCGAGCCGGTCGAATGGACGCGGACGGGGCGACCGCCCAGACCAAGGGCCCAGAAGGCCGGGTCCATGAGATGGATGGCCATGTCCCCGACGGCGCCACACCCGAAGTCCCACCAGCCCCGCCAACGGAACGGCACATAATCGGGGTGATAAGCCCGTTCCTCGGCAGGGCCGAGCCATGTATCCCACTCCAGTCCCTCGGGGATCTTCGAAGTCTCCGTCGGCCGTGAAAGTCCCTGCTTCCACCAATCCCCTGGACGGTCGGTGATAACATGAACCTCTTTCACTGCGCCGAGCACACCGCCTCTCACATACTCGACCAGTCGAAAGTACTGCTCGTCAGCATGGTGTTGTGTGCCCATCTGCGTTGCCACACCTTTTTCCTTCGCCATGCGCTGCAGGACACGCGCTTCATTTACTGTGTGTGTCAGAGGCTTCTCGCAGTAGACATGCAGCCCTCGCGAGATCGCTCGGGCTGAGGCGATGGCGTGGTGATGATCGGGCGTCGAGATCACGACAGCATCCAGCTTCGACTTGTCGAGCAACTCTCGATAGTCGGTAAAAGTCTCGGCGTCCTTGTGGCTCGCTTTCGCTTTGGACAAATGGCCTCGATCGACATCGCAGAGAGCGACGATATCTTCACCCTTCACGGCAGAGAGGTTCCAGCGACCTCGCCCTGCGACTCCAATGATACCAATGCGCAGACGATCGTTTGCCCCCATGATGCGGGAGGGGTCCAGAAGGGTCGGCAAGACGACGGCACCGGCGATGCCCTGGCGCAAGAAATCACGACGTGAAGGTCGGTAGGGGTGTTGGGACATGAGAGGCTCCAGGTTTGGTCGTCAACTGCAGGGCTCCAAGCCTACAGTTTCTGAAGAAAGCCGCTCAGCGCCCCTCAGTCTCTACTGAAAGCTGCAGCGCTCCGCGCCATGCGAGTGATGGCATCAAAATCTCCCGACTCCAACAGGCGAGGCGGAGCAATCCAGCTACCACCGCAACAGAGAACTGAGTCCATGGCAAGAAGTTCGGCGAGGTCGCCCTCACAGAGGCCGCCTGTTGGCATGTACTTCATTACGGAGAACGGCGCGGTCATGGCCTTCAGATAGGCAGCACCTCCAAGAGGCGCCAGGGGAAAGACTTTCAGGACACTCAGTCCCATGTTGATGGCCGCGGTCAGCTCTGTTGGAGTGACGACACCAGGATAGATGGGGAAGTCGCGGCTCTGGCAATGGCGAACGATGTCTTGATCGAATCCAGGAGTGACGATGAAATCAGCGCCTGCATCGATCGCTGTATCGGCTTGTTCTGTTGTGAGCACCGTTCCTGCACCCACCGTCATCTCCGGCATGCTGTTGAGCGTGGCGATGGCAGCTGCGGCTGCGTCGGTTCGAAAGGTAATTTCGCAAACGGGCAGGCCCCCCGCAATCAGCGATCGACCAAGCGACTCGGCATCGGCCTCGTTACGGATGATGATCACAGGCAGCACCGCACGCTCGTGAAGTGTTTTTTCGATGTCAGACATTTTCAGATTCCCTCGGTCAAAGACGACGAACGGAAAACCCGCCATCGATGGTCAGGATTCCGCCTGTGGCGTAGGGCAGGTCACCACGCACGAGCATTGCCACGGCACGCCCGATGTCAACCGGCCTGCCCCAACGAGATTGCAGCAACGACCCTTCAGCAATGAAGGCATCATACTTCTCTTTCACACAGGCGGTCATGTCGGTTTCGACAATTCCAGGCCGTATCTCAAATACGTCAATGCCGTGTTGAGCCAACCGAACAGCCCACGCCTGACTCATCATGCTCTGGGCCGCTTTGCTCATACAATATTCAGACCGTTCAGGTGACACGAATGCTGCCGACACGCTCGTAATATTGACGATGACCTGTCCAGGGCGCGGGTGTGCGACCATCTGCTTTGCAACCACACGGGTCAGAGCGTGCGGACCACGGACATTGACAGCCATCAATCGATCGAACTCCGACCCATCAGAATCCAACAGATCGACTCGGGCATTGGGTGCGACGCCCGCATTGTTGATGAGAATGTCGATGCCGTCTCGCCAGGACAGGGCCTCAAGGCCCAGACGCTCCGCAGCAACCACATCACCAAGATCAGCGGACAGGTAATGCACGTCTCCAGCTCCTGCGTCAAGAGACTTGATGGCTTCGGCAGCGCCCGAAGCAGGTCGAGTACCACTAAGAATGATGTCACAGCCCTCTGCGGAGAGGCACTGCGCAATACCCAAACCAATCCCTCGGGTACTGCCTGTAACAAGAGCAACGGGTCTTCGATGAGTCATGCGTCAATTCTATGCAGGCGAAGCACTTCCCACCACAGCCAAGACACCGTATCGTGCAGACGTAGCCAGAATCGACTGCACCGATGGATTTCTATGAACCCACTCAACAACATCAGCATCGTTCTGGTCGAGCCGCAGGGGCCGCGCAATGTGGGTGCCACGGCGCGAGCCATGAAGAACTTCGGCCTCCACCGACTCAAGATCGTTGGAAACGGTCACCTTGAACACGACGAATGCAGGGAGATGGGCGTCGGATCCCATGAGATCCTCGAGTCGGCAGACCTCTTCTCATCGCTCGCCGACGCACTTGCCGATCAACAGGTGATCATTGGGACCACGGCCAGACGACGACACCGCCAACAGACTCACACTCCCCGCGACTCCAGCAGAGAGATCCTTGACTGGGCGCAGCAGGGGAGCGCCGTCTCAATCCTCTTTGGCCGCGAGGACTTTGGCCTTGACAAGAGCGCGCTCCGCCGCTGCCAGCGGGTGCTCAGCATTCCGACAAGTTCTGAGCGGACATCGATCAATCTGTCGCAAGCCGTTCTGCTCACCGCCTATGAGATATTCGGTTGCTCCCCTGAGGAGCCGGCGACCGCCGACAGCGGTGCAGGCACGCTCGTCGACGAACGGACATGGAGTCAACTCCGCGACGAGTTTCTGGCTGCGTTCAGCTCAACCGGTTACATGCACGAAGGCAATCGCGTGGCCATTGAGCAGTCGGTCGCACGCCTTCTCAAACTCGGGCCGATTCAAACTCGAGATGCTCGACACCTGTTCGGACTCAGTCGGAGCATTCGCCGTATTTGCGCGACGGACGATCGCGACGAGGCACCGAAATGAGCGCACGAGACCCCCTCACCCAGCTCATCTACCTCCTGCGTCATGATGACCAGGAACTCGCCTCGGCATCGGCCATCGTGCTGGGGAGAATCCGCCCCTCAACGCCTCGAATTTTTCAAGCGCTCCAACGACGACTGAAGGAGGCGACCCCACCTGAGACGGCCTATCTCCTGGACGCACTTGCCGCCACCAGAAACCCGAAGTGCCTGCCCATTCTTGCGAGCTTCCTTGACTCCGTGGGCCCTGCGTCCGAACAGTCGATCGGTCTCTTGAGAACCTTCGGCAGCGCCGCATTTGACCAGGTGAAAAAAGCCCATATAGGACGTACTGAGTGGCTGGGCGGAGGGTGGCTCAAGGTCGCGGCCGGCGTGGGGTCCAGTGCGGCAATTCGGATGATTTTCGACTTCATGCCGTCGCTTGACTGGCGCCTCGCGAGAGCTGCCAGTATCTTTCTGCGGGAGAATAACTCGAGCTACTCCAAGGCTGTGAAGAGCCTCATCGTCAAGCGGACCCAGTCCTACATTCGCGATGAAAAGGAGGTCACCTTTGGTCATGTCACCTGCCTGAAGATCGCAACAGACCTCGACATTGCATTGGAAGTTGCAGATGTCTGGGCCCTTGTGCACTCCCGCAACCCGATTGCTGTGCGACGACATGCGCTGGAGTACTTGAGTGAGCAGTCGCCCACAAAACCGGTGGCCACGGAACTCTGGCCGCGATTGCTTACCTTCATCCTTGAAGTGAAATCACCCAAGCCCCTTCCTGGATTGGCGGTCAGTCTCCTCAAGCGATGGCAGTACCTTGATCCGGACGCCGAGAGCCTTAAGAAGCTCCTTGAGTCAGGCAACCCCTCGGCGGTCACTTTCGCCTTGACCCAATTGCTCGATCAGTCTGTTGACGAGGGACAAGCCGCCGTTCGACGTCTCCTTCGAAGCAAACGCTCGACACTGCGGCACGCAGCCCTTGAGGCGGTCGCTTCTCTCAAGGAAAGTGACAGGGCACTGGCTGAGTTGCTCCTGGATGCCAGCGACGACGTCCGACGCCGAGAGATTGCTTCTCACCTCGCGTCCCTGAGCTACACAGTAGCGAAGCCCGTGTTTCAGGAAATCTTCCAGAAGTATGCTCTGATCGTTCGAGAGGAGAACCGCTACGACCGAGGTCTCCTGGACTGCCTCGCTGCCATCAATCGAAGTGAGTTCAACGCGATCTGCTTCCGTCGAGCCGAGGTCTGGCTTCGCGAAGGCAGAGCTAACCAGAGCGTCGCCCTGTTACAGCCTCTCGTGCGATGGCGACACGCCGACCGAGAAGTACGCTTCCTTCTTGCCATCGCAAACCTGCGCATGGCCGCGAACTGGAACATGGATGATCGGAGTTTTGCGCGGGGGCTACAGATTATTGGAGGGCTTTCGCGGGTTCCGGATTACGATATTGCTGGCCGCATAAGGCGATCAAGGCGACTCACGGTCCGCGAGATGCGAATTCTCGCCGACGCGCTCTCTCGGCGCGGCGCAGCTGAGGTGCGGGCTGCAAGAAAACTCGTGGAGTAAAAACATGGCCCGAAAAAATACCGAGCGACGGCGATCAACGAACAAGTATGAGGCGCTCAACAAACCTGAAGACATCCTTGATTTTCACACCGGTCACTCCATCACGAGTCAGGAAGTCAAGCACAGGACGATCGCCTTTATCAACCAATCAGTCACGTCCGGCTATGCTCGGGTCCGAATTGTCATCGGCAAAGGAAACCACTCAAGAGGTGCCCCAACTGTTGCACCTCAAGTCAATCGCACACTGAAAGAACTCATGAACGATGGCGTGGTGATCGGCTTTAGAGCCGAGAATGACCATGACGGCGGAGAAGGCGCTCTCCGAGTTGACCTCAAGACCTGAAAACGCTCCGAGCAGTGCTGCCGTCTTGTTGAACGATCAGATTCGGTGTCGCACCAGGCTTGAAGCGAGCCCAACGTTGGGGGCCGCGCAGTATGATCCCGCGATTACTGTATTGCAGAGTCACCTTCCCCACCGTAACCCAACCATGCTCTGCACCAATCTGGCCGAGGTAGCCCCTGTGCCCCGCGCAGACGAAGCGCGCACCATGAATCCTGACCACGGTGTTCTTGCCATCCACACGAACATCAACGACAGACCCGGTTATCTGGCCCACGCGTATCGGCGTAGTTGTCGTTGAAGGGACGCCAATCATTTCGGACGCAGGGTCCGTGCCACACGCAGTCGACAACGCCAGAGCACTCAGGATTAACAGCAGGCATGATCTCATGTCTCAGGTTAACGTGGAGCCATGAGAAACAAACATTTGTATTCGCGAATTGTGCTGGCCTTCATCCTGATCCCCTGCCTGCAGGTTTCTGCACAGGAGGTGACCATCGACCCTGTCATCGCACGTGCACTGTCTCGCGTTCGACCGACACAGATCAAACGAGACGTTGCCAGGCTCGTAGGATTTGGAACGCGACACACACTTTCCACAATGACGTCAAAGACTTCAGGCGTCGGTGCAGCGGCGCGTTTCATCCAAGACGAGTTTGAACAGGCGGCGCGCGCCTCCAAAGGGCGCATGACAACGGAGCTCTGGGAGTTTGATCCCAGAACGGTGGCACGGGCCGCTCGGCTGCTGAACCCCTCCTACGATGGACACCCTCTCGTCAATGTCATCGCACGCCTGAAAGGCAGCGACCCGTCGCGGGTCATCATCGTCAGCGGGCACTTTGACTCACGTGCCTCCAAGAGAACCGACATTACCTCGGCGGCGCCGGGCGCCAACGACGACGCCAGTGGCACGGCGGCGGTCATGGAAATGGCGCGGGCTCTCTCGACCATTCAGACACGCGCATCGATCTGGTTCGTCGCCTTCACGGGAGAAGAGCTGGGACTGTGGGGAAGTACGGCACTGGCAAAGCACTGTCAGGATTCTGGGATCAATGTCGAAGGGATGATTACAAACGACATCATTGGGTGTGCGCTGGACGCAAATGGCAGGCGCGACGACAGTTTTGTCCGGTGTTTTTCCCGTGGTCGCCCAACAGGCGTCACCACGCAAAGCGAAAGTGACAGTCCCTCTCGTCAACTGGCTCGATACTTGAAATCCACTGCGAAGGCCTATGTTCCCCAACTCTCTGTGCGATTGGTTTTTCGCCAGGATCGATTTCTGAGAGGAGGCGACCACCGGCCATTCAACGAAGCGGGATTCCGTGCAATCCGACTCACTGAACCGCGAGAGAACTACCTCAGGCAACACCAGGACGTACGCGTTGTCAACGGCAAACAGTTGGGTGACCTTCCCCAGTTCATCGACTACGACTACATCGCCCGAGTCACTCGAATCAACGCCGCCGCGGTATTGAACCTGGCCATGGGGCCGGCGCCAGTTGAGCGCGTACGCATTGACGTGTCACAGCTCATGAATGAAACACGACTGCGGTGGCGTCGCTCCCAGGATGCTCGCATCAAGGGCTATCGCGTCCTCATGCGGTTGACCCATGAACCAACCTGGAAGCTGACGAAGTCAGTCGGCCTGGTGACACAGGTAACACTGAAGGAATCAAAGGACGATTATGTCTTTGCTGTTCAGGCAATCGACGCCAATGGTCACTGCAGTCTTCCTGTTTTTGCAACCGTCAGATAGTAGAAATCAGCGACTCAAGAGCGCGGCTTGTTCATTCGTCAGAACGGTTTGAAACTCACCGTCCAAGGCGTCCTTGTCAATGGACTCAAAACAAAGCCGCGCCGCGATGCGCGCGCCGCTCAATCGCAGGGCGCGGCCAAGGAGCACTCGGGCAGACAATGAGAAACAGGTCGGTGGCATCCAGTGCTGCAGGAACTCTACGAACCAGTCTTCCGCATCGCGGCGCGCGAGCACAGCGTTGAGCTTCAACAGATCCTCAACGTCCGGGGCAGTATCCAGCGAAAAGGCTCGGCAGAACATCGACCAGACGTCGCCTTCCACACCAATTCGATCCTTGAGCCAACCCAGGCGGCACCAGAGCGACGGACGGTCGTCAATTTCATCAGTCAACTGCCTCACCGCCGACAGGGCCAGGTCAAACTGACCTTCCATCTGCGCCAGGGCACTGATGCGCTCCAGGATGACTGGGTCATGCTGCTCTCTCTCGACAGTCCGATAGATCGGGAGAGCCTCGGAAAAACGCCCCATTTCCACCAGAAGATCAGCCGACCGTCTTAGGAGGTCACGATCTGGATCACTCGCGTTCGTTTCAAAAAGCAACGCAAGGGCCTCATCCAAGCGGCCTTTGCCTATGAGTAACTCGACCATCACAGCAGGCACCCGCCTGTCCGATGGGCGCTGGATGCGCCACATCTCAAGAGTGGCGAGCGTTGATTCAACCTCTATGCGATCACTCTCGAGGCATTGTAGTGCGGTGCTGAGGCCTGCTGTTACTGCCGACTCGAATGATGGGTCAGCAGCGCTGGCTTCCGCGAAGGGCTCCAATGCACAGCCAGGGTCCTTCAACTCCATTCCCACAGATCGCAAGGTCAGGAGAATATCGAGGCCCTTCAAATAGGATTCGAAGGCGTCGGGTGACTCTGTTCCAGGTTGAAAAAGGTCTTGGGACTCTTGGGGGCTCAGGACGATCAACTCGCCCAGAAGAACGAGAATTCCGCGGACAACATCAAGGACCGACCCCTCAAGAGAGACCGTGCTCATAACTTGAGCTTCCGCACAACCGAGAACGTCGATGTCGGCTTTGAGCTCACGCCCTCCGCCAACAGACGTCAATGAACCGACGGCAACCGATGCATACTTCTGTGTTCGGCCGAAATCAGCGGCCACGTCGCGCTTCCATGGCTCACGATAAACGACCCAGCGCCGCACGCCATTGGCCTCCACGGCAAGCGGTGCCGCCATAAACGCGCCTGGGGAAAAGACGTCGAGGGCATTGCGGATCATGACGGGCAATTGCCGACTGAGGTAACTGCGCTCTTCCAACAGGTCGTCGGAAATCAGCACGAAGGGCAGTATGAGTGTTCGATTCTCCACACAACCTTCATCGGCGCGGAGAAGCCTCCGACCTTACTCTGAGAGACTATTCAGCAATCGATCCAGCAGAACGGAGTCCACCTGACCAAAGAAACGATCCCGCCCCATGACGCGAACCACCGGGATAGTCTCTTGGTATTGACGAAGGAGTGCCGCGTCTCCTGTGATATCAACTGACGTGATCTTGAGCCGATAACGCTTCGCGCGGCTCCTGAGCAGGTCAATAGCAACATCGCACAAATGGCAGCCATCACGGGTAAAGACCGTCACGTCGATTTGCGGCCTGCGTGAGAACAAGCGCCAGATCATATTTCCAATGCTCCTCCAAGATCGCTATAACGTGCAAGGGAACCATGGCCGCTTGCGCGTTCCAGAGCACCCAATCCTAACGCAGGAATCGCAAAGGACACCTGACGACCATGGCAGTGGACGGCACGCAACTCGAAGGAAAGGCCAAAGAGGCATTTGTCGAGGAGCTCTTTGACGACATCGCCGCCCCCTACGACCGGCTGAACCGCATCTGCAGTTTTGGGCGGGATGAATCATGGCGCCGCAAGCTCATTGACGTGGTTGGCCTGAAGGAGAATCACCGTGCTGTCGACCTCGGCACGGGAACGGGCGATCTCGCACTGGCCATTTTGCGGCGAGTTGGTGCAGGGGGACAAGTCGTCGGCCTCGACCTCAGCTCCGAGATGCTTAACGTCGCCCGCTCGAAACAAGCGGCCCAGTTCCCCGACGCAACCAATCTCGTGCTGAAGGAAGGCAACGCGGAATCAACCGAGTTGGAGTCCGAGAGCGCCGACGTTGTAACGATGGGCTGGGTTTTGAGAAACGTCGGCAATCGAGCAGCTGTCTACCGAGAGGTCCTTCGGATTCTCAAGCTCGGTGGACGATTCGGAATCATCGAGATGTCCCAGCCGGACAACGCTTTCCTGCGTTTTTTGTCTCGCCTCCATATCCGCCTCATCATGCCCGTCATAGCGCGAATCGCCGGCGGTAATCGGTCAGCCTACGAGTACCTTGCATCATCCACACTGAAGTTTCCAGGAAAACAGGCGCTCGCTCAGGAGTGGGAGGCCGCCGGGATTAAGAACGTCACGTCGCACTCACTCATGATGGGCACAATCGCCATCCATACGGGCACCAAGGAATCAACTGAATGAGCTCATCTAAAGACCGAAAACGGTCACGATCGAAACCCAAACCAGCAGATCAGCTGCCGTGGTGGTACGACCTCTTTACTTCAACAGTTCGCAGTCCATTGGTAGACCACCACGGGACCATCTACACCAATCGCACATTGGCACTCGCGAAGGTCAAGGCAGTCGGGTTCGATTTCGACCATACGCTTGCAGTCTATGACTGCGCGGCTCTCGATGGGGTCGCCATGCAGATGGTCATCGACCGTCTGATTAAGCACGAGGGCGTCCCTGCCAACTTCACAGATGACCTCCCGGACCCCGCCTTCGCCGGAAAGGGGCTCATTGTTGACACCCAGCTCGGCAATGTGTTGAAGCCCGACCGCTACGGTTTTGTGACCCGCGCCTACCATGGGGCTCACAGGCTTACATCGCGTGAGCTGCGAGAGTCCTACGAGAATCGCGACATCATCGGACAGCTCTATGGCAGCGATCGGTATATTCAGGTGGACTCAGCCTTTGCCAAGCCCGAAGTGCTGATTTTCTGTGCGCTTGCACCACCGACTGCCGCAAGTCGTGGAAATTGCCGAGAGCTGTGGAAGACCATTCGCCACCACACCGACATGATCCACCGAGATGGATCTCTCAAGAGCGTTCTGACAAATGACCCCCTTCGCTTTATCAAGCCAGAATTGGAGACAGTCGGAATGCTCCGACGGTTGAAAGAAGGTGGCAAGAAGGTCTTCCTTCTGACGAACTCGGAGTGGGAATACACTTCGGCAATGATCGGTCCCGCCTTCGGCATCAGCGGTTCCGATCCAAAGGCCTGGCTCGATCTCTTTGACCACGTCATCGTCGAAGGCAGGAAGCCCCACTTCTTTGGAAAAGGGCAAGGTGACAAACCCGAGCAACTGAGTTTTCCGAACGTCACCCGTGGAGGCGGCATCAATCACCTTGAAGAATTGCTCGGCTGCAGTGGTCCGGAAATCATGTATGTAGGCGACCATATATACGCCGACCTCATTAGCTCCAAGCGCACAAATCAATGGCGTACAATGCTGGTACTCGCAGAGTTGGATGACGAACTGAGTGCTCATGCAGGCCTGCCCGGCATGGCAGAGCAGCTCCTTCAAACGGACGACCGCCGCACTCAAGCTGAGCGCGGAGTCATGCATTGGAAGTCCATTCAAGAAGTTCTCAAGCGCATGGAATCTGAATCGGCCGACGTCCCCATGAATGACTTGAAAGCCGAGTGCCGCAAGCGTCGAGAAGCAGCCGCCGAAACGCTCAAGTCACACATCTCCCAGCGCCGTTCGTTACAACGCAAGATCGCCAATGCCGTCAATCCCCACTGGGGTTCTCTTTTCCGCACGGACGCGGCACTGACCTGGTTTGGTCGTCAGCTGGAAGACTATGCCTGCACCTACACTTCCCGCGCCGTTAATCTGGGGCTCTATCCACCGGACCACTACTTTCGATCCGCCATGGACTACCTCCCCCATGAACTCGAGTCGATGTAGACCCTGCCACCGGGTTGCGAGCGAAAGTATTTTCAGCCTCGGTGTGAAAGCGCCTTCGGCAGACTGAGTCCCTGCCTCCAATCGGCCGTACCGATCTCTCCATCACCTTGGGCCGCATGTGATTTGATCGATAGCCTGAGAGATATCCGCAAACCGTCGGTGGCTTACTTGTCGATAAGACGATGGCGCAGGACGTCGATGTCCCGCACGATGTCCTGTGCTCCAACAATGACTTTTCCGAGATAAAAGCCAGTCTGTCCCGTCTTGACGTAGAGATTGAAGGTGCCTGGCTGGACACCCGGGATTTTCCACAGGCCGTCAGCGTCGGCTACCCCGCGACCCAGTGGTTTTGCACGGCGATCGCGCAGCTGAACCTCGAGACCCCGGCGGGCTTCAACAGGGCCAATCAGCTGGCCCGACACAGTCACACCTGAAGAAACTGGCAGGACGATTTCCTCAACATCACGATCCTGAGTGAATTGGACCTCAGAGCGAATGGTTGAGTGAGAGCCGTCGGGGAAAGAAACCTCTATGCGGTAGCGGCCCCGATAGAGGTTGCGAAAACGGAATTCACGGGTCCCTGTGAAGACCGTATCCCGTCGTAATTCCCAGACAGCAGGATTCATGAAGAGGCGTACTCGAAACTCCGAAGGCAGGGGCGCGCCTGTTTGATTGTCCAGGATTCCCGACAGCTCGACGACTCCTCCGCCACCGAGTGAGAGTTCAATATCACCTGGATCAGGAATGAGCTGTCGGCGAAAGTAGTGGAGATCATAATCCACCGATTGAATCGTGATGTAATCCAGAGCTTGTCTCGGAATGAGTTGATCCACACGAAAGGCACCGTTGGCATCAGTCTGGATCTGTGCAAACTCGCCAAAGCGGATCAGTGCCTTTGCGATTCCAGCCCTCGAAAGAGCGTCGAGGATGCGGCCCCGAGGACGAATGCCCCGACTCATCCACAGTTCAATGGACGTCTCGACTCCAGCGGAAACCTCAACGGCGACCAGCGACACCGGCACGAGTTCACCTCCAAAAATCGTCAACGAGTAACGACCGGGTGGTAGCTCATCGACAATGAACCCCTCTGAACTGCGGTCAACGACTCCGACATATGGGTCCATCACAAGCTGACGCTCGCCAGGAACGGCTCCGTCCGGAAGCAGGCAGACCAATTGAAGTCGCCCCGTCGTCTCCGAGGCAATGGGTGTCGTCAGAGGCGTTGAAATGGGATCGACCAATGTTGAACGGCGAGCACTGGTCGAGCTGTTGCCACCCAGCGTCCCGTCAAGAGGGTCGCCTGAGCGTGCTATCAGTGACGGCAGCTTCTTCTCCGATTCGTCCTCTGCTGTGCGCCAAAATAAAAAGAGAGGCAGCGCAAGAAGAACGACCCCGACGAGGACGCCGACCAGTCGATCTCGGCCCTGTGTGTCGGGCCTGACTGAGTCTTCTACCATCGCTGGGCCTGCATTCGCTGGTAATTCTGCCACGCCAACAAACCCAGCATGAGAAACACAAAGAGGCTTTGAATGTACTGCGAGAGGAAAAGGCCCACTCCAATACAGCAAACGATGCTGATAATGGCACCAGCGCGCTCCGATTCCACCGGCCTCATCTTCATCCGCAGCAGGTCATTGACGATATGACCGCCGTCGAGCGGGAAGATCGGAAGGAGATTGAACAAGCTCCAAATGAGGTTGATGTAGCAGAGATTGGCCCAGAACTCATGAAATCCTGTTCGGTCGAGAGGCAGCCCTGCATTGGGAATGAACCAATATACAAGAGTCACCTCGTGTCCTTGCATGAAGACGTCCGGACGCAGCAAGAACCAGCAGATCGCCCAGAGCGAGAGGCCTGCCAGGGGCCCCGCAGCCGACACCCAGACTCCCCGCCAGCCATCGTGGCGACCATTGGAGAGGGTCAGCCCTCCCAGCATCCAGAAGACGATGCGGCTTTGGTGCCCATTTGTGAAGGCGGCGTAGACATGGCCGAACTCATGCACCAGCAGTGAAACGAAGACAGCGAGGCACCAGCTCAGGATGGACGCCATCGGTCGACCGTCGGCCCTTCCTGACA
>PVBE010451302.1_pt1 | contig 13169 bp, 8 predicted proteins | sample 1631181 | NCBI WGS metagenome assembly PVBE01 (sample SAMN08397723, study PRJNA350692) | Marine metagenome, whole genome shotgun sequencing project. | isolation source: water | place: Pacific Ocean | collected 2012-04
AGGGGCCTCGCAGCCGGCAGGACCGCAGCCTCCGTTGGAGGAGATGGGCGCGAGGGGCAAGGCGCGCATGCTCGAGCGGTCTGCGGCGTGGAGCTCTCCACAGGGGACCTCACGGACGCGGCTGAAGCCTTCAGTCATGACGGTCATGTTCGAGTCGACGACCGCGTCGCCGAAGCGACCGAACTTCTTCACGTACTGCGCTCGGACCACCTCGTGGAAGCGGTCTTCGTGGATCTCGTTGTCTTCGAGGAGCGTGGAGACGCCGAAGAAGGCGCCGAGGAAGGCGTTCCCCTGCATCCGGAGCTGCAGGTCCTCGCGCGAGGTCGCGGCGCGCGCGATGTCGAAGCCCGGCAAGACAAAGACGCGGATGTTCTTGTCGATGATCTCCTGGCGGTGTCCGGGGGGGATGCGCTCCCAGGCGGCCTCGGGCTCCTCATTGGACTCCCAGACGAAGGTCCCGCCTTCAGCGATACCGTCGAGGGGGTTGGAGTGAGTGAAGGCCTTCGGGTCACAGCAGAGGACGACGTTCACGTGGCGCAGGTCACAGTTGACCCGGATGCGCTCGGGCGCGACGACGAGGAAGTAAGCCGTGGGTGCGCCCTTTTTCTCCGAGCCGTACTTGGGGTTGGCGCTCACATGGAGGACCTCTTCGAGTCTGCCGAACTCGTCCTTCTTGCCCTGACGCTTGGAGAGGTCGGCGTCGAAGGCGCCGATGATCTCGCCGAGGTTCTTGCCCGTGGTGATCATGCCCCAGCCGCCGATCGAGTGGAGCCGCACGGCGATGGCCCCATCAGGGAGCAGCGAGGGGGTGCGCTCGCTCTCTACGGAGTAGGGGTGGTCGATCCCGATGCAGAACCAGCTGGCCCCGTCCGAGGCCTTCTTGCCGTCCTTGCGCGCGATCTCCTCGTTGACGAACTCGTACGCGCCGAGGATCCCCTCGGGGCGGAAGTCACGGCTGCCGAGGCCGTAGGCGCCGTTGAAGATCCGCGGCTGCGCCGCGCTGTCCACGGCGGGGATCCCTTCGTGGGCGGAGGCCTTGGCGTTGTCGAGGGCCTTCCCCATGGCGGTCCGGATGTCTCGGGCGAGCGGACTCGATCCGGCGAGCGCCTCGTCCGTGCGCTCGAGCACGATGACGTTCTTCTTGCCTGCGAGGGCCTCGACGAAGGCGGCCTCAGGGAAGGGGCGCAGGACGTTGACGTGGATCGAGCCGACCTTTGCGCCGTCCTCCTCGCGGAGGTAGTCGACGCCGGCTTCGATGTTCTCTGCTGCGGAGCCCATCGAGACGAAGACCGTCTCGGCGTCATCGGTGCGGTACTCGCTCAAGAAGCCGTAGTGCCGGCCAGTGAGCTCGCCGAACTCCTTGTAGGCGTCCTCCAAGAAGTCGAGGATCCCCTCGCTGAAGTGATTGCGTCGCGCGATCACTCCGTTCATGTAGTGCTCCTGGTTCTGGACGGGGCCGAGGAGCATGGGGTTCTCGAGGTCGATCATGCGCGGGACTCGTCGGCGCTTGGGGCCGAAGAGCACACGCTGGGCCTCGGTGGGGCACTCGATCTCGTCATCGGGGCGACCGAGGAAGAGACGGATGAGCTCGGACTCGTGCTTGTAGAAGGTCCGCTCTAGGTGCGAGGTCAGGAAGCCGTCTTGGGTATTGATGCCCGGGTTAAGCGTCAACTCATTGACCTTGCGCAGGATCAATGACTGGTCGGCTGCTTGCTGGGAGTCCTTAGCGAAGAGGACGGTCCAGCCCGTGTCGAGCGTCGTGTAGATGTCGTCGTGACCGCAGTGCACGTTGAGCGCGTGCTTGGTGAGGGCGCGCGCCGCGACCTGCAGCACCATGGTCGAGAGCTTGCCGGGGGCGTGGTAGTACTGCTCGACGCCGTACACGATGCATTGGCCAGAGGTGAAGTTGACGACGCGCTTGCCCGTGACGGACATGGCGATGGCGCCGCCTTGGGCAGCGTGCTCACCTTCGGTCTCGATGGCGATCTTTGAGTCACCGAAGACGTTGAGCTTCCCCTCTGCGTAGGCGAGCTGGTAGCTCTCGCCCATCTCTGTAGAGGGAGTGATCGGATAGAAGATGCCCCCGTCAGTGATCCGGGCTTCCGTGTGGTAAGCGACCAGCTGGTTTCCGTTGGTCGTGATACGGGTTCCGGGGAACTGGGGCGTTTGGCCGCTCTTTGAGGTCTCAGAAGTCATGGGGGTCTACAAACTCCGTAGAGGAGGCGGAGAGGGGTGCTGGGATGTTCGCGGGGGTTGGCCCGGATCCTGCATCCAGGACCTATCGCAGCCCCGACATTGTAGTCGCCCCGTCCTGTGGGGAAAAACCCCCCTTTTCAGCGATTGAGACGCAGCCAGTACAGGAGCGTGATGGCTGTGAAACCATCCTTGAAGCCCCCTGCGTCGAGGTGGGCGACCACCTCCTCGCGAGTGAAGGTGCGCGGAATGATGCGCTCAGCGGGGTCTAGGCAGAGCTCGCTGACCTTTTCGCAGTCGGTCGCCAAGAAAGCGTGCGCGTAGTGGGCGCTGATGCCGTTGGTCGGATAGAAGCCAGGCAGGGGGTGTAGAGCGCCTGCGGAGTGGCCCGTCTCCTCCAAGAGCTCACGGCGCGCCCCCTCTGCTGGGTCCTCATCGTCTTGGAGCCTGCCTGCTGGGAGCTCCCAGTGGGTCTCTCCGTTGGGGTGTCTGTACTGCCCCACCAGGACGACGGAGCCCGCGCTCGTGACCGGTACGACGACGACGGCGTCAGAGATCTCGATGACGTGGTGCTCCTGGCGCGCGCTGTCTTCGAGGATGAGCCAGTCGCGGCGCAGGCCGACCCAGGGCGAGTCATAGATTCGCTCGCTCTCTGCGACCTCGAAGGGCTCGAGGCCTTCGGGGTCAGGGAGCAGCTCACCGGCGCTGCTCATGCCGTCGCCTCCACGCCTGAGCGCCACAAGGCCTCGTGTCGTTCGATCATCTGGGCGAGAGAGAACTCAGCGTCCACGCGCGCCGCGTTCTCTTTGCCGAGGCGGCTGCGAAGGTCAGGGTCTGAGGCTAGGGCTGAGAGCGCTGCGCGGAGCCCGTCTGCTCCATCCTCAAGCGCGGTGAGGTGAGGGCGCTGTTCATCACCGAGGATGTGCTCTACGTCACCGACGCGGGTCGCCGCGACCGGGAGCCCGCAGGCCATCGCCTCAAGGAGTGAGACAGGGTGCTGCTCTGAGTCTGAGGACAGCGCGAAGAGGTCTGCGGCGCGGAGGTGAGGGCGCGGGTCTCGCAGGTGCCCGACGAGGTGCACGCGATCCACTAGGTCTGCCTCACCCGCGCGGGCCTCTAAGAGCGCGCGCTCTTCACCGTCGCCGATGATGAGCAGGTGGAGGTCGTGTTCCGCCGCGATGGGCGCGGCTGCTTCGAGGAGCCGGAGGGCGTTCTTGACGGGGCGCAGGTGTCCCATGAAGCCGACGACGCAGGCGGACGCAGGGATGCCGAGCTCGTCTCGCAGGCTCGGGTTGCCGTCTGCGCGCTCGAAGGAGCTAGCGTCGATCCCGTTGGGGATGCGCTCGACCTTCTGGGGGGAGAGCCGCCAGAGGTCTCGCGCGAGGTCCTCGAGGCGCTTGGAGGGGACGATGACCTTGTGGGTGAGGGGCAAGAGCGCGCGGCGCATCCAGACGCGGCGCCGCTTGAAGCGTTGCGCCTCGTCAGCGTTGAAGCCGTCCTCGTGGTGCAAGACCGGGACCTTGCACCCCACGGCGGCGAGGGCGCCGTCGAGGGCGCCGAAGTTGTAGGTGCACACGAGGTCAGGCGCCTCGGCGTTAAGGAGCTTGCGCAGCCTGCGCGTGGTCTTGAGGGTGCCAGCCTTCGGGGGCGCGTCGAGCACTCGGACGTCTCCTCTGTCAGGGAGCTCTGAGGCGGCGTCTGTGCAGCCGTCGATGGCGAGGATGGAGTGACGGTACGCGGCGCCTGTCGCGTGGATCAGTCGCACCGCTCGAAGCTCAGGCCCAGCCGGAGCGAAGGTGCTGAAGATGTGCAGGATGTGGGGGGCGCTCATCGCTCGCCGTAGATGCGTACGCAGCGGTCTAAGAGCGCCTCGCGCTCATCGACGGGCCTCCATCCGAGGACTTCGCGGGCTGTCTCGCAAGAGAACTCGCCGAAGAGTCCCCGCGCGCCGAGGTCTCGGTAGGAGGGGAAGTCGACCTCGCGTCCTCCGACGCGCTTCACGATCCACTTGCCGATCTCTAGGACCTGAGAGAGCGCGAGGGAGCGAGGGTGGAAGTGGAGGGCCCTGCCGGTCGAGCGCGCGAGCTCTTCGACGCAGTCAGAGGCTGAGAGGACGGGCTTGGCGGAGAGGTTGAAGGCGCGCCCGTCGAGCTCTGTGCCCTCGTACAAGGCTGCGAGGACGAGCCCCTCAGCCACGTCCTCTACGTCGACGAGCGGCAGCATGTGGTCGCCGCGGCCCCAGCCGACGCAGTGGTTATCTGTGACCCAGAGGCCGAAGCCCGAGTGCTGCATCGGCGTGCCCTGGCCCAAGACGACGGCGGGGCGCGCGATGGTGGTGGAGAGGCCGGTCTCTGCAGCGGCGGCGAGCACGGCGGCCTCTGCGGCGGCCTTACCGCGGGCGTAGACGGCGCGCTTCTCAGGCTGTGAGTCAGTCGCGATGGAGTCGGGGATCTCCCTGCCGGCTAGGTGCGGGCCGGTGTCGAGCGAGGCGACAGAGGAGACATAGAGCAGCCGCCCGCAGCCGGCGCGCGCGCAGGCCTCGGCGAGGGCGCGGCTGCCGCGGACCATGTGGCGCTCGGTGGTCTCCCAGTCGTCGGCTGCGCCGGTGGCGAGGTGGATGACGCAGCGCGCGCCGCGGAGCTCTTCCTCTAGGCCCGCGGGCTCGGAGAGCTCGGCGCGCCGGAGCCTCAAGGCTCCAGAGGAGAGGGGCTCGTCGAAGCTCGGGGGGAGCCCGTGGGAGCGGCGAGAGAGGCAGGTCGTCGGGACCCCACGCTCGAGGAGTCGTTGGATGACTCTGCGGCCGATGAAGCCGGCGCCGCCGAGGACGACCACCTCTCCTTCGCGGGGTGCTGACTCGCTCCATGTGCTGGGTTTGCGCCCGGGCTCATCCGAGACCTCGACGGTGAAGCGCTCGCACCACTCGAGCACCTCGGCGGCTCGCTCTGCGTCTGCAGGCAGGCTTCGCTCTGCTCTTATCGCCTCGTAGAAGGCGTGGATGGAGGCGCGCATGCTCGCGAACCATGGGTCGTTTCGTCTGCCGAGCCCGACGGCCGCGAGGAGGTAACTCCACACTCCACGGACTCCAGAGCGGGTGTGCCCGCGCGCGCGGCTGAGCGAGACGAGGAGACCGTTCCAGAAGGGGAGCCAAGCGCTCTTGCGCTCGCAGGTCAGGGCGTCGTGGATGAAGTCGGCCTCGAGGCTGCCGTCTGTCCCGATCGCGACGAGGCGTGAACACTCAAAGTCCTGTCCGAAGCCGAGTGAGATCTCTGCGGTCGCGTCTTCGCCGCTCAGAGCTCCGGACCATCGAGGATGGAAGACCTGGCCTGGCGCGAGCTCACGCGATTCGAGCGGGCCTGCCTCACCTTCGATGACCGCGCCGCAGAGCGCGTGCACCTGAGACAAGGGGTGGGGGCCTTGTTCGAAGACGATGTTGCGCGGCGCGCGCAGCATCCAGTCGTCCAGCCTGCCGGCGTCGAGCTGTCCGAGGGGCATGCTCCACGTGGCTTGCACATGGCGCAGGCGGCCGATGTCACCGGCGGCGAGGCGCGCTTCGAGTCGGAGGAAGGTCGGGTGGAAGCGGTGGTTGTGGTTCACACCGAGGGCGAGCCCGCGCGAGCGAGCGAGCTCGGAGAGCTCCCTGCCTTCGGCGGAGGAGAGGGCGAAGGGCTTCTCCACGAGCGCGCCGATCCCGAGCTCGAGGAGCTCACGAACGACGGCCGCGTGGGTCGGGGGAGGGGTGAGGACGTGGGCGATATGGACGTCGTGGTCAGCGAGGGTGGCGGTCGTCGTGGACACGAGGGGCACGCCGTGGACTCGCGCGAGGGCCTCTGCGGCTTCGATGCGTGCGTCCACGAGGGCCACCACCTCGACTCCAGGGGTGGAGGAGAGGACCTCGAGGTGGGTGCTGCAGATGGCGCCGCAGCCGACTAGGGCGATCCGCGTGGGGGACTGCTCAGGGTTTTTGGGGACGTTGCTCACGGGGCGTACAACAGATTTCGACCGTGAAGGGGAGAGTGGTTGACGGCCTACCTTCCTTCTAGGGTCATCTGCGCCCCTCGCGGGACGGGGGGCCTGAAAGTGGGGTCGAATCTCGGGGCAGAGGGCGCCTGATGCGACTCCGGGTTATAGCCGTAACCTGTTTCTTTTCAATGCCTTAGGCCTTGTTTTTGCTATCTGGGCCTGGAGCTTGGCGGGAACAGCTCCATTTTGTCGCGGCTTTCCTAATGGATTTGGACCCCGTGGACGACATAGAGGTCATCTCCTCCTTCTTGGGGCCCACCTCATCGCTTCGGCGGTGAGGCTGGGCCCTCTTCTTTTACCCGGCGAAACGCCAGGACTGGGAATCACTCTGGAGGGGCCGAGGAGTCCTTAGGGATTCAGGGCTTCAGGACGAGATAGAAGTCATCTCCTCCTTCTTGGGGCCCACCCCATCGCTTCGGCGGTGGGGCTGGGCCCTCTTCTTTATCCCCAGGGCCCACAACGCGGTTTTGTGTTTTTCAGTAGGGGGAGGACCCTTGGAACGGGGTCTGCGCAGCGATAAGATGGGCCATGGCACTATTCGGCCCCAAAGAGACTCCTGACGGTGAGGCGGACACCTACGTGCGCGACATCCCGGAAGGACTCACCTTCGACGACGTCCTCCTCGTCCCCCAGCACTCAGACGTTTTGCCCAAAGACGTCGTCCTGGATACGCGCTTCTCAAGGAACGTGGATCTCCGTGCGCCCATCGCTTCAGCGGCGATGGACACCGTGACAGAGTGGGCCTTAGGCGTCGCGCTCGCTCGCACTGGTGGAATCGGCATCATCCACCGCAACCTCTCGATCGAACGACAGGTGGAGGAGGTGGACAAGGTCAAGCGCTCAGCGAACGGAGTGATCCTCGATCCGGTCACGCTCACGCCCGAGGAGACGATCGGTGAAGCGCGAGCGGTCATGCGCAGACAGAACATCTCAGGCCTGCCGGTCTGTGAGGGAGAGCAGGTGGTCGGCATCCTGACCAGCCGAGACTGTCGCTTCGTGGCAGGCGACGAGCGCAAGGTCGGCGAGATCATGACGAGCGAGAACCTCGTCACGGCTGCTCCCAAGACCTCCCTTGAGGAGGCGCGCGAGCTGCTCTTCCGCCACAAGGTCGAGAAGCTGATCCTCATCGATGACTCAGGCTGCTTGAAGGGCCTCATCACGATGAAGGACATCAAGATGCTCGAAGAGTATCCCTACGCTGCGATGGACTCTCGGGGACGCCTGCGCGCGGGCGCCGCGATCGGCGTTCACGACTACGAACGCGCCGAGGGACTCGTCGGTGCAGGCGTGGACGTCCTCGTCGTGGACACGGCTCACGGGCACTCATCCAACGTCATGGACACCGTGCGCGAGCTGAAGAAGAAGTTCGAGGTCGATGTCGTGGCCGGCAACGTGGCGACGCCCGAGGCTGCGCAAGCCCTCGAAGAGGCCGGCGTCGATGGCATCAAGGTCGGGATCGGTCCCGGCTCGATCTGCACCACACGCATCGTGGCAGGCATCGGCGTCCCGCAGTTCAGCGCTGTCCGTTCGGTCGCCGCTGCCGTGAAAGGCGGCGTGCCGGTCATCGCTGACGGGGGCATCCGCTTCTCCGGAGACATGGTCAAAGCCCTCGCAGCGGGCGCGTCGTGCGTCATGCTGGGCAGCCTCCTCGCTGGCCTCGACGAGAGCCCCGGCGAGACGATCCTCTACAAGGGCAGGTCCTTCAAGACGGTCCGCGGCATGGGCTCCATCGGCGCGATGCAGAAGGGCTCGAAGGAGCGCTACCGCCAGGGCGACGTGAGCGAGGCTGACAAGCTCGTCCCCGAGGGGATCGAGGGGATGGTCCCTTATCGCGGCCCCCTCGCGCCCTTCGTCCATCAGATGAACGGCGGCATCCGCGCGGGCCTCGGCTACGTCGGCGCCGCGAACATCCCCGATCTCTGGCAGCGCGCCCAGTTCGTAAGGCTGACAGCGGCAGGCATGCAAGAGAGCCACCCGCACGATGTCTCCATCACCAAAGAGTCGCCCAACTACTACCACCCAGAATGACAGCCGAGATGCGCGGGGTGCTTGTCGTAGACATGGGCACCCAATACACCCAACTCATAGCACGCAGGGTCCGGGAGTCCGGGACTTGGTGCCAGATCGCCACGCCGGATGAGGCGCTCAACGTCGCGCGAGGTATGGACCTCGGCGGCCTGATCCTCTCTGGCGGTCCCTCCTCGGTCTATGACGAGGGTGCGCCGAATCCCGATGCGGAGCTCCTCAATCTGGGCGTTCCGGTGCTCGGCATCTGCTACGGCATGCAGTGGATGTGCCAGACCCTCGGCGGATCGGTCGAGGCCACAGACACCAGGGAGTACGGCCGCACGCAGATGACGGTCGAGACGGCCGAGGGCATGTTCCATGGCGTCGAGGGAGAGTCCGTGGTCTGGATGAGCCACGGGGACGAGGTCACGAGCATCCCGGAGGGTTTCACGACCCACGCGAGCTCTGAGAGCTGCGCCTACGCCGCTGTCGCTGATCAGGCGCGTGGTCTTTGGGGGGTACAGTTTCATCCCGAGGTGACGCACACCGAGCGCGGATCGGAGATGCTTGAGAACTTCCTCGCTCGCGTCTGCGAGTTCCCCGGCGACTGGTCGGAGGAGTCGATCGTCGATCGCGAGGTGGAGAAGGTCCGCGCGCAGGTGGGGGAGACGGGCGAGATCGTCCTCGGACTCTCCGGCGGCGTCGACTCATCGGTCGCTGCGATGATCCTCGACAAGGCCATCGGCAGCCGCCTGCACTGCATCTTCGTCGACAACGGCTTGCTCCGGAAGGGAGAGCGAGAGGCCGTAGAGGCGATGTTCGGCGAGCACATGGACCTTGATCTCACGGTGGTCGACGCAGTGGATCGCTTCCTCGAGCGTCTGCGTGGCGTGAGCGACCCTGAAGAGAAGCGCAAGCACATCGGTTATGAGTTCGTCGAGGTCTTCCGCGAAGAAGCCAAGCGCTTCACCGACGCGCGCTTCCTCGGGCAGGGGACGCTCTATCCGGACGTCATCGAGTCCGTCGCCGCGCACGGCGGAAACACCGCCGTCATCAAGTCTCACCACAACGTGGGAGGACTCCCTGATGACCTCGAGATGGACCTCGTCGAGCCCCTGCGTGAGCTCTTCAAGGATGAGGTCCGGCGGGTCGGTCGCTTCATGGGGCTCGACTCCACGCTGGTGGATCGCCAGCCCTTCCCCGGGCCCGGCCTCGCGGTGCGTTGCCTCGGCGAGATCACCGCCGAAGACCTCGACCTCTTGAGGGAGGCCGACCGGATCACGACTGACGAGATCGAAGCTGCTGGGTGTCACACGGAGCTCTGGCAGTACTTCGCTGTGCTGCTCCCGGTGCGCTCTGTGGGCGTGATGGGTGATGGCAGGACCTATGAGAAGGCCTGCGCCATCCGCGCCGTCCGCTCCACGGACGCGATGACTGCTGACTGGGCCTATCTCCCAGAGGACGTCCTGCAGCGCATCTCAACGCGCATCATCAACGAGGTGCGCGGGATCAACCGGGTCGTGCTGGACATCACGAGCAAGCCTCCTGGCACGATCGAGTGGGAGTGAGCGGCTCCCCCGACTCCTTGTAGGAAGATCGGGGAAATGAACGCTGGAGGCACCCGTAGACAGTCATTCGGTCGACAGGGGCCTCTATCCACCCCCATCCACTGCCTCTTCCGGGTAGCCATAGGCTAGGATGCGCGGCCAGTTTTCCGTTCCAAGGAACCCCCTATGACCACCAAGATCCGAACCCTCGTCTTCTCAGCCCTGCTTGCGGCTCCTCTCTTAGTCGCCCTGGACCTGCGCAAGGACTCGCTCACCTTCCACCCTGAGGCGGGCTCGAGCGTCGACAAAGAGCTCGCTCTCTCGGGCGCGATGTACATCGATGACATCCTCCTCAACGTGGACGGCGAGGAGATGCCCGCTGAGATGCTGGGTGAGATGACTGACATGGCCATCGAGATGGAGATGTCAGAAGAGGTCACGGATCAGTACGTGAAGTCGGCTGACGGCAAGGCGCTCGTCCTCCTGCGCACCTTCAACGACATGGCCGTCTCCATGACGGCCGGTGGTGAGTCGCAGGAGCCCGAGATGAGCGAGATGATCGGCTCGACGGTCAAGTTCACCTGGAACGAAGAGGAGGAGGAGTACGACATCACTTACGAAGATGGTGATGGCGACGAAGAAGACCTCGATGGGCTCGACGTCGACATGGACTTCACCTACCTCCTCCCTGAGGACGAGGTCAAAGAGGGCGCGACCTGGGAGGTCGTGGGCATGGAGGCTGTCCGGATTTTCCTCCCCGGTGGCACGGTGAGCTCACCCACTGAGGGGTTTGATGAGGCGGACATGGGCTTCGGCGACCTGGCCGATGAGATCTTGAAGCCTCAGATTGAAGACGCGCTCGAAGAGTTCACGGTGGACTGCACCTACAAGGGCGCCGACGACGAGGGCGGCGCACAGATCGCCTTCGAATTCGAAGGCGAGATCTCGCTCGACTTCTCAGAGCTCGTGATGGCTCTGCTCGAAGAGCAGGACATGGGCGGCATGGAGGTCGAAGCGGACATCACGATGACCATCGACATCGAGATGGAGGGCAAAGGCACCCTCACGTGGGACGCCGAAGCTGGTCGCGCGAGCGGCTTCGAGATGGCTGCTGACGTCGTTGTCCTCCTTGACGCCGCCGCGGACGTCGAGGCGGCAGGCGAGGCCCACACAGCAGAGGGCACCGTCGAGCTCTCTGGTGAGCTCGAGTATGAGATGAGCGTCGACTAGTCCTCTGACCGACGACACTTAGTTCAGGCGGCCCTGTGCGCGAAGGCGCGCGGGGCCGCCTCCTTATCGCTCTTCGGTCTCAGCTGCTTCGCTTGGAGCCTGCGCCGCGGTTCAGCGCGCGCGTCACCATGGGGCCGACGACTCCTCCAGCGAGGAGGACGAGCACCAAGAGCCCGATCAAGCGCAGGACGCCGCGCCAGCCGCTGGGGAAGGTCTGCCAGAAGAGCACCGCGCCGATGCAGCCGAAGATCAAGAGGCCTACGAGGAGGATCCAGCTCTCGCGGAAGAAGAGGCGCACATCACGCCGCGCGTGCTCGCCGTCGGGCTCCAAGACCCAGCCCCTTGGGAGGGCGGCGCGGAGCTCCGCTGGGGTGGGTGGACGATGCTCAGGTCCGATCGAGTCGAGGTCGACGAGCTCTCTGACTTGGACGATGCCTGGGTCAACGGACTCCGAGGGAGCGCTCACGACTCTTTCTCGATGAGACCTTTCAGGACCTCGGTGATCCGCTTGGGGTCTGCCTTGCCGCCAGAGGCCTTCATCACAGGGCCGATGCAGGCTCCGAGCGCCTTGTCCTTGCCCGCGCGCACCTCTTCGATGACGCGCGGGTTGGCCTCGAGCGCGTCCCGGCACCAGCCCTCGAGCGCCGAGTCATCGATCTTCTCATCGAGGCCGAGGGCGCTGACAGTCTCCTCAACGCCCGCTCCTGTGCGCAGGCACTCTCGCACCAGCTCGCGCGCGCCCTTCGAGTGGAGGTCCCCTGCGGCGGTCTTCTCGATGATGAGCGCAAGGTCCTCGGGTTGGAGCGTGAGCTGCGCGAGGGAGTCAGCTTCGACCTCGTCTGTGCCGAGGGCTCGCAAGAGCTCGTTCGAGACCCAGTTCGCGGCGGCCTTGGGGTCACCTGAGCGCTCGGCCGCCTCTTCGAAGTAGTCGGCGGTAGCTCGCGAGCCGGTGAGGACGCCGGCGTCGTACTCTGAGAGCCCGAGCTCTCCTTGGTAGCGCGCGCGCCGCGCCATCGGGAGCTCAGGCAAGAGCGCGCGCTGGGCTTCGATGAGCTCGTCTGTGAGGCGTAGCTTGGGGAGGTCAGGGCAAGGGAAGTAGCGGTAGTCGCTCTCACCTTCCTTCACTCGCATCGTCCGTGTCTCCTCTTTGTCAGGGTCATAGAGGCGCGTCTCTTGGACGATGGCATCAAGACCCTCTGACTCATACGCGGTGATCTGACGAGGGATCTCGAACTCCAGGGAGGCCAGGACGTGGCGGAAGGAGTTCAGGTTCTTCATCTCGACCTTGGTGCGTAGCCCCTCCTCACCCTCCGGGCGCACCGAGATGTTCACGTCGCAGCGCAGCTCGCCCTTCTCCATGTCTGCTGTGGAGACGCCAGAGAACTGCAGGACCTCGCGGAAGCGTGTGAGGTACTCATAAGCGTCTTCTGGCGAAGACAGGTCGGCCTCGGTGACGCTCTCGATGAGCGGGACTCCCGTTCGGTTCAGGTCGACGAGGGAGCCAGCGTCTGTGTGCATCGTCTTGCCGGCGTCCTCCTCCATGTGGATCCGGTTCAGCCGGATGAAGGCGCCGCTCGAGAGCTCGACGCCGCCGCCGGAGCAGAACGGGTGGTCGTACTGCGAGGTCTGGAAGTTCTTCGGCAGGTCGCAGTAGAAGTAGTTCTTGCGGTCGAAGTAGGTGTCGCGAGCGACGTCAGCTCCGAAGGCGAGGGCGGCGCGAACAGCGAGTTCTAAGACGCCCGCGTTGAGGACGGGGAGGGCGCCAGGTTGGCCTGTGCACACGGGGCAGGTCCTCGTGTTCGGGTGGGCGCCAAAGGAGACCTCACAGCCGCAGAAGAGCTTGGTCTTGGTGGAGAGCTGGGCGTGCACCTCGAGCCCGATGGTCGGAACCCAACGCGCCTCAGTCTCCGGAGAGATCCAGACGTAGCCGTCGCGCTCCAGGCTCACGCTGTGCCTCCTCGCGGAGACTTCTCGTGGTGGTCGCTGGTCGCCTCGAGGAGCCGCGCGACCTCGAGCAGCCCTTCGTCTTTGGAGTGAGGGCCGGTGAGCTGCAGGCCGACGGGGAGGCTCATCGCCGGGTCGTCTGCGGGCGCAGCGAAGCCCGATGGCACGCTCACTGCGGGGAGCCCGGCGAGGCTCGCAGAGACGGTGAGGATGTCAGCGAGGTACATC
>PVBE010481511.1_pt1 | contig 13169 bp, 8 predicted proteins | sample 1631181 | NCBI WGS metagenome assembly PVBE01 (sample SAMN08397723, study PRJNA350692) | Marine metagenome, whole genome shotgun sequencing project. | isolation source: water | place: Pacific Ocean | collected 2012-04
CTCGCACCAGAGCGGGCGCGACGTGGACATCGGCCTGTACTTCCACACCTACCCGAGGCCGTTCCCCAAGGGCTTCGTCAGCGAGCGGCACCCCAAGCACAACCTGCACCTGCCTGCGACCTGGACGCTCCTCGAGGCCGTCGCCGGCAAGGACAAGGCGAGCAGCCGCGCGGAGTACGTCTTCCTCGACCACGCCGTGCAGAAGCGCGTCTACGAGTGGGCGGTCAAGCACGGCAAGTCGAAGAAGCAGCTGCACTGGATGTTCCAGTACCCGCGGCCCGCGTCGAAGCCGGGCGGCCTGGTCCGTCATGAGCCTCGCCACGGTGACCATCTGCACATCCGGTTCAAGTGCCCGCGAAAGAACCCGAAGTGCCGGCGGTGACCGGGATCACGTCGTGATTTGAGTGATCCCCCCGCCCCCGCCGATGGAAGGCCGTGGGGTCGGCTACAGCCAGAGGAGGCGCGCGCAATAAGGGCACGGCGGGCGTGCGCGCCAAGGGTACGGCCAAGGCGCGTCCGGACACGTCGGTGGGCGACATCCTGTGCAGCGGCTGCGGCAAGAACGCCCCGCCCGAGGCGACCCGGTTCTGCCCCTACTGCGGCGACAAGCGGACGGGCACGCCCATCGTCCGCATGGGTGGTGCGCTGGCCAGCGCCGGCTATGCCTGCAGCGGGCTGCTCGACGACGCCGCACCCATCGGTGAGCGGTTCCCCGGACGCCGCATCGACGACGGTCGTGAGGTGGAGGTGCAGGCGCTGCCTGTCTCCCATCCGCTGCACGGCAACCTGACCAAGCGGTTTTGCGCCGACGCGCTGGCGCTCGAGAACCTGGAGCACCCCAACATCGAGGGCGTGCTCAAGGTGATCAGCGACGGCGACCGGGTGCTGGTGGTGACCGACGGCCCCGGCGACGGGCGAAGCGGGTGGGAGGCCGCCAAGCTCGACGAGGGCATGCCCTTCGCCCAGGTGCTGAAGATCGGCCGGGCCTGCGCCGAGGCCCTCGACGCCGCCCATCGCAAGGGCGTGATCCACGGTGGCCCCCGGCCTCGTGACATCCTGATGGGGGTCCAGGGCGAGGTCGTGCTGCGAAGCTTCGGCGTTCGCGCGCTCGAGGGCACCTTCGCCGGCGAGATCATCGCCAGCGACGTCGACGGCGACGTGTATGCCCTGGCAAGCACCATCTTTGAGCTGACAGCGGGCCGCCGCCTCGACTCGCTGCCCGACCTGGGGGGCCAGCGACCGAGCCTGCTGGACTGGCGCTCGGACGCTCCCGCCTTCCTGGCGGGGGCCCTGATGCGCGGAATGTCGGAGGACCCGGTCGAGGGCTTCGCCTCGGCGCGGGAGTTCCGGGAGGCCCTCGACGCCCCGGAAGATCCGGACGAGGCAGAGACGTTCCCGACCTCGGCGTCGCCGCTCCTGCACGAGGTGACGAAGTCGGTGAAGGTGGACAGCAGCAGCCCGCTGTCCAGCCTGCTCTTCGACGAGGACTCCTGGGCCGAGGAGGAGCCGACGGAGCAGTCGGCCGAGTCGCCGGCGTCCATGGAGGCGGCGACCCGGGAGGTGACCCCGCCGCCCGAATCCGCGGCCCCCGCCGAGGCGACCGCGCCGGCGGCGAAGGACAGCTCGGCCTCCAAGCGCGCCCCAAAGAAGACCGACACCCGGTCCAAGTCCAAGATATCCCTGGCCCGCGTGCAGCTGGTTGCGCCCAAGGCGCTGCGGCCCGCCGCGCCGCCGCCGTCCGCCGCCAAGTCCCTGGCGGCCACGCCTCCGCCGGACACCGAGCCCGAGCTGCCGGACATCACCGAGCCCGAGCTGCCGGCGGCGATCCTCGATGATGGGGACGACGAGGCGACCCAGATCGTGCAGGAGGGCATGCCCGCCCTCATCGCCCCGTCCACCATCGAGTTCGCCCCGGTGGCGGTCAGCGATGGCGACGGCGGCCTCCTGGGCAAGCTCCGCCGGCGCGGGCCCGCGGGCCTGGTGCTGGCGCCCGTCGCCGGCGCCGACCGGCGGCTTGTGGACCTCGGCTTCGAGGCCATGGGGCTGGTGCTCGTGGCCGGGGGCGACGACATCCTGGTCCAGGCCTGGCGACACGACGATCACCCGATCCTCGCCCTGCTGCGGGTCGGCTGGCATGGCGGGCAGGTGGAGCTGCGGACCGAGTACGACGGCGCCTCGCCGCTGGTCACCCGGCCCACACCCGATGACCTGGAGCTCGGCGATCTGCTCGAGCGGCACCTGGCGGCCGTGCGAGCCGCCGCCGGGGCCAAGGCGCGCAAGCCGCCGTCGCGGCTGGCCGCCGTCGCGGCCTTGATCTGAGGCCGCTATCTTCTAGCTGATCGCTGACCGGTTTACCCTCGGCCGGTGAGAGAGTTTCCCATTGATGGCCCATTCGTGGAGCAGGCGACCACCGCCCTCGGCTCCGTCCCCCTGTTTCAGGCGCTTGCGCCCGAGGCGCTGCAGAAGGTCGTCGCCGACGCGACGATGAACCAGTTCGACATGGGGGAGCCGGTGGTCGTCGCCAACGCCCCGTCGGACTCGTTCCACGTCATCGTCAACGGCGCCGCCTCTGTGCAGGTGGCGCGGGATGACGGCCGGTCGACCACCGAGGTCGCCACCCTCGGGCGGTCGGACTGCATCGGCGAGATGGGCCTGATCATGGGCTCTCCGCGGACGGCGACGGTCGCGGCCCAGGCCAAGCTGTTCACGCTGAGGTTCTCGGCGGAGGCGTTCAAGGCCATGTTCGAGCAGGTCCCCGGCTTCGGCTGGTCGATCTGCCAAGCCCTCGCCGTGCGCCTGCGCGAGACCTCCAAGAAGCTGCCGTACACCTACAAGGCCGACCGGCCGGACGCGCAGGTCCTGTAGATGTTGCCGTTCGAGTTCATCCACCGTCACCGGCTGCTGCCCGTCAAGGTCGAGGGCACGCGGCTGACCGTCGGCTTCGTGGACGAGCCGACCTCCCAGGCGATCAGCGGCATCCAGCAGCTCCTGCCGTCGATGGAGGTCAAGCCGGTCCACATCAGCGCGAGCTTCTACAACGACACGCTGTCCACGGGCGCCGCGGTGAGGGAGTGGGTGGAGCCCGAGCCCGCGGCGAACGCCCCGGCATCGGTGACGGCCGGCGACGACAAGCCGGGCCAGCTGGCCAACGCCCAGATCGACGCCCCGACGCAGGCGAGCAGCCCGCGGCTGGACGCCTTGCTCAAGCGCATGGTGGCCGAGGGCGCCAGCGACCTGCACCTGACCGCGGGCATGCGGCCTCGCTGGCGCGTGGACGGTGAGATCCGGGAGCTCGCAGACGCAGCCCCCATCGGCGACCGCACGGTGTACGACCTCATGCACCCGATCATGCGGCCCGACAGTCGGCGGCAGTTCGTGGAGACCAACGACCTCGACTTCGCCTACGGGATCCCCAACACGGCGCGCTTCCGCGTCAACGTGTTCCGCGACCAGCGCGGCGTTGGCTCGGTGATGCGCCTCATCCCGGACAAGATCCTCACCGCCGAACAGCTGGGCCTGCCGCGCACGGTCCTGCGGCTGTCCAGCATCCCCAAGGGGCTGGTGGTCGTCACGGGGCCCACGGGCAGCGGCAAGTCCACGACGCTGGCCGCCATGCTCGACTACATCAACAAGACCCGGGCCGAGCACGTGATCACGATGGAGGATCCCATCGAGTTCGTGCACCAGAGCAACAAGAGCCTGTTCAACCAGCGCGAGATCGGCCCGCACAGCGGGAGCTTCCACGCGGCCCTCAAGGCGGCGCTGCGGCAGGACCCGGACATCGTGCTGGTCGGAGAGATGCGCGACCGCGAGACCATCGAGCTTGCGCTGGAGACTGCGAACACGGGCCACCTGGTGTTCGGCACCCTGCACACCGCCACGGCCATCAGCACCGTGGAGCGGATCGTGAACGTCTTCCCGTCGGACCAGATGGACCAGGTGCGGTCGACCTTGGCCGAGTGCCTCAAGGGCGTGATCGCCCAGTGCCTGTGCAAGAAGCGCGGGGGCGGGCGCATCGCGGCGCTGGAGATCCTGGTGTGCTCGGCGGCGATGTCCAACCTCATCCGCCAGGACAAGAGCTTCCAGATCGCCTCGGCCATGGCGACCGGCGCAAAGCTCGGAAACACCATGCTCAACGCCGAGCTGGCCAAGCTCGTGAGCAAGAATCAGGTGGACTACGAGGAGGCCCTGTCCAAGACCCCGGACAAGCCCGACCTGGCCCGCCGCTGCGGTCGGCCGTACGGAAACGAGTAGGGTGGGGGGGTGGGCCGCCTGATCCTGATCACGGCGCTCGCCGTCGGTTGCTCCGCCGAGCGATCCCGGCGGGGCGCGTCGGACCCCCCCGGCGGCGGCGAAGGTTCCGGCGCCGAGGGCGGAGACGAGCCAGGCGGGGATCTCCCCGAGGAGCAGGGCCAGGACGGCGGCGGGGAAGAGGGGGAGGGTGAGGTGGCGCCCGGCGGTGACGGTGACGCGGGCGGGGGCCCGGCCGGCATCCCCGAGGACGAGGACTCCGCCCCTTGCCGGGTGCTGGTCGAGTGCATCCTGGGCTGCTCCGACGGCGCGTGTGAGACATCGTGCCAGCTGCGGGCCTCCGACGAGGCCAAGGCGGTCTGGGAGGACATGAAGACCTGCGCGGCGGACAAGGGCTGCGAGGTCACCGACTTCGACTGCATGATGAACAGCTGCTCCGAGCCCTCCGAGGCCTGCATGCAGCAAGGCGGCGACATGGGCGGGCCTGGCGGCGATGGCGAGCCCCCCGAGCTGGGCGACTCTGCCTGCGCCGAGGTGATGGAGTGCTCGGCGGCGTGCCGTGCCGAGGGATGTGAGGATGCCTGCCATGCCGAGGCCGGCGACGACGCAAGGCCGGCGCTCGCAGAGTTCCTGGCCTGTCAGAACATGGTCTGCGACGGCCGGCTGCCCTGCATCCAGGCCGAGTGCCAGGGCGCCCTGGACGCATGCACCCAGGACGAAGACGTCACGCTGGGGTGTGGCGGCCTGCTCGTGTGCGTGGTGTTCCTCTGCCAGGGCGACATCGACTGCATCCAGCCCTGCTACGACCTGGTCGCCGACGCCGTGTACGAGACCTTCGACGCCCTGCAGCAGTGCGTCTTCCAGGCGTGCGGCCAGCCCGACATGGAGTGTGCGCAGCAGCAGTGTCCCCAGCAGTACGCCGCCTGCACCGGCGGGGAGGTCGAGCAGCTCCCCGATGGCCTGACCTGCGGCGGGGTCGTCGAGTGCCTGGGCGGCTGCTTGAGCGAGGCGCAGGCGCGGGAGTGCAGGCGGTCCTGCGAGGACCGTGCGGACGCCTCGGCTTACGACGCCCTGGACGGGCTGCTCGACTGCATGCTCGACGCGGACTGCCCGGACTTCGACTTCGAGTGCGGGCAGGAGCGGTGCCCGGAGGAGCTGGGCGTCTGCCAGGGCCACGTCCTCGAGTAGCGCTCGCCCCGGCGTTGGCGCTGGTCCTCCTCCTCACGGCCTCCGCCCACGCGGGCGATCTTGAGGGCCTGCGCATCGGTGAGATCGTCGTGGAGGGCGCCAAGCAGGTGTCGGCCAGCCGGATTCGGGCGGCCATCCGCTCGGGGATCGGCGGGCTGTTCGAGGCGGCGCTGGCCTCCGAGGATGTGCGCAGGATCTACGCCCTCGGCCGGTTCACCGACGTCACCGTGTCCGCCGACCCCGGGCCCAACGGGGTGGTCCTGACGTTCGCCGTCGTGGAGCGCCCCTTCGATCCGCAGCTCGACGTGGCCGAGCTTCGGCTGGTGGGGGTCGGCGCCGATCGGCGGGCCGCGGTGTACGCCCTGACGGACTCCACCGGCGAGCCCTGGGATCCGGAGCGACTGGAGGCCGACCGGCAGCGCGTGGCCGACTGGTACGCCGACAACGGCTTTGCGACGGCCCGCGTGCACCGGCCGAGGATGCAGGTCCTGCCTGACCGCTCCGGGGTCGTCGGCGTGATGACCGTGCAGGAGGGGCCGGTGTATCGGGTCGGCGGCGTGCAGGGCCTGCCGGATCACGGCCTGGTGGCCGGCGAGCCCCTGCGACGCAGGGACCTGGTCGCGGCGGCCCGGGCGCGCATGGCCGAGCTGCGGGAGTCCGGCCACGCCCGGGCGAGGGTGGCGCCGCGGCTGCTCCTCGATCCCCACACCCACGTAGCGGACGTGCGGTTCTTCGAGGAGTCGGGGCCGCCCATGGAGCTCGGGCGGGTGGACTTCGCCGGCAACCACCGGACGCTGGACCGGGTGCTCCGCCGCGATCTGGCGGTGGACGAAGGCCAGCCGTGGTCGGACTCCGGGCTCCTGCTCACGCGTCGTCGGCTGATGGCGACCGGGCTCTTCGAAGAGGTGCGCATCACCGAGGTCGACGACGGCGTGGGCGACGCGGTGGACGTGCAGATCGCAGTGGTCGAGCACGAGCCCTTGCGGTGGAAGGCGGGGGGCGGCGCAGCTTCGGAGGAGATCTGGCTGACGGGCGCCATCGCGCACACCAACCTGCTGGGCCGCGCCTGGACGCTCGAGCTGTCCGGCCGGCTGTCCGGGATCCGGTCCGAGGGCGAGCTGCTCTTCCGGGATCCGCGGGTGCTCGACTCCCGGTGGTCGGTCGCCGTGCGCGGCGGCGCGCGCCGCCTGGACTTCCTGGACGCCCGACGGTGGTGGGACGGCGGCTCGCTGACCATCGGTCGCTGGCTGACCCACGATCTGTCCGCCGGCCTGACCTACGAGGTCGCCCGCGAGGGGCTGTCGGAGCGCGGCAGCTCGCAGCTCGACGATCCAGCGATCACCTCGGCGATCGGCTTGACGTCGGTCTTTCGCCGGGACCACCGGCTGACGTTGACCGCCGCGCCGGCAGCGCTCGGCACGACAAGGCCGTTCTGGGAGCTCGCCGCCCACAGCCGCCAGCCCGTCGGGACCCTCCTGGGCGTGGAGCTGTCCCTGCACGGGCGGTATCAGCGCGTCGGCACGTTCGATGGAGCTCGGGCGCCGGACCACCGCCTGTACTACTGGGGCGGCCCCGGCGTGATCCGCGGCTACCCCAGATGGAGCGTCGGACCGGCGGACCAGGCGATCGTCGGATCCGCCGAGCTGTCATGGCCGCTGCCCGGCGAGGAGCGCATCGGGCTGCTGCTGTTCGGCGACGCCGGCCGGGTCGGACACGAGGCGCTCACCTCGGTGGGCGGCGGTGTCTGGGGCAAGGTGGGGCCGGGGCGCGTCCGCATCGAATGCGGAGTCCCCTTGGACCCGCGAACCGGCGACGGGGGCTTCGCTTGCGACCTGCGCTTGTCCCGTTGACTTGACGGGAGCAGCGGGAAGTCGAGAATCCCCCCGGTTCACCTGTTTTTCACAGACGAGTTTTCGGTTCTTGGCCCCTGGGGCGTCCAACGGGCAAGACACTCCCTTGGAGGGACAATATGCGCACGCTCAAGTTGAAGTGGTTCGGGCCTGTGGCCCTGTTGGCAGCTCTATCGTTGGCGATCCCCGGTTGTGGGGGGAGCGACGACGGCGGCGATTCAGACGGCGCTGGCGATGACGACCCAGGGGACGGCGGTGACGCCGGCGATGCGGGCGACGACGGCGATGCCGGTGACGGCGGCGCTGATGCAGGCGGCGACGCCGGTGGCGACACCGACGACCCGTCCGCCGGCGACGAGTTCGAGGATGCCGTGATCGACGTCGACAGCCTCCTCATCGGCGACAGCGACGGCCAGGCGTTGACCGCCGACGGTCTGCGGGCCTCCCTGAGCGATGCCCGCGAGTACGTCAACGCCCTGCTCACGCGGGCGTTCGGCAACCTCAAGGCGCTGGCCGTCGCGGCCAACGTGACCGAGCTGTCCAAAGGCAAGCCCAACTTCCGCCAGTGGCAGGCGATGGGCCACGACGGCGCCACCGAGTACCAGCTCAACGTGGTCCGCATCGGGGTCAAGCTGTTCGCCTACGGCCTCAAGGCCCGCCAGGGCGACGGCGAGTTCACCCGGGTGCTGTGGGGCGCGTTCGCCAAGCAGGCGGTCCGCCGCGGCGCTGGCCGGATCCACGCCGACTTCACCGCGTGGAAGGGCGTCAAGGACGACCTGAACCACGACGGCCAGGCGGAGTTCCGGTTCATCAACGCCGGCAACCGCAAGGTCGTGGCGTTCGGCGCCAAGGGCCTCGTCACGCCGCGCAACGAAAACCCCGTCAACGGCGTGTTCCAGTTCTGGAAGGGCAACCTCGGCAAGCGGGCCTTCCGCTACGTGCGCGAGATCAACGTGCTCGGCGGCGACGCCAAGGAGTGGGTCGGAGCGCGTGCGGTCTACAAGCTCGGCACCGGCGGCTTCATGCAGGCCCTGATCACGGGCGGGGACGTCCCTGCCGACAGCGACCCCATCACGGCGCGGGGCTGCTGGAAGGACGGCGACTGGATCTTCCTGACCAGCGACCCCGAGGGTCTGTTCGACAACGCCACGGGCGAGGTCGGGGCGTGCCTCGAGGAGTTCAAGGCGGCCGGCGGCTCGCCTCCGGACCCGACGGCCGATCCCGCAGACGCCGAGGCCGACTGGGACATGTCCGAGGACTTCGCCATCGAGGGCCTGCCCTCGGGCGACGACGCGGACAAGGGCGAGGATGAGCCTCCTGCGGAGTGAACCCTCCCATTGGTGAAGACAGGTTGTAATCCCAGGCCCCGTGAGCGCCCTGCGTGCTCGCGGGGCCGGTCGTTTCGTGACCCGGTCGCCCCGCGCCTGGCCTTGGCGCTGGCGCTGGCGCTGGCGGCGGCCTGCTCGTCGCCGCCCTCGCCCGCGCAAGGAGATGGCGACGAGTCGGAGGACGGCCAGGGCGGCTCGGGCCCGGAGGTCAGCTCGGGCGAGGGCGAGGGAGAGTCGTTCGGCCGGGGCGCCCCACCCGACGAGCCTTTGGCGCCGCCCGCAGCGCCGGCGCCGCCCGCCCCTCCCGAGCTGCGGGACTGGGATTGCCCGCCCGGATGGCCCGCGGTCACGGCAGGTGAGGGGGAGAGCTGGGAGCACACCCAGTGCCGGCCGCCGGAGCTCGAGGACTGCCCCGCGGGGCAGGTGCGCTTCCTTGGCGAGCCCCGCTGCCATCGGCTGGGCGAGGCATGCCCGGCAGGGGACGAGCTGTTCCCGACCGAAGCGGAGATAAGGCAGCGCGCGCCAGGCTTTGATGGGCCGATCGTCTACTTTTCAAACCGGGTCCGGGAGGGCGGGGCAGGGAGCCGCGAGGACCCGTTCGGCACCTTCTTCGCGCTGCTGAACCACGAGGTGCCCGAAGAGGACGGGACCATCTTGGCGTTGAGCGTCGGCGAGCATCGCGACGTGCTGGCGGTGCTCGGAAGCCGCAAGGCCGTCGTGGGCGCCTGTGCGACGGGGACCGTCGTCGCGCGCTACGAGCCCGCAGGGGAGCCGCCGGACAACAGCGTCGGCGGCGCCATCCTCATGCAGAGCCCACAAGGGGGCTTGGTGACCCACCTGACCGTCACCGGCGATCAGGGCGGGGTCCTGGCGCTCGACAGCGGCGAACCCGTGGTCCTGCGGCAGCTGTTCATCGAGGACGTCTGGGCCGTCGGAGCGGGATCCAACACCACGGCCGGCCCCATGGAGCTCGAGGAGGTGGTGATCCGGCGGGTCCGCCGCCAGTCCAACGGCGACATGGGCCTGGGGGTGTGGGCGCCGGGCTCAGGTGGGTTCACCCTCCGCAAGGTGATCCTCGCCGACATCCCGTTCGTCGGAGTCTACGGCCATCCCCTCGGGGGGCAGGGACCGCCGGACATCACCGTGGAGGATGCGGTGTTTCGGGACATCGGCGACCAGGGTCCCAGCATGGACGGTGGGCGAGGCACGGCGGTCCTCGCGCTCGATGGAGCGCGGATCACGTTGCGTCGGTCGCTGTTTGTCGACACCGAGTCCGCGCTGAAGTCGCAAGGGACGGTGCCGGGCCTGCCCAGCGAGATCCACTTGGAGGATGTGGCCATCCGGTCGCCGTCGTCCGTCGGCATCTCCCTGAGCGGAAACGCGGTGGTCGACGGCCGGCGGGTGGACATCGAGGGCGCCGGCGGCGACGCGATCGAGGCCTGGAGCAGCGCCGACTGGCGTCCGCCGTCGGTCGCGCTGCAGCACGTCCAGGTCGCCGGCTGTGGCGGCGCCGCGGTGCATATCAAGCACGGGGATCTGACGCTGGACAGCGCCCTCCTCGACGGCAACCTCTTCGGCGGTCTCGCCGTGGGAGGCCATCCCCCGGAGCTCGGTGGGGACGAAGACTCCGCGTCCGTCCGTGTGACGGACACGGTCGTGCGCGGCCCGGCCGATGTCGACGCCGTTGTGCGCGGCGCGGGATGGGGACTGCTGGCCTGGAAGGGAGGCTCGATGACTGCGGAGCGCGTGCTCATGCGCGACGTCTTGAACGTTGGCGCCATGGCGGATGGCGTTCGACTGGGCAAGCCGTCGTCGCTGGTCTTGCACGACGTGGCGATCCGCGGCGTGATCCCCGAAGCGGCGTCGCTGCGGGGGGGCGGAGTCCGGGCCCAGAGCGGCGCCACGGCCGTGGGCGAGCGGGTCGCCATCGAGCGGAGCACGTTCGAGGGCTTGGCCTCCTTCGGCCACACGTCCGACGACGCCCGCACCAGAATGCGTTTTACGGACCTGACCATCACGGACGTGCAGGAGTCGCCTGCCTCCGCCCTTGGCGTGGGCATCGCCATCGGGGGTCACTCCGAGGCCACCGTGGCCAGCGTCCGGGTGACGGGCACGCGGATGAACGGCGTGGTCGCGGCGTCGAACGTGGGCTCTGACGCCCGTCCGCAGCTGAGCCTGTCGGGGGTCACCATCGACGGGATCGCCCGGGGGTCTTGTGGCGACGTCCCTTCGGGTCGGCCGGCCAGCTGTGTGTTCGGGGGTCGCGACTACTCCGGCGGCATCGGACTGTTCGTACGTGGGGCCGGACTCGAGGTCAGCGACTTCCTGATCCGGGGGGCCGCCACGGTGGGGCTGCACATCGCAGGGGATGCGGAGTTCGAAGCACGCTCCGGGGTCATCACCGGCAACTCGCTCGGCCTGCTGGCGAGCGACCCGGAGGTGCTGAGCGGGGACTTCGGCCAGGACGTGTTCGTCTACGACAACGACACCGACGTCTCCAGGACCGGCCCCGAGCCGCCCGACCTGGCGTCGCTCCTCACGAAGGGGCCGTTGGGCGGAGGTGGCGACTGACTCTTCGCCGTCGCGACGGCGGTCTATTTTGCCCAGCGCGCTCAGGATCCCCGCCACAACGTCGATGTCGTGAACGCAAGGGGGGAAGGCCATGGACGGCCTTCAGACCTCCAAGGAAGGAGACAGCGTGCCATTGGTCATCGCCACCAACGTGGCGGAGATGCGATCCAGGCGGCATATCGACCGCGTGGAGCGACTCTCCCGCCGAACCCATGAGCGGGTCGCCTCGGGCGACCGCATCAACAGCGGCGCCGACGACGCCGCCGGCCTCGCCATCGCGGAGCGGGTGGGGGCCCATCGGCGCTCCCTGGGCGCCGCCATGCGCAACGCCGGCGACGGCATCTCCGTGATGCAGACCGCAGAGGGCGCGATGCAGACCCAGACGGCCATCTTGAGCAAGATGCGACAGATGGCCGTCCAGGCTGCCAACGGCACGATGACGTACCAGGATCGTCAGGCGCTGCAGGTGGAGATCCAGCAGCTCAAGGCCGAGCTCGACCGGATCGGCGACGACACCGAGTACAACAGCGCGGCGCTCCTCGACGGCAGCTACCAGGACAAGACGATCCGCCTGTCCGCCCTCGCCGGCGACGACGTCGACCGCAGCTTCGATCTGTCCCTCGCGGACGTGCGCAGCTCCAAGCTCGGCGCCGTGGCGACGGCCACGGGCAGCACGGCGCTGAACATCGGCGTGGGCACGCTGTCGATCAACGGGGTCGCCGTGGACGCCTCCGACGCCGACGACGACACCCGGTCGACCGTCGACAACGACCGCTCCGCCATCGCCAAGGCCGCCGCTATCAACAAGACCGCGTCGACCCACGGCGTGACCGCGTCGGTCGGGGTCACCACCGCGACCGCCCCGGGCGCCGTGGGCGGCGGGGCGCTCGCCGCGGGCGAATTCGTGATCAACCAGACGGACATCGTCGTCAGCGGCGTGGGCGCAAACGATGGCGCCGGCGTGCTCAGCGCGGCGATCAACGTCCAGTCGACGGCCACCGGCGTGACCGCCAGCGTGGACGCTTCCGGCGTCCTGACGCTCACCGCGGACGACGGCCGGAACGTCGAGCTGACCGCCAACGCCAACGGCTCGGCGGTGACGGGCTTCGGGGTGACCGCGCAGGACATCTTCAACGGCAGCGTCACCCTGACCTCCCGCGAGGACTACCTGCTGCAGGGAACGCCGGCGGCCAACCTGGGCATCTCGGCGGGCATCCACGCCGTGGACCTGTCGACGGCGGTCAAGCACGTCGACATCACCAACCAGGCGGACGCCAACCTGGCCATCTCCGCCCTGGACCACGCCATCGACGGCCTGTCCAACGAGCGCACCATCACTGGCGCCCGGATCAACCGGCTGAGCAGCGCCCAGTCCCAGCTGCTCGAGTTCCATGACGCGCTCGCCCAGGCGAGCAGCAAGATCAAGAGCGCCGACTTGGCCAAGGAGACCGCCGAGCTCGCGCGCGTGCAGGTCTCGCGGCAGGCTCGCGTCGCCATCCTGGCCCAGGCCCGAGAGGCCGGAGCCCGGGCCCTGGACCTGCTCGCCTGACGCACCGGCGCCGGTAACGCCGGCGCTCGCGGGCCGGAACCGTCTGGTAGGGGCGACTCCCGGCGTTGGTGCACGGCTCGGCCGTCGGCCGGATCCTCCGAAGCGAGGAGTCGCTGACGCGGCCCGCTTCGCCGAACTGGGCCACGAGGTGGGTGCGCGCCGTCCGCATTCAGGCTGCGGTCCTGGCGGCGGAGCATGCACGCGGCCAGGCGGATGTCGTCACCAATCCGGACAGGAGGTGGAGGGAGCCGCTCCCAGCCGGGGCCCTCGCGAGACTCGTGGCGTCGTCGCCAGTGCAGGTACATGGCCCAGCCGACCTCCGGCGCCACGTCTCGCAGACTCTGCCGCGGTCCTGCGCCGTCCTGCTCCACCCGAGCAGCCACCTGCTCGACGATCTCGGCACGCTCGAGCGCCTGCGCGACGAGGAAGGAC
>PVBE011728641.1_pt1 | contig 13169 bp, 10 predicted proteins | sample 1631181 | NCBI WGS metagenome assembly PVBE01 (sample SAMN08397723, study PRJNA350692) | Marine metagenome, whole genome shotgun sequencing project. | isolation source: water | place: Pacific Ocean | collected 2012-04
GGTAAATTTATAATAATTTGTATATATACATTTTAGTTGTTTTTAAATTAAAAATCCAAACAAATACCTTCAGAGCACCGACCATTAGAATGGCAAACCAAAGCGTAAATCATTTGGCAACCCGTTACTGGATAGGGCAGCTGACGCATTGGAATATGAGAAAAGCCAAAAGCTTATCTCCCAAGATCCACGATCCTGGTATACGTATTTTGTAGGTACGGCTGCGGTACTCGTTTTCATCATGGTCGGAGCTCTTTCCTCAATCAGATCGGAAAAGGGGCAATCTGGGGCCAAGTTTGGCAAAACAAAAGTATCTGCGACTAACCCTAACCAGTGGGTTAAACCCGAAGACCTTCCACCAATTCCAGATATCATTTTTTGGGGTGTCTTCTTATTCAGCCCCCTGTTTTTCGTGGGTCCCTGGGTTCAGATCACCTACCGTGCGTTTCGCGACAAGAAACTGCACGGATTTCTTTGCCTGACATTTATCTATTGTCCGATCTACGCCACCATGCGATGGAAGGATCTACGAGGACCTTTCGCTATGTGGGTTACTGGTGTCACCTTAATGGCCGGAGCATACGGCACATACTATTTTTATATGGGAGATATCCCCGAATCGTTGTTCTAGCGTAGCTGGCTAAGATAGCCGAAGCAGCAAACCGAACGTTTCAAAAGATCCCGGCTCCGAAATCATTGTCGGTTGATGTTTCAGCCGGTAACGAGGATTCCTTCTCCGGGTCAGAATCGGTCGATAACCCATGCGGGGGACGGGGCTCCGTTTCCGCTTCCTGCACGAAAGCCTGCTCTCTCGGTTCCTGCTCTTCCGCCACGGCATCGCAGGGGTCGAGTTCGTCTTTAGCCGAGGTTTCCGCCTCCCGAAAATCCCTGTGATTTTCCGCAGCATAATCGTCATCGTATCGGGACATGTAGCCTGGCGATCCGGAACGCTCTAATTCCCTTTGATATTCGTCGATCACACAACGCTGGATTAACTCGCGACACGTTGAATTTATGGGATGAGCAATATCTGCGTATAGTTTGCTGCGACCTTCTCCATCACGTTCAATATCTCCATGCTTCAATGCTACCCCACATTTATTACAGTAGCTCGATCGCAGATGGTTCTTGAAACCACAGTCACTGCAGTGAAACGTGAGTTTCCGACTGGGCATGGCAACAAAGGGTCCATGAGATCCTTCGATCACCTTCAAGTCTCTGATTACGAAGCAATCATCGAAGGTAATAGAACAAAACGCCTGCAGGCGATCCTCGGAATTGCCTATGAGCTTGACTCGTACCTCAGTGATTTCCATCATGATCCTCCTCAGGCAGAACAAACTGGTTGAGCGGACAGAGAACGGGTGCAAAAAACATGGCCCAGTTTCAAACCGCGCAGGACGGCCGCCAGGCGACGGGCATGCCTGGCGTGACGACACACTCCAAAATAGCTTGATCCACTTCCACTCATCTGGTGTCCCAGGAAGCCGAAACGCTGAAACCAATGTGCCAGTCGGTCAATCCAGGGAGTCATTCCTGAAGCAACCTGTTGCAGACGATTTTCCATCAGGTGTACCCAGGAGCGAGAAGAGCTGTCGCAGAGCGCCTCGGCGATCTCTTCCACACGCAGTGGATTGAGAGCCGGCTGGCAATTCCCAAATGCCTCGGCCGTGGAGATCCCCTCAGGAGGCCGAACGACGACAAAGTGCATGCGGGGCACTGCTGGCAATGGCGTTACTTGTTCACCGCGTCCCCGGCAAATCGCCGTTCCGCCAAAGAGAAAGAACGGAACATCCGAACCGATCTCGGCCGCTACTTCAGCAAGCTGTGAGCGTGTCCAGTTCAACCCCCAGGCCATGTTGGCTGCCAGCAAGGCTGCCGCCGCATCACTGGAAGCGCCCCCCAGTCCTGCAGAAGAAGGAATACGTTTACATAGATCTACGCGGGCCCCTTGTTGCACACCGGCAACTTCCTGAAGACGCGCCAAGGCCTGAACCACGATATTCTCTGATCCTGCCGGCAGGTCTCCGGAGGCCTGGTTGCCATGAGCCCAACGTCCATTCAGTTCGAGAGGTTCGCCAGCGCGCAAGGGCGTAAAATGCAACGTGTCGAAAATATCGACCGCTGTCATCAGCGTTTCCAGATCGTGGTATCCATCAGCACGCCTGGCCAGAACTTCCAGGAACAAGTTCAACTTAGCCGGCGCATGGACTTCAACCGAATGACCGAAGTTGTGTAGGTACATGAGACTGATGAGAAGAGTTAAACGAGTGCCGGGACCGGGTTCTTGAAACGAGCTCTTACTACCTTTTCCAGCGCCTGTGATTGTACTGCTGCAAATCAAGGGGTCAACTAAGTGGTAGCAGGTTGTGCCTATACTGGAGAAGAATCTTTTCTGGCCTGTTTCACAAAGTCTTCTCCTTGCCGGGGATTGCTCTACCGTAAAACCCTTCCGGTAGGTAACTTACCACCCCACTCAACTGCCAGAAATGTTTACGTCAACGAGCATTGATATGACGCATCACCAGAAACAGCCGCCAACCTTGCCGCACGGGAGCAGGGCCCAGGTAGTTTGCGGGATGTTGATGGGAACCGTGGACGCCGTGCCCGGTGTTTCTGGAGGAACGGTTGCCCTGGTACTTGGTATTTACGACCAACTCGTAACATCCATTAGTCGCTTCGATCGAACATGGCTGGGACTACTGCGAACCCGTTCCTGGCGATTGGCCAGCGAACGCGTTCAGTTGGCATTCCTGGCGCGACTGGCGATCGGTATTGCCGTAGGCCTGGTGGCAACGCTTTCCGCCGTTAATTACCTGCTGGAAAACATTCACACGCGACCATTCACACTGGCTGTTTTCTTCGGCATGATCATGGCCTCAACCGTCCTCGTGGCGCGCATGATCTGTTGGCCTCCAAACCGGTCGCGGCTATCCTGCCTGGGCCTGGTGTTGGTGGGCGCCAGCGTTTCCTTCTGGCTCACAACACTCCAGGACACGCACCATGATACGCCCTCACTCCTTTATCTTTTCGGTTGTGGCAGTATTGCCATCTGTGCCATGATCCTTCCGGGAATCAGTGGCGCAATGGTCCTGTGGATCGTGGGGATCTATGAGCACCTATCACAAATCCCTCGTGCTATCCTCCGCGGACAGGGAAGTCCCGAGATGCTGCTGGAATTCGTCGTCTTCGCAGTAGGTTGCCTGGTAGGGTTGCTGGCATTCAGCCGACTGCTGCGCCACCTGTTGACCAACTATCGTCCAGTTACAATCGCGGTTCTCTGCGGCATCATGATTGGGGCGCTCAACAAGCTCTGGCCATTCCAGGTAGTCTCCACCTCGAAAGGACATCTGCAAACCAGTAATACCTTGCCTGCCGGTTTCGAACTTCAGTCCGCTGGAATCATTCTGACAGTTGTCGTCTCTGCGCTGGTGATCCTGTGGATCGACCGAAGTTGTCAATCGTCACTATCGGTCGTGAACGAAGATTGTGAATAGGTCACCAGAGCAATTTTGCGGACCTGCAAATGGCCTGACCAGCCGAGAAAAGTTACCGGTCCCATTGCGCAACCACAGGAGCTTCCCTGAGGCACTAACGGCGCGGAGAAGGAGAGACTGGAGCCGAAGCGGCTCACCCCTTGAGCGATCTACGTTGGGCACGCAGCCTGGCACGTCGCTTAATATCGCTCGGCTTTTCGTAGTACTTGCGACGCCGCATTTCTTTCTTGAGACCGCTACGCATCACGAGCTTACCGAATCGTCGGACAGCCTCCTGGATGGTCTCGCGATCACGAACAATAACTTTTACCACGGTTTCTCCTGTTCACTTTGCCAAACTCATAACTCACCCATGTCAGTGGGAATTCGGGATTATAGCCCCTAAATCACCTCTCTGACCATCCCCCTTTGCAGCTTCCGGGGCCCTCTTTCCTCCATCGACACAACTGGACATGCCAGTTGAACTTGAATTCAAGGCGTTGCCGCCAGGCTGGCGCAGACCAATTCCCGGTCATTTCGGGCATAAACATGTCGATTCGCGAAGGCCGGGTGAGCCCAGCAAACCCCGTTGCGCCGACGCAACTGCTCCTCCGTGGGTGCCAGCAAACGAGCTCGACTAATTTCCTGGAACCCCTTCGCAGACAAGCTGGCTATGATCAATTCACCACGTTCATTGAACATCCAGACTCGATCTTGGTTACGCACGAAATGAATCGTACTCCAGCGTGCCTTGGGAGTTGCCGTCAGGTCTTCCCACACGCGTTCACCACTGGCCGCTTCCAAGCACCTGAGTTCACCATAACTGTCGACCCCGTAAATATGCTTACCCAGGAATAACGGGGTACTGATAATGGAATGCAGTGCCGCCGTTTTTAACTCGCTGGCTCCCTTACGCTGCCATACCTTTTCAATCGCCAGGCGATCGGTCGGCAGTCGCAGCATCAGTGACCCATCATAGAACGAGGTCACGAAGAGTTGATCCCCTGAGATGATCGGCGTGGCAACTCCGATCGGCATCCTGGAAGGCGCAAACGGGTAACGCCAATGGACTTTCCCCGTCCCCGGATCCAACCCACTTACGCTGTCACCAGTCCAGGCAACGATCACGTTCTTCCCTGCCTGTTTCACCAGCACCAGGGACGAGTACGATGCGCGATCGGAAAGAGCTGCCCAACGTTTCTGACCCGTGACAGCATCAAAAGCAATAACACAGGCATCCTTGCCTCCCGCCTGGACGATCAGTAAATCATCCACGATCAGGGGAGCTCCTGCGATACCCCAAATCGGCATCTCGATCGAAAACAGTTTATCAAGATCTTTTTTCCAGAGGAGCTTCCCACTGCCTGCCGCAAAACAATGCAGGTGCCCCATGGCACCGAGGGCATAAGCGCGTCCCGAGTCAATGGTTACGGCAGCTCGTGGACCTGCCTTGTAGCCGATACTGTATTCACATGGATACTGGAATGACCAGACTTTCCTGCCCGTCATCTCGTCAAAACAATGCACACGCTCAATCTGCTCCGGTTCATCCACTCGATCGGTCAGGAACACTTTGCCAGCAGCGACGGTGGGACCACTGTACCCCGGTGCCACTGGAACTCGCCAACGAATTTTCAGCTGGGGAGACGAAAACGATTTCATCAATCCCGTTTCTCGCCAGACGCCATCACGTTGCGGACCACGCCACTGCGGCCAATCATCTGCCTGGACAAATCCCTGGCAAACCAGGCAACTCGCGAGGAAGAGAAAAACGCTGCGTGCCAGTGATGTCATCATCTCAGAACCTCTTGATCGGGTAAATTGCTTACGGGCAGACAGGTCTGCCCCCTTCCGTCATCTGGTTATACCAGTAAAACCGGCAGTCCAGTACTTAGGTCCCGCCTTGTTATCAGGCTGCTTCCAGGACGGAACTCAACTGCTGGCCATCCAGCGCGACCAGGCAAATTCGGTGTCGCCGCGCATAATCCATGACTGCCGGCTGATCAATCACAATCGTCTTATCAGCCTCGACTGCCAGGACCTTTCCCCCGGCTGCCCGCAGGGTCTCAAGGGTTCCCAGGCCGATCGTGGGCACGTCAAACCGCATATCCTGCTGTGGTTTAGCAACTTTGACGACCGTAAACCCACCCTGTGGGCAGAGTTGTGCCGCCCGGCGAATACACTGGTCCGTCCCTTCGACGGCTTCCACGGCCAGCACGGCCTGTCCCTTAACCACGACCGTCTGGCCAACGTCCAGACGCCCCATCTCCTTGGCCAGGTTCCAGGCAAATTCCACGTCTTTTTGCTGGCCACGCGTTAACTGGCGACCCGCCAGGTTTCCAGGTTTCACAAGCAACTCCGGTACATAATCTGTCGCTGGAGCAAATCGAATCCCATGCCTTGCATACGCGTCGACCACGGCACCGAGCAGTGTGTCATCGCGTCGATCTTTGCTCTTGCTCACCCAATGCGGATAAAATGTTCGAATACACTCCCAGTCAGGAAAATGCCTGATCCAGGCAAAACGGCGGAACAACACGACCTTGTGAAACTTACCCACCATCGTGGCTGACTTCACGTCGTGTCGCCGAAAAAATCGAATCGCTGCTCCCAGCCGCCCAATCCCCAGTTCGCGATAGGTATCACACAGGCTGGCGAACTCCGGGTTCACGTGATCCTTGACCCCCAATCCCACGACCTGGTAATCCTGGCGGCGCAGGGCCTCAGCAACAATAAAAGGGTATTCTCCCCAGCCGGCCATCAAACCGAATTTTCGCTGCATATCGCCCCCGTGAAACCCTGGCTCCCCAACCGAGAGACTTTCAAGCTGCATCCTGGCTCGAGTCCGATGACATATCCGGTGGCACTTCGCTACCAGGATCTTCGCCCAGGTCATCTACCCTGCGACGCAACTCGCGAAACTGGCGTCGCAGAATGGGCAACTTGCCAATGGCAGCCTGGATCACCAGTTGCTCTCGCTCACCTGTTGCCGGACTGCCCACGCATCTCGAGTCAGAAACAATATCAGCCATGACACCTGACTGGGCACCAATCACAACACGATCCCCGATATTAATATGATCCCGTATGCCCACCTGTCCGGCCAGGACCACGTAATCTCCTGTCGTAGCACTGCCTGCCACACCGACCTGGGAACAAATCAGGTTATGTTTTCCAATGCGAACGTTGTGCGCAATCATGACCAGGTTGTCGATCTTGGTCCCCTCCCCGATCCGGGTCGGTCCGTACGTACCACGGTCAATCGTGGTGCCAGCACCAATTTCAACATCGTCCTCAATAATCACGTTGCCTAACTGGTGCCCTCGTTCGTGACGCCCGTTTTCATGTGCATAACCAAAACCGTATGCACCAATACAGCTGCCCGCATGAATTAACACGCGGTCACCAATTTGAGTATTTTCATAGAGAACGACATTGGGATAAAGAGTGACTCCCGACCCAATACGGCAGCCAGCCAACACCTGGACACCACTGTGGATATAACACTTTTCCCCAATCTCCACGTGATCCCCAATCGTTACTCCAGGCCCAATCGAAACCTCTCCTGAGAGTTTTGCCAGCGGGCTAACATGGGCCAGCGGGCTGATGCCTGAAGTCGTCACTTCTCGCACGGGCACAAAGTGCTCAACGATCTGGGCAAAAGCTGCCGTGACATCTGCGACCCGAATTGCTGGTATCGACGGAGTTTCCATCCCCATACCGATGACAACCGCGGCAGCTGCTGACTGACTCACCTGCTGTAATAATCGGTCATCCTGGGCGAAGGTGATTTCACCTTCTTGAACATCTCGAATCGTGGCTGCTGCATGGATATCCGTATCTCCGGCACCACTGACTTCACCATTCACTAAACGCGCCAGGGTGTAAAGCGACACCTTCATCTGGATGGATTCCTTTCCTCCAAGCCTCCCCGAGGAGCTCCGACAGCACGGCTAGTGCACTAGCGAAACCCGCCAAAGGGGCCATCCTAATCCATGGACCAGCAGACCACCAATATCGATTCAGCAGCAGGCCATCGGGAGTAGGGCCACCATCCCCCACCCCATTGGTCACGCAATTGCTAGCAGTCAACTTGTGACTCGCCCGCACCCTCTAGAAAAAGACGCGAAAGATATCATTGCCCAAGACAAAGATCATCAGCGACAAGAGACAAGCCACTCCGACCAGCGTTAACACCCCTTGAACCTGCTCATTAACAGGCCTACCCGTTACGCCTTCCACCAGGAGGAAAACCATGTGGCCACCATCGAGCGCTGGGATAGGCAGGAAGTTCAGGACCGCCAGGTTTGCGCTGAGGAAGGTTAGAAAGATCAACAGTCGGGGCAATCCCTGGGCCGCTTCCCCTCCAGCAATCTTGGCAATAATCACGGGGCCTCCGAGGCTCTTTACCGGAATCTCACGGGTGAAAAGCATTTTCAGGACCTTGCCGACACCAGCCAGCTTTTCCTTGGTTTCTCGGAATCCCAGCCCGAAGGCAGCGACCATGCTTTCGCTCTGGCAGGTTCGTTCTGTTGCGACAAAAACCAATCCACGAATCGGGAAAAACCACTTATCCGATTCCGTCGCAATCACCGTTGCCGTTTCGAGATTCTTAGCACGCCGATAACTGACCGTGAGCTCCGTGGCGGGCAGGGCTGTTTGCAGCGAATGATGCACATCCAACCAACTGATCGGAGTGGCTTCCAGATCCAGTGGCGCCGCGTAGCCCAGTTGCCCCTGGAAATTCTCGCTGCCAGCCTGTGAACCATCGCCTGTTTTTGTTTCAGGCACATACTTGAACTGAACCTGCAGCACTTCATCGCCCGCCTTCATACCGGCCTTCGCAGCCGGGCTACCTGGCAGCACGCGATGCACGGTAGACGGGATCTCATAGGCGATTCCAATCGATTCCAGGCCCATCTTGGCCCCCGGCGCCATGTAGGGGTGAAAATCTTCCAAGCCCAGGGAATCAACTGCGAAAGTCATTGGCTCAGAAGCTGACTTGCGCTGAAATTTAAACTCTACTTTTTGTCCCTTGAAAGCAAGCAATTGCTGCGGCAAGGTAAGCGGATCATCGACAGCCTGACCGTTAACTTCAACCAACAAGTCTCCGGGCTTCAGCTTCCACTGGGCTGCTAGAGATCCCTTGCGGACTGCCGTGATCGGTCCCATTTCCATTACCAGTCCAACCTGCATCATGCGAGCCGGTGGCAAGCTGATATCAAGGCGTTCCTTTTCCTGGGAGCCCTCACCGACCGGTCGCTCCACGGCCAGGACCACGGTCTGATCAATTTTGCCAGCTAGTTTCCTGGTTAGATCGTGCACCCAGTAAGCATCGGTCTGGGGATCCTGTTCCAACGATTGTCCGTCGACAGCAATGATCCGATCCCCTCCCTTGAGAGGCTTGTCGGTCTGACCAGCGACACGGTGTTTCCAGACAGGCAAGCTGGCTGAAAGGACTGTGGATGCGGTGGGCCGCACACCAATCGAAACCCTGCCAAACTGTTCCTTCAGTTCCGTCGAGGCAGTCATTTCATCGGTTCGTTCCTGCCCATTTTTAAGTCGCAGGGTGAGCTTCAAGGGACTCACCGTTTTGCCACCGGCACTCATGAAAACTTTCTCAGCCAGATCCCATTGGAATCTCAAGTGATCGTTCTTGGCCTGGTCCCCGATGCCGATAATTTGATCACCTGCCTCCCAGCCATTTTCCCAGGCGGGACTACCGGTGGAAACACCACCGACCACGCAAGGCGTGTACTTGACTCCAATACGATAGGCAACCGCTGCAAAGATCACTGCAAAAATGAGATTCATGATCACGCCAGCAGAAATGATAGCCATCCGCTGCCAAACCTTCTTGGCCGGGTAACTGCGCGGATCCAGTTCCAGGGGACCTGCGTTCTCCTCGGCAGCAGCCACCTCTGCGGACGATCCTTCACTGGATTCAGCAGGCGTTTCTGTTGCATCAGCATCATCCGTGTCAGAGGCGACCCGGATACGATCTGCTTCTTTTTGATAGTTAGCCGGGTTATCATCCTGGCCAAGCATTTTCACATAACCGCCAAGGGGAATGATGCCGATACCGTATTCCGTCTCACCACGTTGAAACTTGTAGATGGCGGCGGGCAGCTTGAGTGGTCCGATCCGGATGGGAACATCGAAACCCACGTAAAATTTTTCGCATTTCACGCCACAGGCCTTGGCGACCAGGAAATGCCCCAGTTCGTGGACAAAGATAACAAAGCCCAACCCACCAGCAACTTTCAGGATCGTCCAGCAAAGTGTCAGCACACCTCCCGCCGAACTATCCGCAATCAAACAGAATTCCACCGCGTTATCTCCTTCCGGGCCCAGGCATCGATAGCCTCAAGTTGTTCCAAGGTTGGACTGGCATCAAACTCGTGATGCTCCAACACCGCGCGACATGCCGGGACAATATTTATGAATTCTAGCCTGCCAGCCAGAAACTCGGCAACCGCAGCTTCATTGGCTGCATTTAACACGGCCCCAGCGGTACCACCCTGCCGGGCCACCTCGCGCCCCAATTCCAGGGCGGGGAACCGCTCTGGATCCGGAGGCTGGAAATCCAATTGAAAGGCACGTGAAAAATCCATCTTTTCCGTGGCCGCGGGCCAGCGATCCGGATAGGACAGAGCGTACTGGATAGGCAATTTCATATCCGGCGGACTCATCTGTGCCATCGTGGAACCGTCCGTGAACTCGACCAGTGAATGGACAATGGACTGCCGATGAATAACGACCTCGATCTGCTCAACCGGCACGTCAAAGAGCCAGCGTGCCTCGATAATCTCCAACGCCTTGTTCATCATGGTCGCGGAATCGACGGTAATCTTGGGCCCCATGTCCCACGTCGGATGAGTCAGGGCATCTTCCACGGAAACCTGCTGTAACTGCTCGGGGGTGTAATCACGAAAGGCTCCACCGCTGGCTGTCAGGATGATACGCTCAAGTCCCTCTCTCCCTGATTTTTCCAGGAGTTGGAAAACCGCGCTATGTTCACTATCAACCGGCAGGATCGCAGCGTGCTGCTCACGGGCCAACTGCATGACCAGCGGCCCCGCCATCACCAGGGCTTCCTTGTTCGCCAAGGCCACGGTCTTACCAGCCTGGAGGGCTGCCCAGGTACCCCTGAGGCCGGCGCTACCCACGATAGCAGCAACCACGACATCCACGTCCGGATGAGCCACCAGCGTTTCTATCCCCTCGCTGCCAGTCAGTAATTGCGTCTGCGTCGGTAATTTGCTCCAACCATGATCCTCCGCCAGGCAACCATCTGTGGCGACCACCCATGAAGGCTCGGCCTGCACTGCCTGCTCTTCCAAGGCGGTGAGACGCTTGTGTGCAGTCACCCCAAACGCCCGCAACCGCCCCTGCGACTGAACAATCACCTCGAGAGTGCTACGCCCTACGCTCCCGGTCGAACCGAGAATGGCAACGTTGCGTACATGGGTCGTCATGAAAAAACCGTGTTAAAGGAGAGGCCCAAGCTTTGGGTGAGAGGCTCGAAATAGCTGGCAAAAGCCAAGTTTCCCAGTTTAGAGAGCCCTCCAGTAGTAAACAAGGGAGACGATCGAAACGAGGCAGTGGATTGCCCAGTTTAACGAGGGGGCCAAAGACGAGATTCTCTCCAGTCGGTACAATAGTACCCATGGCCAATGATTTCGTTCATTGACTACCTGTCCAGAGAGTAAAACCATATGAATCCTGATCAAAACGGCAGCAAATCACCCGGTGACGGCAAGTCAGGTCGCCCGACACCAGGTCTCTTCTGGTACCTGACAGCAGCTGGCTTTGGCGTGCTGATGGTCTGTTACTGGGTGGGCAATGCTAATCTCGCAAAGATCAAGTACCCCCAGTTCGTAGAACTCATCGAAAGTGGTGCTCGAGATCACCAGACGGGCGACGTATTGAACCGTCGCCACAGCGTCCTGGTACCGTCGCAAGGTCGCAACAAGCGGCAGGTTTTTCGTTACAGCAACCTGCGGGCAATCCAAATCGGTGACGGACTGGTTTCCGGTACCGTGGATGTCCAGGTGGGTGAACGATCATCGGATCAACCTAACAAGATTCATTACCCGGACGAGCAAGCCCGGGAAGGAAAGGTTCGAGCCGTTATTGCGACGAGCGAAATTGCCCGCGACAACCTTGAAAAACTATTGAGCAAGCATGGTCACCGAGACTGGGAAGCCCGCGAGGCGAGCTTCCTGGCCAATTATGGGCCCATGCTCATGATGACCGGACTCCTCGTACTATTCTTCGTGTTTATCATGCGGCGCATGGGCGGTGCAGGCTCACCCATGCAATTTGGTCGCAGCCGAGGCAAACTGTTTGCCCTGGAAGACCTCGGCATCACCTTCGACGACGTGGCAGGGATTGACGAGGCCGTCGAAGAGGTGCGTGAGATTGTCGACTTCCTGCGTTCCCCGGAAAAATACCAGCGACTGGGGGGACGAATCCCCAAGGGAATGTTGCTGGTAGGCCCACCTGGGACGGGCAAGACCCTACTCGCCAAGGCAATTGCAGGCGAAGCCGAAGTTCCTTTTTTCAGTCTTTCCGGCAGTGATTTCGTGGAAATGTTCGTCGGTGTAGGGGCGGCCCGAGTCCGCGATATGTTCCAACAGGCCAAGAGCAAATCTTCCTGCATCATCTTTATCGATGAGCTGGACGCGCTTGGAAAAACACGTGGCAATAATTTGGTCGGCGGCCATGACGAACGGGAGCAGACTCTCAACGCACTGCTTGTCGAAATGGATGGCTTCAATTCCAACAGTGGTGTCATTGTCGTGGGGGCTACCAACCGTCCCGAGATCCTGGACCAGGCGTTATTGAGACCAGGACGATTTGACCGACAGGTGCTGGTTGACCGCCCCGACATCACGGGTCGGCAACAGATCCTCAAGGTCCATGTCAAGGATGTCAAGCTAGATCCTGACGTGGCACTCCAGGACGTGGCCGCGATCACGCCAGGCTTCGTGGGCGCTGACCTGGCCAACCTGGTCAACGAGGCGGCCCTGCTGGCTGCGAGGCAGGAAAAATCGACCGTTGAGATGAGTGACTTCGATGAGGGCGTCGAACGGGTTACCGCGGGGCTGGAGAAAAAACGTCGCGTGATGAGCCCGGATGAAAAACAACGAATTGCCTACCACGAGAGTGGACACGCCCTGGTCGCATTAAGCCTGCCGAACACAGACCCGGTCCACAAGGTCTCGATTATTCCTCGTGGAGTAGCAGCCCTGGGCTACATGATGCAACGGCCCGAGGCGGATCGATACCTCATGACACAGAGCGAACTTGAAAGCCAGATCCAGATCCTGCTGGCCGGTACCATCACCGAGGAAATCATCTTTCCAGATGTCTCGACCGGTGCCCAGAACGACCTGGAACGGGCCACGGAAATCGCTCGCTGCATGGTGATGGATTTTGGCATGAGTCGAATGGGGCGTGTCAACTACCGCGTCCAGCAACGCGGCGCCCATCTAGCCAATGCTGGTGGTGAGAATTACTCACGTACCCACAGTGAACAAACAGCCCGGGAAATCGACGAGGAAGTAAACCGGATCGTTCATGATGCAATGAAACACGTGCGCAATATCCTGGAAGTCCGTCGTCCCGCCCTGGAAGCTATCGCCCAACGGTTGATTGAAATTGAGTCCATCAATGCAGACGAACTCA
>PVBE012086233.1_pt1 | contig 13169 bp, 9 predicted proteins | sample 1631181 | NCBI WGS metagenome assembly PVBE01 (sample SAMN08397723, study PRJNA350692) | Marine metagenome, whole genome shotgun sequencing project. | isolation source: water | place: Pacific Ocean | collected 2012-04
TCTGCTCAAGCAGCGCTAAAAACTGGAACCGGATCAGTAAAAATTATTTGTTCAAAGAATACATTACAAATATACTCTATTAAGTTTCCTTCAGTTTTAAAAACGGAAATAAATAATATATGTCAACTGGAGTATTTCTTAAAAAAGGAAAAGATTACTTCCATTCTAATAGGACCAGGATCTGGATCGAATAAAAAAATTAAGCAAATTACCAAATTAATACTTAGAAAAGTAAAATATGTTGTGTTGGATGCTGATGCTTTAACTTGTTTTAAAGGAGATTTAAAATCTCTTTATTCTTTACTTGATAAAAATAAAATAATTACACCACACTTGGGAGAGTTTCAAAAAATCTTTCCTAAAATAAATAAAAATCTTAACAGTATTGATAAAACTTTAAATGCAGTAAAATTAATTAAATCAAATATTGTGTTAAAAGGATCTACTACAATTATTGCCTCCTATAATAAAAAAATTGTAATTAATGATCACTCATCTTCTGAATTGGCGGTTATTGGGTCAGGGGACGTTCTAAGTGGTATAATTGTTAGTTTGATTGGGCAAAAAAAAATGAATCCTTTTTTGGCAGGATGTGCTGCTACATGGTTACACGGTGACATTGCAAAAAATTATGGAAAAGGATTAATAGCTGAAGATATAGTTCGAGGTATACCCGCGGCGTTAAAAAGATTAAAAAATGGATGATTTCTTAAATAAAGAACCAGTAAAAAGAGTACAAGAGTTTATAGCTCAATTTGACCCCCAACTTAAAGTTTTGTCCTTAGATACCACAGCAAGAACAGCAAAAGATGCAGCGGAATCTTTAGGTTGCGAAGTAGGAGCAATTGTAAAAAGCTTAGTATTTAGAGCCGATGATACTTTTTTAATTTGTTTAGTTTCTGGTGATAAGCGATGTTCATTAAATAAATTGAAAAAAATTATAAGTAAAAAAGATGTATGTATGGCTAATGCCGATGAAGTTAAAGCTAATACTGGTTTTTCAATAGGAGGAGTAGCGCCAATTGCACATTCAAAAAAATTAAATATTTTAATTGATCAATCTTTAGGTAGATTTGAAAGTGTATTTGCTGCAGCGGGACATCCAAATTCCATTTTCAAAATTAAATATAATCAATTAGTTCAGATGACCAAAGGCGAAGTAAAAGAAATTACAGAATGAGAGATCCAAAACCCTTAGATTTTTTTTTGTTAACACTGTTAGCATTAATATGGTCGTCCGCTTTTTTTAATATTAAAATTGCCACATATTCTTATGGACCGATGACAATAGCATTTTTAAGAGTATTTTTTGGAACTATTCCACTTTTAATTATCTGTTTTTTAAACAAAATAAAAATTGAAGCCTTTTCGAAAGACTGGTCATGGTTTGCTTCAATTGGATTTATTAATTTAGTATTGCCCTTTTTTTTAATCGCCTATGGAATTAAAAATGTACAAAGCAATTTGGCAGCAATATTAATGGCAAGCACTCCTTTGAGTGCAGTATTACTTAGTCATTTTTTTATAAAAAATGAAAAAATAAACCTACTAAAATCAGTCGGAGTTTTGTTAGGATTTTGTGGAATAATATTTCTTTTTACTGACAAGATATTGTTTAATGAAAATAATATATGGTCAGCGCTTATAATATTTTTAGCTTCTACATTTTATGTTGTGGGAGGTGTGTTAACTTTAAAAATTAGTAATAAATCTAATGAAAACGTTACAACGTCTATATTAATTTGGGCCACAATATTTTTATTACCACTTTCTTTAATTTTTGAACAACCATGGAATTTAAATCCAAGGTTAGACTCAACAATTTCACTTATTTACCTTGGAATTTTCGCAACAGGAATAGCGTGGTTATTAAGATTTTATATATTAAAAAATAATGGTTTAGTTTTTCAGGCACAAGTCGCGTATCTAATACCAATTTTTGGTGTAATTTTGGGATTTTTATTTTTAAAAGAAGAGATAACTGTAAAAGTTATTATTTCTGTAATTGCTGTCATAATTGGAATTTATATTGTAAAAAAAGGTGGTAAAATTAAAGTAGTTTAATTGCCTTGGACATTATCTTTTTATTTGATAATAAATCGAGCACGGGCAAGTGGCGGAATTGGTATACGCGCTAGTCTTAGGAACTAGTACCGAAAGGTTTAAGAGTTCGAGTCTCTTCTTGCCCACCAAAAAATATGAAAGTTACAGTAGATTCCAAAAAAGGATTAAAAACAAATTTAAAAGTTTTTGTTGAAAAAAAAATTATAGAGGAAAAAATTGGAGTTAGATTAGCTGAACTTAATAAGACAGTTAATTTAAAAGGGTTTCGGCCAGGTAAAGTTCCTGTAGATGTTTTAAAAAGGCAGTTCGGCAAGGCTGTTTATGGTGAAGTATTAGATATAATATTAAAAGAAACTTCAACGAAAGCAATTGAAGAAAAAAAAATAAAAGTAGCAGGACAACCAAAACTTGATCTTAAATCACATGGAGAAGGCAAAGATTTAAATTACACTTTAGAGATTGATGAATTACCCACAATCAAACTTCAATCAATAGGGAATATTAAATTTATTGATTATGAAATTAAAGTCACAGAAAAAGAAACAGAAAAAAGAATAAATGATATTGCGATCAATCAAACTAATTTTAAAGACAAAAATGAAAAGGAAGTTGCTGAAGATGGTGATCTTGTAGCTTTTGATTATGAAGCAACGATTGATAGTAAAAGTTTTGAAGGAGGAAAGGGTAAAAACACACAAATAGTGCTTGGCAAAGATTTATTTATCAAAGGATTTGATAAACAATTATTTGGTGTTAAAAAAAATCAAACAAAAGAAGTTATAGCTACATTACCTGAAAATTATCCAAAAAAAGAATTTGCAAATAAAAAAGCAGATTTTAAATGCAAAATTTTAAATGTTAAAAAGCCTGAAATTATAAAAGTAGATGATCAATTTGCAAAAAATCTTGGAGCAAAAGATTTAAATGATTTGATGCAGTTAACAAATAAACAAATTCAAAACCAATATAAAATGAGTTTAGATTCTATTTCAAAAGAAAATATATTAAACCAAATAGAAAAAATCCATGATGTACAATTACCTGATAATTTGATTCAACAGGAATTGGAAATATTATCTCGGAACTTGAAAAAAGAAGATCAAGAGAAAAATAAAAAAAAAAGTGAAAAAATTGCCAAAAAACGGATTAAATTGGGATTAATACTAAATGCATTTGGGGAAAAAAATAATTTAAAGGTTAATGAGCAAGAACTCAGAAATGAAATTCAAAAACAAGTACAATCAATGCCTAGTCAGCAAAAACAAATATTAGAATATTACCAAAAAAATCCATCAGCCACGACAAGTTTAAGGGGATCCATGTATGAAAAAAAAATTATTAATTTGATAAGGCAAAAATCAAAACAAACAAAAAAAACAATTTCTATAAAAGAGGCTGAAAAAATAATTAAATCACATTCTATGATTGAGCAACAATCCGAATTATCTTCTAAAAAAAAAGAGTCTAAAGAAGCCAAAAAAACAATTAAATCCTTAAAAAATAAGAAAAAAATTAGAAAAAAGTAATCATAAGTTGTATAACTTCAATTCGCTGATTCGTTATGAAAGATAGAATTGAAGAACAGATGAATACTCTTATTCCAATGGTTGTTGAGCAAACAAATAGGGGAGAAAGAGCTTATGATATTTATTCAAGACTTTTAAAAGAACGTATCGTTTTTTTGGTTGGTACAGTTAATGACAGTGTAGCAAGTTTGATTACAGCACAACTATTATATTTAGAGTCTGAAAATCCAAAAAAAGAAATATCTTTTTACATAAATAGTCATGGTGGACTAGTTACTGCTGGTTTAGGAATTTACGACACCATGCAATACATCAAACCTCCAGTTTCTACCTTATGTATAGGTCAGGCCTCCTCCATGGGGTCATTTCTGTTGGCTGCTGGAGAAAAAGGAAAACGACTTTCACTTCCAAATTCCAGGATTATGGTTCATCAACCATCAGCAGGATATCAAGGTCAAGCAACAGATATAGAAATTCATGCCAAAGAAATTTTAGCTCTTAAAAAAAGATTAAACAAAATTTACTCTAAACATACAAAGAAGAGCGAAGATGAAATTAAAAAAGCGCTAGAGAGAGATAAATTTATGACACCCACTGAAGCGAAAGATTTTGGTTTGATTGATGAGGTTGTAGAAAAAAGATTTTGATCTACTATATTTGGTTGGTGAGCACAACTTTCACTTGATAATGTTAAACATTTGTTTATTTTAGGATTTGAATGATTCGTTAAAATTTATGGCTGATAAAAATAATAAAAACATTCTGTATTGTTCGTTTTGTGGAAAAAGCCAACACGAAGTAAAAAAATTAATTGCAGGCCCAACAGTTTTCATCTGCGATGAGTGTGTTGAGCTGTGTATGGATATTATAAAGGAGGAAAGTAAAGATTCTTTTGTAAAAAATCAAGCAGGAGTTCCAACGCCACAAGAAATATGTAACATTTTAGACGACTATGTTATCGGTCAAACTTATGCTAAGGAAGTCTTGTCAGTTGCTGTTCATAATCATTACAAGAGACTTAATTACGAGTCCAAAAGTAATAAAGATGTTGAATTATCAAAATCCAATATTCTTTTGGTTGGCCCAACAGGTTGTGGAAAAACATTATTGGCTCAAACCTTAGCAAGAATTTTAGATGTTCCTTTCACAATGGCTGACGCCACAACTTTAACCGAAGCTGGTTATGTTGGTGAAGATGTTGAAAATATAATACTTAAATTATTACAAGCAGCAGATTATAATGTTGAAAAAGCGCAGCGTGGTATAGTTTACATAGATGAAGTAGACAAGATCAGCAGAAAGTCAGAGAATCCTTCAATTACGAGAGATGTTTCTGGGGAAGGAGTACAGCAAGCGCTACTTAAAATAATGGAAGGAACCATAGCTAGCGTTCCCCCACAAGGAGGTAGAAAACATCCTCAACAAGAATTTTTACAAGTAGATACTACCAATATTTTATTTATTTGTGGAGGAGCTTTCGCTGGATTAGATAAAGTTATTGCAAAGAGAGGCACTGAAACATCTATAGGTTTTGGAGCGAAAGTGAAACATTTTCAAGATCAATCTACAGGAGAACTAATTAAAAAATTAGAACCCGAAGATTTGATTAAATATGGATTGATTCCAGAATTTGTTGGAAGAATGCCAATTTTAGCTACACTAGAAGATCTTAATGAAGATTCACTTGTAAAAATTTTGAAAGAACCAAAAAATTCCTTACTTAAACAATATAAAAGACTTTTCGAATTTGAAGATGTGCAACTCGTTTTTAAAGATGACGCTGTTGTGGAAATAGCTAAAAAAGCAACAAGAAAAAAGACTGGTGCCAGAGGATTGAGGTCAATAATTGAGGCTTTATTATTGAAAACTATGTTTCAACTTCCAACAATGAAGAATGTTGAGGAGGTTATTGTGAATCAATCTGTTGTGAAAAATAACAGAGAACCTTTAATTATTTACTCCAAAGACAAAAAAACTTCTGCAGCTTAAGAAATCGGTTGAAATACTCTCAACAATAACCATATACTGCAACAATGAGTAACACTGATTTTTTTCCATTATTGCCCCTAAGGGATATAGTTGTATTTCCTGGTATGATTGTACCTTTATTTGTTGGTCGAGATAAATCAATTAAAGCTTTAAACGAAGTCATGAAAACTAATAAAAAAATAATTTTAGTTGCTCAAAAAAATGCTGAAACGGATGAGCCCAGCGCAGAAGATCTTTATTCTGTTGGATGCGAAAGTAAAGTATTGCAACTTCTAAAATTACCTGATGGTACAGTAAAAGTTTTAATCGAGGGAATAGATAGAGTCAAAATTTTGGAGTGTAAAAATGACAGAGAATATTTAACAAGTCTAATTGAGATTGTTAAAGATAAAATCGATTCAAAAGAAGATTTATTAGCTTTTTCAATAGTTATACTAAGAAAATTAGAAAAATTGACAAATTTGAATAAGAAGATCTCTTTTGAGTTGATGACAAATTTAAAAGAGCTAAAAGATCCATCCAAAATTGCCGATCATATTGCATCACAATTAAACATGTCAATTTTTGAAAAACAAAAATTGTTAGAAATTTTTAACTTAAAACAAAGATTGGAAAAATTAATTGAACATATTAATAATGAGATTAATGTTCTTGGCGTGGAGAAAAGAATAAGAGGAAGAGTAAAAAATCAAATGGAAAAAACACAAAGGGAGTATTATTTGAATGAACAAATGAAAGCTATTCAAAAAGAGCTTGGCGAAATTGAAGATGGCAAGGATGAAATCACACATTTGCAAAAAGCGATTTTGAAAGCAAAAATGACTAAAGAAGCCACAAAAAAATGTTTGTCAGAATTAAAGAAATTAAAATCAATGAGCTCGATGTCTGCTGAGGCTACAGTTGTAAGGAATTATCTTGATTGGATGATCGAATTACCTTGGCAAAGCAAAGACCACAAATTAGAAAATATTACAATACCTGAGGCAAAAAGAATTTTAGATGAAGATCATTATGCTTTGGAAAAAGTAAAAGAAAGAATTCTTGAGTACTTAGCGGTTCAAAAAAGAGTTGGCAAAATAAAAGGTGCTATTTTATGTCTTGTTGGCCCTCCAGGTGTTGGAAAAACATCACTTGGAAAATCCATTGCTAGAGCTACAGGAAGAAAGTTTGTTAGAATGTCTTTAGGAGGAATAAGGGATGAGGCAGAAATTAGAGGACATAGGAGAACTTATATAGGTTCATTACCTGGAAAAATTATACAACAGATGAAAAAAGCTGGAACAAAGAATCCACTTTTTTTATTGGATGAAATTGACAAAGTTGGTACAGATTATAGAGGGGATCCTTCATCAGCATTGTTGGAAGCATTAGATCCAGAACAGAATGTATCTTTCAATGATCACTATTTGGAAGTTGACTATGATCTTTCTGATGTAATGTTTGTAACTACAGCAAATACACTTAGTATTTTACCACCTTTACTTGATAGGCTTGAGGTTATTAGGATACCTGGGTACACGGAAGATGAAAAAATCAATATTGCAAATAATTATTTGATACCAAAACAAATTAAAGACAATGGACTCAATGATGGAGAATGGAATTTAGATAAAAATGTTATTAAAGACATAATACAAAGTTATACTAAAGAAGCTGGTGTTCGAAATCTTGAAAGAGAAATATCAAAATTAGCAAGAAAAACTGTAAAAAATATTTTAATAAGTAAAATTGATAAAATTACAATTAATTCCAAAAATTTATCTGATTACTTAGGCGTCAAGAAATTTAAATATGACGAGATCGAATCTAATAACAAGATTGGAGTAGCGACAGGATTAGCTTGGACAGAATTCGGAGGAGAAATATTAAAAATAGAGTCAGCTATGATGCCTGGAAAAGGTAAAATGCAAATAACAGGTAAGTTAGGTGATGTTATGCAAGAATCCGTGAAAGCTGCCAAATCATATGTGAGATCTAAATCTTTAGAATTTGGAATTATTCCAACAATTTTTGAAAAAAAGGATTTTCACGTACATGTTCCTGAAGGAGCAACACCAAAAGACGGACCTTCAGCAGGTATAGCAATGGTTGCTTCTATAGTTTCGGTAATTACTGGCATACCTATCGACAAAAATGTTGCTATGACAGGAGAGGTAACACTAAGAGGATACGTTTTGCCCATTGGTGGACTCAAAGAGAAGCTTTTAGCAGCACATAGGGCACGAATTCCTCAAGTAATAATACCAGAAGATAACAAAAAAGATTTAGCAGAGATTCCAAAAAATATTTTGGATGATTTAAAAATAATTACGGTAAAATCTGTGGATGAAGTTTTAAAAACTGCGCTCATAAAGGAATTGAAACCAATAGAATGGATCGAGGTTGAGAAATTACCTCAGTCAAAAAGTAACGAAAAGCCAGCTGCAGGAAGCACGCATTAAACTTCTAACCAATTAACATATTTTTTATAATTTTCTCTTAAATAATCAGGCATTGCAGACAATCCAATCTTATCGAGAGTTGTTTCACTTGCCCACTTATATTGTTTTTGATCTGCGCCATGATCATACAAGGCTTTTTTTTCTTTAATTTTATTACGCAAATCTTCAAGATTTAGTCCACTTTTTTCAAATTCATCATGATGAGTGTAGTTTAAAAGTTTTTTTTCAATATCTTCAGGAGATTTAATATTTGTGAAATGCCATCCTCCATCATCAATATAAAATATATCATTATATTTTTTTTTTTGAAAAAGTTATATCCAATCTCCACAAAGGGTATTTTTTACTTTTTAAATCTCTTAACCATTGAGGTGATATAAAATTTTTTTTCTTACAAGCTCTAGAACCGAACCAATAATTCGATGAATAAAGTAAGTTAAACTTATAAAAAAATATTTGCTGTTTAAAAATGACCAACTTGTTTTTTATTTTTCTAAGATCAAAGTGTTTTAAATTTGGTATTTCATCAATATCATTAATTATTATCCAGTCTTCAGGTTCAATTTTATCCAAGATTTGTTGAGCCATTTGTCTTTGATAATTATCTCTTTTATAACCATTCAAAATTAATTTTTGTCCTCGCGTGTCTTGCTTATTGTTATCCTTTTCACTAATTTTGAAAAGATCTGGAGGTTGTTTATCGACAACTATGTAAATAATTTTATCTTTAAATTTAGAAAATTTGTTAATATCGAAAATAAGTTCTTTAGGATTACCATTATGCATATAAGTGGCCTCAGTGATTACAAATTTATCTACATATTTGTCCATAATGTTTAGACGGAGATCTAAGAGCATCTCTTCATCAAAAAATTGAAAACAATCGTAGATTTTCATAGCAGTTTTTTTTCGTTTAGAGGTCTAACCACGTTCTGTATTTTTCAAAGTTTTCAATAATATATTTTGGCATTTCTTCAAAGGAAATTGTTTGTAGTTTTTCTCCTTCACCCCATTTATATCCTTTCTTATCAATTTTATGTTTGTACATGACTTTTTTTTCGTTCATTAATCTTTCAAGATCTTCTACCTCAAGTCCACTTTTTTCAAAATCAACATGGTGAAGAAAATTTGATAATTTCTTTTTTAAATCTATTGGCTTTCTTATATTGGTGAAATGCCACCCTCCATCTATTACATAATAAATATCGTTGTATTTAAATTGAGAAAACAATATATCAAATCTCCATACTGGATATTTCTTGTTTTTTATTGATCGTAGCCATCGAGGTGATTTGAAGTATTTTTTTTTACAAGCTTTTGATCCATACCAAGGTATTAGTTTGTAAAGCAAATTTAGTTTGTAATAAAACATTTTCTGTTTAAAAAAAATTAACTTTTGATCAATTGTGTTAAAATTAACTTTTTCGAGATTTGGTATTTCATCGACATCACTAACTATTATTACGTCATCTGGATCTGCTTTAACTAATCCATCCTGAGTTTTTTCTATTTGATAAAGTTCTCTTTTAGAAGCATTCAGTATCTTTTTTGATTCTTTTGTATTTAAACTATTATCATCACCAATTTTAAAAAGATTAGGAGGAGGTGTATCAACAACAATATAAATAATTTTATCTTTGAATTTTGAAAACTTATTAATATCAAATAACAATTTTTTTGATTCACCGCTATGCATATAAGTAGCCTCAGTGATTACAAATTTATCTACATATTTGTCCATAATGTTTAGACGGAGATCTAAGAGCATCTCTTCGTCAAAAAACATAAAACAATCGTAAATTTTCATATTTAATTGAAATATTAACTCATATAATATAATTAAAGATCTTATTTTAATAAAGCACAATAACTATAATGTCGAAAAAAATCGTGATTGTCGGAGCACTTGGATATTTGGGAACAGAATTGTGCAAACTTTATTCAGGAGAAAGCTGGTTTAATAAAATTGTTGCTGTTGATAGTCGTTTTATGTCAGAACGAGTAAGTCAATTAAAGGATTGGAATATTAAATTTTATCAAGGTCATTTATTAGATAAAGAGTTTATAAAAAAAATACTAAATGATGCTGATATAGTTCATCATCTAGCCGGTGTTACGGATGTAGCTTATATTAAAAAGGAGTCAAATCTAGAGCAAGATGAAAAAATAAAAAAAATTTCAATAGAGGGAACAAATAATGTTTTAAATTCAATTCCACAAAAATGTAAAATTATATTTCCATCTACTCATGTAATATTTGAAGGACTAAAAGAAACTAAAAGAAATATAAATGAAAATGAGATGCCGTGTCCAGTACTAGTTTATTCTTCCAGCAAAGTTCAAAATGAAAAAGATATAAAATATTCTAATAAAAATTATGTAATTCTCAGACTTGGCTCCGTCTATGGATATTCTGCCACAGATACAATGAGAATAAACATAATGCCTAATCTCTTTTCTAAAATTGCATCTCAAAATGGAGTAATTAGTTTATTTTCTGGAGGCAAACAGTTAAAAAGTCTAGTTCCATTAATTGACGTTGTCAGATGTATGAAGTTTATGGCAGAAAACGAAGCAATTAATAAAGAGACATTTAATTTGGTTAAAGAGTCAGTAACAGTAAGAGAGGTTGCGGAAATTTGCAAAAAATATAATCCAAAAACTATAATTAAAACTACTGATGATGAAACCCCTAACCTTGGATACACCTTATCAAACAAAAAATTGTTAACTACAGGTTTTAAGTTTTATTATAATTTAGAAGAATCAATATCTGTAATGATAAAACAATGGTTATATAAACAAAATGATTATGATCTTGAATATAAAACTAGAGGGGAAAAAGAGTTTATAGATAGAAGAGGAAAAATAAGTAATTATGAATTAACAGAACCAATAAATTTAATTGGTTATATAGAATCTGCCTGCGGTTCCATGAGAGCAAACCATTATCATCCGGTTCAGGAACAAAAAGTACTTTTGGTTAAAGGTCAATTTATAAGCATATATAAAAGTTTGCTTGATAAAAATGCTCCAAAAATTACTCACGTTATTAACGAAGGCGATTCAGTTGTTACAAAGCCAAATGTAGCGCACACAATGGTTTTTACAAAAGATTCAATATTCCTCAATTTGGTTAAAGGTGAGAGAGAGCATGAAAATTACGGAATTACACATACACTGCCTTATCCTTTAGTTTCAGATAATGAAAGAAAACAATTGTTAAAAAATTATAAATTTGATTGTAGATCATGTGGAAGCCTTAATTTAAAAAGAGTAATTGCATTAGGATATCAACCACTAGCAAATAATTTATTAAATACCAAAAACCAACACGATGAGATGTTTCCACTCGAAATGAATTATTGTCCACGATGCCACAACTGCCAACTTTCTGTTGTGGTTGATCCAAAAAAAATGTTTTCAAACTACCTTTATCTTTCATCAACGTCTAAAAGTTTTAGAGAGCATTTTGAAAAAGCAGCAAAAAAATATGTTAAAGAATTTAAACTTTCACCCAAAAAATCTTATATTATTGACGTTGGTAGTAATGATGGTGTTGCATTAAAACCTTTTCAAAATTTAAAATTTAAAAAAATTTTAGGTATTGAGCCAGCAAAAAATTTGGCAAAGATCGCCAATAAAGAAAAAATTAAAACTTATAACGGTTTTTTGGACAAACAAAGTTTAAAGAAAATTAAAGGAAATGCAGATCTAATTTTGGCTTCAAATGTTTTTGCTCATTCTGATGAATTGAAAACAATGACAGAATGTATGTTTAAATTAATAAAAAATAGTGGAACAATAATTATTGAAATTCAATATTTACTTAATACTTTAAAAGATCTTACTTTTGATAATATCTACCATGAACATTATAATTATTGGTCTTTAACTTCACTTGTGACTTTTTTTAATGGTTTTGGAGGAAAAATATTTAAAGCTGAAAAAATAGATACTCACGGTGGTTCCTTAAGAATATATGTAAAAAAGAATTCAAAAACTAAAATAGAAAAAAGCGTTAAAGATCTTTTAAAGGAAGAGGAAAAATTTGGAATCAAAGATTATAAAATTTATCAAGAATTTGCTAAAAAAGTTTATAAAATTAGAAATAATGTAAGAAAAAATATTTCCGATTTAATGAAAAGTAATAATAAAATTATCGGATATGGTTCTCCAGCAAAAGCAACAACCGCATTAAACTTTTTTGGTATTTCAAATGAAATAGATTTTATTGTTGAAGACAACAAATTAAAACAAGGAAAATTTCTTCCTGGTATGAAAATTCCCATCAAAAGTAGAAAAAATTTAAAAAATAAACCAGATTGCGTATTAGTTTTAGCTTGGAATTTTTTTGAAGAAATAAAAAAGAAGAATAGCAATTTAACTTGCAAATTCATAAACATTAAAGATTTAGAAAAAGATTAGTCCAACAAAACTTATTTTTGTATCAGTTAATTAAAATATCACAATCAAGAATTAAGTGACTATTTAATATCTCATTTATTTTATTTTCCTGTACGCAATTTTCATCTAAAATAGAGGAGTAAATATAACTGTCCAGTGGCTTTATTGTATAAATAATTTTAATATCATTCTTAATTATCTGGTTGATAAAAAAACTTTTGTATGTCTCAAATTGTTCATCTCCTTTTAATGGGTGGCTTGCACCATTTTGACGATATGTTCTACTCGGAGAATAAACATGATTAGCCATGAGAGATGATATGAATTGATATTCAGTGATTATCATTTTTTTCCTACTATCCCCTTTTATGAATTTAATCGAATTTTTTATATATTCAATTTCTTTTTCTGGGTTGTTTGGATAGGCAGGATTAATCCATTCTAAGTTTTTGAGTCTACTGTCTAGACTTATTGCATTAACTGATTTTTTCAAATTTACATTAGCTAATTCCATAAATTTTCTGTTATCTACATAATTGAATTTATTATAAATAGTGGATCCAACGCCTAAAAAAATCAATAAATAAATGATATAAATTTTATTAGTAAAATTTTTTATAAAAAATATATGTGAAAAACCCAATAAAATTGGAATAATAAAAAAAATAAATTTTTGATTTAAAGTTACGATTTGGTGAAAAATTAGCGCTAAGCTTGTAGTTATAATTGAAGTCAGAATAAA